>Ga0209166_10003055_pt1 | contig 12295 bp, 11 predicted proteins | sample Coa_R1_3_FD_187151 | JGI IMG/M metagenome (GOLD analysis project Ga0209166, IMG submission 187151) | Surface soil microbial communities from Centralia Pennsylvania, which are recovering from an underground coalmine fire - Coalmine... | ecosystem: Environmental > Terrestrial > Soil >... | reverse complement strand
GTCCCGGCCGCACTACCTGCTCACCGAGTCCGGCATGGGCTACCGCTTTACGTGTTAGCCGGGGGATCGACCCCGGAAGCTCCGGTGGCCCAGGTCCTCCGCTCCTTCGCCGCGTGGCCTTGCGCCCTGTCGGCAGAGGTGTCCGGGCATGTATGGGCTGGGCATCATCCGATGCCCAAGAAGCCGAGCACGGTGGTGCCGAGCAGGAGCAGGCTCATCGCCGAGATGCCGACGACGCAGATCCCGGCGACGATCCGGAACCACGGCTTGTTGGCGGCCTTGCCCAGCACGCTGCGCCGGCTGGTGAGGATCAGGATGTAGACGAGGATCACGGGGGTCACGATGCCCTGCAGCACCTGGGTGCCGATCAGCAGGGAAATCAGGTTGATCCGGGTCAACGCCAGCGCCGCGCCGATGATGACCTGCACGGTGAACAGGCCGAGGAAGAGCCTGGCCTCGGTGAACCGTCGGGACACCGATCGCTCCACCCCGACGGCCTCGCTGATCGCGTAGGCACTCGACAGCGGCACCACCGCCCCGGCCAGCGCGGACGCGCCGATGAGGCCGACGGCGAACAGCGCCTCCGCGGAAGACCCGGCGACCGGCCGCAGCGCCCGGGCGGCCTCGGCGGCGGAGGTCAGCGGCCCCTTGCCACCGATGGCGGCGGCGGTCGCGACGATGATCGTGATCGAGACGATGCAGGCGAAGATGGCCCCTGAGATCGCGTCGATCCGCGCCCGCGGGTAGTCCGCCGGGTCGGCGCCCTTGTCCACCACGCCCGCCGCGGCGTACAGCTGCATGTACGGGCTCACCGTGGTGCCGATCAGCGCGACGCCGAGCAGCAGGTAGGCCTTGCTGTACTCGAAGTGCGGCACCGCCAGGTTGAGCCCGACCCGGGCCCAGTCCGGGTGGCCGAGAATCGCCGCGATCGGGTAGGAGAGGAAGGCCAGCGACATGACCAGGAAGATTCGCTCCGCGTACCGGTAGGAGCCGAAGAGCACCAGCGCCCAGATGGCCACGGCCGCGATCGGGATGATGATGTACCGGCTCACCCCGAGCAGGCCGAACGCGGCACCGATGCCGGCGAACTCCGAGACGACCAGCCCGGTATTGGCCAGCAGCACGCAGCCCAGCGCCAGCGCGCTGAACCGCAGGCTGAACTGCTCCCTGATCAGCGCCGCCAGGCCCTTGCCGGTATAGGTGCCCAGCCGGACCGCCATCTCCTGCACCAGCACGAGCGCCACGGTGACCAGCACCATGAAGAACAGGGTCCGGTAGACGAACTGGGAACCCGCAGAGGCGTAGGTGGCTATACCGGCCGCGTCGTTCCCGGCGTTGGCGGCGACCACGCCGGGGCCCAGGATCGCCAGGAACAGGAAGATCCGGCTCCTGCGCACCCGGGTCAGCCGGATCCCGCCGAGCCCGATCCGGGGCAGCGTGGTCAGGCGTGCCCACGACTGGGCAGCCCGAACGCCCGCCTCCCGGGCGCCCTCCTCCTGCTGCGCCCGTGCCTGCTGCGCGACGGCCGCCTTCCGCTCCCGCTGTCTCACTGGAGCAGCCTCGGGAAGTGCAGTCTGCCATGCCCGGGCACCAGCGCGTCCAGGACGTCGTCGGCCAGGATCCGGCCCAGCGGCTTGCCCTCGTCGTCCACCACCAGCAGTGACGAGCGCCGGGACTCCACCATCTCGGTGGTGACCGTGTCGAAATCGGCGTCGGGACGCAGGGTGACCGGCGGGTTCTCCGGATCGATCAGGTCGGAGAGCGGCTTGCTGGCCTTGTTGACCAGCAGGTCGAAGGCGGACACGTCGCCGATCAGCCGCCCCTCGGCGTCGAGCACGGCCACCGAGTCGATCTCCGTCTGGTGCTTGGCCAGCTTGACCAGCCGGCGCCGCACCTCCTCGACGGTCTCGTGCGGCTCGGCGCAGGCGAGCACCGTGGTCATCACCCCGCCGGCCTCGTCCGGGGCGTAGCCGAGCAGCCGGGCCAGTTCGCGCTGGGTGCCGGGCGGCATCCGGGCGAGAAGCTGCGCCTGCTCCTCCTCGGGCAGCTCGCGCAGCGCCTCGGCGGCCTCGTCGGGCTCCATCGCCGCGACCAGGCCGGCGGCCTGCCCGGGCTCCATCTCCCGCAGCAGCGCGGTCAGCTCGTCCGGCTCCATCTCCTCCAGCGCGTCCGCCGCCACGTCATGATCCAGGCTGGCCAGCAGCTCCTTCCGCCCGGACCGGCCCAGCCCCTCCAGCACGTCGGCGAGTTCCGCCGGGCGCAGCCGGCGCAGCGCGGAACTCGGCGTACGCAGCCGCATCGCGGCCGGTTGCTCGGGGGAGTCGGCACCGAACGACTCGATCGCGGCCCAGTCGATCACCCGGTCCGGGGTGGGGTGCCACCGGAAGCGCTTGGGGCCGAGCCGCCGCAGCAGGGTCTGCAGGCTTATGTCCACGCCGACCAGCCGGACCTGGTCGCCCACCTGGGCGAGGTACAGGTCGGCGGCCCGGATCACCTGAACGTGGTCGGTGTCCACGAGCTGGTGGTCGAGGATGTCCCTGGCCAGCAGCACCTCGCCCTCGCGGCGGTGGAACTCGCGCAGGTCCAGCCGTGAGGTCCGCAGCGTGACCGAACGCCGGTCCATGTGGTCGATGGCCGAGGCATCCAGGTAGGCGCGCCTGCGCCCGACCCGGACCACCATGCCGGTGACCGCCGGGTAGTCGTCGCCGCCACGCACCCGGGCCACCAGGTCTACAAGGTGACCGACATCCTCGCCCGACTGGTTCAGCACCGGGGCGCCGTCCAGGCCGACGAGCGAGATGATGTTGTGCCGCACCTGCCGCGATGTTGTCAGCCGCTGCGAGTAGGCCTCGAACAGATGGGCTGGGGCGCTGCGGTGGCCGTCACGGGCCCGCGGGGCTGGTCCCCGGAGCCGGGAGAGAAAACGCCGGTCGGGCACAGCAACCTCCTGGACCGCCGGCCGATCCGGGTGATCTACCCGGGAGGGCCCGGCAGGCGTAGGGATGGGAACAGGCTGCATCTGGCGGCCCGGCTCCTGGTGGTAGCCGCGCCCGCCGTGGTTGTACTGCAGGGATCGCCGAGCACGACCGCACCTCCCTCTGTCGGTTGCAGAATCAAGGCTAGACGTCGCGGGCGGGGAAGCAAAAGTGAGGGCCTGCCGTGGCCGTCAGCTCACCGCGCCGCCGTCATGCAGGTCGGTGATCTCGGCCGGGGTCAGCCCCAGGCCGGCCAGCACCTCCCTGGTGTTGCTGCCGGGCCGGACCGGCGGCGACGGCGGGCCGGCCGGGGTACGCCCGAAGCGGGGCGCCGGGGCCGGCTGGATGACTCCGCCCACATCGATGAACGTGCCGCGGGCCACGTTGTGCGGGTGGGCCGGGGCGTCGGCGGGGCTGACCACCGGCGCCACGCAGGCGTCCGAGCCCGCGAACGCTTCCGCCCACTCCGCCTGGGTGCGCCCGGCGAACGCCTCGGTGAACCGCGCCCGCAGTTCCGGCCAGCCGGAACGATCGTACTGCGCGGGCAGCCCGGCCTCGTCCAGACCGAGGCCGGCCAGCAGCTCGGCGTAGAACTTCGGCTCCAGCGCGCCCACCGCCATGTACCGCCCGTCGGCCGTGGTGTAGGTGTCGTAGAACGGTGCCCCACCATCCAGCACGTTGGTGCCCCGCCCGTCCTGCCAGCCGCCGGCCGCGCGCAGCCCGAAGAGAAAGGCGGCGAGCATCGCCGAGCCGTCGACCATGGCGACGTCGATGGCCTGGCCCCGGCCGGACCGCTCGCGCTCCAGCAGCGCGGCGAGCACCCCGGTCACCAGCAGCATGCCGCCGCCGCCGAAGTCCCCGATCAGGTTCAGCGGAGGGACCGGGCGCTCGCCCTCACGCCCGATCGGCTCCAGGGTGCCGGACACCGCGATGTAGTCGATGTCGTGGCCTGCCGTCTCGGCCAGCGGGCCGTCCTGCCCCCAGCCGGTCATCCGGGCATAGACAAGCCGGGGGTTCCGTTCGGCGCAGACATCGGGCCCGAAGCCGAGCCGTTCCGCCACACCCGGCCGGAACGCCTCCACCAGCACGTCCGCGCTGTCCACCAGGCGGAGCAGGATGTTCACGCCAGCGGGGTTCTTGAGGTCGAGCCGGATCGACCGGCGGCTGCGGCACAGCGGGTCCACCGGCGGCAACTGCTGCCGCCCCGAGCGATCCGGGCGGTCGATCCGCAGCACATCCGCGCCCAGGTCGGCGAGCACCATGCAGCCGAACGGAGCCGGTGCCAGGCTTGCCACCTCGATGACCTTGACCCCTTCCAGGGGGCCTGTCCTACCGTCCACGCCGATAGCCTGTCACGCCCCGCAAGGCCGGGAGCCACGCCTGGCCCGTTCCTGAGTTTTAGCCGGCTTGTCATACGAAACGGCCCTGCGCACGCGTGATTTCCCCGGTTTGGCCGGCCACTTCCGGTGATAACGCCGGAAATGGCTGGCGCCGCGCGATAGCGGACGCTAGCTGGGGTCGGCGGTGGGGGCGGCGAAGCGGGCGAAGGCACGCAGGTTCGCGGTGCTCTCGCCCCGTTTGAGCCGCCAGGCCCACTCCCGGCGGATTGAGGTTTCAAAGCCGAGCGCCAGCGCCGAGTTGAAGTTGTCGTCCGCATAGCTGAGCACACAGCCGAGCACCCGGTCGATCTCCTCGGTGGACACCGACGCCAGCGGCAGCCGTCCGGTCAGGTACACGTCCCCCCGCTCGTCCACGGCGAAGTGCACCCCGTACGTCCGGCCGTTGCGCTCCAGCAGGAACCGGTAGAAGCGGGCGTGGTTCTCGTCGGGCTGGCGGCAGAAGAACGCCTCCACGTGCAGGCTGTGCGCGCCCACGATGAGCCAGGTCATGGTCGCGAGCTTGCGCTGGCCTTCGAGCCGGACCAGGTAGCTGCCCGGGGCCGGGCTCTCCGGCATCAGCCCCAGCGCGCCCAGGGCCGCCTCCACGGCTGCAGCCGCCGCTGCCTGGTCCGCAGCCATTTCCACGCTCTCACCCGGCGTCATCGCCGTGCCCCGCGCCTCATGTGGCCATCCTGCCAGCCGGCGGCTCCGCCGGCCCGGGCGGGCGTACCGCCTGGGCGCACTGGCCGCAGCGTGCAGGCTGCATGGTGTGGGCCGGTTTCACCGACGGCCGCCCAACCCGGTCAGCCGGCGTGCAGGTAGCTGCGCGCCGGGTCCGGCTCGCTCATGGCCCCGATGTACACCATGAGCAGGCGGTCCACCGTGCTTCCCCAGCCGAACCGGCTCGCGTGCGCGACCGCGCCCGCCGACAGCCTGGCCCGCAGCTCCGGCGAGGCGAACAGCCGGCGCACGGCATCGGCGTAACGCGCCGGGTCGTGGCCCTCGACGAGGAGGCCGGAGACGCCGTCCTGCACGGCGGTGCGCAGGCCGCCCACCGACGCCGCGACCACCGGGGTACCGCAGGCCTGCGCCTCGACGGCCACCAGGCCGAACGACTCCGAGTAGGACGGGACCATGACCACCGTGGCGGCGCGGTACCAGTCGGCCAGTTCCGCCTGCGGGCAGGGCGGCTCGACCCGCACCACACCGCCGAGGCCGAGCGCGTGCGACGCCTCGGTGAGCTGATCAGGATCGGCCCGGCCGGTCCCACTCGGGCCGCCGACGAAGGCCACCGTCAGCGTCGTCGCCAGCGCCGGGTCGGCACGGATGAGTTCCTCGGCCGCGTGCAGCACCACATCCGGCGCCTTCAGCGGCTGGATTCGCCCCGCGAACACGATGAGCTGGCCTTCCTCGGGCAGGCCCAGGCGGCGCCGGGCTGTCGTGGCCGGCCCGGGCCGGAAGATCGACAGGTCCACGCCCGGGTTGACCGTCCAGATCTTGGCAGGCTCCGCCCCGTAGAGACAGGCGAGCTGCCGGGCCTCCTCGTCGGTGTTGGCCACCAGACGGTCGGCCGAGGCGACCACGTCGGACTCGCCGCGCAGCCGGACCTCCGGCTCCCGCACGTCCCCGTGCGCGAGCGCGGCGTTCTTCACCCTGCCCAGGGTGTGCATGGACTGCACCAGGGGCACGCCCCAGCGCTCCTTGGCCACCGCGCCGACGTGACCCGATAGCCAGTAGTGGCCGTGCACCAGGTCGTACCGGCCCGGCGCGTACGCGGCCTCGGTGCGCAGCACTCCCAGGGTGAACTCGCAGAGCCGGGCGGGCAGGTCGGCCTTGTCCAGTTCCTCGAACGGGCCGGCCGGCACGTGCCGGACCAGCACCCCGGGGACCAGTTCGTGTACGGGAGCAGCGTCGCGGGTCACCGCCCGGGTGAAGATCTCCACCTCCACGCCGCGCTCGGCCAGCCGCCTGGCGACCTCGACCACGTAGACGTTGAGCCCCCCCGCGTCGCCGGTTCCCGGCTGCTCGAGGGGCGAGGTATGCACGCTGATGGTCGCGATCCGCCTGGGGACCCGTCGCGGCACAGGCATCCACCTCCGACAGAGCGACCTCGGGGCCGCTTCACGTGTGGCCGCCGCAATGGGCCAACCACGCAGCCGCACCACGTGTTCCCGGGCGGTGTTAGCCCCGGGGGCGATCCCCCGGGCCCCACGCTGGCCTAGCGCCCCTCGTGACTCCGTCACCAGGGGCGCGGCCCTCCTAGCGCGGAGGGACGGCGTCCCGGAACCCTCGCGGGCCGGGCCGGATAGGCTCTCGGCCATGTCCACACTGGTGCTGCTCAGGCACGGCGAGAGCGCATGGAACGCGGAGGGCCTGTTCACCGGCTGGGTGGACGTCGGGCTGTCGGACGGGGGTGCGCGGGAGGCTGTCGCCGGTGGCAAGCTGCTCCGCGGGCAGGGCCTGCGCCCGGAGATCGTGCACACCTCGGTGCTGACCCGGGCCATCCAGACGGCCAACCTGGCGCTGGAAGAGGCCGGCCTGCTCTGGCTCCCCGTGGTCCGGTCCTGGCGGCTGAACGAGCGCCACTACGGTGCGCTGCAGGGCAAGAACAAGGCGCAGACCCGCCAGGAGTTCGGCGACGAGCAGTTCATGGTGTGGCGCCGGTCCTACGACGTGCCGCCGCCCCCACTGCCCGACGATCACCCGCTGTCCCAGGCGGCGGACCCCCGCTACGCGAATCTGCCGCCCGAGTTGCTGCCCCGCACCGAGTGCCTCGCCGATGTGCTGCACCGGCTGCTCCCGTATTGGTACGACGCGATCGTGCCGGACCTGGCGGCCAACCGGACGGTGCTGGTGGTGGCGCACGGCAACTCGCTGCGCGCCCTGGTCAAGCACCTCGACGAGATCGGCGACGCCGAGATCGCCGGGCTGAACATCCCGACCGGCATCCCGCTGGTTTACGAGCTGGACGGGAGCTTCCGGCCGAAGGTGCCCGGTGGCCGGTACCTCGATCCGGAGGCGGCGCAGGCCGCTGCCAAGGCAGTACGCGACCAGGGGCGCTGACCGGGCCGCCACACAGGCGAAGGGTGTGGGGACATTGCGTTATGTCCCGGAACACCCGTCATGACCAGATGGCGACTTTCTTATGAATTACTGAAGAACACGCACTCTGTGGGGCTGGGGGCCAGGGATGCGCCCGGCGTTCTGCGCATACCATCAAAACGTGAGCGCGCACATGACGGCTGGTGTCGGCGGCCTGGCGCCAGCATCTCGCTCTATCACGGCAAGGGCTGACCGGTGACCGCCCGCGGGCGCGTCGCTGATCTCGAGCCCGCCACGGACCGGTCCCGCGGGACGAAGCTCCCGCCTGGGGTGGCGTCCGTTCTTTCTGTGCTTTCCTCCTCTGCCGTCGTGTTCGACTCGGCGGACAACGTGCTGATGGCCAGCCAGGCGGCCCGCAACTTTGGCCTGGTCAAGGACGGCCAGCTCATGGTGGGGGAACTGCTCGCGCTGGTCCGCCAGGTCCGGCGGGACGGGCAGACCCGCGAGGGCGAGGTCGACCTGTCCGGCAGCTCGTTCGGCGGGCGCCGGACCAGTTTCGCGGTGCGGGTGGCCCCGCTGGGCAGCGGTGGCCTGATCCTGCTGCTCGCCGAGGACCAGACCGAGAGCCGGCGGGTGGAGGAGGTCCGGCGGGACTTCGTCGCCAACATCAGCCACGAGCTGAAGACGCCAGTGGGTGCGCTCGCCCTGCTCGCCGAGACCATGGAGGAAGCGGCCGATGACCCGGAGGCGGTGCGCCGCTTCGCCGGGCGGATGCGCCAGGAGGCCTCCCGGCTCACCTACCTGGTCCAGGATCTGATCACGCTGTCGAGGATCCAGGCGGCCGAGCCCATGCCGGACCCGATCGCCGTGGACTTGAACGCGGTCGTCGCGGAGGCCATGGACCGGGTCCGCATGAAGGCCAGCGCGCGCGGCATCGAACTCGTCGCGGCTTGCGACGAGCGGGTAGCGGTGCTCGGCGACGAGGATCTGCTGGTCACCGCGCTGCGTAACCTGCTGGAGAACGCGATCGCCTACAGCCCGGACAAGACCCGGGTGGTCGTGTCGGTGTCCCGCAACGGCACCCGCACCGCCCAGATCAGCGTCGCTGACCAGGGGATCGGCATCCCCGAGCGCGACCTGCAGCGGATCTTCGAACGGTTCTACCGGGTGGACCCCGCCCGGTCGAGGGCCACCGGCGGCACCGGCCTCGGGCTGGCGATCGTGAAGCACGTGATGGCCGCGCACCGCGGCCAGGTCACCGTGTGGAGCCAGGAAGGCGTCGGATCCACCTTCACCCTGCAGATGCCCATCGTGAGCAAACCCCCGGCCGCGGGCGGCAACCGGGCCGGCGGTCCCGCGCAGCATGTCAGGGAGGCGGTCAAGTGACCCGGGTGCTAGTGGTCGAAGACGAGGAATCCTTCAGCGACGCGCTGTCCTACATGCTGCGCCGCGAGGGCTTCGAGGTCGCGGTCTGCCCGACCGGGCTGGACGCGATCGAGGCCTTCGACCGGCACGGCGCCGACCTCGTGCTGCTCGATCTCATGCTGCCGGGACTGCCGGGCAACGAGGTGTGCCGCACGCTGCGCGAGCGCTCCAACGTCCCGGTGATCATGCTCACCGCCAAGGACAGCGAGATCGACAAGGTGGTCGGTCTGGAACTCGGCGCCGACGATTACGTCACCAAGCCGTTCTCCTCCCGGGAACTTGTCGCCAGGATGCGCGCGGTGCTGCGGCGGCGCGCCGAGCCGGACGAGCCCGGTGGCTCGACCCTGGAGTCCGGCCCGGTCCGGATGGACGTGGACCGCCACGTGGTGACCGTGCGCGGCGAGCAGGTGCAGGTGCCGCTCAAGGAGTTCGAGCTCCTGGAGGTGCTGCTGCGCAACGTCGGCCGGGTGCTGCAGCGGATGCAGCTCATCGACCGGGTGTGGGGCGCGGACTACGTGGGCGACACCAAGACCCTGGACGTGCACATCAAGCGGCTTCGGGCCAAGATCGAGACCGACCCGGGCAGCCCGCGGCACATCATCACGGTCCGCGGGCTGGGCTACAAGTTCGAGCCCGGCGACTGAGCTGCCCCCGGATCGACGATCCTGCCGAGCCCCGGCACGCACGCCCGGTCCGCACGCAAGGTCACCGGACGATCACCACGCGATCGGCTTGCCTGGGCCTGCGGGCACCACGCGGCGCGTAGGGCACTAATTACGCGGTGGGGACGGGAGAGGCGGTCGGGGCGGCGGACGGCGTACCACCGGGCACCAGCGGGGACAGGGTGCCTCTCGGGTGCAGGAGCAGCGGCGCCGGCGAGTAGGTGCCGTAGGCCCCGGCGCGCGGCATCACCGGGACCCGCAGCGACACGAAGCCGGCGTTCTGGAACTCCATGTTCACCCGGATAAACTGACCGCCGCTGAGGGTCCGGCTGAGGTGCTCCAGCAGCACGCGCGGCGCCGGGCCGGTGAGGAACAGCGACTGCTGCGAGCCGACCTGGACCCCTCCGGTGGGCACCTTGACCGAGGTGGCCACGCCGGGCGCGGTGATGCTGATCAGGCGGTCCGGTGCACCGTCGTTGGACAGTGCGAGGAACACTCCGGCCGAGGCGCCGCGCGACAGCGTGTAGCCCGGGGCCGGCCCGAGCACGAACATGTTGTTGATCCGGAGCGTGTTGTTCACCACCGCCGACGCCCCGGGCGTCGGCTGGTGCCACTCCTGTGTGGGCGCGTTGTTCCCAGCCTCACAGGCGGCGATGGCGGGGACCAGCCCGACGGCGGCCACCACCGCGAGGTCGCGCAGCGACAGAAGGCCGCGCCTGCTGCGGATCACCGTGTCTCCTCCGGCTCGAACGAGCACGTCTGCATCGCGGCACAGCGTATCGGTCCGGAGGCACGGCGGCCACGGCAGCCCCTGGCGGACCGGAATGCGCCGCCCGCTCTCACCCGGTGGGTGCGCCGCTGGCGGTGGGTGCGCCGCTGGCGGTGGGTGCGCCCGGGGACGCGCTGGCGGCCCCGAGCGTTGCCGTGCTGCCCGTGACCAGCTGGCGCACCTGGTTCTGGATCTGGAACCCGTGATGGTCCGGGATCACCAGCGGGACCGCGGTGCCGTCCGGGCGGACCAGGACGGCGGTCAGCGCAGCCACCCGGTAGCGCGCGGGCAGCGAGTCCGTGCTGTCCTCCAGGCCCTGCATGGCGCCGAGCCCGAGGTCGGCAGCCAAGGCGCCGACCGGGGTATCGTGCACGCCCACCAGGTAGATCAGGGTCTTGGCCTTGGACGCCTGGATGGCGAGTTCCCGCAGGTCAGCCAGGCACCGGCAGCGGTGCGGGATCAAGGCCAGCACCACCACCGGGCCGGGCAGGCTGTCCAGTGGCGTCGCCTCGCCGGCCGCGAAGAGCGTCGTGTTGACCAGCGTCGCGGCCGGGTAGGCGGGCACCGGGGACTGGCTGGTGCCGGTGGCCGGGCGCTCCGGCCGCAGGTTGACCGCGGGCTGCCTGGCGGTGAACACGGTGAGCAGCGTCGCGGCGACCAGTGTCATGGCCAGGCACCCGGCGAGTAGCGGCAGCACCATGCCGTCTCTGGTGAGCGGCCCGTACAGCCTCCGGGCCAGGCGGCGCCTGCGCTGCGCCCGCAGCTCGCGGTGATATGCCTGCATGTCTCTGGCGAGTTCCCGGGCGTCATCCGGGATCTCAATATCGACCGGTGGCAGACCGTAATCGTCTCGCCCCGGGTCGCCGCCAGCATTCACGCGCATCTCTCCCGCACGAGCGGCCTGATTCCCCTCCAGTATGAGTCAGCGAAGGGCACCTCGTCACCGGCACACCCATGCCTCGGCCGCTCACCTGCGCGGGTTTCCGCCATGCCTCCCAGGTCGCGCGCGGCGGGTGGGCGGCACGGACCGGGTGCGGCCGGGTTGGGGCGGCTGGCCGCCCGCTCGGGAGCCGGTGGGCTGCCTGGTCACGGAGGGTGGCGCCTGGTGGATCGCCACCGGGGGTATCGCTGAGGGCACATTGCGCCAGCATCCGGCCTGGGGCGGCGTCCCGCCGGTCGGCCTGTATCTCTTTCAGATCGGTTAATTGCCTCCTTGACCTGCATGTTTACCGTCAAGGTCGGCCATTGGGCAGCGCTCGCCGTGGTAGCATTGGCGTAGCGGAAGGGGTATGTGCCACATGACTTTCAAGGTCGGCGACACGGTCGTCTACCCCCACCATGGGGCTGCTCGCATCGAGGAGATCGAAACCCGTACCATCAAGGGCGCGGAAATGACCTACCTGGTCCTCAAGGTCGATAAAGGGGACCTGACCGTGCGTGTGCCCGCGGACAACGCCGAACTGGTGGGTGTGCGTGATGTCGTGGGCCAGGAAGGTCTTGAGCGGGTGTTCGAGGTGCTCCGCGCCCCGCACACCGAGGAGCCGACCAACTGGTCGCGACGGTACAAGGCCAACCTTGAAAAGCTCGCCTCCGGCGACGTGAACAAGGTTGCCGAGGTCGTCCGCGACCTGTGGCGAAGGGACCGGGAACGCGGCCTTTCCGCAGGTGAGAAGCGGATGCTTGCCAAGGCCCGGCAGATTCTGGTGAGCGAGCTTGCCCTGGCCGAAAAGACCAACGAGGACAAGGCCGAGGCTCTGCTCGACGAGATCCTTGCTTCCTGACCCAGCCGCCTTTCCTGGTGCTGGTTTCACGTGCCCGATGATCTGCCACCCGATGAGCCGAGAGTGGGCATCGGCGTAGACGTTCATCCGCTGGCTGCCGGGCGGCCGCTTTACCTGGCGGGCCTGTTTTGGCCAGGCGAGGACGGGCTGACCGGGCATTCCGATGGTGACGTGGCTGCGCACGCCGCGTGTGACGCGCTGTTGTCCGCAGCGGGCCTGGGTGACCTGGGTGCCAACTTCGGCACCGCCGAACCTGAGTGGG
>Ga0209166_10003054_pt1 | contig 12295 bp, 10 predicted proteins | sample Coa_R1_3_FD_187151 | JGI IMG/M metagenome (GOLD analysis project Ga0209166, IMG submission 187151) | Surface soil microbial communities from Centralia Pennsylvania, which are recovering from an underground coalmine fire - Coalmine... | ecosystem: Environmental > Terrestrial > Soil >... | reverse complement strand
GCACGCGTCATTTTTCTTGGTTGGCCCGGGAGTTCCCGCGGGGAGGTCGCTTGGCTTAATTGATATGCGCGACGTAGCGCCCACACTGGCCCACGAAGTGGGACTGGCTTTGCCGAGCGCTGACGGGGAAATCCTTCTGCCCTAATTGCAATCTGCCTTCCGTGCAGCGTCGTTCTTGCGCCTCCGAGACTTATCGCAGGCCGACAAGCCCTTTTACCGAATCGATGAGTTTCGCCGAATCGTAGCCGACGCCGTCCTTGAAGACGAGCTCCACCTTCTCGATGTCCTTGATATTGACGGAGGGGTCCCCCTGCAAGACGACAACGTCGGCAGCTTTACCCACTGCAAGTGTGCCGATTTTATCCAGTTCGCCGAGAAATTGAGCGCCATTAGCCGTCGCGATGTGAATGGCCTCGACGGGCGTGAACCCTGCTTCCACAAGCAATTCGGCTTCCCGCTGGTCTCCAAAGCCGGCAATAACGCCGCCGTATCCCGTCGGATCGAGACCAGCCAGCAACAAGCCGCCCTGCTTCACAAATTCGTGTTCGAACTGCAATTCTTTTCCGAAAAGTGCTGCGGCGTCGGAGCTCGCCGCGTTATCGGAAATTCGCGCGCGTCTCGTAAGATACGCAAGCCGCGCTTCGGCCGTCATCGCGTCCAGGACGCGACTGTCGAGCGGTGCGCGTCCCGGCACGGAAGTCTCGAACACAGGAAGAGTGGAAGTGACTGCAACATGATGAGCCACCAGATCGTGAATCATGTCTTGCATCGGCTTGCTCGCGATGTCGACGGAAAGCAGCGCTTTTGAGGCGGCTTGCGGATTGGGGCAGACGCCCGGCTTCTTGCCGGGAAGGAATTCGGTATCCACAAAAATGCCGTGCTCCAGGTCGTCGATGCCGAGGGCAGCCGCTTCGCGGAAGCCGATCGAACAGAGATGGCCGGTGACTTTGATGCCGTGAGCATGCGCAGCCTTGACGGCTGCGGCCAATTCGTCCGGCGTGATGTTCATGTATGCCTTGAATGAGGTGGCGCCGCGCGCGATCCAGAATTCGACCATCTGCCGCGCGTCTTCCGCGTCCTTCAGTTGATGCATTTGCAACGCGAAAGCACCTTGTCCTTCGAGATAAGGACCAGTGACGTGGATTTTCGGGCCTGCAAGTCTGCCCGCATCAATCGCTTGTTTGAGCTCGAGATCGGCGTAAGGTTCCAGACTGCCCGTCGTGCGAATCGAAGTGACGCCGCCTGCGAGATACAGGCGCGGGAAGCTCGAGGCATGTTCGGGATAGAGCGGCAGGCCGCCGCCGGGAGAAGGGTAGAACATGTGATCGTGCATGCCGACGAGGCCGGGAATCACCGTGCGGCCGGAGAGATCGAGAACTTTCGCTCCATCAGGAAGTTTCGTAGCGGCAGAATCGCCGAGCGCGATGATTCTTCCTTCCGAGATGACCAGCGTTTGATCCGCGCGAGGAGCGGTGCCGGTGCCATCCACCACGCGCACGTGCTCTAGAGCTAAGATGGCTGCGTCTTCTTTCACGAAGGCGCTTACTGCAGGTGATAGCTTGGGCTTCGCTTGGCCCAAGGAGAGAGCAGGCGAGAGCAAGAGACACAGGCCGGTGAGGAGAATCTTTCTCATTGAACTACCTCGCACACTGGAATGTTGTTACGCGTTGCAGTCTATTCACAGGGCCGCATCAACACAAGAGGTGCGTGATCATGTGTTCCGGGGCGCGCGCTCAGCGGCTGCGAGGAAGCCAAGCAGAGTAAAGATAAGAGAGATCGGATGGCGCGGTGCTAAATAGGATTGTGGTAGGATGCTCGTGCGCGAAGGGCGCATCCGGTCCGCGGAAAGGGCAGAAGCCCACCTGAGTTCCATCGAGAATTGCGTACCTTCTTTCAGCCCGATATGCGGACAAAGGGCGAGTGGATGAAAGGAGGACGTTGTGCCGATCCATTCCGAGGACGCGCCGCGTCCGCTGCCAGAACGTCCCAATCTCCAGCATTTGAAGAATCAAGCCAAGGATTTGCTCAAGGCAGGTGAGGCTGATTCGCTCAGTTCAGCGCAATTTGAGATTGCGCGTCGTTATGGGTTTGCGAGCTGGCCGAAATTGAAGGCGCACTTGGATTCGCTCGAGGAGATTGGACAGCTTAAGCTGGCGATCGATACGAACGACTTGGAGCGGGTCAAGAGCATGATGACGCGCAATCCGGCGCTGCATCGCGCTCCGATGGGTTATGGGAAGAACGGGCCGCTGACATGGGTGGCGGAATGTCGGGTGCCGTGGGAGGCGCCTGGTTCTGCGAGATTGGCGATGGCCGAGTGGATGATCGAGAACGGGTCGGACGTGCATCAGGGCGGTGACGGGCCGCTGATGCGTGCAGCGCTTTTCGGACATCGCATCCCGATGATGGAGTTGCTCGTGGCACGCGGCGCGGACGTGAATGCCGAGTGGAATGGATATTTCCCAATCCTTTTTGCGCCGTGCGAGACCGTGGAACCGAAGCCGATTAAGTGGTTGCTGGAGCATGGAGCAAATCCAAATTGCGCGAAGGCGGGGCGGAAGTATCCGGGGACGGCGCTGGATTACGTTATCGGGACGTATGGGCGCTCGCGGCAGCTTGCCGAGTGCATGGACATTCTTATCAGTGCAGGCGGAGAGACAGAATATGACGTGCCGCCGGTATTGGATTTACTGCGTGGGTGGCTTGATCGTCTGGCGGAAAAGATCGAGGCTGACCCTGCGCTTGTGCATCGGCGATTCCGCGAACTGGATTTTGGGAACACGGGCGCGCGGCTTCTCAAGCTGCGAGGAGCAACGCTGCTGCACGTGGCAGCGGAGTACGGCAACGTGGAAGCAGCGCGGCTGCTGCTGGAACGCGGGGCGGACGTCAATGCGCGCGCGGTTGTGGATGAGGCTGGCGTGGGTGGGCAGACGCCAATCTTTCACGCGGTAACGCAGTTTTTTGATTGGGGATTGCCGGTGACGGAATTATTGGTGGAGCGCGGCGCGGATTTATCGGTGCGGGCGAAAGTTCCTGGGCACTACGAGCGGCCCGGGGAAATCGTGGAGTGCACGCCGCTGGGATACGCGATGATGTTTCCCGGCGGCGAGAACAAAGTTACGGCGCTGTTACGCGAGCGAGGCGCTGTGGAATAGTGCGGGTCCGTCTGGGGCTGAGACGCCCTCTGGGCCGGCGCTTTTTTGCAACAAAGTGTCCAGGCACATGACTATCGTTTATTCTTGTGACTTCGAAGTCAGGCTGCGCGGGCACTTCGGAAGGCAATAAGCGGGAGGAAAGGCGATGATGGAGAATCGGTCCGTGCCGCCGGATATCGTGCTGCCACACGTGATGTATCTGGATTTGGTCGGCGCGATTGGGTGGCTCGGCAAAGCCTTTGGCTTTACAGAGTACTATCGGTATGGCGCTCCCCTGAGCGGGGCGCAGATGCACCTGAGCAACGCCTGGATCATGGTGAAACAGGCGCGGCCGGGAAGCGCGAGCCCGATGCAACTTGGTTACGGAACACAGAGTTTGACGGTGTTCGTCGAGGATGTGCAGGCTCATTTTCAGAAAGCGAAGGCGGCGGGGGCAAAGATTCTGGAGGAGCCGCATGAAACAGAGTACGGCGAATTTCAGTATGCGGCAGAGGACCTGGAGGGGCACCACTGGTTGTTCTCGCGGCACGCGCGGGACGTGAGCCCGGACGAGTGGGGCGCTACGATTGTGGAGAGTGCCGGTTAGGTTTCGAACGTGGCGGGCGCTAAGGAGAAGGTTTTGGGTGCTGAGTGGATGGTGTAGTACGCTCACGGCGCGAGCGGGGGAGCGAAATGAAAATAGTCGTGAGAACAATACTGCGCCGGACGATATGCTCGGCGATTTTTTTGCTGGGAGCGGACGTGCATGCGGCGCCGCCACCTCAAGCGACGGGGGAAAAGTTCGAAGTGTCGTTTCCAGCGTCAGCGCATGCGGGAGCGATTACGGGGCGCGTGTTTGTGGTGGTCAGCACGAAAGGTGAGGCGGAGCCGCGGCTGACCGCAGGAGGTTGGGGAGATTCGGGGCCGCTGTTTGGCGTGGATGTAAATGCAATGGCGCCGGAACAGAGCGCCGTGATCGACGCGAGCACGCCGGGGTCGCCGGTGCGGAGTTTGCGCGAGATTCCTGCGGGCGATTATTACGTGCAGGCGATTATGAACATTTATACGGAGTTTCATCGCGCGGACGGTCACACGGTCTGGCTGCACATGGATCAGTGGGAAGGCCAGCATTTCAATCGTTCACCGGGGAATTTGTATAGCGAAGTGCAGAAGGTGCATTTGGATGCGGCGGCGGGTTACGACGTCAAGCTGAGCTTGACCAAGGTGATTCCGCCCATCGAGGAGCCAGCGGACACACAGTGGGTGAAGCACATCAAGATTCAGAGCGAGATGCTGACGAAATTCTGGGGGCACCCAATCTATGTCGGTGCGATAGTGCTTTTGCCCAAGGGGTATGACGAACATCCTAACGCGCATTACCCGGTGATTTATGAGGAGAGCCACTTCAATCTGCGTCCACCGTTTGGATTTTCAACTGAGGACCAGCCAGTCAGTGCTGAGATGCGTGCGAGGTTGAGCGAACTTAACCGCGAGTCAGGCTATGAGTTTTATCAGTCGTGGAATTCGGATAATTTTCCGCGGATGATCGCGGTCACTTTCCAGCATCCGACACCGTATTACGACGATTCGTATGCGGTGAATTCGGTGAACAACGGGCCTTACGGCGATGCGCTGGTGAAAGAGATGATTCCCTATCTGGAGGCGCATTTCCGGATGATTGCGAAACCGTACGCTCGCGTGTTGACGGGCGGGTCCACGGGAGGATGGGAATCGCTTGGAGCGCAGGTGTTTTATCCGGAGTTTTTCGGAGGTACATGGACGCTCTATCCGGACTCTATTGATTTTCGGCGGTACGGGTCGGTGAACGCGTATGAAGATGAGAACGCGTTTTTTGAGCCGGGGCACACCTGGGTGCAGGTGCCGCGGTACATCATGCGCACTTCGGAAGGGCAGCCAGAGATTACGATTCAGCAGTTCAGCCAAATGGAATCTGTTTTGGGAAGCCACAATCGTTCCGGGGAACAGATTGAAATCTGGGACGCGGCGTACGGTCCGATAGGAGAGGATGGCTATCCGAAGCCGCTGTGGGACAAGCAGACCGGCAAAATTGATCACAGCGTGGCGTTGTACATGCGGGACCACGGGTACGACCTGAGCTACAACATTCGGACGAATTGGGCCACGCTCGGTCCGAAGCTGCGAGGGAAGATTCATGTGTACGTGGGAGATATGGACAATTTTTATTTGAATTTGGCGGTGTACAAGCTGGAAGAAGAAATGAAGAAGCTAACGAATCCGCCCTGCGATTGCGATTTTCAGTATGGAAGGCCAATGAAGGGGCATGGATGGCAACCGACTTCGACGGCGAATTTGGTGCGGCGGATGGCGGAGCATATTACGAAGAACGCGCCGGCCGGGGATCAGACGGCTGCTTGGCACTATTGAGCGGGAGGAAGAGAAAAACAGATTCCTCGCTTCGCCCGGAATGACAATGTTGTGATCGAGCGCGCGGGATGGCGTGATTGAGCGATTCTCGCGACCTCTTCGTGCACTTGCCTGGCTAGCCTTGCTATCCTTGTAGGGGCAAGTTCTGAGGCATCAGCAGACGCTATGTTTGAAAACCTGACAGAGAAGCTGCAGCGGACATTTAAGAATTTGCGCGGGCAGGGGAAGCTCACGGATGAGCACCTGGACGCGGCGCTGGCGGAGATTCGCGAGGCGTTGCTGGAAGGCGACGTGAACGTGGGCGTGGCCGACGAGTTGCTGGCGAATATTCGCGCGAAGTCGCTGGGCAGCGAGGTGATGCTGCAGCTCTCGCCGGACCAGCAAGTTGTCAAAGTGGTGCGCGACGAGCTGACGGCGCTTCTTGGGAAGCATGCCAAGCCGCTGTTTGCTTCGCGGCCACCCTCGGTGTGGATGATTGTGGGGTTGCAGGGTTCTGGTAAGACGACCACGACGGGCAAGCTGGCGAAATGGCTTGTACAACATGGGCACCGGCCGCTGGTGGTTTCGACCGACGTGTACCGGCCAGCGGCGCGTGAGCAGCTTGCGCAGGTGGCGAAGGCTGTGGGTACGGCGCTGTGGCCTGGCGCGGGCACGGACAAGCCGCTCGAAATTGTGAAGGGCGCGATCAAGGAAGCAAAACTTTCGGCGAGCGATGTGATCCTCGTGGATACGGCCGGGCGCTTGCACATCGACGACGACTTGATGAACGAATTAAGCATGCTGAAGAAAGAGCTGCAACCGAGCGAAATTCTGTTCATTGCGGACGCGATGATCGGGCAGGACGCGGTGCGGTCAGCGGGCGAGTTTCACAAGCGGCTCGGGCTCACGGGCGTGATCCTGACGAAACTGGACGGCGATGCGCGCGGAGGGGCAGCGCTGAGCATTGCCAAGGTTTCCGGAGCGCCGGTGAAGTTCGTGGGACTCGGCGAAAAATACGACGCGCTGGAAGGATTTTATCCCGAGCGCATCGTTTCGCGCGTGCTGGGCATGGGCGACATCATGTCGTTGATCGAGCGCGCGGAGCAGACGGTTGACAAGAAGGCCGCGGCGGAACTCGAGCGCAAGCTGCGCAAAGAGGGATTCACACTGGAAGATTTCCGCGACCAACTGAAACAGATTCGCAAGATGGGGCCGCTCGAACAGCTTGTGGACATGCTGCCGAAGATGGGGCCGCTGCAGAATCTTCCGAAGGATGCGAAGGTGGACGAGGGGAAGCTGAAGCAGGTCGAGGCGATCATCAACTCGATGACGAACCAAGAGCGGCAGGACCACAATATTATTGATGGAAAGCGCCGGAAGAGAATCGCGAAGGGCAGCGGGACGACGGTGCAGGACGTGAACACGGTTTTGAAGCAATACATGCAGATGCGCACGATGATGAAGCAGTATGGAGCGCTGGCTGCGCGAGCGAAGATGAAGGGATTAGGGAAGCTCGCTGGATTATCCTGATGAGTGGAATTACTCCTTCTGCTTGAAATCCAAATAAATATCAGCGGTCTTGAGGGCGAGAGATTCGGGATCGAAATCGGTGCGGTTTGCGAGGATGATGATGGTGAGATCATCGCGTGTGAAGCGCTCGATTACGGTGCGGAAGCCCATCGTGGTTCCCGTGTGCCACATGCGCGGATGGCCCTGGTAGGAGTCGAGAAACCAGCCGAAGCCGTAGGAAACAGGCTTGCCAGGATGCAGGTTGTCGTCATTGGCTTCCCTGGGCCAGCGGGGCTGGGACCCATCGTTGAGTTTCACCGGCGTTAAAGCGGGCTGCATCTCTTTCTCGTTAAGCAGAGCGTGATTTCGCAGCGCGTCGTCCCACTTGGCGAGGTCTTCGAGATTGGAGTAGATGCCGCCGTCGCCGAGCGTGGCGGAAGTGGAGCTTTGGTCGGTTTCTTTCAGCGCATCGCCTTCCTTTGAGTAGCCGTAGGCCCGATTCACGACTTCATTTTTCCCTTTTTGATAGACGACGGTGTGATCCATGTGCAATGGCGAGAAAATGCGCGCGTGAAGAAAATCGCTGTAGGATTGGCCGGAAGTTTTGGCGACGATGAGGCCGAGAATGACGTAGCCGGAATTGCTGTACGACCAACTCGTTCCGGGAGCAAACTTGCCCTTGGTTTCCGCTTCTAACAGCTTGAGGACTTCCGCGTCGTGAATCTGACGCTCCGGTGTCCAGATCCATGAATTTCGGGGCGTTTCAGCTGCGGCCATCAGATCTTCGTAATCGGGTAATCCGCCGGTGTGATTGAGCAGATTTCGGATAGCGATATTTTTGCCATAGGCGGGAAAGTCCGGGAATATTTCCGTCAGAGTCTGGTCATAACGCAGCTTTCCGTCGCGGGCGAGCAGCATGACGGCGATAGCGGTGAACTGCTTGGTGAAAGAGGCGAGGCGGAAATTGGTGCGCTGGTCGATTTTGGCTTTCGTTCGCAAGTCGCGGACACCGTAGCCTTTTTCAAACAGCGCATGCCCGTCCCGGCGGACGAGCACCGCCATTCCGGGCGCGTCTTTCTCGGTGACCGAAGAAAAGAGCGCGTCGATTTGTTGTTCCTGACGGATTTTGGGAGATTGCGCGCGGGTTTCCATTCCGGGCACAAATAGAACGACGATCGAAAGAATGAATGCGAGCTTCAACAGACCTCTTTCACACGCCTGCAGAATAGCATTTCCATGCCGTATGCATCGCTTCGTAACACTGGCTCGACACTTTTCGCGGCTTTCCACAGCCCGCTGTGGCCGCGGAGTTACCGTGCGAGGACTTTTTATGTGGCTGGCGGCTATCGATGCTGACTCTATGAAATTTCCAGCTGCGAAAGTAGAGCGTCGTTTATACTCCAGTGGCGAGGAATATGCCGCCTCGCGGCACTTCACAAGAAGACTCGCTGGATTCGTCGAATGCAACCGTATGATCTGATTGTGATTGGCTCCGGACCGGGGGGCCAGCGCGCTGCCATCCAGGGAGCAAAGGCCGGAAAGCGCGTTGCGGTCGTGGAGAAGCAAGCCGCGATCGGCGGAGTCTGCATCAACACCGGCACCATTCCCAGCAAGACCATGCGCGAAGCGGTGCTGCATCTTTCCGGTTTTTATTCGAAGACCTTTTACGGCTCGAATTACAACGTCAAAGAAAACGTGACGATGGCGGACCTGAACTTCCGCGTGCAGCACGTGATCGAGAACGAAGTGGCGGTCACCCAGGATCAGCTGAGGCGCAACGGCGTGGACGTCATTCACGGCTTCGGAAAGTTTCTCGACGCGCATCACCTTCGCGTGGAAAACGGCAATGGCTACAGCGAACTGGAAGGGCAGTTCTTCGTGGTCGCTACGGGTACGAAGCCGGCGATCAATCTGAAAGTACCGATCAACGGACGCACGATTATCAATAGCGACCAAATCCTGACGATGCCGCAGATTCCTAGGACGCTGATCGTAGTTGGCGGCGGTGTGATCGGCGCCGAGTACGCGTGCATGTTTGCGACGCTCGGCGTGCGCGTGATTATCGTGGAAAAGCGGCCGCGGCTGCTGGAATTTGCCGATACGGAAATGGTTGAAGCGCTGACCTATCACATGCGCGATCACCGCGCCACGCTGCGGCTCAACGAAGAAGTAGAGAGCGTGGAGGAATTGCCGGACGGAAAAGTGGCTGCGAATCTGGTCAGCAAAAAACGCATCAACGGCGATGCGTTGCTATACGCTGTTGGCCGGCAGGGAAATGTGGACAAGCTTGACCTTGCTGCCGCCGGGATCGAATTCGACGACCGCGGGCGCATCAAGGTCGACACGGATTACCGCACCACGCAAGCGCATATATTTGCAGTGGGTGACGTCATCGGGTTTCCGAGCCTGGCGTCGGTCTCGATGGAACAGGGACGCATCGCGGCGGCGCATGCGTTCGGATTACAAGTGCAGACGGATCCCGCGAGTTATCCGTACGGGATTTACACCATTCCGCAAATTTCGTTTATCGGGAAGACGGAAGAGCAGCTCACGGATGCCGATGTACCCTACGAAGTTGGCGTGGCGTATTACCGGGAGATTGCGCGCGGCCAAATTTCTGGGCATACCGATGGCCGCTTGAAGCTGCTTTTTCACCGGGAGACGCTCGAGCTACTCGGCGTGCATATCTTTGGCGAAGATGCCGCCGAGTTGCTGCACATTGGTCAAGCAGTCTTCAAACTAAAAGGCAAGATCACGTACTTCATCAATACGGTCTTCAATTATCCGACGCTGGCGGAGTGCTATAAGACAGCGGCGTTTAATGGCCTCAACCGACTTGGTTAAATGCCTCTCGTCCCGCGATCAAGGCTCATGTTGCACCCAACCATGTGACGGGGAAAAAGCCTGCGAGCGCGTTGGCCAGTTTCTCGTCCGCAGTTACCAACTCGCCCTTTGATTCGACAGCGAGAGCGACGTAAAGACTGTCGTACACTGATCGACCGTGAATGACAGCTTTGTCGAATGCTGAATCGAGTAGGCGCAGAGAAGGGTATGTGGGGATTTTGTGTTTGCGCAGGGAGTTCATACTTGTCTCGGCGACCTCTCGGGTGCATCTCCCGCGACGAATTGCATTCCAAAGGATGTTCGCCATCTCGATCCAAAAGAGGTCAGGCACAATGAGCTTGATTTGGCTATCCGTCCATTCGCGAAGAATCGACACAGCCTTTTTTTGAAACGGCTCCTGTGCGTCGGACAGAACCCATTTTGCCGCCACACTGGCATCGATCACGAAAATCTTCAACGTTCGCGGCCTTCACGCAACATTTCTTCGGTGGAAGGAAAAGGGCCCACACCGGGAGACGGCATCGCCCTCAATTTCTCTAATTTCTTGAAAAGCTTACGCCGGTCACGCAAATCCTTTGCAGTGGGGATGCTGTCTTCGAGGAGAGACAAGACTTCGGCGGCAATGGAGCGGCGCTGGCTCTTGGCGCGCTTGCGCAAGGCTTCGTACAAGTCACTGGGCACGTTCTCGACATAAAGGGTAGGCATAGGAACTCCCTAGGAGAAGCATAGGCCTTTCCTAGACAGTTTTCAATATATTCGAAAGTCAAGCCACGCCCGCGGTATCGCAGGTTGCTTTTATCAGGCCCAGCCTTGGCGGTATTCGCGGCGAAGGAAGTCGTTGGCCTGAGCGACGTTGGTGACGCGCATGTTCGCGCCGTCGTAATTGATCTTTTTTCCAGCGCGAAGGGCGACGATGCCGAGAAGCATGACCTCGGTGAGGCGGGCGGCGTATTCGAACGGGCAGGAGGTTTCCGTTTTGCCCTTGGCGGCGTTCACCCAGTTCATTTCGTGGTCTTCGTTTTCGATGCGGGGCAGCTTCTGGGGAGGCTTGCCATAGGAATCGTGAAGGGACTTGGGCAATAGGCGAGGCTTCAATCCGTAGGTGTCGTGGAGCAGCTTGCCTTTGCTTCCGATGAGCAGGACGCCACCACCTTTGTTGAGATCTTCGTCGCCGAGCTCCTCGGGTTTGTTGGGCATGAGGCCGCCGTCGTACCAGGTCATTTTGACGGGCGGCATGGAGCCGCGGGCGGGGAATTCGTAAAAGGTCTGCGTGGCGTGCGGGTAGCAAACGCCGTTGAATGGCGTCGAGACGGTCTCGACGCTCGTGGGCAGGCCGAGGTTAAGCGCCCACATAGAGTGGTCGATCAGATGCGCGCCCATATCGCCGATGGCGCCGACGCCCCAATCCGACCAGCCGCGCCAGTTGAACGGATGATAGATGGGGTGATAGTCGATTTTTGGGCCGACGCCGAGGAACAGATCCCAAGTTAGCTTGTCGGGGACGGGGTAATCGCCAGCCATGGCGGCTGCAAGGCGGGCGTTGACGCCCGGTCCGTTCCAGCGAAGTGTGTCGGCGGGCACTTTGAGAGCTTCGGGGCGCGGCACACCTTGAGGCCAGAAGCCGAGCGGGCGGTTGGTCCAGACGTGAACCTCGCGCACTTCGCCAATCGCGCCAGCTTGAATGTATTCGACAGTGGTACGGGCGTCGTTGAAGGAATGACCCTGATTGCCCATCTGGGTGGCTACGTTGGTTTCCTTAGCGCGCCGGGCGAGTTGACGGGCTTCATCAATAGACCACGCCAGCGGCTTCTGCACGTAGACATGCTTGCCGAGAGCCATGGCGGCGAGGGTGATGTGCGCGTGCATGTGATCGGGCGTGGCGACGAGGACGGCGTCGATGTCCTTTTGTTGCTCGAGCAGGTCGCGATAGTCCTGGTAGCGCTTGGCCTTCGGCAGATGCTCATTCTTCAGACGAAGCATTCCCTCCAAGCGGGCCTTGGCCTTAACGCGATCGAACTCGACAGGAGGTTGGCCAGGAGCGGGTTGCGGATCAGGCTGGTCGAGACGTTTTTGCAGGTTGGGGATCTCGGTGTCGAGGCGGTCGAAGGACTTACCGGCGTAGCCCCAGTCGACGTCGCATAGGGCGACAATGTTTTGGCTGGCAAGATTGATAAGATTGGAGCGGCCCATGCCGCCGACTCCGATACCAGCAATGTTGAGCATATCGCTGGGGGGAGTAAAGCCGCGCCCCAGGACGTGCCTGGGCACGATGGTGATTGTGGCGGCGCCCGTGGCGACGTTGGTCAAAAATTCGCGGCGTGAGACTTCTTTCATTTCGCTCATGGCTCCTCCGGTGTGTTGTGGGCATTATCGCGCTGTCAGAGGTGCATTGCGATTGCTAACTTCGAGGAGGGGTTCTAGGG
>Ga0209166_10003052_pt1 | contig 12298 bp, 4 predicted proteins | sample Coa_R1_3_FD_187151 | JGI IMG/M metagenome (GOLD analysis project Ga0209166, IMG submission 187151) | Surface soil microbial communities from Centralia Pennsylvania, which are recovering from an underground coalmine fire - Coalmine... | ecosystem: Environmental > Terrestrial > Soil > Unclassified... | reverse complement strand
ATATGAAGCTGGCGGTACTTGTGGGCCACGCTCAACAATTCCTCCTGCGTGTTGTATTTGTTCTTGCACTGCCAGAAGCCATAGGCCCACTTGCCGAAAAGCGGCGCGGCACCAGTCAGTTCGCGGTACCCGGCGATGATGCGGTCAAATTCCGGGCCGTAGAGAAAGTAGTAGTCCATCTCATCGGCGACTTCCGAGCTGAGGTAAAGCGCGCTGAGAAAACGATTGTTGAAGCGGCTTCGCGAGGCGTTGTTCCAGAAAATTCCATATCCATTATTCGACAAAAAGAAAGGAATGCTGATGTTGGTGTTGTCCTGCGAAAGGTCCACGGCTTCGCCGCGATAGTTCCAAACGCCCGCTTGATGCTGCCCGAGCCCGTAAAAAGACTCGTAAGAACCCCAGAGTTTCGAGAAAAGCTCCACATGATGGGTCTGTTCACCATTAACAGTGACCAGTGTCATCGTGACTTCGGTTTGTTGGAATAGGTTCTTGCCCGCGGCATCCTGAAACGTGACGCTGCCGTCCTTTCGCGAGACGACCGTTTTGATTTGTGCGGTGCTCAATACCACGCTTTCGTCGGAGGACTGCATCTCCCATTTTGTGGCGGACCAATTGTTTTTGATCACCACAAGATCAGGATGAGCTGGGACCGGTTCCGCAGGCGAATAGCGAACGTGGATGATCGAGTCGGAACAAACCTGAAGATGCATCACACCTCTTTGCAGCGTAAACCGGACTCCGTCCGGCTCCTTTTGCACTCCGGCAACCGGATTCAAAGGATTCCACTGCGCGGTGGCGGTGCTTGTAAAGCAAACAAGAAGCAACAGGAGCGAGACGACGAAATGGTGTAACCACGCGGTTGGTTTGACTCGACGAGCGGCATGCGCGCGCACAATCATAAATCCCTCTCTCTTTCTTCGGAATTTGCGCAGAGTTACGGCAGAGAGTGTACCTTTTATCTGGGTTTTGCGGGGCGGCTTCAGGTTTCAGCAGTTTCAAGCGGAACAAACCTGCGCTCGGAAACAGACCCGCCATCGTTGTTTGGATAAGCCGTGTTCACCGCAGCTCTACTTGTTTCCCGATTCCAGCGGACTCGCGCGCGGCGTCCAGAATTTCCATGACTTGGACATTCAGTTTCATGGAAAGCGGGTCTTCGATGGGCTTGTTATTTCGGATGCAGTCCACAAAGTACGAAACGGGATTGCTCCTTTCGTGCTCAGGCGGATCGACTGCAACGCGCTCCCCATCTAATGCCCCGTTTGCGACATTATTTTTTGGCGAGCGGGAGAACAAATCCCTAGCCGTCGCAAGCAAACTGCCCTTCGGGCCAAACACTTGCACCTGCCCCATGTTGTAAGGCCAATCCCAGGAGGCCTCGATAATTGCCGTTCCATCCGGATAATCCAAAACAATCGTGGCATCGTCATCCACAGCGTTGTGCTGGTCCACTTTTAATTTTTGCGTAACTGCGGAGACGCGCGCCGGCCGCCCCTTGAGCCATACCGCCCACTCCGCGCCGTAGCAGCCAAAATCCATAATCGCCCCGCCGCCGTTCTTCACCGGATCGTACAGCCAGTCAGCAAAGTATTTGGACACGCCAATTTCCTTGGGACCTTGGTGACCGTATCGCACGATGATTCTTTGGACGGGCCCCAACTCGCCGTCGTGGATGCGGTGATAAAGTGCGTGCGTAGGCGCAACCCAGGCATTCCAGTAATTTACCATCACCTTGATGCCCGCCTGATTGGCAAGGCGTTCCATCTCGCGCGCGTCTGCAGCGGTGGTAGCCATCGGTTTTTCCGTAGAATAATGAATATGCCGCTTCGCGCACTCGCGCAGAATCTCCAGATGCCGATCGTTTTCTGTGGTGACGATGACTCCATCCGGCTTCATTTCGTCCAACATCTTTACGTAGTCGGAATAAAACTTTACGGTTGACGGAACTTTGGTTTTGGCTTGGTCCACCAGCGGTTGGTGATTGTCAGCGATACCAACTAGCTCGGCGTTTGGCTCTCCTGCCAAGTCCCTAAGCAATCCCCACACGTGGTCGTGGTCGAGGCCAATAATGGCTAGCTTGACTTTCGTCTCCGGTGCGTTCGGAGCCGCGGGCGCAGGCCCAGATATCGCGGCAGCGGCGCAAACAAGAGTTAAGGATAGAAGCAAAGCGAAACGTTCAATGGGCATCGATGGCTTCATAGTGTGATTTCCCTGGAACTGCATCAGTTGATGTGGAGTGACGCCTGTTCTCGCCTCATTCGCAGTGCTGCGTCTGCTTTCCGCGCGATGAGTCCGAAGCCCCTGCTCACGGCGTCTTTCTGCAGGGTCTGCAGATGTGATATTCCCATTGCTCTGTTGGATGAGTTCAACTCCATCTCTCCCAGCGCAAGCCGCGCCTCGAGGGCTATACCAGCGAAAGTAGCCGTTGTCGCCCGCGCAATCACCTCACGGAGCTGTCGCATGGACTCGTTGGAGTCCGCGGCTTTTCCCGAAGCTGCCTGTATTCGTGCGGTAATGAGCGCTGCGAAGAGCCCGAGCTCCTCATTCCGCGACTTCTTGGCGGTTGCTATGGTTCGCTGCACGTAGTTGTTTGCTTCTGCAAGCCTTCCCTGCGCGAGCGAGGACCGCGAAATAGCGAGATATGCCGCGGCCGCTTCTTTGTCTGCTCTTGTCTTCTCGAAAAGTTCGGCGGCTTGCCTGGCCTGCGCTGCTGCGTCTTCGTTCTTGTCCTGATCCAACAGCAATTCGGCAAGATGGACTTGCATTTGGGCGGAATGGAATTTGTCTCCAATCTTGTCGAAAATCGACTTTGCTTCCGTCTCATCTTTCCACGCTGTCTCGGTATCTCCTTCCGTTTGCAGCAGCCGTCCCAGGCCCGACAGGGCCGAGGCCTCCTTGCTTCTATCGCCAATTCGCCGGCAAATCTCCAGGGATTCTTCGAGCATTTTCTTCGATTCCGTGGTGTTGCCCTGCCGCAAGAACACTTCTCCGAGCCCTGTCTCGGTTAGAGCCTTTCCGTCAATGTGCCCAATCTCGAGATAAGTCTTTAGTGATTCCTCATAGCTCTTCCGGGCCGCGGCAAGGTCTCCCAGGTCCAGGAAAATATCACCAAAGTTATCGCGTTCGTTTGCCACTCCGAATCGGTAGCCAATCTGCTGGTAGATGGCCAGGCCCTTCTCATACTGTTTCTTTGCGCCTTGATAGTCGCCTTGCATCTGGAGCGCGATCCCGCCCACGGTGGCTGCAATCGCGACGCCACGTTGGTCGTATGCGGCGAGATAGAGCTGCTCCGCATTGCGAACTACGTTCTCAACTCCGTCGGGCGCAGCCAGGTTTTCAAGCGCCCAGCCTTGATCCGTCAGTGCCCTGGCCTGGAGCAAGAATGCGCCAGCAGCCCTCGCTTTCTCCGCGGTTTTCATGGCGGAGGAAAGCATGCTCTTGAAATCACCAAGGGACTCCAGAGCATCATCCTCTTCCAAGTCGATGCGCGGATCGTCCCGCTGTGGAGGAGGCAACTCGCGCAGATGCGCGAGCGTCTCCAGTGCCTCATTTCCGCGTCCCCCGCTTACCTGCACGCTGGCCAAAGCAATGCCGTAATCGAGGTTGTCGGGAAAAAACTCAAAAAGTGCCCGATAAATTTCGATGGCCTTGTCCCATTCATGCGACGTTTCACGGTAGCGGGCTTCAACCAACAGGCGTTCGGCGCGGGGCAAATTGGAAGACAAATCAAAGGCCTTTTTCGCTTCCATCTTGGCGTTCACGTCATATCCCAACTGGCTCCATGCAGTCGCCAGCGCTGCGTGTGAAAGCGCGTAGTCGGGTTCCGCAGCGATGGCTTTGCCTAGCGAATCCCGGGCAGAAAGTGCGTCAAATACGCGCACCCTAGAGAGGCCTTCGGCGTAAAGGCGCGCAGCCTCCGCGTTCGAAGGAAGAGCTGTGGCTACTTCTACGGCCTCCTCCTTCGTGATCCTTCGAACGCCAAGATTAACGCGCAGTTTTTCGCCTGCTCGGGAAACTAGGTCGAAGAGGTTCTCCTGCGAGCCGGTCTGGGAATCTGCATACAATGTTTCGCCGGTCTGCGTATCGAACAGCCGCAAATCGAGGCGGATTTGCCGATTGGGATTGGTTTGCAGCGAAGCATAAGAACCTGCAACGACCAAGTCCGTTCCCAAATTCCTGTGAATTTGCTCCAGGTTCCCGCGGCCCAAACTTTCCATATCCTTGAGCGAAAGCTCGGCTTTCATCCGAGCGATGCTTTCTGCCGGAAGGGTCCGGAGCTGGCCGCCCGCAGAAAGTTCCGTGGTCAACCAGTCGGAAAACGCTGTTGAGAGCCAAGCTTCCTTCGGATCGCCGGAAAGATTCGTAAAGCCCAGCACCGCCACGGACCGGCGCGGGCTAACCGGGTTCGACGAACCGCTCAACACTATCCGCTGCGAAACACGGAGATAAATTCCGACTCCCGCAACCACTATTGCAACAGCGGCTACCATTCCGTAGAAGCGCCGTTTTCCAGTCGGCGTGTGCAAATCCATGATCCGGAGCGGGTGCTCCCCCTCTTTGTGCGCGCCGTTTCCATTGGTAGAGACGAGGTGCTTATGGAGTTCGTCCCCCGTCCCATTTTCATGTGCGGCTTCTGAAGGCGGCAAATAAACCGGAGCAAGGAATCGGTACCCATGACGCGGAATCGTCTCGACATAGCGTGGGCTATCGGCCGAGTCTCCCAGCGCTGCTCGCAGCTTGGTCATGGCCTTGTTCAAGCTGCGATCGAAATCCACAAACGTGTGGGCTGGCCAGAGCTTTTCTCGCAGCTCTTCGCGGGTCACCACTTCTCCGGGATGTTCCAAGAGGAGAGAAAGTATTTGAAAAGGCTGCTCTTGCAGCTTGATCCGAACGCCGTGTTTCCGCAATTCGGCGGCGCGCAGGTCAACCTCAAAAACTCCAAAACCTCGGGTTCGGAAGGTTCCCTGAACCGCTCGCATGACCTCACCCCTGCAGATTGCCGAGCGTAGCACGCAGCGATGGGCTAATCAATACGGCCTTCACCGTGCCTAGTCCGGAGTGTCTCCCAATTTGGGAGCGTTTGCGTGCTGCGCGTTCTGTCCTGATGTTTGACTCGCATCGTTTCCGTCGCGGAGCGAGTGCTCAGCGGGTCACGGTGGCGGCACTTTTGCCTTCCGCAATCTGGACGATGCAGTCGATGCAAGGGAGGGTTACTTCCTGGCGAAGGCCGCTGGGCCAGAAGACTTCGAGTTTGTCGACTTTAGAAGCGGACCCGAGACCGAAGTGGACGCGGGGATCGGAAGAAGAGGAGTAACTGGCGCCGCTGAAGACGTCGGCGCGCTGGCGGATGCCGCCGGAAGTGAGGAAGACTTTTGCGCCGAGGGCGTCGCGGGAGGAGCGCAGAATTGGTGCACCGGCCGAAGGAGAAAGGCGCCCGCCACGGTCGGCGGCCGCTACGGAAGAAGTGGCCGCAGGGCTAGTGCCCTGCGCCACAGAATCGGAAGAGGAGCGGATGGGCGGGGCAAGCCCCGCCCCAACCAGCTTGAGAGTGAGCCAGTGGTTGGAGTTGCGGGCCACGTTGCGAAGAAGAGTGGGAGGGGAATCGAGGTTGTTGAGGACGACGTCGATGTGGCCATCGTTGAAGAGATCGCCGAAGGCAGCGCCGCGAGCGCAAACGACGGAGGCGAGGCCGCTGCCCGTGGCGGGCGGAACTTCCTGGAATTTGGAGCCGTCGAGGTTGCGGAAGAGCTGAGGACGCTGCGCCCAGGTGGTGCCCCAGTCGCGCTGGTCGGCGATGGGGTAGACGTGCCCGTTGGCGATGAAGAGGTCGAGGAGGCCGTCGTTGTCGAAATCAAGAAAACCCGTGCCCCAGCCAAGGAATGGAATCGTCGGGCTGCCGAGTCCTGCTTTGAAGGAAACGTCGGTGAAGGTGGCATCGCCATCGTTGCGATAGAGAGTCTTGTAATCGTCGGAAAACGTGGTGATGAACAGACCGAGGCGTCCGGAGTGATTGTAATCGCCGAGGGCGATGCCCATGGAGGCCTGGGCGCGGCCTTCCTCATTGAGCGCGAAGCCGCTCATGTAGCTGACATCTTCGAAAGTGCCGTCACGGCGGTTGCGATAGAGATAGTTGGGAGTGGAGTCGTTGGCGACGACGAGGTCAGGCCAACAGTCATCGTCGACGTCGGCGAAGACGGAAGCGAAGCCGTAACGGCCCTCGCGGTCAGCGACTCCCGCTTTGACGCTCACATCGGTGAAGGTGCCGTCGCCATTGTTGTGAAAAAGATGATCGCCTTCGCCGAGCAAGCCCATCGGCCCGCAAAAGACGTTAACGCCGCGGTACTGGCAGGCGCCTTCGGGGACGCCGCCCTTCCCTGCCAGGATGGGATGGTCGAGATCATAGTGGACGTAGCCAGGAACGAAGAGGTCGAGCAAGCCGTCGCGGTCGTAATCGCCCCAAGTTGCTCCAGTGGACCATCCACCGAGAGCGACGCCGGCTTTTTCGGCGACATCAGTGAACGTGCCGTCATGATTGTTGTGGTAAAGGCGGTTCTTGCCGTAATTGGAGACGTAAATGTCGGGCCATCCGTCGTTGTCGTAGTCGGCGACGGCAACGCCGAAACCCCAGCGATCATTGGATACGCCGGCCTTGTCCGTGACGTCAGTGAAGGTGCCGTCGTGATTGTTGTGAAAGAGCATGGCGCGCGGGGCAGGCTCGGCGCCTTTGGCGGCAGCGACGGTGGAACCGTTGAGCAGGTAAATATCGAGCCAGCCATCATTGTCGTAGTCGAGAAGGGCGACGCCGGAACCGGGAGCTTCGATGATGGTGGATTTTTCGGGAGAGCCGGAGCGATGGTGGAATTTGTCAAGGCCGGACTGATGCGTGATGTCAACGAAAACAACGGGGGCATCATCGACGAAACCGCCGGCGGTGATAGGGCGGGAGTGCGAATCCTTGATTGGCGCATGAATGCCGCCGGTCGACATGCCGGAGGGGCGCGGTAACGGAACATTCTGCGGCTTATCGGGAGACTGTTGTGAGGGTTGTTGGCTGAGAGCAATCCGCGATGAAAGAAGGAGAGGAAGGGCCAGCGCAAGCAAAAGAAAATGGAGCGTGTGGCGTGGTTGGCAGCGCAAACTCATTTTTGTGCAGCGGCGGAAGCTAGTTCGTCGACGGTGAGGATTTGATCAGCGCGGACGCTTTTTAGAGTTTGCGTAATGCCGCTGGGCCAGCGAATTTCGATGGACTGAGCGGTGGTTTCGGAGCCGAGGCCGAAGTGGACGCGTTTGTCGCTGGAAGAAAGGTAGCTTCCGGCGGTGGAAACCGTGGCGAATTGCTGGCCTTTGGCGGTGACAAGCTTGACTTCGGCGCCGATGGCGTCGCGATTGCTTTTGTGGCCGACGAGCTTTAGCAATAGCCAGTGATTTTGCGTAGGCGTTTCGTTGTGAAGAATGTGGATGGGGCCGTCGTTAGTGGTGACGACGGCGTCGAGGCGGCCGTCGTTGTCGATGTCGCCGATGGCCATGCCGCGGCTGAGCCAGGGCTGGCTGAAAACCGCGCCTGAGGCAGCGGAGACGTCGACGAACTCTTTGCCGGTGTTGCGGAGGAGAAGCATCGGTTCGCGGTAATGGAGATTGGGATAGCTGAGCTCGACGGTGTCGAGGTCGTGGCCCTGAGCGATGAGGAGGTCTTTCCAGCCGTCGTTGTCGTAATCGAGGAAGCGGACTCCCCAGCCGGAGTGCGTCATGGTGGCGCGGGCAACGCCTGAAATGAAACTGGCGTAAGAAAAGGTGGAGTCGCGGCTGTTGAGGTAAAGCGCATAGCGTTGGTTCGCCAGGTCGGTGATGATGAGATCGGGAAAGCCGTCGTTGTTGTAATCAGCAAAATCCACGCCCATGCCGGCGTAGGTGCGACCGTCTCCGTCAACGGCGACTTCGGAAAGAAGGCCGACTTCTTCGAAGGTGCCGTCGCCCTTGTTGTGATAGAGGAATTCCACCATCGAGTCGTTGGCGACGAAGAGATCGATGTGGCCGTCGCGATCGTAATCCGCGAGCGCGATGCCCAAACCTTTTCCGGGCTTGGAGATGCCGATTTTCTTCGAGACTTCGGTGAAGTGGCCGTTGCCGTCGTTGTGGTAGACCAGCGGAGAGATGGGTTGAAAGAGATCCGGATGGCAGTAGGCGCGGAAGCCTTCTTTGTGCTCCCCGCACCAGATGTCGTCGAAGTCCCATTGAAGATAGCTAAGGACAATGAGGTCGAGGAGCCCGTCATTATCTAAATCGGCCCAAGCGGCGCTGGTGGACCAGCCGGAGCCGGCAACCCCGGCCTTCTCAGTGACATCGGTGAACGTGCCGTCGCCATTGTTGTGGTAAAGCTTGTTGCCGCCGTAGGCGGTGACGTAGAGATCTTCGTAGCCGTCGTTGTCGTAATCGCCCACGGCGACGCCCATGCCGTAGCCAACGCCCTGCAGACCGGCTTTCTCGGTCACGTCCTCGAAAGTACCGTCAGGTTTTTGGTGATAGAGGCGATTCCAGTAGGTAGGGCCCGTCTTCTGCGGGATGGAGCCTTTCGGAGTGGGATCCTGAAGAGGAGCGCCGTTGACGAGGAAGATGTCGAGGCGGCCGTCGTTGTCATAATCGAAGAGAGCAACGCCAGGGCCCATCGTTTCGGGCAGATAATGCTTAGGCGTGTGAGAGGAGAGGTAATTGAAACGGATTCCCGATGCGGAAGTGATGTCGACAAATTTACCGGGAAACGCCTTCTGCGAATCGGATGGGGAACCCGATTGCTGAGCCGCAACCACGCCCATCAGAAGAACGAAGAGAAAAGCCCCCAAGAGAAGACGCATACCCGATTGATATTACAGCATGTAAGCACAGAAGCCTCTGCCGTCGATTGCGTCGGCCTTGCAATTCAAGGGAAGGAGGATAGATAACTTTTGGCAGTTGAATCAGTTAGGCGGGAACGTGCAAATGACATGGAAGTGGATTGACAGGAATAAGATGGCTTGAGAAGAGTGCGGCTGTGACACGGAAGTAAGGGTGTGCCCTGTCCGGGGGCGTTCGGAGGGATGCCATGAATCTACAAAGACTCGACTCCAGGAGCGTTTCCTCGGCGGTCTTGCAACAGGTGTACCGAGTTCTTATGGTGGCCGGGTTGGTCTGCTTTGGTTTCGTTGGCGGCACCAGCGCGCAGATTGCCGACAAACCGGATTCAAACAAGGAGAGCAAGGCTAAACCCGCCGTGCCACCCGAATTGACCAAGCAACCGACTCTTTATGTGGTTGGCTACGCGCACCTGGACACGGAGTGGCGCTGGGAATATCCGCAGGTCATCAACGAGTTCCTTCGCAAAACAATGGATGACAATTTCGCGCTGATCGGAAAGTATCCGCACTATGTTTTTAATTTCAGCGGCGCGAATCGCTATCGGTTGATGAAAGAATATTACCCGGCGGATTTTGCCAAGCTTACGCAGTACGTACGCTCGGGGAATTGGTTTCCCGCAGGCTCTTCGATGGAAGAGGGCGACGTGAATGCGCCAAATGCCGAAGCAATTATCCGCCAGATTCTTTATGGGAACGAATGGTTTCGCAAAGAGTTCGGCAAAGCCAGCGCCGAATACATGCTGCCAGACTGCTTCGGCTTCCCGGCTTCGTTGCCGACGATTCTGGCGCACTCCGGCGTAAGAGGGTTTTCGACGCAGAAGCTGACTTGGGGGTCTTCCGCAAATGCCGGTGGACCTGAATCACGCGAGAAGACTCCGGAAGGAACGCCGTTCAACGTGGGAGTGTGGGTTGGGCCCGATGGGGAGAGCGTGCTGGCCGGCCTGAATCCGGGAAGTTACAGCGGAGGAATCTATACGGACCTGAGTAAGCCGCTGCCGGAGGCCCCGCCGGACGCTGCACTAGAGAAGGTTCAAACCGAGATGCAGACCCTGCGAGAGAGGTTGGAAAAGGCGCAGAAGAGCGGACAACCTTTGGATCAAAAAGACATCCAGGAGTTTCGCGGGTTGCAGAGCCAGCGGGAAGCTCTTCTGAAGATGGACCAGGACCGCGCCCAGGAACGGTTTCAGGAGGATTGGGCGGCGCGGGTGGAGAACAACGGGAAGGTAAGCGGCTTATTCACGGACTACCATTATTACGGAACGGGCGATGTCGGCGGCGCGCCGGATGAGGAATCCGTGAAACGTTTGGAAGCGATAGTTACCAAGGGTACAGCGAGCTTGCCGCCGTTGGACACGTTTTACTCTTCGAGGCAGTCGCATCCAGAGTGGCCGCAGGTGAAACTGGGAGAGGGACCCATCCATGTGATTTCCGCTGCGGCAGACCAGATGTTTCTGAATATTACCCCTTCCGAAGCGGCGGGTTTGCCCCGATACACGGGTGAAATGGAATTGACCAACCATTCGGCAGGTTCTTTGACTTCCCAGGCTTATCAGAAGCGCTGGCTGCGGAAAGAGGAATTGCTGGCGGACGCAGCGGAGAAAGCATCGATTGCCGCCGAATGGCTGGGGGCGCGGGCGTATCCCCGTGAGCGGCTGAACAATGCGTGGACGCTGGTCATGGGCGGCCACTTTCACGACATCGCCGCGGGAACGGCCACTCCCAAAAGCTACGAGTTTGCGTGGAACGACGACGTGATTGCGATGAATCAGTTCGCAGGAGTGCTGAGCAATGCGACCGAAGGCGTTGCCGCGGCGCTGAATACGGAGACCAAAGGCGTTCCGGTGGTGGTTTTCAATCCGCTCAATATCGCGCGTGAAGACGTAGTGGAAGCAAGCGTGGAATTTGCGGGAGGAATGCCAAAGGCCGTGCGGGTCGCAGGGCCTGGCGGCAAGGAAGTTCCAGCACAGATCTCAGGAGGGAAAATTCTCTTTCTGGCACAGGTTCCGCCGACCGGCTATGCCGTTTATGACGTGCAGGCCGGCGCGTCGGCCGTGGAGTCAACGCTGAAGGTCACCAGCGACTCGCTGGAGAACCAATACTATCGCGTCAAGGTAAATGCGGATGGGGATGTCACAAACATTTTCGACAAGTCCATTGGAAAAGAACTGCTGGCTGGACCAGCCAGGCTGGCCATCTCCTACGACAACCCCCAGCAGTGGCCGGCGTGGAATATGGATTGGGACCAGGAGCAAGCGGCGCCGAAATCCTATGTAAGCGGCCCGCCAAAGATTCGCATTGTAGAGAATGGCCCGGCACGCGTGGCGTTGGAAGTTTCGCGGGAAACCGCAGGCTCGGCGTTTGTGCAAACGATACGGCTTTCGGCGGGCGATGCGGGCAAGCGCGTGGAATTTGGCAACGTGATTGATTGGCAGACGAAAGAATCCAATTTGAAGGCGAGTTTCCCTCTCACCGCGTCGAACCGCGTGGCTACTTACAACTGGGACATCGGTACCATCCAGAGGCCGACGGCGGAGCCGAAGAAATTTGAAGTGCCTTCCCACCAATGGATTGATCTGACGGACATGAGCGGCGAATTTGGCGCCACGATCCTTACGGACTGCAAAAATGGCTCAGACAAGCCGAACGACAATACCATCCGGCTCACGCTGATTCGAACGCCGGGAACGTCGGGCGGATATCCTGACCAGGGTACGCAGGACATCGGCCACCATGAATTCATCTACGGCATCGCGGGACATGCTGGGAGCTGGCGCGACGGGCAGACCGATTGGCAAGGGCAGCGCCTGAACGCCCCGTTGATTGCTTTTGAAACTTCGAAACATGCGGGAACACTGGGCCAGGAATTTTCTTTGCTGAAGGTGAGCAATCCACGCATTCGCGTTTTGGCGCTTAAGAAAGCCGAGGAGAGCGACGAGATCGTAGTGCGTCTCGTGGAATTGGACGGCAAACCGCAGAAGAACGTTCATGTGTCGTTTGCTGCACCAATCACCGCGGCTCGCGAAGTGAACGGGCAAGAGCAGCAGATGGGACCAGCGACGGTGACCGACGGCGCGCTTGTGACTTCCTTCTCGGCGTATCAGCCGAGAACCTTCGCCCTGAAGGTGGCCGCAGCGCCCAGTAAAGTTAGTAGCGTACGTTCTGCCTCCGTGAAGCTGCTTTACGACGTAGCCGTGGCCAGCAACGACGGGTCGAAGCCAACTGCAGGATTTGACGGTAAGGGTAATGCGCTACCGGCTGAAATGCTGCCTTCGCAAATCCAGTTCGATGGCGTGGAGTTTCAGCTTGCACCTGCGAAGACCGGAATTCCCAACGCGCTCACAGCGAAAGGACAAACGATTAACCTTCCCACAGGCCAGTTCAATCGACTCTACCTGCTGGCAGCTTCGACCGAA
>Ga0209166_10003050_pt1 | contig 12304 bp, 14 predicted proteins | sample Coa_R1_3_FD_187151 | JGI IMG/M metagenome (GOLD analysis project Ga0209166, IMG submission 187151) | Surface soil microbial communities from Centralia Pennsylvania, which are recovering from an underground coalmine fire - Coalmine... | ecosystem: Environmental > Terrestrial > Soil >... | reverse complement strand
GGCTGATGAACTCCTGTCGGGTCATTGGGCCCCTCCCAGTATGGCGTTCACCGCCCCCGAAAAGGCGGTCCACTCGGTTTTCTGGTCCTCGAAGCGCGCCCGCCCGGCCTCGCTCAGCCGGTAGTATTTGCGGGACGGCCCGGCCTGGCTCTCGACCAGGTAGGTCTCCACCAGGCCGTCGGCCTGCAGGCGGCGCATGAGCGGGTAGATGGTGCCCTCGCCCATGCCTATCCCCTCGGCCAGGCGGCTGGCGAGCGCGTAGCCGTAGGCGTCGCCCCCGGAGAGAAGGGCCAGCACGCACAGCTCGAGCACCCCCTTCTTCAGCTGAACCTGCACGGCTTCGACCACGAGACGGCGCTCCTTCGAATTGACGCCTGCATATCGCCAGCTACCGTGTGATACAAGCTACCATGTCATGAACAATTGTTCACGCGGCAAGTTGCGATCGATCCCGGACTGCCCTTAAGGTCAGCGGCAAGGAAGCCGGGGCTCCGCGCCTGGCCGCAGGAAGGAATGCGAAACCATGCCCGCGCCGATCCGCATCGATCCCGCCAACGGCCTGAAGGTCTTCGACACCCGCGCCGCCAAGGCCAACGACCGGATCGGCGGAAAGGGCTACTCGATCGTGACCGACGAGGCGCTCACGGCCCTGCCGGACCTCCCGGCCGGAGCCACCTTCAACGCCGAGGAGCAGGCGCGCTATCGGGCGTTCAAGGAGGCGCGCCGGGGCGCGGCGGACTACATGGCCCTGGAGGGCGACTTCGCCAAATACCTCGCCGACGTCTATTCGGCCCCGCCGGTCCCTCGCGAGGCCCTGACCGACGAGTGCGAGATCCTGGTGGTCGGGGCCGGCTTCGCGGGCCTGCTGCTCTGGCACAAGCTGAAAGACGCCGGCTTCGAGGACGTGCGCTTCTGCGAGAAGGGCGGCGACGTCGGCGGCACCTGGTACTGGAACCGCTATCCGGGCATCGCCTGCGACGTCGAGGCCTACAGCTACCTGCCGCTGCTGGAAGAGATGGGCTACGTGCCGACGATGAAGTTCGCGTCGGGCTTCGAGATTCTCGAATACTGCCAGACCATGGCCGAGAGGTTCGGCTTCTACGAGCACTGCCTGTTCCACACCACGGTCGAGGAGACGGAGTGGGACCAGGAGAACGGGCGCTGGATCGTCAAGACCGATCGCGGCGATGCGATGCGGGCGCGCTTCGTCCTTCTCGCCAACGGCATCCTGACGACACCCAAACTCGCCCGCATCGAGGGGATGCAGACATTCAAGGGCGAGTCCTTTCACACCTCCCGCTGGAATTACGATGTCGATCTCAAGGGCAAGCGCATCGGCATCATCGGCACCGGGGCGACCGCAGTGCAGGCGATCCCGGAACTGGCCAGGATCGCGGGCGAACTCTACGTCTTCCAGCGCACCCCCTCGTCGATCGACGTGCGCGACCAGCGCGCCACCACCGACGAGGAGCGGCGGGCCTGGGCGCACGAGCCTGGCTGGGCCCGGGCCCGGCGCGCGCGGTTCGCCCGCATCTCGGCGGGACGCACCGCGATGCGGGCCAACGACGACTACCTCTCCGGCAAGGTCGCCGACTTCAAGGAACGCAAGCAGTACGAGCGGGAGCTCACCCCCGAAGAGCTGATGCTGAAGCAGCTCGACACCAACTTCCGCATCATGGAGCAGATCCGCGCCCGCGTGGACACCATCGTGAAAGACCCCAAGGTCGCCGCGGCGTTGAAGCCCTACTACCCCTACGGCTGCAAGCGGCCGACCTTCCACGACGAGTACCTGCCGGCGTTCAACCTGCCTCACGTGCATCTCGTCGACACCGCGCCGACCGGGGTGCGCGAGATCAACGAGCGCGGCGTCGTCCACGACGGTGTCGAATATCCCCTCGACGTGCTGATCTACGCGACCGGCTTCCAGTGGATGGCGACGTCCACCTTCAACATGATCACCGGCCGCGACGGCCGCACGTTGCGGGAGAAGTGGCGGACGGAAGGGACGCGGACGTTCCTCGGCCTGCACAGCCGCGGCTTCCCCAACCTCTTCATCGTCTCCGGTCCGCAGGGCGGCGGCGGCAGCTTCAACTTCACCGACGCGATCGAGGCGCACGGCGAATACATCGTCTGGATGCTCAAGACCATGCGCGAGCGGGGCGATCGCATCGTCGATGTCCGCGAGGAGGTGGAGAGCGCCTACGCCGAGCACTGCCGCACGGCCGACATCGCCTCGGCGCCGCTGCGCGACTGCCTCTCCTACTACAACGGCCACGGCGACGCGGAGCCGGGGAGCCTCGCCTACTACGGCGGCGGCCGCTGGCACAAATACCGCATCGAAGCCCAGGCGACGCTGGACCCCTATGTGTTCGAGGGCGGGCCGGCGCCAAAAACTCTTCTCCCAGAGGGAGAAGAAGGGGCCCGCGCCGCAGGCGTGGGAAGATGAGGGGTTAGAGTATTGCAAGGTTATAACCCCTCACCCTCCCATGGCTTCGCCATGGGCCCCTCCCTCTCCCTCTGGGAGAGGTGTTTCGCTAGCTCTGGGGGCTCACCACGTCCGTGTCGGTGAGCTGGAAGAACAGGCCCTGGTCGCTGGAGGGGACCAGCTTGAGCTTGCCGGTGACGACGATCTCCTCGCCGGTGTAGCGCACCGGCTGGCGCGAGAAGATCTCCACCGCTTCGGTGGGCGCGTTGGGCGGACAGAACGGGCAGCCGGTGTTGCGCCGGACCAGCATGAAGTGGGCCGAGCGGCTGGTGGTCTCCAGCGGCAGGATGAAGCCGGCGATCTTCATCAGGCTCCCCTGTCTGGCCGCCAGGGCCGGCGGGAACGTCGCCCGGTATTCGCCCTTGGCGGTGTCGGCGACGATCTGGGTGCGGTTCAGCACCTCCCACTGCGGATCGTTGTTCTGGTAGTGCTTGGGGTTGTAGGTGAGCGCCGGCCCGGACGGGGGGCCTGAGTACCAGGCGCAGAGCGTGGTGATCGCCATCGCCGCGACCGCGACCTTCCCGAGCCGTTTGAGCGACCCTGCGATGGGCATGTGAGGCAAACTCCGGAGCCCCACTTTACCCGGGGCGAAAACCCACTAACACGTCCGCCTCTAACAGATGAGAGCGCAGGCGTCAGGGCCGCGCTCCGCCAACCGGGCAGGGCCAGATGAAATCATTGATGACGGGTATTTGCGGCCTGGCGGCCCTGGCCGCCTGCGGCGTGGCGAGGGCTGAAACACCCGATCCGGGGGCCGCGAGCTTTCGGAGCCTCTACAAGGAACTGGTGGAGACCAACACCACCCTGTCGGTGGGGAGCTGCACCCTGGCGGCCGAGCGCATGGCCGCCCACCTCAACGCGGCCGGCTACGCCGACGCGGACATCACCCTCTTCAGCCTGCCCGAGCATCCCAAGGACGGCGGCCTGGTGGCGATCCTGCGCGGGACCGACGCCGGCGCCCGCCCGCTGCTGCTGCTGGCCCACCTCGACGTCGTCGAGGCCAAGCGCGAGGACTGGGAGCGCGACCCCTTCAAGCTCGTCGAGGAGAACGGCTTCTTTTACGCGCGCGGCGCGTCCGACGATAAGGCGATGGCCGCCATCTTCACCGACTCGATGATCCGGTTGAAATCGGGGGCGCGGCCCAGGCGGACCGTGAAGCTGGCGCTCACCTGCGGCGAGGAGACCACCGGCGCCTTCAACGGCGCCCAGTGGCTGGCGGAGAACAAGCGCGACCTGATCGACGCCGGCTTCGCCCTGAACGAGGGTGGCGGCGGGCGCCTGTCGCCGGAGGGCAAGCCGATCGCGCTGGCCATGCAGGTCGCCGAGAAGACCGCCCAGAACTACATCCTGGAGACGCGCAACCCGGGGGGACACTCCTCGATGCCGCGGCCGGACAACGCCATCTACGAGCTGATCGACGGCGTCACCCGGATCCAGGCCTACAAGTTCCCCGTTCACCTGAACCCGACCACCCAGTCCTTCTTCCAGCAGCAGGCCAAGGTGGTTCCCGCCTCGCTCGGCGTCGCCATGACCGCCATCGCCGCCAACCCGGGCGACAAGCTCGCCGACACCGTCCTCTCGCGCGATCCCCTGCTCAATTCGACGCTGCGCACCACCTGCGTGGCGACGCTGATGGAGGCCGGGCACGCCGAGAACGCCCTGCCCCAGAGGGCCAGGGCCAACATCAACTGCCGCATCGTGCCGGGCGAGACGATCGAGGGGGTGCGCCAGAAGCTCGTCGAACTGGTCGACGATCCGGGGATCACGGTGACCTCGCAGCCGCAGCGCGGGCCGATCGGCAAGCCGGCCCCGCTCGATCCCGCCGTGTTCGGCCCCGCCGAGACCCTGGCCGGCGAGATGTTCCCCGGCCTGCCGATCATCCCGGTGATGTCCACCGGCGCCAGCGATTCCATCTACCTCTCGGCCGCCGGCATCCCCTCCTACGGCGCGCCCGGCATCCTGCACGAGTACGACGGCGGCGGCGTGCACGGCCTCAACGAGCACATCCGCATCGAGTCCCTTATGAAGGGGCGCACCTATCTCTACCGGTTGATCAAGGTCTACGCGAGCGCGCCGTAACCCGCGGCGCTCCCGCCTTGCCTGGGGGCAGTTCGGGAAGAGTTCTCGACGACATCGGGAACTCTCGCCCTGGGCGAGTGGGGTCGGCGGCGCATAAGGAAGCGGGCGCCCAGGAACAGGCAGTTTGAACATCCTGAGAAGCCTCTGTCTCGTCTTCGCCGTCGCCGCGACGACGGCCGCCTCCGCCGCGGGCGGCGAGCCGGGGCCACCCCGTCTCGAGAGCCTGGACGGCAGGCCCGTCCACATCGGCGGGACGCGGGGCGGGACCATATTGGCGTTCTGGCGCGCCGACTGCGCCCCCTGCCTGCTGGAGCTCCGCGCCGCCCGCAGCTACGCCGCCGCCGCGCGGCCGGCGCGGTTCCTGTTCGTCGGCCTGCAGGATGGACCGACCCTGGCGAGCGCCGCCCGCAAGGCGGGCGCCCCGGTGGAGATGCTCGTCCGCGGCGTCGGCTCCGCCTCGGCCATCCTGACCGCCTATGGCGGCGCGCCGCCCCGCCTACCGCTGGCGATCGCCCTCACGCCCTCCGGTTCGCTGTGCGGCCGGCATGGCGGCCTGTTGGGGACCGACCAGGTCCGCGCCTGGGCGCGCGATTGCGGAGCGATGCATGCTGGCCGTTGAGCGCCTCGTCGCCGGCTACGGGCGCCGCCCCCTGGCGCGCCTGGCTCGCCTGGACGTCGGGCCGGGCGAGGCCGCCCTGCTGCTGGGGCCCTCGGGATCGGGGAAGACGACCCTGCTGCTGGCGATCGCCGGGATGGCGGAGGTCATCGAGGGGTCGGTGCGGATCGACGGCGTCGACATGGCGGGGCTGCGCGGCGCGGCGCGGGACCGGTTCCGCGGCCGCGCGATCGGCTTCGTCTTCCAGGACCTGCACCTGATCGCCGGTCTCAGCACCCTGGACAACGTGCTTCTCGCGCCGTTCGCGGCGGGCGTGCGGCAGGACCGCCGCCGCGCGCTGGCGCTGCTCGCGGAACTGGGCCTGGAGGCCCGCGCCCACCGCCCGGCTGAGACCCTCAGCCGCGGCGAGGCCCAGCGGGCGGCGATCGCCCGCGCCATGCTGCTCGAGCCCAAGCTGATTCTGGCCGACGAGCCGACCGCCAGCCTGGACGACGCGACCTGCGGGCGGGTCGCCGAGCTTCTCGCCCGCGCGGCGGCGGAGACGGGCGCGGCCCTCGTGGTCGCCACCCATGACCTCCGGCTGCGCGAGCGTTTCGAGGTCAGCGTTTTCGCCGAGCCGGTCGGCCTCCCGGAGCCGGCGCTGTGAACCAAGTCAAGCTGATCGGCGCCTTCATCCGCCGCAGGCCGCTGACCTGGGGCTTTCATGCGCTGACCCTGGCGCTCGGCGTCGCGGTGCTGACCGCCGTGCTGGCCCTGAACGCCGGCCTCTCGGGACGTTTCCAGCGCGACCTCGGCGGCATCGACCTGGTGGTCGGGGCCAAGGGCAGCCCGCTGCAGCTGATCATGTCGGCCGTCTTCCAGCTCGACCAACCCACCGGCAACATTCCCCTGCCGGTGCTCCAGCTGCTGGCCGGCAACCGGATGGTGGAGCGGGCGGTGCCGGTGTCGCTGGGCGACAACGTCGGCGGGTTCCGCATCGTCGGCACGACGCCGCAGTACGGCGAGATCTACGACGCCAGGCTCGCGGCCGGCCGCTGGTGGTCGGGGCCGATGGAGGCGGTCATCGGCGCGCAGGTGGGCCGCCGCCTTCACTATCGGGTCGGCGACGTCTTCGTCGGCGACCATGGCCTGGCCCCCGGCGGCGAGACGCACAAGGACAGCCCCTACCGGGTGGTGGGCGTCCTCAAGCCGACCGGGGCGGTGATCGACCGCCTGGTGCTGACCGACACCGCCAGCGTCTGGAAGGTCCACGAGCACGAGAACCTCGAGCACCTCGAGGCTCTCAACGCCGGCCGGCCGGTGGATCCGCACGACGTCGACAAGAGCCCCGGCGGGCGGGAAGTGACGGCCGTGCTGGTGAAGTACCGCTCGGCCATGGGCGCGCTGATGCTGCCGCGCTTCATCACCGGCCTGCCCAACCTGCAGGCCGCCAGTCCGGCGGTCGAGACGGCGCACCTGACGACCCTGCTGGGCACGGGGGCGGAGGTGTTGCGGGCGTTCGCCGTCGGCCTCCTGGCGCTCTCGGCGCTGGGCTTCTTCGTCGCCCTCTATGCGGCGGTCAGCCAGCGGCGCCGCGAACTGGCGCTCCTGCGCACCCTGGGCGCCCGCCCCTCGCTCCTCTTCGCCCTCGTCACCCTCGAGGGTCTGGCGTTGGGGCTGACCGGCGGCCTGGCCGGGATCGCGCTCGGCCGCGGCGCGGCGGTCTTCGCCGCCCAGGCCGCCTCGCGCGGCGGCGGCCCCTCGCTGCCGCTGCCGCCGCTGGGCGGCGTCGACCTCGCCATCCTCGCCGGCGCGCTCGCCCTCAGCCTTGTGGCGGCGCTCGCGCCCGGCCTCGTCGCCTACCGCACCCCGCCCGCCGCCGCCCTGAAGGCCGGATGACGGCCCAGGCTTGCAGTGAGAGTCCAAGGCCAGATCACCATGACCAGAACCGTCCTCATCGCGATCCTCCTGGCGATCGCCGCGCCGGCCTCGGCGTTGACGCCGGTGACCCAGCCGGCCGAGGAACGCGCCCGCCAGCAGCTCCTGCCGCAGTCGGCCGATCCGATCTGGCGCACCTTCGCCCACACTCGGGTCAAGACCGACCTCAACCGGGGGATCTTCCTGGCCGAGCACCCCGCCGATGTGCGCGCGCTGGACGGCCAGCAGGTCAGCGTGACCGGCTTCATGCTGTCGACCAGCATCCTCAAGAAGTTCGGCACGTTCATCCTCACCCGCTACACCCCGGTCTGCGCCTTCTGCCCGCCCGGCGCGCCCAACGAGGCGGTGCAGGTCAATCTCCTCCAGTTCGTCGGCCAGACCTCGGGTCTGGTGACCGTCAAGGGCCGCCTGCACCTGGAAAACGACGCCAGCGCCGGACTGTTCTTCCGGCTCGACCAGGCCCAGATCGTCTCGCGGTCGTGAGCGGATCGCGCTAGAGTGCCGTGATCAAATTGGGGATGGACAATGGCCAAGAGCATTCTGGTTTCCCTGCCGGGCGCCTACGTCTCGGTTTCCGAGGACGGCGCCGAGACACGCCGGATCACCACCTTCTCGATCGGCCGCGACGGCCATCACACGCCGATATTCGCCGGCGGCAGCCTCTCCCCGACCAAGCGTGAGAAGGACCACCGCAGCAGCATCTACCCGCCGCCCCACGGCGGCGCGCTGATGCCCTATGCCCTCTTCTTCGAGGTCCCGAACTCGGCCTGCGCCTTCCACCAGGGCGACACGAGCGTCGAGTCGCACGGCTGCATCCACCTGGGCCCGGCCGACGCGGCGTGGCTGTTCGGCTGGGCCGCGATGGACCCGGTGGGCCTCACGATCGACGGGCCCTATCCGGCCAGGCACACCTTCCCGTAGCAGGATGGCGTTGGTCGGAACCGACCAATGCCATAGGGGGCGCGATCTTGAGCGGCGAGCGGGGGACTTCACACCGGACGCACTGGCTGCTCGGCGTCTGGCTCGCCTTCGCGGCGACCGCCATGGTCCTCGCCTGCTGGGGCTGGTACCTGCAGTCCGGCGCCTTCAGGGCCACGGGGTTTCGGCGACTCGAGAACGCCGTCTACATGACGCTCCGGGTGTTCTCCTTGAGCGACGCCTACACGAGCGCCAGCAACACCGGCGGTCGCTGGCAACTGCTGGTGGCGCGCTGGATGGGGGCCACGGTCTTCCTCAGCGGCGTGGCGACGGCGGGCGTGGCCCTGTTCCAGGCCCAGCTCGCGAGCCTCGCCGCCGGCTGGCGCCGGCACCACGTTCTGATCATCGGCGACCACGACATGGCCTTCGCGCTGGCGCTCGAGGCCGGCACGCGCCGCCTCCCCACGATCCACATGACGGCGACGATCGCCGGCCCGGCGCGCCGGATCGGTGATCAGCCTGCCCCGCGCGCCGGGCGACGACGGCCTGGCGATGGGGCGGGCCGCCCACGCGACACGCGTGGTCATCGCCGAGGCCGACCTCGGGGAATCGGTGGAGAACGCGCTGCGGGCCGCCGCCCGCGGGAAGGCCGGTCCGGGGTCGGCTGCCATCGCCGTGCACCTGGATGATCCGGCCATGGCCGAGGGCATCCATCACATCGAGGGCGGCGTCGACCTCTACGCCTTCTCCGAGGCGCACGCCGTGGCGCGCTCGATCATGCTGCGCCACCCGCCGTTCCTGCTGGCCGGCCTGTGCGGCGCCCCGGCGGTCCACGTCCTGATCCTGGGGTTCGACGGGCTCGGCCAGGAGCTGGCCCGCGACGTGGCGCTGAACGCGATGGCGCTGGACCTCGGCCGCCCGCGGATCACCGTCGTCGACCACGACGCGGCCTTCGTGAAGCGGGGATTCCTGCACCGCCACCCGGAGTTCCCGCACATCTGCGACCTCGAGGTGTTCGGGCACCTGGAGGAGGCCCGCTTCGGCGTCCCCGCGGCCGCGCCCGCCCGTCCGACCGTCTGCGCCAGCTACGTCTGCCTGCGCGATTCGGCCGTCGCCCTGGCCGCCGCCATCGGCCTTCGCGAGAGCGCCATCCGCCACGACGGGATCGCCGGGCCGATCTTCACCCGCCTGCGTTCCGGCGGCCTGATGCGGCCCCCGGGCGGCGTCAAGACCCTGCAGTCGCTGAAGCTCTACGGCTTCGGCGGCCTCGCCGATTCCTCCGCGGCCTCGCGCGCGCTGCTGGCCGACCCCGACGCCGCGGCCAAGGCCGTCCACGAGAACTACGCGCGCATCGGCGGCTTCAGCGCCGGGCCGTGGGAACAGCTCCCGGAGGACCTGCGCGCGAGCAACCGCCGCGTGGTGAGCCACATCCCGGCGAAACTCGCCACCCTGGGCTTCGACCTGGAGTCCTGGCTGGCGCTCCCCGACGACCAGCGCCCCTGGCCGCCGCCGCTGGCGCCCGGCGCGGCGCTGTTCCGCGACGCCGCCGAGCGCACCCGCCTGGCGGTCCTCGAACACGAGCGCTGGATGGCCGACCGGCGCCTCAACGGCTGGCGGCTCGGCGAGCGGCGCGACAACGCCCGCAAGATCCACACCGACCTCGTCCCCTTCGAAGACCTCTCGCAAGCCGTGAAAGCGTTCGACTACGCCGTGATCGACTGGCTGGACGCCTATCTTCCGAGACGGCCGGGAGGCCTCGAGCGGGTCTGACCCGGGCCAGACTCTACTTGCAGGCGCCAATCGACGGGTTGGCGCAGGTCTTCTTGCCGTCCGACCACAACACGTTGGTCAGGTTGGCGTCGGTCAGGACGGCGCCCTGGAGGATCGCGTCGCCGAGATCCGCCCCGTTCATATAGGCCTTGTTCAGCGTCGCGCCGGTCAGGTTCGCGCCCTTCAGCTTGGCGTTGCTGAGGTTGGCGAAGCGCAGGTTCGTCTTGACCAGGGTCGCCTTGGTGAGGGTCGCTCCGTCCAGATCCGAGTTGCTGAGATTGGCGCCCGTCAGGTTTGCGCCCGTGAGGTCCTTGTCGGAGAGGTCGGCGCCGGCCATTGGGCATCCGGTCCAGTCGACGTTCGGCGCGGGGGGGTCATGACAGCCCGCCCGGGCGGCTCCCGCCATCGCTATCCCAAACGCCAGCACCGCACCCACGGCCGCCGGACTCAGGACCGATCCCATAGCGTCCCCCTTCGGCGCTGCTCCCTGTTTTGAGCGATAGTCGCGCCTGTTCGGGACAAATGGCAAGCACAGGCTACGCGGTCGCTATCGGCTCCCTGGCCCGGCGCCGCATCGCGAGGCCAGCCAAGCCGAAGCCAACGAGGATCATCGTCCAGGTGGCGGGCTCAGGCACGCTGCACGCGCCAACCGACGCGAATTTTCCCGTCTCGCAGGTGTCGCTCTCCACATAGAAGGCGCCCGGAACGAGACCGAAGAAACCGCTGACGTCCTGCCATCCGCCGGTCTCGGTCAGCGAGACGTTGGGAATACCGGTCGGTGGCGGTCCGGGAGGACTCGTTTCCGAGTCCGACGAAAAGGCGATCGAGACCCCGCCATTGATGTTTGGGAAAGAGTAGACGTAGTCGCTCGCGACGAGCGTGCCGTTCGGGGCCACGTCCACGAGCGTCACGCCATTGTGCGGAAGGCCGGTGCCCGCATTGATCCCGGTGTTGACGAACTCGGCAGCGCCCAATGGCGTCACGGCAAAGACGCCGCCGCCCTGGTTGACCATGTAGGCGTCGCCGCCGGCCGGCACGGGCGGCAGCGCTTGCGCCAATCCAGGGACCGCCAGACTGAAAACAGCCGCTCCAGCGACCAGGGTGGACAGTTGGCCCTTCAATGCGATCATGGCGGTGAAGCCCCTTCCGCTTGAAATGCCCCCACCGCGAATAGCCCAAGCTTATTGCCTTCTTTCGGCCATATCAAATCAGCATCGCGTGAAGTACAGGGCGGCGGCGCCTCTTTGGGCGTCACAGCACCTTCCAGCTCTCCGCCTCCCGCCGCCGCGGCCCCCACCGTTGGCCGGAGGCCAAACATGGCACAGCCTGATCTCTTCCGCTCTCCACGTCGCCCACGGAACTTGGGCCGGATTATCGGTCCCAAGCCGCCGCTCAAGCCCAAGCCTGGGTCGGCCATTCGTCAGCAGTTGAAGAACGCCGGCCGCACCCGCGACCTGGCGCTGTTCGATTGCGGGATCGACGCCAAGCTGCGTGGGTGTGACCTCGTACGCCTTCGAGTCAGCGACGTAGCCCCCGGCGGCTCGCTCCGCCGGCGAGCAACCGTGATCCAGCAAAAGACCGGCAGACTCGTTCCCTTCGAGATTACCGATTCGACGCGGGATGATCGGCCTCGAGCAGCGGGCCCATGGGACTCACAGCCTGCGCCGCACCGAGGTCGCCCTCGTCTACGGGAAGACGGGAAATCTGCGCGCCTGTCAGCATTTGCTGGGACACCGCAAGCTGGAGAGCATGGTTTGCTGTCTCGGCATCGAGGTGGACGCGCTGGCGCTCTCGGAGCAGGTCGACCTCTAATGGGGGGCCCCGCGGCCGCAAGCGGCCGCGGGCAACTTCGCTTCAGGGGGGTTAGGAGACCTTCATCACGGTGTGGTAGTTTCGATTTGATGGTGACCCGCGGCCAGAAGCTTCACTTGAGCGCACCCGTCGGGGTTGAGCTCAAGCAAGAGTTCCGCGACGCCCACGAGCGGCGCGCCTATCTGCGCGCGTACCTCCTAGCGCAGCGGCTATTGGAAAATCCTGCGCTGCTCGCGCGAGGCCGCGCCTTCCTTGATCGGTTCGTTAAAACAGATCCACGGCAGCGCCAGATCTACGCCATGTGGAGCGATGCCCTCACTCTTCCGGTCAACAAGCTTGTGACAGCGCTCCTAGCCGACGATGCCCGTGGCGCGGCGTTGCGCGAGACCGCTCCAGTCTTCGTGGTGATCCCCGCTTCCGAGATCAGGGCGCTCGAAAAGTCAGCGGCCTAAACTCCCCCGGCGAAGTCTCCCCCGGACGACCCGACACCGCCGAGGTCCCCTCCTAGTCGGCCGGCGAGCAGATCATCAGCGGAATGTCGCGGTCGGTCTTCTGGCGGTAGGCGTCGAAGCTGGGATAGCTGGCCACCACCACCGGCCACAGCTGCGCCTTCTCGTCCGCGCTGGCCTGGCGTGCGCGCATGCGGCGCTTGTCGGTCCCGACCTGGATCGTGATGTCGGGGTGAGCGACAAGGTTGTGGTACCAGA
>Ga0209166_10003049_pt1 | contig 12308 bp, 9 predicted proteins | sample Coa_R1_3_FD_187151 | JGI IMG/M metagenome (GOLD analysis project Ga0209166, IMG submission 187151) | Surface soil microbial communities from Centralia Pennsylvania, which are recovering from an underground coalmine fire - Coalmine... | ecosystem: Environmental > Terrestrial > Soil > Unclassified... | reverse complement strand
CCGGTGAGGGTTCTTCGAGACCGGCCAGCGAGGGTGGGCGATTTTGGCCTGCCCGAGTGCCGGTGTGCATGGCAGCGGAGTAACCGGGGTGGGTTTCTTGAAGAACCCGTAACGTTGAGTGAGGGCCCCGCGAGGGTTCTTCAAGACCGGCCAGCGAGGGGCGGACTATGACGGCGGCGCCGATTTCAGATGTGGATTCCGAGCTTGCCGGAATACCCGATGTGCTGACCGCAACGGGGTATGCGGATTTCATATCCAGCATTTCTCCGCATGGCGTCCGCCATCTGGCCTGGCAGCGGTGCGCCGAGCTGGTCGATGGGGAACTGCGCCAGACGGTGGGCCTGTTCCTGCTCGGCGAGCGCGTTCCCACCGGCGGCCTTCCCGAGATGGTCAACGGCATTCTGCCGGTCCTGGCCCGGTGTGGCGTCGCCGACGTCAGCAACGGGCACGCCCGGCTGTCCGGCCTTGTGCTGATCTTCACCCGCGGGGTCTGGCTGTTCGTCCAGCCGCCACAGATATCGCCCACCCTCTACCTGGGCGACGACTCCTTCGCCCTGGCCGACCGCCTCGCCCTTCGCCCCGGGACCGTCCTGGACCTGTGCGCCGGCCCGGGCATCCAGTCGCTGGTGTCCGCGCGGCGTGGCCACCAGGTCACCTCGGTCGAGATCAACCCGGTGGCGGCCGCCCTGTGCCGGCTCAACGCCGGGCTGAACGGGTTCACCGGCCGGGTTTCGGTTCGCTGCGCCGACCTTTACGCCGGCGTCGGCGACGAGCGGTTCGCCAACATCCTCGCCAACCCCCCGCTGCTGCCGATACCGGAGGCGATCGCGTACCCGTTCGTCGGTGACGGCGGGCCGGACGGCCTGCGCGTGGTCCGCCGGATCCTCGCCGGGCTGCCCGGTCACCTGACCACAGGCGGGCAGTTGCAGCTCATCGGCATGGGGCTCAGCGACGGCATGCTGCCGGCCATGCTGGACGAGCTTTCCGGCTTCGCCGAGCTGGCCTGCATGGACGTGACGCTCAGCGTGACCGCGCATCTCCCGGCCACCGCGGAAGGAGCCTGGGTCAGCGGCGTTGCCGGGACGGTGGCCGGCCATGCCGGGATTCCCTACGAGGACGCGGTCGAGGCCGTGGCGAAGGGGTACGCGGACCTCGGCGCCACGCACGTGTGCATGTACGCCCTGCGCATCCGGCAGGGCGGCGGCTCGTTCCAGTACATCGACCTTTCGTCAGAGGCCGGAATAGCAACGTGGTTCGTATGACCGCCGGCGGGCAGGCCCGCCGTGGCGCCCGGACCGTCGCCCCGGAGGGAGGCCAGGCATGTCTGCCTATGCCCGCCGCGCCTTCGTGATCCTGCTGGCGCTGGCCGTCGCCCTGGTGGTCGCGGCCGTGCTGACCTGGCACAGCCTGCCCGGCTCGGTCGCGATGTTCTGGACCGTCGCCGGGCATCCGCGCGGCCATGTCCCGAGGCTGGCCGCGGTCATCGTCCTGCTCGCCGTTCCGCTGGCCGCCGCCCTGGTCACCGCGGTCTGCCCCAGGCTGAACGTCGCGGCGCTGATGCGGTCCGCCTTCACGGCGGTGGGCCTGTTCGCCGCCCTGGTCACCGGCTTGCGCGCCGTGTTCACCCTCTCCGTAAATTCTGCATATGGTTCGGCCGCACCGCTTCCGGCCGCGATAGCCGTCCTGGCGGCTGTGGTCATGGTGGCCATCGCGCTGCTGGCCGCGTTGTATGTGGCCCTGGCGCCGGCCGGCCCGGCGGGGCTGCCGGCCTGGCGCGGCGGGGGCGACGAACCGTTGTGGCGGGGCACCGCGATGGCGCGGCGGCCCACGATCACCGCGATCGTGTTCTTCGTGATCGGCTTCGGTGCCCTCTACATCGGCAGTGACGTCACGGGAGTGATCCTCGCCATCGGCGGGATCACCGGCGGGGCGTTCATCCTCTCGCTGACGGCGATCGTCGTGGAAATCGACCAGCGGGAGTTCGCCGTCCACTACTTCGGCGGCACCCGGTGGCCGGCCACCCGGCTGCCGATCCCGTCCATCCGCGCGGTCGAGCTGGCGAACGTCGACCCACCCAAGTCCGGCGGCTGGGGCTACCGGGGCAGCCTGCGGTGGCAGAAGGCCGCCGCCCTCAACGTCCGCCGCGGGCCCGGGCTGCGGCTGAAACTCGACGGCGGCCGGCGGTTTCTGATCACGGTCGACGATCCGGAAGGCGCCGCTGAAGTGCTGCGGCAGTTTGTGATGACATCATGATCACGTCCAACGGCCACAAGCCCGGCGGGCCGCAGAGCCCGCTCACCGGGCGGCCTTCGATCGGCAAGTTCAAGGCGCTCCAGCAGCCGGTCGGCGCGCCCCGCTCGATCCGGCGCCTGCCCGGGCTGGTGGGCAGGTCGGTCGGGCTGCTGTGGCGGGCGGCACCGCTGCTGACCGTGCTGATCCTCGTCCTGACCCTGATCAGCGGCGTCTCCCAGGGCCTGGCGATGCTGGCGCTCCGCAACGTCATCGTGACCGTCATCGATGCCGGCGGGGGAGGCCTGAAGCTCGGCGTGCTGGCCGGGCCGGTGCTCTTCTTCGGTGGGGTCGTCGCGGCAGCCGCCGTTTCGCAGCTCGCGATGAGCCTCGTCCAGACGCTGCTGGTGGAACGGGTGACCTACTACTCGTTCGAGCGGGTGCTCGATGTCGCGGCGGCGGCGGATCTCGGCAAGTTCGATGATCCCAAATTCCACGACCAGCTCACCCGGGCGCAGAACGCGGGCGGCCGCCCCTACATGATCACCCAGAGTATGCTCGGCATCGCCCGCTCGCTGTCGGTGATGGGCAGCCTGCTGGCCGTCCTGTTCGCCCTGCAGCCGCTGCTGGTGGTCCCGCTGCTGCTGATGGTCGTCCCGCTGGTCACGGCCAACACCAGCGTCAGCAAACGGGTGTACCGGTTCAGCGTGGAGTTCAACGAGCACGAACGCCGCCGGTACTACCTGCGGTCACTGCTCACCGCGCGGCCGAGCGCGGCCGAGGTCCGCGCATACGGCCTGATCGGCCACATCAGGGAGCGCAACGAAGCCCTCACCGAAGAGCGGGAGAATGAGCTGCGGTCCATCGCCTTGCGCTCGCTGCCCAAGATGGCCGCCGGCGGCCTCGGGGCGGCGGTCGCGATCGCCGGCAGCGTCGGCCTGCTGATGGGCCTGGTCATGGCGGGCAAGGTGCCGCTGGCGACCGCCGCCGTCGGCTCATTCACCGTCTTCCAGCTCTCCGGCATCCTGGCCGTGGTCTCGATGAACGTCGGCCAGTTGTTCGAGAGCTCGCTGTTCCTGGACGACTACAAGGACTTCCTGGCCCTGCTGCCGGGCATGCAGGACAGGGACGAGCGGCGGGACGCGGAGGCGCCGGCCGACTTCGACGCGATCCGGGTGGACGACGTGTCGTTCAGCTACCCGAACGCCACGACCCCCGCCCTGGACGGGGTGAGCATCACCCTGCGGCGAGGCGAGATCGTCGCACTCGTCGGGGAGAACGGCTCGGGCAAGACCACGCTGGCGAAGATTCTCTGCCAGCTCTACTCGCCCGGGAAGGGGACGGTCTTCTGGGGCACGACCGACCTGGCCACGGTGCGCCCGCAGTCGCTGTGGCCCCGGATCGCCGTGGTCTTCCAGGACTTCGGCCGCTATCTGTTCACCGTCGCGGAGAACATCGCCATCGGCCGGATCGAGCGCGCCGGCGACCGCCCGGCCATCGAGGACGCGGCCGCCGCGGCGGGGGTCGACGATTTCGCCACCAGCCTGCCGGAGGGCTACGACACGCCGCTGGGCAAGATATTCGAGCACGGTGCCGACGTTTCGGTCGGCCAGTGGCAGCGGATCGCCCTGGCCCGGGCGTTCTTCCGGGACGCCAGGCTGATCATCCTCGACGAGCCGACCGCGGCGCTGGACCCGCGAGCCGAGTACGCCCTGTTCCAAAGCATGCGCCGGCTGTTCGCCGGCCGCACCGTGCTGCTCATCTCCCATCGTTTTTCGACGGTCCGGGCGGCCGACCGGATCTACGTCATGGAAAAGGGACACGTCGTGGAGTCCGGCACACACGAGCAACTGCTCGCCGACGACGGCCTGTACGCGGAGCTGTACGGGTTGCAGGAGGCAACGGAGATTTCGTCAGGCCAGCCCGGCGCCGCCGGGAGCCTGACGGCGGGCCGGTGAATTGAGAATGTGAGGGAGCACCCGTGCACGACCACGATGTGGCTGAACCCATCCGGCGGCTGCTGGCCGTCCAGCAGCAGGCGAACACGGCGCCGGCCGCCGCCGGCAGAGCGCCCATCTTCCTGTTGTGCTGTGCGCGGTCGGGGTCGACCCTGCTGCGGGTCCTGCTGAACGGTCACCCGGAGGTGGCCTGCCCGCCGGAGACGCTGTTCCCGCAGGTGGCGAACGCGCTGATCAAGATGTGGGGGTCGACGGAGGGCAGCGACAACTGGCGAACGCTGTCCGATGCGGCCCGCACCGCCATCAGGGAAACCATCGCCGAGCCGCTCGAAGCCTTTGCCGCCAGGCGTGGCAAGAAGGTGTGGTGCGACAAGTCGGCGTCGAACATCCCAGGGGCTGATCTGCTCCTTCAGGTCTTCCCCGAGGCCCGCTTCATCACCCTGTACCGGCATCCCATGGACGTCATCGCATCCGGCCTCAACGCCTCCCGATGGGGCTTCCGGGCCTATGGTTTCGAGCCCTACGTCCGGATGTCGACCGACAACTTCGTTCGCGCCCTGGCGATGTACTGGTACGACCAGGTGGCAGCCATCCGCCGGTTCGAGCGCAGGAACGGCGAGCGCTGCACCAGGGTCTACTACGAGGCGCTCGTCACCGCGCCGGAGGCCACCGGCCGCATTCTGTGCGACGGCCTGGGCCTGCCATGGGATCCGGCCATGCTGGAACCTGATTTCGGGTCGCTCGACGACTTCGGCGCCGGAGACTACAAGCTCCCCTACACGAGCGGCATCCGGAAAACGAGCATCGGCCAGGGGCACTCCGTTCCGGCCGGAATGATCCCACCGGACCTGCTGCTCGTCATCAATACCCTGCTGGCCGAGCTCGAATATCCACAGATCGGTGCCGACTGGAACACCGTCAGGTACCCGTTCGCTGCCCCTCAGGGCCCAGACTCCGACGATGCCGAAATCGCCGAGGTCACCGGGATCCTGCGGGCCGGAATGCTGGAACTCACCAAGGCCGGCGGTGGCGACGCGCCGCTCATGTGCCTGTCCTTCGGCGAATCGCCCGGCTCTTTGATCATCGATGTCGCGGCCGGCGACATACGCGCCGAACAGGCCTGCGACCAGGCGGACGTCATGGTGTCCGCCTCGGCCGGCGTGCTGCTCGCCATAGCGGCCGGCGCCAACATGGGGGAGGCGATACAAGAGGGGGATGTCCGGCTGTCCGGCACGGACATGATCATGACAACCCGACAGGAATACGCCATCGCCCGGTGGCTGGTGAAGCTGCTGACGGCCGGAGTGGCCGCGGCAGCCAGCACCGGGGGACGTCCGCACGTCAAGCCCGCCCTTGGATAGGACACGTCATGCCTTTCGCATCCGCCCATTTCCGCGCCGGATCCCGGGTACGCCTGGCCGCCGCGGCCTGCTGCGCCGTGGCCGCCCTGGCCACCGCGGGCTGCTCCTCCAGCCCGGCCACGCCGTCGGGTCACCCGCCGGGCGGCCCCGGGACGGTTAGTAAGCTGCCGGTACGGCAGGCCCTGTACCTGGCCCTGGAGCAGGGGAAGAAGGACACCTCGGCACTGGGCGACATCAGCGTGCAGGTCTCCGGATCGTCCACCAGCACCAGCACCGGCACCATGCGGATGCAGTTCAAGCCCAGCACGGTGATCAGCAGCGCCGTGCAGATCAAGGCGTCCAGCCGGACGGTCACCCTTGACGAGATCACGGCCGGGAACACCCTGTACATCAAGACGGCGTCGCTGGCCGTCGCCACCGGCAAGCCCTGGGCGGCGGTGCCCTCCCCGGCCGGTGCGGCGAGCGCGAGCCAGCCGGGCATGTCCAACCCCAACCCGCTCCAGGACATCGAGCTGCTGTTCAGCTCCCACGACTTCCACGCCGTCGGCACCCAGATGGTCGACGGGGTCAGCACCACCGAGTACCAGGGCTCCTACCCGGCCTCTAATGCCCTCAAGGGCCTGAAGCCCAGCGAGATCAAGGCCATCGGCGCCTCGATCCACGGCCTGATCGACGAGTCCGTCTGGATCGACGCCCGGCATCAGCTCCGCCGGGTGATCACCACTGAGCACGTTTCGTCCGTGACCATCACCATCACCATGAACATCACCGCGATCAACGTGCCACTGACCGTCGCGGTCCCCCCGGCCAGCCAGGTCTCGCACCTGCCACTGAGCGCTCTCGGCGGCAGTCACTGACCCTCACCGGCCGGCCGGGGCTGGCAGGTACACCAGCCGGTGGTCGGCGGTGAACAGCCGCCGGACCAGGCCCAGGGCGATCACTGCCGTGGTGGTGGCGGTGGCGGCGAGCACCAGGAACATGACGACCGCCTGGACGAGGACGGCCTGCAGGGGGGCGGCACCGGCCAGGATGAGGCCGGTCATCGCCCCGGGCAGGAACACCAGGCCGGTGGCCTTGGTCGTCTCGATCTGCGGGGTGAGCGCCGCGTGCAGGGCCGCGCGCACGTAGGGGGTGGCGGCCTGGCGGGAAGGCTGGCCCAGCGCCAGGCGGGCTTCGACCTCGTCGCGTTTGTCGCGCAGCTCGTCGGTCAGCCGCCGCCCGGCCAGGACGGTCGCGGTCATCGAGTTTCCTACCATCATGCCGGCGATGGGGACCAGGGTCCGGCCGGTGAGCGGAAAGACGTGCAGGCCGAACAGCACGCCCAGGGTGACGACCGCCGCCGCCGCGAACGATGCGAGGGCAAGGCCCAGCAGGTGCGGCACCTCGGGGGCGCGGCGCCGCGCGACCGTCGCGGCGTAGCCGAGCATCGCGGCGACCCACAGCCAGGACCACCAGATCGCCCGGCCGGGGCTGATGACCAGGGTGAGGGCGGCGCCGACCAGCAGCAACTGGGCCAGCGCGCGGGCGGCGGCGATCAGGATCTGCCGCTGCAGGCCCAGCCGCTGCCACCAGGAGATCCCGGCCGCGACCGCGACCAGCAGCAACGACAGAGCCAGGCCCAGCCAGCTGACAGTGTCGTTCATGGCCTCGCCTCCTCCTTGGGGGCGCCGGTCAGGTGGCCGTCACGCAGGTGGTAGATCCGGTCGGCGATCCGGTCTGCCTGGGCGGCGTCGTGGGTGACCCAGATGATGGTGATGCCGCGGGCCGCCAGCTCGCGAGCAGTCTGCTCGAAGGCCCGTTTGGGCTGCTCATCCAGGGCGGAGGTGGGCTCGTCCAGCAGCAGGGTCTCCGGCTGGGTCACCAGGGTACGCGCCAGGCACATCCGCTGCAGCTCCCCGCCGGACAAGGTGCGCGCCTCCTGGCCGAGCAGACCGGGGTCCAGGGCCACCCGCTTCAGTGCGGCGTCCATCTCCCCGGCGCCGGCCTCCGGGTGGGCCACGGCGAGATTGTCGGCCACGCTGCCGGGGAACGGGGTGGGCCGCTGGAACACCATGCCCACCCGGCGCCGCAGGGCCAGCGGGTCCAGCTCATCCAGCGGCTGGCCGCGGTAGCTGACCGTGCCGGCGTCGGGAATCTCCAGCCGGTTGCACAGGCGGAGCAGGGTGGTCTTGCCGGCCCCCGACGGCCCGGCCACCACCGTGATACCCGCCGCCGGAATCCAGCCGGTGATCTCGTCGAGAACCCGGCGGCCGGCCCGCACGACGCTGACCCGCTCGAACCCGAACGCCACACCACCCGCTGATCACCCACTGGCGGACCTCGTGCTCTCCCGCGTGGTTGGTCCCGGACGGCCGCGGGCTTCCCTAACCTAGTGAGCCTATGACTGCGCCCCTGGACCTGACGCTGGATGAGGTGGCCGCAACTCGGCCAGGACTGCGCGATGCTGCGGATCGCCCTGGCAGCCTACGGGGATGCGATCGAGCCGGCCGCGGGGCGGCTGCTCGAACAGGCCGGGACCACCCGGGCGCTGGGACTGCTGCCCGCCGAGACCTGGATCGGCTTCGCCCGCGGGGCGGCGCCCGGCGACCTGGCCGGTGCGCAACTGGCTGTCTTCCTTCCGGCCGGACACCAGCCGGAAGGAAGACAGCGACGGCGTGCTGACCGGCTAGAAAGCGCCGGTGCCGTTGGGGGTGCCCATGCCGGTGGGGCCGTCGTAGCCCTTCTTGGCGGTGCACAGGTAGTCGCCGCCGCAGAAGCCGTTGGAGCCGGCCGTGACGTCGTTCAGGTCCGCGCCGTGGGAGTAGAGGCGGCTGGTGTGGAAGGTGGCACCGTTGCCGGCCAGGGCGATGACGGCGGCGATGAACGGCGAGGCCGCGCTGGTGCCGCCGACTTCGAGCCAGCCCGGCTTGACGCCGAACGGGTTGGGGGTCTTGTCGTAAATGGCCACGCCGGTGTTGGGGTCGGCCACCGAGGATACGTCGGAGGTCACCCGCATGGTGCAGTGCGGGGAGACCTTGTCCTGGTAGGTGGGCTTCTTCACGTAGGCGGAGCAGCCGCTGCCCGCGCCGCTCCAGGCGTGCTCGACCCAGCCTCGTGAGGCGATGGTGGACTTGTACAGGCTGGTGCCACCGGCCGCGGTGACGCCGGGGGCGACGGCGGGGAACTGGGTGGCGCCGAAGCCACCGTCACCGGAGGAGGCGACGACCGCCGCGCCTGCCGGGTGGTAGTCGGCGTAGAAGGCCTGCATCCCGCCGAACTCGCTCAGGCCGTAGCTGTTGCTGATCGCGACGGCGCCCAGCTTGGCCGCGGTCACCTCGGCGGCGGCCAGGTCGGAGACCAGCGAGGAATTGCCCTCGACCAGCAGGATGTGGCACCGCGGGCAGGCCGAGGACACCATGTCCAGGTCGAGAGAGATCTCCACCGCCCAGCCGCCGTCGGCCTGGGGGTAGCCGCCCTGCTGGCCCTCCTGGTTCACCTTGGTGAAGCAGCCGTTGGCGGTGGTGCAGCCGGGCAGTCCTTCCTTGGCCCGGTAGGTGGCCAGGTCGGTGGCGGCCGTCGGGTCGTCGTAGGCGTCCACGACGGCGACCGTCTGGCCCGCGCCGTCGGCGATGGGCAGGCGGTAGGCGGCTTCCAGGGCGGCCGAGCCGAAGCCCGGCGGCGGCTTGTTCGCGTCGTCGGCCAGGGCCGCGGCCGTCCGCGTCGCGGTGTCGGTGCGGATGAGGGCGAAGCAGCGCGCCTGCCCGGCGACCACCGCGGCGCAGGCGGCCCGGGCCATCGGGGCGGCCGGGGTGGCGGCCTGGGCGGTCCCGGCGCCGGTCAGCGCCAGGACGGCGGCCGTCACGGCACCGGTGAGCGCGGCGGTGGCCCGGCGTGAAGTCATGCTGGTCACGTGATCCTCCTGTCCGAAGCCGGTCACGACGCCGCGACGGCGAACGCGTGCGAGATGGTCTGGGTGAGCGTGCCGCCGTAGGCGTCGGCCGCGCTGAGCTTGATCGCGCCGAAGCCGTCGGTCCTGGCCGTGGCCGGCACGGTGAACGAGGCGGTGTACTGGCCGGATCCGGCCGGCGTGAGGGCCGCCTTCTGCCACGAGCTGCCGCCGTTGAAGGACACCTGCACGGTCAGCCTGGTCACCGCGACGTTGGTGGCCCCGGCCAGGTGGCTGACGTCGATCCCGGCCGAGACGGGGCCGGGTGCGAGCTGGCCGAGCATGTTCACCGGCAGGTTGTAGTCGGCGGTCATCAGCGGCAGCACGCCGCACTTGGTGTGGTTGCTGAAGTCGCAGAACCAGCCGGCCGGCAGGGCACCGTCGGGTGCGCCGGCCCGGACCGTCCAGGTGGTCGCCGCACTGGTGGACAGGGTGAAGCCGGACCCCGAACGGGTTGTGTTGTAGTCGATCCGCAGGACGTGGCTGCCGGTGGGCAGCTTGACCTTCTTCTGCAGCAGGCCGGTGCCGTGCGACACCTCCAGTCCGTCTGCCACCACGTCGAAGTCCGACGTCTCCTTGAGGCCCGGCACGGTGCCGTCGGGGAAGCTGCGGTGGCTGGCCGCGTTGTCGGCGAACGGGAACGCGAGCAGGTTCAGCGTGTCCCCGGAGATGCACGCGGGGCAGTACACCGCGTTGACGAACAGGGGTTCTTCCAGCAGCCTCGGGTGTTCGGGCTGGCCACCCCAGGTGACCGACGTGCTGTCGCCGGGCTGGTAGCTGGTCCACGAGCTGTCGAACTCGCTCAGGAACTCGAACGGCGACGTGGAGAACACCGCGTAATACACGCCTTCCCAGGCCAGCGACGGGTTCGCCGTGTAGTACTCGGTGCGCTGCATCGGCGTGGTGATGTTCACGTCGGCGGCGAACAGGAAGGACTGCCAGGGCAGCGCGCCGAAGCGCGTCTCCAGCGCCGTCGTGCTGGCGTGCTCGGCCGGGTAGGACGACTGCACGGTCGCCAGGTTGCTGGCCTGGGCGGCGTAGTGCTCATTCGCCGGGATCGCGCCGTCGCTCGGGAATTCCAGGTCGTAGCTGTAGGGCGATGCCGCCCCGGACGGGGAGAACTGGCGCGAGTACACGTAGTAGTAAAGCTGTCCCGCGGTGATCCTGGACGTGGTCGGCTCGACGCTGAAGGTTGTCTGCGCGTTGCCCAGGAAGGAGAAGGACGCGGTCTGGCCGAGCCGGTCGGCGCGGCCGACGGCCACCTCGGTGATCGCCGGGGTGGCGGGCTGTGGCGTGCTGACCGAGACCGGTGCGGTGGCGGTGCGGGCGTCCACCGTGACGGAGCTGTCGCCACTGACCTTGAACTGCGGCACCATCGCCTCGGAGACGGCACCGGTGCTGAAGTTGTAGAAGAAGCTGACCGCCGTGTAGTCGCCGGCCGGCACGCTGATCTTGGCCCGGCCGTTCTGGAAGAACGCCTGGCCGGCGTACTTCAGCAGGTTGTCCGTGTTGTAGACCAGCACCTGGTCGCCGGTGTCCTTGTGGCCGGATGAGTCGATGCCGTTCAGCGTCAGCGTGTACATCTGGAACCGGGGCCGCACCCTGGGCGCCGCCGCGGCCTGCGCCGGAGCGATGTTCGCCACACCGGCGAACAGGCCGGTGGTGTGGGTGGGCGAAGCATGGTCACGCTGCGCCTGCCTGGCCAGCGCCGCGCCGAACGCGCGGGCCGACGCCCCGGTCAGCCGGCCGGCCGCGGACCGGCCGGACCGGTGCGTCACGGTGATGCCGGGGATGGCGGCCCGGCTGCTGGTCCCGTGCAGCGTCAGCCGCACGGTCAGCGACGTCGCGGCGCCGCCGTCGCGGGCGAGCTGGGTCACGTCGAACAGGCCGGGGCTCAGCGTCGAGCCCAGGTAGGGCACGGCCGACTCCGGCACCACGTAGAGGTCGTGGCCCTTGCTGAACATCTGGAACTGGCTGCCAGGGCCCTTGTTGCCCGCCTTCAGCACTGCCGCCGACTGCCGTCCGCCTGGCAGCGTCGTCAGCGTGACGACGTCACCGGTGACCAGCATGACCCGGTGCGACGGCGACCCGCCGGCCGGCCAGGCCGCCCGGGCCGTATCTGCCTGGCTTGCGCTTGCCGGCGCGGGCGCGCCCGCCACCAGCCAGGCGGCCGTCAGCGCCGCGGCCGGCGCGGCTGCCCAGACCCTAAAGCCGCGATGAGACACCAGCTTCACCTCCAGGGCGGCATGAACGGGGACGCCCACCGGCCGACGCCGCCCTGGAGTGCAGCCGCGCGCGCGTTGCTGCCAAACCGTGCCCTGAGGACTGTGACAGCGCCGCCCCGAACGGGTCAAGAGCCGGTAGGCGGCCTTTTCCCGTCATTGGCTCAAACCGGTCATGTTCGCTACGTGTCGTCCGGCCGGGGGCCGGGCAGGCCGGGGGAGAAGACCCAGAGCACCCGGGTCAGGCCGGCCGCCGGGCTGGCCCGGAAGGTGTGCGGGGCGCTGGCCGGGAAGGTGAACGCGTCGCCCTGTTCCAGGGTGAGCGGCTCGCCGCCGACGGTGATGTCGAGCCGGCCGGCCAGGATGAAGACGAACTCGATGTCCGCCGGCAGGCTGTAGGGCTCGCCGCCGCTGCCGCCACCGGGCTCGATGTCGCTGAGGATGGCCTGCACGCGCTTCTCACCGGACGGGGTGAGCAGGTACTCCCTGACGCCGGTGCCGCCGAAGTTGATCGGCGGGTACTCGCCGCAGCGGATCACCTCGCCCTTGGACGCCTGGAACAGCGAGCCGGGCGAGACGTCCAGGGCGGCGCACAGCCGGATGAGCGAGGCCA
>Ga0209166_10003048_pt1 | contig 12310 bp, 7 predicted proteins | sample Coa_R1_3_FD_187151 | JGI IMG/M metagenome (GOLD analysis project Ga0209166, IMG submission 187151) | Surface soil microbial communities from Centralia Pennsylvania, which are recovering from an underground coalmine fire - Coalmine... | ecosystem: Environmental > Terrestrial > Soil > Unclassified... | reverse complement strand
CTGCGAAGGGAACGCGCTCGCGACTCCGGTGGGTTGAAAATGATCGTTCGAAGTGGGGGAATTGGGGATGTCGGAATCGGAGTCGGCGGTGCGGCGGAGGACGGGTCCCTGGTTGTTTTCTTCGCCGGAGTGGTGGCGGAGCACGGGCGTTTGCGCCGCCAGCAGGTGGGCCTTCACGTCCTGAAATTCGTCGGTGTCAAGAATGTAGTCTTTGCGGGTGGGCAGGAAAGTGGAAATCTCCGAGTGGAGGCGATCGATGCGTTCTTCGGTCAATGGGTAGCTGGCGAAGCCTCGCGCAATCTTGTTGCTGAAAGGAAGTCTTGAGGCCAAGTGATATCCGGGAATCTTGGCCAGGTTTGCCTGTCGCTGGAGTTCGATGGCATGGAGTTTTTCGAGTGCGCCGACGAAGGCTTGAGGATCGTAGCCGGAGGCATAGGCGTACTCGATGGCGAGGAGGTCGGCTTCGTACTCGGCATCGCGGTAGAACTTTTTGACGGAGAGCGGCCCGGCGAGGCCGCCAACATTTTCGACGGCCATACCGGCGGGACCGGCGACCATGGCCATGGAACCGATAATGTCGGTCATCTCGCGGCGGGTGAGGGCGCGAGTGGCATGGCGGGCGGCGACGTGAGCGATCTCATGGGCCATGACGGCGGCGAGCTCGGCCTCGCCGTCGGAGGCGAGGATGAGGGCGCTGTCTACATAGAGGAATCCGCCGGGCAGGCCGTAGGCGCGCGGCATATCGCCGGAGTCGATGACCTTTACAGTGAAGGGAACGATGGCGTCGGAGTTGCGCACGATGCGCTGGGCGATGCGGTTGACGTAGTCGTTGACGATGGGATCAGTGACAAGCTTGGTGGTGCGATCGAAGGCGGCGGCCATGTTGCGGCCGAGTTGAAGCTCATGCTTCAGAGAATAAATGTTGAAGCCATGTCCGATGCCGCGGTCGCCGATGCGCTGGATGTCGTACTTGTCGGCGTTCTTGACGGAGATGACGTCTTTGTCTTTATCCGTGGTTGGGGATTCCGCTGAGGGAACGGTGCGGGGGACATCTTTGGTCTTGGCTGAGAGTGGAGTGGTAAGGAGCGCGACGAGGATGCAGAACAGGGGGGACTTGCAGGCTCTTCGCGGGGTGGCGGAAGAAACAACAGAGAATCGCATGGGCCCACCAAACTAAATGGGGGCCATTTTACAACGGAGTTGGGAAGAAAGAACTAGGTAATTAGACAGGGGTCGAAAGGCTCCAAACCAGGCTATGGGCGCGGGTTCTAGCCGGAATGACGTTTTTTTGCACAGGCGCAAGACCAAGCGCTTCAGTAGGTTGGAGGGTCACCACCGGGAGGTGACTGAGGTGCGTTGCAGGGGCAACAAGGATTTACTAATCTCCATCACGTGCCACACCACTCGACGCATCACACGACGCACGTTCATCACACACTCCACAAACCTTCACGACCGATGGCGGGTAGCACTTCGACGCGTAGCCCGATCAGCAAGCGCCGGAGCAATCGCATGTCGCTGAATGCTGCAGTTGGAGTAACAGGCGAAGACCGTTCGAAGTTTACCTTCACGCTGCAAGCCAAGGCGCTCAACCTGAACAAACACGGGGCGGCGCTTCAAATCCATCGCGAACTGGCGGTGGGATCGACGGTGGTGATCCGGCATCCGCGAGGGACGCAGGTCTCGGCGAAAGTGGTCTCGCAGATTGCGGCGGTCGAGGGACTGTGCACCTACGGAGTTGAGTTTGTAGAGCACGACGAGAAGGCGAAGAATTTCTGGGGCATCAGCTTTCCGTCGGTGTAGAAGCGCGAGATTACGGGCGCGCGAGGCTACCGCTTAAAGGTCTTGTATCTGGGGACGCGGCCGGCATCGAAACTACAACCCTGTTCTCTTCTCTTCCTTCCTTTTTACATCTGTTCAATAATTGCGCACGGCTCTCCGCGCGCATTGCTCATCGTTCATCGCTCATGGCTCATCGCTCGCGGCTCATTGCTATTTAGCGTGATAGACGGTTTTGCCGGCGACCATGGTCCAGACGACGTTGGTGTCGCGCATTTCTTCCGGGGAGATGGTGAGGACGTCGCGGTCGAGCAGGACGAGGTCGGCGCGCTTGCCGGGGGCGATGGTGCCGATTGAATCCATGTTCATGGCGCGGGCGGAGTTGCGGGTGTAGGCGTAGAACATGGCTACGCGCGGCATCGCCTGGGTGGCGTCGAGGACTCCTTCTTTGCCTTTGCGGGTTTCAGCCTGGTAGATGGCGCGAAAAACGTTGGCGGTGGAAACGGGCCAGTCGCTGGCGCCGGAGATGATGCCGCCATTGTCGAGGATGGAGCGCGCGGGATATTGCCAGCGGTAGATTTCGGGGTCGAGATAGGGCTTGAGAATTTCGATGGTGTCGTTGGCAGCTTCGGCCCAATAGAGTTGCAGCGCGCTGATGACACCTAGTTGGCGGAAGCGCGGGAAATCTTCGGGCTGGATGAACTGCTCGTGAGTGAGGGTGTGGGGAAGGTGAGAGTCGCCGTTGGCAGAACGGGCGGCGGAGATGCCGTCGAGAGCGGCTTTGACGGCACCGTCTCCGATGGCGTGGACGTGGATGATGAGTCCCTGCTTGTCGGCAGCGACACAGAGTTCGTCAAACTTTTTCTGCTCAAAAAGCAGATCGCCGTTGTGGCCCGTGTTCTTGTAGGGCTTGGTGAGGTGCGCGGTCTGGGAAGGAAATTCAGCGACGCCGTCGGCAAAGATTTTGATTCCGGTGACGTGCAGGTGCGGGACATCTTTATAGTTATCGCGCGTCTTTTGGACGGTGGCGAGTTCAGCGGCGGGATCTTTGGAGAGCACTTGAGGGAAGGCGACGATTTCAGAGTTCAGTTCGCCGTGATCGGCAAGCATTTTGTAGGCCTGCAGAACCTGGTCGGAGGCGAGAGGGTCGAGCCAGGCGGTGATGCCGAGGCTGTAGTTGTATTGCAGGGCGGCGCGTCCAGCGGCGAGCAATTTTTCAGGCGTGGGCTTGGGCAGGAGCGGTTCGATTTTGGCGGTGCCGGCGTCGACGAGGAATCCGTTGGGCTCGCTGTTTTTGTCGACGCCATAATAGGCGCGCTCGTCTGGCGTGAGCTTCTTGAGAAATTCCGGAGTGATGCCGGCGCGGTTGAGCAGGGCGTGATTGGCCCAGGCAGTGTGGCCGTCCATGCCGCGGAGGAGGACGGGCTGATTTGCGTAGGGGCCGGTGCTGAAATCGCGGTTGAGGACGTCGGGGTGCGACCAGAATTCGAGCGGGAGGCCCTGAATTTCAAGGATGTCACCGCGCATGCCGCGTCCGGATTTTTTGGCGTCATCGGCAAAGGCGGGAAGTTGATCGAGTGAATTGACTTTGTCGGTGGCATCGGCTGCGATGAGGCTCAGGCCGCCGTCGATGGAGTGACTGTGGGAATCGATGAAGCCGGGGAAGAGAGTCTTGCCGCCGAGGTCGACACGCTGGGCACTGGCGGAAACGGATTTCTCGACTTCGGGCAAGTTGCCGACGGCGACGATCTTGTCGCCGCGGATGGCAACCGCTTCGGCGTAAGGATTCTGCGGGTCGGCAGTGAAGATTTGGGCGTGGAAAAGGATGCGCTCGTCCGCGCTACCCTGCGCCCAAAGTGGAGAAATCGCAAGAAGAAGTGCTGCAATGATCACGAGAAGCGCGCAACGACCCAAGGTTCGTCCCACTGGATCATCCTTTCGGAAGGTAGATTTTTGTAAATGCAAAGCGGAAGTAAACCTCACACTATACACAAGAGGCAGGCGAAGCCGCATCCGCCGGATGAGAGGTCGTTTGACGCCAATGGTGAAAGACAACTATGCGGGTTACATTTAGCGCCACAGCTAAAAGGTCAAAAGACTTGAACCGCTGAGTTCGCTGAGAACTTCCCGCTGAGCACGCGGAGAAAAACGGCCCGACACACAAGACAGCCGGCGAGACGCCGGCGCTATGTTAGTCACGAAGAGAAGTCGGACGAAGTGAATTCTTTCCGCAAGTTCCTTACGCGAAGCGGAGTGCTAATGGGCAATCGATTGGACCCACGCGGCGAAGGCGTGCCAGGCGGCGGTCTTGCCGATGGGAATTCTTATTTGTTGGACGAAGATGAGGAATGCGCTTGCCCAGAGGGTGGCGCGATGGATCCTCCGCGTCGACCAGAGGTCGTAGGCTGCGAGGAAGACGAGGAAAACGTAGGAGAGCAGGGCGGCGTGAACGGGATCTCTGTGGCCTAGGAACGGCCAACGAGCGATGGCGGCGATCAGCAGGGCGACGGTGCCGACGAGGATGAGGCGCTTGTGGGTTGCCGGATCTGAACGGAACCGAAATGCCTGGGAGATTAGAGTGGCGAAGATAAGCATGTCGGTAAGAGGGATGATGTAGAAGAACCTGGGATCGCGGCCGGGAGGGCCGGCCTGGCGGACGAGCGAATCGGTGGCGGCGAGAACACCGAGGATCGCCATGAGACATGCGAGACCGAAACCGGCGATGCCGAGACGGCGATGGGCATGGACGCGGCCGGCGGAGACTAGAGAAGTCTGGGTCACGAGCAGGAGAATCCAGCAGGAGAATGCCGCGCCGTGGATGTGGACGATCAGACTGGGCAAGGGCGCATGAAAAATTCCCGCGAGATAGTAGGTGCGGGCGAATCCCAGGAAAACCGTGGCCAGCATGAGCACGGCCATCGTGGAAAAAAAGAAATGGTCGAAACGACGGCCGGGCAAGGCTCTCACGCACTTCGAGGGAGCAGCCGGCTGCAAGGTGATGGTCGACATCCTGGCTCCTGAACTGAATCTTTTGTTGGCTGGTGATACCCGGGGGAGTTGAAACCATTGTACGCCAAGGCGGGAGAGTTGCAGCTACAGAACACACGTGCTGCCGCTATCGAACCGCGCGAGGAAGTTCAGGATGCGGTGCCACGCCGCGTAAGCCGGGGAAGAAGGATCAGGACCAGACCGTAAAAGAGGAGCGAAACGACCATGGAAGCGGCGTTGCCGAAGCGGAGGTCTTCGAAGAGGAGTTTCAGGGTGCCGACGGCGACGGCGGCGTAGGCGACCCATCCGAGTTCGATGCGGTGCCAGCGTGATCCCACGAAGCCCAGGGCGAGGGCGAGGGCGCAGTTCACGATGGTGCGGATGACGGAGAGACGTGAGGCGTCGAGTTCGAGGCGGCCGGTTGCTGCTGCGGCGACGGCTGCGACGATGAGGGCCGCTGCGGTGAAGCCTGCCAAGACTGCGGGAACGATCCAGAGCAGGCGACGCTTGGGTTGATCCTCACGGTGATGCGATCCGACGAGGTAGCAGACCAGCGCAGACAGGGCGACCAGGGAGAGGCGCCAGTCGGGGGATGAGGGGACAGTTCCAGCCATCGCATTCCAGGCGTACACGGGAAGAGGCGAAACTGCGGCGGCTGCGGCTAAGTAGAAGGAGGCGTGCAGGCCGAGGCTGAGCTTGGCAGTGCGAGTGTAAAGGAAAGTGGCTGCGACCGCGGCCGCGCAGAGAAACAGCAATTGCAGATTGGCGGAGAAGAACAGGAAGGTGCCGCCTAACAGGAGCGCAGCAGCCCAAGTAGCAGAGACGCGGCGATTGCGAGTATGAGCATCGTCAACGAAGCGAGAGAGGGTTCCCCAATAGCACGCGGCGGCGAACAGCAGGAACAGAATTCCGAGCGCCGGGGCGGCGGAATTGTGCGTGGCGCGCAAAGCACCGTAGGAGGCGAGCGCGAACGCCAGAATTCCCTGCCCGATTTCAAAGATGGTGAGGCGATGGCGCAGTACAAAACTGCGAACCGCGATGCTGCCGCCGTAAATCGCTAGTAGAGTTAGAGACGACGCGGCCAGAGTAAGGGACGGGGCAGGACGATATCCGTCAGGCAATGTTTCCGAAGTGAGGATGTAAGCGAGCAACCATACGGCGAAGTCGGCGGCCAGCGCGGGAATGGCGCGGAGGCTGAGGCGGTGTCCCAGACAGGCGGCGATCTCGGTGGTGAGGGCGACGGCGAGCAAGGCGGCGGTCAGCGGGACGAGTTCGCGGCTCTCGACAATCAACGCGAGTGCGGTAATTACGGTCGCGAGAGTGGCGACCCAGGGGATGAGTTGCAGATCGCGCTGCCAAGCCAGGACGACCGCAAGCACGACAAACGCGACCAGCACGATGGATGCAACTGCGGGCGATAGGACCTGGAAGCGGACGGTGGACTCCCACAACATAGGGGAGAGGATCAGCGCCGAGGTGATGGCATAGGTCACGCCGGCGAAGCGGCTGGCGGCGGCAGTGCGGACGGCCCAGACCATCCAGCAGCAGGCGTAGAGGATCGCGATCAGCAGCACGGGCAATTTGGGGACGTTGGGGGATTCGGCGAGGGCGCGCAGCAGGTAGGCGCCGGCGATTCCGAGAACGGCCTTGCCCACGACGGGAACGATTCCCGAGGGTGTTTCGACGGAAGGAAATCCGCGCCAGGTGGCGGGAGGGCGAGAAGGCTCGGCGGCGGCGGTTGCGAGTTGGGGCTCGGGCGATTTTTCGGAGTGGCGTTCGAGCGCGGCGACGCGGTCTTCGAGGGCTTGAATTTGATCGCTCAGTTGCTCTAACGCGGTGGCGATGCTGTCGACAGCTTGCGCCATGGGGATGCTCCGCATCTGACCGTAAAGGCCGTTAGTCAGTTCTAAAGGTTGGGCCGCAGCGGCTCAAGCCAGGTTCATTGCGCCGCTTTGGCGGCACGGCTGAAGCAGTGCCTTTCCGATCGTTGATTCGCGTTCATAATTCCCGTTCATCGCAACTCGAGAACTGATCTGGGTGGTTCCATGCGCCGGAGTTGCACCGGAGGCGGAAGAGTTTCCGCGTCCAGCCAGGGCGGCAGGAGTTTTACCAAGACCCACAAAATACCGAAGGGAAGAAGCATAAGTATGATCGCGGTGAGCAGTCCTTCGCGGGTGGCGAAGGCCATCTTATAAGTGGTGTATCCGAGGAAACTTTTGGAGAAGAGCTGGCCGCCGATGACGACATTCCAGCGCATGGCGAAGATGCCGATAACAGTGAGGCATCCGGCGACGGCGTAGACGCGTTTGCGCACGGTCTCGGTGAGCTTCAGGATTTGTGCCAGGCCGAGCAGGGCGATGGGCGTGACCGTGCCGAGCAGGATTTGGACGATCACCTGCGAGGTCCAAAGGCGGGTATGCACCATGAAATCGAGACTGCGGAACGATTCGTCGGCTTCGTAGATGCGCTGGATGAGGTCGAGCATCTCGAGGCTGAAATCAATGATGAATGTATACAGCAGGTATTGCGCGATGGTGTCGAGGCAGCGAATGTCGATTGGCTTTCCGCGCAGGCGGTTGGAAAGCATGTAGAGCAACATCACGGCGGCGATGCCCGAGACCATGGCGGAGAAGATGAAGACGATGGGCATCAGCGGCGACGACCACCACGGATTGGCTTTGACGGAGCCGAAGATGAAACCGACATAGCCGTGGAGCAGGAAGGCGGACGGGATGCCGATCAGGGTGATGAAATAGCCGAGGCGTTCGTCGATGTGCAACGAGCGTTCGGTGATCACGTCGGAGCCGAGCGTGAGGACGCGATAGATGACTCGCGTCAATCCTGTGGAGCTTTGCGATTTCAGAACAATGTCGCGGCGATAGTCGAGCCAGATTTCCAGCAGCAGCACCGCCATCAAGTACCAGAGATAGACGAATCCGAACATCGCCATGGCAGAAGAGCGGTGCGGCGTCAGATACATTTCGAGCGAGCGTTCGGGATGACCGAGATGCAGTTGCAGCGGGAGCGGGGCGACCAGCAGAAAAGAGAGGGCGGTGAGCAATGCCAGGCGGTACGTGGGTTTGACGGCCTGCACGCGGAAGACGCGCTCGAGTGAGGCGAGGATGAAGGCGCCGGCAACCAGTCCCGTGATGAAGGGATAGAGAACGATGAGGACGCTCCATTGGAGCTCCACTTCGTTCGGATACATGAAACCTTCGACCGGGATGTGCAAAGGGCCCTCCTGTCGGCCACGGGGGCTAAAGCCCTCGTTTTTCTTGCGCCTTAACGCGGCCCTGAAGGGCCGCTCTTTCACCTGCCTTACGCGACCTGAAGGCCGCTCTTTCACCTGCCTTACGCGACCCTGAAGGCCGCTCTTTCACCTGCCTTACGCTGCCCTGAAGGCCGCTCTTTCACCTGCCTTACGCTGCCCTGAAGGCCGCTCTTTCACCTGCCTTACGCGACCTGAGGGCCGTTCTTCCGGCACTCATCGGACTGACCCATCCATGCCGTTGTAGAAAACTTTTGCGCCGGTGGCCATGTGCGGCTTCAGGACTTGCACCGTGTGCGTCTTTAAGAATTCGTGAATCGGATCTTTAGGATTTTTCAGATCCGCAAGCTGGCGCGCGCCCGTAGGACAGACTTCGCAGCAGGCCGTGGTCAGCCCCTTGGTGATGCGGTGATAACAGAGCGAACACTTCTCGGCTGTGTTGGTCTTGGGATTGATGAAGCGGCATCCGTAGGGGCAGGCCTGGACGCAGTAGCGGCAGCCGAGGCAATAACTCTTGTCCACGAGGACGACGCCGTCGGGCGTGACGAAGGTTGCGCCGACAGGACAAACCTGGGTGCAGGGAGAATCTGCGCAATGGTTGCAGAGCTTGGGGACGAAGAAATCTTTGCCTGCACTGATTTCGTTGGGCGGGAAGCCCTGCTTGCCGCCGTCGGGAGATTCGACCTCGGGGCGCTCGATCTTCCAGTCAGAGACGTGATATCGCTCGATCCAGGTGCGGAAGTAGCCGTCGGGCACATCGTTTTCTTCGGAGCAGGCACGGACGCAACTGCCGCATCCGATGCACTTGGGAATGTCGACCAGCATGGCCCACCAGTGCTCGGTCAGCTTGTAGTTGGGAGCGGCCTCGGGCGTGCCGGCTTCGACAAATTTCCAGGCGACGGCGGCGGCGGGCAAGAGGATGAGCAGGCGACGGCGGGTAATGTCCATTACTTCTTGGCCTCCGTCGCGGGCTTGTCCTTGGCGCTCCCCGTCTCTTCGATCTTGGGACGGTGCGGCTGATGGCAGGTGTCGCAGGCCAGACCACCGGCGTGATCCGCGGTGACGACCTGCGGGAATCCTTTGGGCTTGGCGCTGTTGGCCTCGTGGCAGCGGGCGCAGAGAACGGCGGTGTTGAGCTTGGGCGGCTTGATGGAGGCAGGGTCGTCGGCGTGTTTGGCCTGGGCTCCGTGGCAGGCTTCGCAGGAGACGACAACGTGCTTGCCCAACTTCTTCTGATCGACGACATCGGTGTGGCAGGCTTCGCAGACTTCGTGGCCGGCGTGGGCGATGGGGCGGGCAGCGGCTTCGGCGATGGCGTCGCCGCGATAGTGTCCGTACTGGCCGAAACTGTGGGGCACGACGGCGGTGCGCAACAAGACGAAGGCGACCACCGCGATCACCATCACAGCAGCCAGACGAATCAGGTGTTCCGTGTCTTTGAACAAGATTGTTTGTCCGGGCGCCGGGCTGCGGACGCCGTTGCCAAAAAAGGCAATACTCTTGGATACCGGGGAGGGGCGTGGGGCAACGATGATCGCGGTCACAACGGGCTGTGATGGGTGTCACTCGCAGCTTTTTGGGACGCGTAAGTCGTTGAGACGAATGGAAGGCGAGTTACTTGCGTAAGTGAAGGCCAGCTTGGCTAAAAGAGAGGATCGCAGCGAGCGAACGCGCCAGGCAAGACCGGAGCACACAGTGTATTCCGGGAAAAGCTGCCGGCTATTTCTTCAACGTCTGAGTCCAGTTCAGGACCAAGTGGATGGGGACGGCTTCGGGTTGACCGGAGCGACGAAGCACCAGAAAGCGGCCAGGCGTGGGACCAGGGGTGAAACCGGAAATATCTCCGGTGGGAATTGGCAGAGGCTGAGGCGTACCGAACTGGAAGGAGTCGGTATTCGTGATCGGCACGGCCATGATTTTGCCGGAGGACTCGTAATAGAGTTCTTTGCCATCCGCGCTCCAGGCAATTGTGCTGAGGGGGTCGAGCCCCGAATTGGAAATCGCCCATTTTCCGCCGGGACCGGGAAAGGCGGCGACATAGAGTTCGAAACGCCCGGACTCATCGGAGATGTAAGCGAGCCATTTGCCGTTGGGCGAGAAATGAGCGGACTGCTCAGAGGCGGGAGACTGCAGAAACTTGGTGAGCTTGCGATCTCCCTTGAGATCGACGAAGAAAACATCTTCGCGAGTCGTGTTCTCCTGGACGTCGCCGGTCAAGTAGCGGCCATCGTTGGACCAATCACTTAAGACAATCCAAATCGGCGTATCGACAATCTTGTCCTGCGCGCCGGAACCGCTGACGGACTGAGTCCAGAGCGCGCCGCGGGCGCCGCCGAGATCGGCGCTGACGGCGATGGTGTTTCCATCCGGCGAAAAGGCCGACGCGACCTGGGGAGAGTCCACAAGAGTGGCGCGAGAGGAAGAGTTGTGCAGCACGTCAGTGATCCAGATATCAAAGCGAAGAGGATCCTTGCCGGCCCGCGCTATGGCGAGTTTGCTGCCATCATGAGACAGCATGGGTGCCTGATAAATGCCCGGTTCGCCGACCTTGCCGAGTTCACGGCCGTCGCGATCCACCCAGGTGGGCTGGGTGGGAGTTTGTATCATCTGGCGATAGACGAGCACACCAGCAGGAGAAGCGGAGAAATAAGCGGAATCGCGAGCGTTCCAGTAGTCGACGCGTTCGGCGATGGGGACCGGGTCGCCGGTGAGTTTCAAAGCCGAAGCATCGAATCCCTGGGCCACAAGATTTCCGTCTTTGAAGTAGAGCAAATATCCGCCGGAATACGCGACGTTGGAAGCGCGCTCGAGGAGCAATTTGGGTTCTGCGGCTTTGAGGGAGGCGGCGTAGAGGCTGCCGGCGGTTGCGGTGCCGGAGGGTTCGCGACTGATGAAGAGGAAGTGTTCGCCATCGGGGAGAAAATAGGGATTGCGGTGAGTCCAGCCGGGCTTGGCATCGGTCAATTTCTGCGGGGTGCCTCCGCCAGCGAGGACTCGATAGAGCGGCTCGGTGATGTTAGGGGTGAAGATGATGGTTCCGTTGGGGCTCCAGCTGCCGCCACGGCCTTCGATGGCGTCACAGATGATCTGAACCGGACCGCCATCGATGGAGATCTTGTTGAGCTTGCCCGTCGCAAAGAAGGCGACGAAGCGGCTATCTGGGGACCAGAACGGAAACAGTGCATCCTCGGTTCCGGTCAGGGAGTCGGTGCGTCCCGTGCTTAGGTCGCGCAACCAGAGCTTCCGCGATTTGGAATCGCCGGCCACGAAGACCAGGTGCTTCCCGTCGGGAGATATTGCGGCGGCACCCATCACCGCAGCGCCGAAGTCGGCGCCCGCGGGAGCATTGATCTCGGCGGAGACGGGCTGGCGGGCGTCGCGAAGCTTGGCGTTGAGCGAGAGGACAAGGAAGACGGCTGCCAGCGCAAGCAGGCCGCTGAAAGCAGCAGCGCCGATGAGCACGCGCCGGGTGGCGAGGCGACGCGTCCGCGCCACCGCAGGCATGGCGGAGGTGCTGGCGTCGGTGATCCACTTCAGCTGCAGCTTGACGTCGTGGGCGGTTTGGAAGCGGTCGTCAGGACTCTTCGCCAGGCAAGTACGAACGACGTGATCGAGCACTGCCGGCGTAGTAGGTTGGACGGAGCTGATGGGCTCGGGATCTTTTTCGAGGATGGCGCTGGCTACGCTCAGCTGCGACTTGCCTTCGAAGGCGCGCTTGCCGGTAGCCATCTCATAGAGCAGGGCGCCGAAGGAGAAAATGTCGCTGCGGGCGTCGGCTTCCTGGCCGGAAATTTGTTCCGGGGACATGTACTGAAAAGTTCCCATCACCATGCCGGGGACAGTGGCCGGGTTCACGGGCGAGGTGAGGGCGTCGCTGGCGAGGTTTACGGAAGGATGAGCCGACTTGGCCAGGCCGAAATCCAGCAACTTCGCGCCACCTTTGGTGAGCATGACGTTGCCCGGCTTCAGATCGCGGTGAATGATGCCGCCGCGATGCGCCTTGTCGAGGGCGTCGGCAACTTCCATTCCGATTTTCAAAGTCTCGCGAAGAGGCAAGGTGCCGCGCGCTAGCCGCGAAGAGAGAGTTTCTCCCTCGAGGTACTCCATCACAAGATATTCGGCGCCATCCTGGTTGCCGATATCGTAGAGAGTGCAGATGTTGGGATGATTCAGAGAAGAAATGGCGCGGGCTTCGCGTTCGAAACGCTGCTTCAGTTCTGCATTCTGCGAAAAGTGATCGGGAAGAACCTTGATCGCGACAGTGCGCTCCAGCCG
>Ga0209166_10003047_pt1 | contig 12315 bp, 5 predicted proteins | sample Coa_R1_3_FD_187151 | JGI IMG/M metagenome (GOLD analysis project Ga0209166, IMG submission 187151) | Surface soil microbial communities from Centralia Pennsylvania, which are recovering from an underground coalmine fire - Coalmine... | ecosystem: Environmental > Terrestrial > Soil > Unclassified... | reverse complement strand
TCCCGAAATCGGGACGTGGGACGGCTATACCTGGCAACGGGAAGAGGAGCTGACGGCGCTCCTGGACCCTGAGGTACGAGCGCGTCTGGCGGCCGGCGACATCGAGCTCACGACGTTCGGCGCCGCGCCCGATCGCACATCGACCAGGGCAACGACCCGAATATCCGTCATCGTGCCGGCGTTCAACGAATCCCGGTATTTGCCCCGGCTCCTCGAGTCGATCGATGTCGCGCGACGCCGGTACTCGGCGGACCCCGACGCCGTGGAAGTGGTCGTGTGCGATAATGGTTCGACCGACCGGACCGTCGAGGTCGCGAAGAAGAGCGGAGCCAAGGTGATCGTCGAGCCCCGCCGCGTCATCGCCGCCGTGCGGAACGCGGGGGCGGGGGTCGCGACGGGAGACATCTTCGTCTTTGTGGATGCCGATTCGTCCATCCATCCTGACACCTTCACCCGGGTGGCCGCCGCGCTCTCTTCCAACCGCGTGGTGGGGGGCGCAACCGGCGTTACCATGGATCGGTGGTCGACCGGCATCGCCGTGACGTTCGCGCTCCTCGAGGCGTGGTGCTGGGTGAGCGGATGGGACACGGGGGTGCTCTTCTGCCGCCGCGAAACGTTCGATGAGGTGGGAGGATTTCCGGAGCACCTGCTCTTTGCGGAGGATCTCGCGTTCTATTCGGGGTTACGGCGCCTGGGGCGCCCGCGGGGACAGCGGTTCGTGCGGCTCCCGGGCGTGCGGACGATTACCTCCACCCGCAAGTTTGACCAGTTCGGTGATTGGGGCTGGCCCCTGGCCAACGCCAAGGTGCTTTGGTGCGCCGTGACGCGGTCCCCGCGCCAGCGCGCGCTGGTCGAACGGCACTGGTATCGCGTGCGTCCCTGACATGGTGCCGTTGCTGCTGCTGGCGGCGGCCCTCGCCGCCCATGATACGTCGCGCAGTTTCCAGGTCGTCGTCGCTCCGGGCGAGTCCTTGCACGTGGCCGTCTTTGGCCGCGGCGAACCCGTCGTGCTCATTCCGGGGTTCTTCGGATCCGTGTTCGGCTTCCGCAAGCTGATCCCGCTTCTGGAAGAGGCGGGATACCAGCCGACGGTGGTGGAACCCCTCGGGACCGGCTTCTCAGGGCGGCCTGCCCACGGGGACTACTCCTTCATCGCGCAGGCGGATCAGATCGCGGCGGTCCTCGACTCCCTCAGAATTCGCAACGCTCCGGTGATCGCGCACTCGGTCGGTGGCGCGATGGCGCTGCGTCTGGCGTACCGCCGGCCCGACCTCGTGCGTTCCCTCATATCCCTGGAAGGCGGGCCCACGGAGCGGGTCGCGACTCCCGAGTTCAAACGGGCCGCGAAATACATCCCGTGGATCAAGCTGCTCGGAGGAATCAAGCTGATCCGGAAGGTGGTGCGGCGCACGCTGGTGCGTTCATCTGGAGACACCACGTGGATCACGGACGGTGTGGTGTTCGGGTACACCGCGGGGGCGGCACGCGACCTGAACGGCACGCTGCTTTCCTATCTCGCCATGGCGGATTCGCGCGAGCGCGACCGCCTCGAACCGCATCTGCGGACCATCCGGTGTCCCGTGCGGCTGGTGATCGGTGGCGCGCGGCATGACGGCGGTGTCGGGCCCGAGGAAGTGGTGGAGCTGGCACGAGAGCTTCCTCGATTCGCCGTGGACTCGGTCCCGGGGGCCGGGCACTATCTCCAGGAAGAGCAACCCGAGGCCGTGCTGCGGATACTCGAGCGGGTGGCCGCGATACCACATGCCGGTGGTGTGTCCGGGTCATGAGGATTGCACTGTGGCAGCACGGGCTCGCGTTCACGCTCGTCCTGGCCGACATGGTGCTTCGTGCGTTCCGGACGCAGGCGCTCCTGCCGATGCCCCTGCGGCGCGCCCTCGCGGCCAATACGTGTGCCGACGCGGCATCGGCCGTGACTCCCGGACGAGTCGGCGGCGACCCCGTCCGTTTCCTGGCCTGGAGACGAGCCGGTCACCCGCCCTCGTCCATTCTGATGGTCTGCGGCTCGGAGATCGCGGCGGACATCGTGTCGTTGGTACTGGTCGGAGCCGCGTTGTCGTTCGCCTTTCCCATGGTCGAGCGACATTTCATCGGAGCGCTCTTCCGGACGGTCCGTGATGGGTGGTCCTGGGCGCTGGCGTTGGTTGCCCTGGCTGTCACCAGTGTGGTCGTGACCAGACGGTTCGTCCCGCAGCACGTGGTGGGGGTGACCGCCGCGCTCCGAGAAGCGTGGCACGAGGCGCGCACCCGGCCACCGGCGGCCCTGATCGCGGCGAACCTGCTCACCATCGCGGCTTTGGTGGCGCGCTGCGCCATCCTTCCGGTGCTGTTGATCGGCGTTCCGGGGCTGTCCGCCGGACAGGTCCTGGTCGGATCGGCGGCGCTGGTCTACGGCCAGCAACTGGCACCCACGCCGGCCGGCATTGGGGCGGTGGAGCTGGGCGCCGTCGCCGGATTGGGTGGCGTGGTCCCCCCCACCGCCTTGGCGATGGTGGTGATCATTTGGCGGACCTATGCGCTGGTGCTCGGATCTCTGGCTGGCGCGGCGTTGCTTTATTCGTACCGCAGGGCGTCGACGGGATCGAGGGTCGCCGCCTGACGGGCCGGCCACACGCCGAAAAACAGGCCGACGGCCGCGCTCACCCCGAAGGCGCCCATGATGGCGGTGGGCGAGATCTGCGTATTCCAGTGCGCCAGGTGTGAGAGCGCCACGGCGCCGATCACACCGATGGCGATCCCCGAGGCGCCGCCCAGGCCGCACAGCACCACCGCCTCCACCAGGAACTGAATCAGGACGTTGGCGCTCGTGGCGCCCAGCGCCTTGCGGACGCCGATCTCGCGGGTGCGTTCCTTCACCGACACCAGCATGATGTTCATGATGCCGATTCCGCCGACCAGAAGGCTCACGCCGGCGACCCCCGCGAGCAGCGAACCGAACGTCGCCGACGTCTGCTGGAAGGTCGAGAGCAGATCCAGCGCGCTGCGGATGTGGAAGTTGTCGGGCTGTCCAGGCCGGATCCGGTGTTGCCGGCGCAGGACCCGCTCGATGGAGATCATGGCGAGCTGGATGGAATCGGGATTCGAGGCGCTGATCGTGATGGTCCGCAGGCGGTCGGTACCGATGAGCCGGTACCGGGCCGTTTCGAACGGTACCAGCAGGTCGTCGTCGCTCGATCCGAACCCGGTCGTTCCCTTTTGCGCCAAGACCCCGATGACTTCGAAGGGGATGCCTCCGATCATGACGGTCTGTCCCACCAGCTGCGCGGCGGTGGTCTTGAGCAGTTCGGGAATGAGGGACTCGACTACGACGTACCGTTGCCGGGCCGCTTCGTCGCCCAGGGTGAACATGCGGCCCGCCGTCATCTGGTAGTTGCGGACCACGACGAAGTCCGGTGTAGTGCCGATCACGTCTTCGTTGATGTTGTGGTCTCTGTACTGAATTTGAAAGCCGCGCTGGAGCTCGGGGACGACGTGTGACACGAAGCGGGCGTCGTTGGCCAGCGCCGTGTCGTCGGCGTAGGTGAGGTTGATGGACCCCGCGAGCGCCACACCGCCTCGGAAATCCTGTCCCGGATGCACGCTGAGGAGTGTGGGGCCGAGTGCCTGGATGCGATCCTCCACGGCCTGCTGGGCGCCCGAACCCAGCGCGACCATGGTGATCACGGCGGCGACGCCGATGGTCAGTCCGAGGGTCGTGAGGAGGGACCGCACCTTGTTCGCCCGAAGGGCCTCGAGGGCGACGCGAACGGTCTCCCATATCATCATGCGTGTCGAAGACGGCATCCGCGGAAGCTAGCGGCGCGACCTTACTCGCTCCTTACGCCTAGAAACCCGTGAACCCGATTCCGAGGCGGAAGGGATGCGTCGGGTAGTGCGAGAGCTGCCAGGTGCAGGAGAGGGCGAAGTCGACGGGAGTGAGGAAGGGGGTGAGATGGGCGAGCGTGAACCCCGCCTCGGTGTAGGGATGCGCGGCGGTGAACAGGGTCGTGTCGCCCGGCGCGGAAAGTCGCGAGCGCAATACGCTCCAGAACGCACCGCCATGCAGGCTGAACGTGACGGGGATGAGCGGGAGCCGCCCGAAGTCGTGTCGAATCAGAACCATCGCCGCGCGCGTACCGGCGAATTCTCCTCGTGAGAGGGTGTTGAACGCCGATCCTTCCGCGGCGAGCACCTGGATCCCATAGCCGACGGTGAAGTACTGCTGGGGCGGCGTGAACCCGGTCGAGATGCCACCCACGGCGGTGACGGTCGTGACACCGGCGTTGCCCCAGCGCTGCCGGTGCTCGATCCGCATCGAGTAGCGCCGGAACGAGTAGTCGCTCCCCAGCACGTCGTGGGCGCTCAGGTCGAGACTCAGGGCGATGCTGGTCCAGCTGCCACCCGACATCATCCCCTCACCCAGCCGGGTCCGCACCATCTGCCGGGAATCGAACGTCACCGTCCCCCCGATGAGCCGCATGTGCCCGTCGGCGATGGGAGGATTCGGAACGGGCGGAAAGCGGGACGGGCGGAACCCCGAGCTCGGCAGGGTATCGAGCGTCGATTGATGGGCGTCGTCGTAGCGGAACTCGACCCGCGTGTACGGGAGGACCCGGATGCCGGCCGAGAAGAGCATGCCGTGATCGCGATAGTACTCATTCGGGTCGACGCGATTCACGAAGGCACTGGCGGTGGCGTCGTAGTTCGTCGGGACCAGGGATGGCCAGCTGGCGGACTCGTCGTGATAGGTGACACCCACCCAGAGCTGGTTCGGCCGGGACAGGGTGATCCGCGTGCCCGCGCGGTACTGCCAGTCCTCACGCCCAAACGCGTACCCGAGCTTGGTCATGAACTGGAGACCGGGGTCCGGGCGCCAATCGTGCGCGAGCCCCACGTAGAGCCCGTCCACCCGATTGTAGTGCCCGAATCCCGGTCCGAACGCGGCGTCCGAGACCCACTCGGCATCGCGTACCACCCGGGGAACCAGTCGCGGGTGCATCTCCACGGAATCCTGCTCGGCCCATGCCGCCTGCTCGGCGGGGGTCAGCGGCGCGGCGCCCGGTGTGGACCACATGCCGGTGTCCGAGCGCAGCGCGTTGACCCGGGAAATGCGCCGTACCTCGGCGATGTCCGGGGGATGTACGCTCGTATCCGACTGGAACCGGGAGACCGTCGCCACCTCTTCGAACTGCACGGAGCGGGGGAACTCCGGCATCGGCATCCCGGCGACCGATCGCGGCAACCAGCGGGCCGAGAGGCGGCGTTCGAGATGGCCGCTGAGCCGGATTTGGGAGGGGATCGTGGTACCGGCCGAGTCCGTGTAGACCTGCTGGTAGCGCAGGCCGGTCACACCGGGGAAGCGAACCGCGTCGTTCGCGAGGAGATCCATGTTTATCAAGTCGTAGGTGGAATCCCGGACTTCGACCGTGCCGGTGAATCGCGGACTGTGCCCGCGGCCGCGAACGGCAATGCGGAGCACGCGGTCGCTCCCCTCCAGGACCGTATCGACGCGGGTGAAATCGTAGTCCTTCAAGGCATCGGCTCCGATCGGGAGCGGTACCTGGTAGGTACGGAGCTGGTGCGCGTTCGAGACCAGCCGGGTGCCGCGGGTTCCGCCGGCACCTGGATCCGAGGCATCGCTGATGGTGACGTAGTCTCGCTGGTAGTGCTCGATTTCTTCCACGGTCGCCGGTGAACGCCCGATGCCACCGTCCCCCGGGCGGTGCCGGGCGTCGATCGTCTCCTGGAAGCGGTCCGGAGAGTGCCAGTACGCGGTGATTTCGGTCTCGGTCAGGAGCAACACCGAAGTGGCCGAATCGGAGGGGGCGCCCAGGTCGAAGGCGGCGGTCTTGATGTACGCGTCGTAGCGGCAGGGCGGGAGGGCGGCGAGCTTCGCGGCGCGCCGGGTGATGACGGCGGCCATCAGGGTGCGTGCGTCGGGATCGTCGGCCGGCGCTTGTGATGCGGCCGGTGCGGCCACGGCGAAGAAAAGTGCCAACACCAGGAGCGGAGACGGCGGGGCCCTCATACGGCAGATAATACCCCGAGATGGTTGGACCGGACACATCCCCGGGTTCGGATAGACACAGTGCGTGACTCGTCGGCCCGAATGCGGAGTCCGGGGACGCGGTCCATATTATGCGTTGCACTCCGAACGCTGTTCCACGTCGTCGCGCGGGACTTCCGCATACCGTTGAGGCCGTCGTGAGCGAACCACTGCCCCCCCGTCCACCCCGTCCGTCCCTCCGCGTGCAGATCGCGCGGATCCGTGCCGCACTCGCTGAAGTCTCCCGCCGCAGCCTGGGGAGCATCGCCTGGACGCCTCCGGCTTGGGTGGCAGAGCTCCGAGACAAGGAGCGGGCGCTGCGCGCGGGTATGCTTGCGGACACCAGGACCTTCCGGCGCAATGCCGTGATCGGCGGAGGGGGTCTCATCCTGGTCGTGGCCGCCGTGGTGCTGTGGCGTCACCGTCCTCATCCCGTCCTCACCGCGTTTCAGGTTACGCCACCCCCCGGCACCGATCTGACGGTCGACAATCCCAAGCCGAATCCATTACGGATTTCGTTTGAAGCGTCCGTGGCGCCGCTGAAGTCCTTCGCCAAACCGGTCACCACGGGCGTCGACCTTTCTCCCCGGATCCCGGGGACCTGGCGGTGGGTGGGGGACCGGGAGCTGGACTTCCTGCCGGCCGATGATTGGCCGGTGGGACAGACGTTCACGGTGACGTTCGACAAGAAGGGAATGTTCGCGCCGACGGTGACGCTCGAGGAATACAAGTTCGACTTCTCCTCCGCCCCCTTCGTCGCGCAAATAGCGACAGCGGAGTTCTACCAGGATCCAGTGGACCCCAACCTGAAGCGGGTGGTGGTCCATCTGACGTTCAGCCATCCGCTCGACACGGCGTCCTTGTCCCGGCAGGTGACGATGCGGATGGAGGGCCCGGGAGGCGGCTTTCTCTCCAGCATGCGATCTCTGCCGTTCACGGTTTCGGCGGACAAGAAGCGGCTCACCGCTTCGATCATGTCCGATCCGTTGCCCATTCCCGATAAAGACGCGCAGATGCGGGTGACCATCGGCACTGGCGTGAAGTCCAGCCGCGGAGGACCGGGAACTGGAGCGGCGTTGGAACAGCGTGTGGTCGTTCCCGGAATGTTCTCGCTCTCCGTGCAAAACGCGCAGCTCACCCTGGTCCGGAACGAACGGTATGAGCCGGAGCAGGTCATGGTGCTCGGGACGTCCGCCGACGTCGGAGAGAAGGACATTCAGCAGCACGTGAATGCGTGGGTGCTGCCGGTCTACAACCCCAAGACGCCGGCGGACCAGCGCAAGTATCCCTACCAGTGGGGGCCTGCCGAGGTGGGCCCCGATGTCCTGGCGGCATCGGCTCCCCTGACCCTGACGCCGATTCCCGCCGAACGCGAACACACCTCCACCGTCGCGTTCAAGTACGAGGCTGATCCGGGCCGCTTCGTCTATGTCCGTGTCAACCGCGGGCTGCGCTCCTTCGGCGGCTACGTCCTCGGGGAAACCTGGGATCACACGGCCCTGGTGCCGCCCTTCCCGCAGGAAGTGAAGATCCTCGGCTCGGGATCGCTCTTGAGCCTGGGTGGGGAGCGGCGGATTTCCATCTATAGCCGTGACGTCCCCGGCCTGCTCGTCGAAGTCGGGCGAGTCCTGCCCGAGCAGCTGCAGCACCTCGTGACGCAGACCAGCCTGGTGTTTGGGAATACGGAGTTCACCAACCCGAACTTCGATGTGGGCAACCTCACGGCTCGCCAGTCCGATACGATCCGCCTCCCGTCGCTCGGTCCCGGAAAGGCGCACTACCAGCCCTACGACCTTGGCCGTTACCTGTCCAACGGCGGGACGCCGCGAGGACTCTTCCTGGTCTCCGTGCAAGGGTACGACTCGGTGGCCAAACGGACGACCGGCCCCACTGACCGGCGCCTCATTCTGCTCACCGACCTGGGACTCCTCGCCAAGCAGAATGGCGACGGCAGCCGCGACCTCTTCGTCCAATCACTCCGCTCCGGACAGCCGGTCGCCGGGGCGACGGTCAACGTCGTCGGGGAAAACGGCCTCACCGTTCTCTCCGCGGAGACTGACGGGGACGGGCACGCGCACTTCCCCACGCTGAAGCCTTTCGAGCGCGAGCGGACACCGGTTCTGTATTCGGTGCAGCGCGGGGAGGACCTCTCGTTCCTGCCGATGGACAAGGGGGACCGCGAGCTCGACCTGTCCCGGTTCGACATCGGCGGCGTGGCCAACGCCATCCAGGCGGACAAGCTCACCGCGTTCCTCTTCTCCGACCGCGGGGTGTACCGGCCCGGTGACGCCTTCCACGTCGGCATCATCGTGAAGCCCGCGGATTGGCTGACCCGGCTCGAGGGGATCCCCCTCGAGATCGTCGTAAATGATGCCCGCGGTCTGGAGGTCAAGCGCCAGCGCATCAGGCTCTCGGCCCAGGCGTTCGAGGAGTTCACGTACACGACGGCCGAAACGGCGCCCACCGGATCGTGGATGGTGTCCCTCTACATCGTGAAGGACGGACGGGCCGGGGCGCTCCTGGGCACGGTACCGGTGCTGGTGCGCGAATTCCAGCCGGACCGGTTGGCGATGACGGCGCACCTCTCAACCGAATCGCAGAACGGCTGGGTTACACCGGACACGCTGCGGGCGCGGATCTCCCTCCGGAATCTGTTCGGTACGCCGGCCGTGGGGCGGCGGGTCTCGACGACCATTCAACTCACGCCCGGTTTCCCGTCGCTGAGAGGCTTCGAGGACTACCACTTCCTGGATCCCCAGAAAGCCAAGGAGACCTATACCGAGGATTTGCCGGACGTCACCACCGACGCGAAGGGTGAGGCCGAGATCCCGCTCGGACTCGAGCGCTTCACGCGGGCGACGTACCGTCTGCGGGTGATCACGGAAGGCTATGAGCCGGAGGGGGGCCGGAGCGTGACCGCGGAGGTCGGGGCGGTCGTATCCAACCTGCCGTTCATCGTCGGGTCCAAGCCCGACGGAGACCTGCAGTACCTGCACAAGGACTCGGAGCGAAAAGTCTCGCTCGTCGCCGTCGGCCCCGACGGGAAGGCCCTCCGCGCCGCTGGGCTTCACCTCGCCAGGATTCGGATCAGCTACGTGTCCGTCCTCGCGCGCCAATTCGACGGGACCTACAAGTACCAGTCGGTGAAGAAGGAGATCCCGCTGGGCGACTCGGTAGTGACGATTCCGGTGGGCACCCTGACCGTTCCACTGGTGACCACCGAGCCCGGAGCATTCGCGCTGGCAGTGAAGGACTCGGCGGGTACGGAGCTGTCGCGGGTGGAATACAACGTGGCCGGGGCCGCCAACCTCGCTCGCTCCCTCGAGCGCAATGCCGAGCTCCAGGTGAGTCTCGACAAGCCTGACTACGCGCCCGGGGAGACGGTCGAGCTGCAGATTCAGGCTCCCTACACGGGCTCCGGTTTGATCACGATCGAGCGTGATCACGTGTACTCCTGGCGGTGGTTCCACACCACGACCACCAGCTCGGTGCAGCACATCCCCATACCCGCCGGTCTCGAAGGCAACGGTTACGTGTCCGTCGCCTTCACGCGGGATGCCAACTCCGACGAGATCTTCACCAGTCCGCTGAGTTACGGCGTCGCGCCCTTCTCAGTGAGTCTGGAACGCCGGAAGCAGCCGATAACCCTGGATGCCCCGTCCATGGTAAAGCCGGGTGACGTCGTGCACGTGCACTACCAGACCGACCACCCGTCCCGGATCGCGGTATTCGCGGTGGATGAGGGCATCCTCCAGGTGGCGAGCTATCACACACCCGACCCCCTCGGCTTCTTCTTCCAGAAGCGCGCCCTGGATGTGCGCACCAGCCAGATCCTCGACCTGATCCTTCCCGAATTTCAGCAGCTGATGGACGCGTCGGCGCCGGGGGGTGATCAGGGGGCGGCGATCGGGCGGAACCTCAATCCCTTCAAGCGGAAGCGGGACAAGCCCGTCGCCTTCTGGTCGGGCGTCCGGGACGCCGACGCCGGTGGCGGGGACTTCACGTTCACCGCGCCCGACTACTACAACGGGACGTTGCGCGTGATGGCGGTGGCGGTGAATGAAGACGCGGTCGGGGCCGCGGAGACCAAGGCGCTCGTTCGGGGTGACTTCGTGCTGTCTCCGAACGTGCCGCTCATGGTGGCACCCGGGGACACGTTCGACGTGAGCGTCGGGGTTGCGAACAACATCGCGAGATCCGGGAAGGGTGCCCCGATCCATGTCGCGGTACAGGTACCGACGTCTCTTCAGATGATCGGGCCTCCCTCGACCACCATTCCGGTGGATGCCATGGGGGAGGGCGCCGTGGTCTTCCACCTTCGGGCCACCGACAAGCTGGGGAACGCGGACCTGACCTTTACCGCGAGCCTCGGGGACAATTCCGCGCACCTGACGCAGAGTCTGAGTCTCAGGCCCGCGGTACCCTACCGCACCGCGCTGATCGCGGGAACGGTGAAACAGGGAAGCGCGTCTGTTGCCGTCGACCGCGACTTGTATCCGGAGCTGCGGGCCGTTCGGGGTGCCATTTCCGTCGTGCCCCTCGGCCTCGCCCGCGGGCTCGCCGAGTATCTCGACAAGTACCCCTATGGGTGCACCGAGCAGTTGGTGAGCGAAGGGGTGCCCGCCATGGTGCTCGCCCGCCGGCCGGAGTTCGGAATCACGACCGCCGAGGCTGCGACGAGCTTCGGGAAAGTCATCGACATGCTGCGCTCCCGGCAGAATGAGGAGGGGGCCTACGGACTGTGGGCCGGCAACGCGCACGTCGACCAATTCGTGTCCGTCTACGCCCAGCATTTCCTGCTCGATGCGCGGGAGCGCGGCTTTGCCGTTCCCCCCGAGGTCATCGCCAATGGCTGGCGGTACCTCATTCACTTGGCGAGTACGGAAGGGAACAGCCTGTACGACGAGCGGATCCGGGCGTACGCGATCTACCTGCTGACGCGTTCGGGGATGGTGACCACCGGGTTCGCAACCGCTCTGGATCGTCGGGTGCGAGAGAACTATCCCAAGCAATGGACTCAAGACCTCACCGCGGCCTTTCTCGCGTCGACCTATCAGCTCCTGAAGCAGGAGGGGCTGGCGGGAAACATCATCGGCGCCATGCGGTTCAACGGGGATCGAGTGCCGGCATACGCGGAGTACGACGACAACCTGACGCACGATTCCATGTTGCTGTACCTCCTGTCGCGGCATTTTCCGTCACGGCTTCCGTCCCTTCAGGCGCAGGCGATTCAGGGCATCGTCGGGCCGATTCAGGCAGGGGCGTTCAACTCGCTGTCCTCGGCGACCGCGATTCTCGGCCTCGATGCATACGTCACCGCCGTCGGCCCGCAGGCTGCCGGCAAGTTCACCATTTTGGAGAAGATGACCGACGGGTCGCAGCTTCCCGCGACGCTCTCGACCGGGACGTTCCCGGAGGCGCCGATTACGGTGCGTACCAGGAGAGTCACGTTTGTGAGTGAAGCTGCCGAACCCGCCTTCTATCTCCTGAACCAGTCGGGGTTCGACCGGACCATTCCGGCAAAGCCCCTGTCGCAGCAGCTCGAAGTCCTGCGCGAGTACACGGACAAGAATGGCAATGCGGTCTCGAGCGTTGGTCTCGGAGACGAGATTCAGGTGCACCTCAAGTTCCGCGCGGTGGGCAAGAACTCGGGTGCGTCGGTGGCCCTCGTCGATCTCCTGCCCGGCGGATTCGAAGTCGTCGAGGATGGTGGGCGGGCTCAACAGCCTGCGGCGGTGGTTTTCAGCCGGCCGCCAGATTCCACCTCGGCCGAGGCGGAAGGTGATGGGGGAGAAGAGGGCGATGCCGGATCCCAGGAGCTCGCCTGGACCCCGCCCTTCGGAGAAGTCGTGGGGAGCTGGTCGCCGGAGTACGTGGAGGCCCGTGAGGACCGCGTCGTCGTCTACGGGTTCGCGGAGCAGAACATCCAGGAGTTTGTCTACACGATCAAGGCGACGGCCGCGGGGTCATTCGCGGTGCCCCCGGCATTCGGCGAAGGCATGTACGACCGGGGGGTGAAGGCCTGGTCGCAGGCGGGACGGATGGTGGTGAAGCCGCGGTGAGACGAGTGCGCCGGGGAGTTCTGGCCGTCATCGCGGCGCTCGTCCTGTTCTGGGCCATGCCGCGTGTCGTCCCCCACGCTCTGCTCCGAACGCGCGTGCCGACATCGACGGCGGTGTACGACGCCGGGGGGCGTCTGCTGCGCTTGACCCTCGCGCCGGATGGTCAGTACCGGGCCTGGGTGCCACTCGGGCGGATCTCGCCGCTCTTGA
>Ga0209166_10003045_pt1 | contig 12317 bp, 10 predicted proteins | sample Coa_R1_3_FD_187151 | JGI IMG/M metagenome (GOLD analysis project Ga0209166, IMG submission 187151) | Surface soil microbial communities from Centralia Pennsylvania, which are recovering from an underground coalmine fire - Coalmine... | ecosystem: Environmental > Terrestrial > Soil >... | reverse complement strand
TCCATTTCAGCATGTAGAGCGTGAAGCCCTTGGCCATCTCGGCCGTCACCTTCGGCGGCATGGCAAGTTCCATCCGATTGACAACCGCATCGACGAGCACCGGGCCGGGATGAGCGAACGCCTCGGCAAGCCCGGCCTCGACCTCGGCGGGATCCTCGATGCGGATGCTCTTCATGCCGATCGTCTCGGCCATGGCGGCGAAGTTCGGATTGACGAGCGCGGTGCCGGTGTCGAGGAAGCCCGACGCCTTCTGCTCGAGCTCGATGAAGCCGAGCGCGCCATTGTTGAACACGATCACCTTCACAGGGAGATTTAGCTGAACCAGGCTCAGCAGGTCGCCCATGAGCATGGTGAAGCCGCCATCCCCCGATAGGGACACGACCTGCCGCGCAGGGAAGGCCGCCTGGGCGCCGATCGCCTGGGCCATGGCATTGGCCATGGAGCCGTGCCAGAACGAGCCTATGAGCCGGCGCCGACCGTTCATAGCGAGGTAGCGGGCGCCCCAGACCGTGGGCAGGCCCACGTCGCAGGTGAAGATCGCGTCATCGGAGGCGAGCTCGCTCACCACGCGCGCCACATGCTGGGGATGCAGGCGGCCGCCCGGCTTGCCGTCGGCAAGATCATCCAGGCTGCGCCGCGCGTCCCGGTAATGCGCAACGGCGGCATCGAGATGGGAGCGGTCGAGCTTCGGCTCAAGCTGCGGCAGCAGCAGCCTCAAAGTCGGCTGGACGGCGCCGATCAGGCCGACATCGACCGGCACCCGGCGCCCGATCGCCTCCGGCCTTATGTCGATTTGCGCGACGCGCGCGTCCTTCGGATAGAACTGCCGATAAGGAAAATCCGTCCCCAGCATGAGGAGCAGGTCGCAGGATTCCATCGCCCGATATCCGGACGAGAAGCCGATCAGACCGGTCATGCCGACGTCGTAGGGATTGTCCCATTCGACATGCTCCTTGCCACGCAGGGCATGGACGATCGGCGCCTTCAAGGTTTCGGCGAGTTGCAGCAATTCGTCATGGGCGCCCTCGCAGCCGCCGCCGCACAGCAAAGTCACGCTGCGCGCCTGGTTGAGAAGGGCCGCCAGCCGCTCGATCGTCTCGGCCGGCGGTGTGACCGTCGGTCGGGCTGGGACGAGGCCGTGGGGCTTCGGCGCCGGCGTCTCCGGCGCCCGCCGCAGCGCCACGTCGCCCGGAATGACCAGCACGCTGACGCAGCGCTCGGCCGTCGCGCGACGGACAGCGATCTCCAGCGCGCGTGGCATCTGCTCGGCGTTGGTCACGAGCTCGCAATAGCCGCTGCATTCGCGGAACAGCTGCTCGGGATGAGTCTCCTGGAAGTAGCCGCTGCCGATCTCGGGCGATGGGATATGCGCGGCAATCGCCACGACCGGCACGCGTGAGCGATGGCAATCGAACAGGCCATTGATCAGATGCAGGTTGCCTGGACCGCAGCTGCCGGCGCAGACCGCAAGCTCGCCCGTGACATGCGCATCGGCGCCGGCGGCGAAGGCCGCAACCTCTTCGTGGCGCACATGGATCCAGTCGATGCCGCCGTGTCGGCGCAGCGCGTCGGTGAAGCCGTTGAGGCTGTCGCCGACCAATCCGTAGATACGCCGGACGCCGGCAGCGGCCAGGGTATCGACCATCAGGTCCGCGATGGTTCCGCTCATGATTTCGTCCTTAGATGGAGGTCTCTTTGGAGGCGCTCGAGCGCGCCCCGCCGACGAAGGAGGCATAGGTTTCGAGCGGCTCGCGGTCGGTCGATAAGCGGTTGACCAGAGCGTCCGGATCCGCCCATCCCAGCGCCATGCCGCACAGAACGAGCTCTTCCGACGGCAGTTGCAGCTCATGCCGGATGACGTCGTGATAGGCGGCGAAGGCGGCCTGCGCGCAGGTATCGAGACCGCAGCCGCGGGCAGCGGTCATGATGTTCTGCATGAACATGCCGACATCGAGATAGGCACCGAGACCGAGGCGACGATCGACCGTGAAGATCAGGCCGACGGGCGCGCCGAAGAAGCGAAAGTTCTGGTCGTGCCATGCCTGCGCTGCCTGCCGGTCGCCCTTGCCGATGCCCAAGAGGCCATAGAGCTGCCAGCCGATCGCTCGGCGACGGGCCAGATACGGCTCGAACCACGCCTCAGGGTAGTAGGGATATTCCGCAGGAGGCTCCTGCTCCCTTGCGTGACGCACTGCCATGATCGCAGCGGTGAGGCTGTCCTTCGCGGCCCCTTGCAGCACATGGACGCGCCAGGGCTGGGTATTGTTGCCGCTCGGGGCATGGGAGGCCGCTGCGAGAATCTCTTCGACCGCTTCACGCGGAACGGGCTTGTCGAGGAAAGCCCTGACGCTGCGGCGGCCGGTGATGGCTGCCAGCACGGGATGCTGGTCCTTGATGAGCTCTGACATCGGGGGCACTCAGATGAGGTGGAGTTGTCTGGCCGCTGCGGAGAGTTCGTCGCGGAACTCGGGATGGGCCAGTTCGATCAGTTTGAGCGCCCGCTCGGCCGAGGACAGGCCCTTCAGATTGGCCGCGCCGAATTCCGTTACGACGTAATGGGTATCGATGCGCGGCGTCGTGACCGGGCCATCGAGCCGCGCAACGATGCGCGACACCTTGCCTTGGGCTGCCGTCGACCGTGCCGCGATGATCGACTTGCCACCCCTCGAAGCGTAGGCGCCGCGCACGAAGTCGAGCTGGCCACCGGTGGCACTATACTGGTGGCCGAGCATGTGCTCCGAGTTGCAGGCGCCGGTCAGATCGATCTGGAGCGTTGCATTGATCGAGATGACGTTGTCATTCTGCGCGATGATGCGCGGGTCGTTGACGTAATCGACCGGGTGGCTCTCGACCGAAAGGTTGTTGTCGAGATAGTCGTACATCGCCTTCTGCCCCATGGCGAAGGTGAAGACCGACTTGCCGCGGTCGATCGTCTTGCGCCGGTTCGTCACCACGCCGGCGCGGACGAGGTCGACCAGACCAGGGTTCAAGGCCTCGGTATGGATGCCGAGATCATTGCGATTGACGAGCGCGGCGCAGACGAGGTTCGGCAGGGCGCCGACGCCCATCTGCAGGCAGGCACCGTCCGGCACCAGATCGGCGATGATGCGGCTGATCGCCTCGTCCTCGGGGCTGGCGCCGCGCGATGGCAGCTCGAGCAGTGGCACGTGGTTCTCGACGATCGCGGCGACTTCCGAGAGGTGCAGCTCCGCCCCCTCGCCATGGACGCACGGCATGTTCTCGTTGACCTCGACGATGAGCCGCTTGGCGGAGCGGGCGACCCTGGTCGAATAATCATTGCCCGTGCCGAAGCTGAAAAAGCCGTGGCGATCCATCGGCGAGACGGTGCAGACGAAGGTGTCGATGCCGATCTCCTCCGCCAGCAGCCGCGGCGCTTGGTGGAAGTTGGATGGCACGTAGTTGACGACCTTGCGGCCGCCGTCTTCCATGCCGCGCTTGATGAGCGCGCGTTCGACGGCGGTCACGAACATGCAGTAGGGGCGGATGCGGTGGTTGAGCTCGTAGCGCAGGATCGTGTCGCCGGCGATCCGCGCCGTCTCGTAATAATAGACCCTGAGATCCTCGACCGCGCCGGCGACCGCGCGGTCCGCGAGCGCCTTCAGGAGTGCCGGCGGCTCGGCCGCATACATGCCCATCGACAGGCGGCTGCCCGACGAGATCGTCGCCACCGCCTGATCGGCCGTGGTCAGCTTAGATTGGTAGAGCGATGCGATATCCATCGCTGCCTCCTCTTCCTGGTTACTGGGGGATCAATAGTTGGCGGCTTCTTCCGGGGAGTGACCGCGGCGATGCACCAGCATGGTCCGCTCGAAGCTCATCACCTCGATGCCGTCCTGGTTCACGCCTCGGGTCGCCACCGTGACGATCCCCTGGGTCGGGCGACTCTTGGATTCGCGCTTGGAAAGGACGGTGCTCTCGGCATAGAGCGTGTCGCCGGCGAACACCGGATGGGTCGCCTTGACCTTCTCCCAGCCGAGGTTCGCCACGACCTTGGCGCTCACCGTGCGCACGCTCATGCCGGTCAGGAGCGCCAAGGTGAAAGTCGAGTCGACCAGCAGCTTCTTCCATTCAGTCTTCGCCGCGTAGGCCGCGTCGAAATGGACTTGCTGGACGTTCATCGTCAGCAGCGTGAACCAGACATTGTCGGTATCGAGCACGGTGCGGCCGGGGCGATGTTCGAACACGTCGCCCGGCACGAAATCCTCCCAATAGAGGCCCGAGGTCTCGCGATAGCGGCGTTCGCCCACGGCCTTGTAGGCCGGAAGGATGGTATCCACGGTTCGTCTCCTTGATGGAAATCCCCGGTCGGCGGGGAGGGGCGTGCGGCGTCAGGCTGCTTCGCCAATGGCGGCGAGCACGCGTCGCGCCTTGCGGGCGATCGCCTCGTCGACCATTCGTCCGTTGACCGTGCCAACGCCCTTGGCGTTCTCCGCCAGGATGGCCCGGGCTTCGGCGATGGCTTCAGCGCTGGGCGTCAGTGCGGCGTGAATGGCGGCGACCTGACCCGGGTGGATGGCCGCCTTGGCGGTGAAGCCTAGTGCGCTAGAGCGCGCGATTTCCTGTTCCAGCCCCGTCCTGTCGCGCACATCAAAGAACGGAGCGTCGATGGCCAGCACGCCGGATCGAGCGCAGGCCGCAATGAGGCGCGAGCGGGCGTAGAGCAGCGGCTCCCAAGCCGTCGCGGCGCCGAGATCGGCGGCCATGTCGCCGGCACCGAACATCAGGCCGGTCAGACGCGGCGAGGCGGCGGCAATCTCCTCGACCGTCGCCAGGCCTGCAGCACTCTCGATCAGGGCGATGAACCGGCTGCGCTTGCCGACGGCGAAGAGCTGGCGCTGAAGGGGCTGCAGTTGCAGCGCCCGCTCGGTCTTGGGCAGGACGAGAAAGTCCGGCACGGCATTGGACGCCAGCAGCGCCTGGAGATCGGCGTTGCCGGCGGCCGTTCCGAGGCCATTGACGCGCAGCGCGCGCGCCGGACCGCCCCCTTCAGACCGGCCGAGGTACTGCAACGCGGTTCGCCGGGCGCTGTCCTTGTCCGCGGGAGCCACCGAATCCTCCAAGTCGAGGATCAGCACGTCCGCACCGACGGCCGCCGCCTTGTCGAACCGGTCTGGCCGGGTGGCTGGGGTGAACAGCCAACTCCGCAACGGGCGCTTATAGGGGGAGGTATCCATGGCAATCGTCTCCTCTGCTGCCATGGAACGTGAGGGCGCCGAGCTCTGCTGCCCAATATATGTCGAAGGCTAGATCGATTGCTTTTGGGGATACCTATGGCTCGCATTGGCCGAGCCGACCCTACCCGACCTTGCATCAATGGCGTTTATCTGCCGTCTCGTTCGGCACGTGCTCGGCCTGCCGTGGCCTTCGCGGAGGGAACGGAGCGGATGCGTATATAGATTAGAGCCAACAGGCGGCTTCACCCCCCGTCTTGGTGTCGAGAGCCGCCCACAACCCCGCAGGCATGATGTCCGATTCGGCGTTCCAATTGCCCGAAAGATGGTGTATCGCGGCGGCTGCGTCTCATGGCGGATGAGAGCGCAGCCCCTTCACGTACGATGTCTGAACCGGGGTCGAACCTGGCCTCGATCATCGAGGGAAGGGGCGACGGCGATGGCCCATTTCGTAGGTCTGGACGTCTCGGTGAAGGAGACGTCGGTGTGCGTCGTCGACGATGCCGGCCGGATGCTGTGCGAGCGGAAGGTGCCGACCGAGCCGGATGATATTGCCGTGCTGCTAACATCGATCGGCGGTGAGTATGTCAGGGTCGGCATCGAAGCCGGGCCGCTGTCGCAGTGGCTGGTAAATGGTCTGGCCGAGGCCGGACTCCCGGTCGTGTGCGTCGAGACACGGCACATGAAGGCCCTGCTGACGGCGCAGCAGATCAACAAGTCCGACCGCAACGATGCCCGTGGGATCGCGCAGATGATGCGGGTGGGCCTGTTCAAGCCGGTGCATGTCAAGACGCTGGCTGCCCAGGAGCAACGGATGTTGCTGACCAGCCGCAAGCTCATCCAGCGCAAGCTGATGGACATCGAGTGCGATATGCGCGGCACGCTGCGCAACTTCGGGCTCAAGGTCGGCGTCATCGGCACGGCCGGGTATGAAGCGCGCATCCGGCACCTGGTTGAAGGCTTTCCGAAGTTGGCGGCCATCGTCGAGCCATTGCTGACAGTCCGGCGCGTGATGCGCCAGCAACTCGCAACACTCCACAAGCTGCTGCTCGACACCGTCCGGCATGATCCGGTGTGCCGACGGTTCATGACGGTGCCCGGTGTCGGTCCGGTGGTGGCACTTACCTACCGCGCCTCGGTCGATCAGCCACACCGCTTTCTTCATTCCAGAGCGGTCGGCGCGCATGCAGGCCTGACGCCGAAGCGCCATCAGTCGGGCGAGATCGACTATGACGGCGGTATCTCCAAATGCGGCGACACCATGCTCCGTGCGATGCTGTACGAGGCGGCCCAGTCGATGCTCACCAACGGCAAGAAATGGTCGTGGCTCAAGGCCTGGGCGATGCGGGTCGCGCAGCGCCGCGGCATGCGGCGCGCCATCGTCGCGCTCGCCCGGCGGCTCGCCGTCATCCTGCATCGCATGTGGGTCGATGGCACCGACTTCCGCTGGAGCAACTCTGCCATCGTCGTGACCGCCGCGGGATAAAGCCGCGTCGCCGGCAAAGGATCAACCGGTTCTGCCTCGGCAGAAAGATGTCCTCACGGGGACGATGGGTGGCGTGAGTTCGCAATGGCTGCAGATCCTGCCGCTTGGAGCGGCAAGGGCGCCCGAAAGATTGAGCCGCGCCATCCTTCTTACCCCATCATGAGGCGGCCCGCCGCCGACCTCGAAGAGAAGCAAGAGCCCCGTGTGGTGACATCAGTCCGCGCAGATCGATGCGAGGAGCAACGCCTATGACGTCAGCAGATCAACCTTGACCCGAGCCGCAATAGAGAAGCTGCCGTTCTGCTCTCGTGAAGAGTTTCGGGCGCCTGGAAGGCGTACGAAAGTCCCCGAGGAACGAACCCGCGGGCCCCGGGACGAGCTATGGGGATTAGGGGTTTGGGCAGTTGGTGGCGGGCGCTGGCGCAGCGGCCCGAAGTATCCGGTCTTTGATCTGAACGGCCGATCGACCAGGCAAGTCGGTAGGAAGCACGGGCTGCAGGCGACTGGAACGGGCGCTGATTGCCTTGTTAGGAATGGGGCAGACGCGTCGGGCCGGCGGCCGCGGCCATGGTGCTGCGGGGTTCGAGAATGGCAGGCCGTGCCGGGTCACGACGGGACCATCCCGGTTGGCGCATGCGCTTGCGGCGGCGCCCGTGGTTGGCTCCAGCGTCCGAAGCTCTCGATGATGCGCATGTGGCCGCCGCAACAGGGACAGGGCGGGAACTGATCAAGTGCTTCCATCACCTCGAGGGGCTCGGGCGGTGGTGTCACGGCCAACAGCTCGCGGGCGCGGATCAGGTTGGCCTTGCGGGTGGCGCTGGCGAGCAGCCCGTAATGCCGGATGCGGTGGAAGCCCAGCGGCAGGACATGCAACAGGAACCGGCGCATGAACTCGCGGGTATCGAGCGTCATGACCTGCTGGCGCTCCGGCCCGGTGCGCCGGTAGTCCTTGTAGCGGAAAGTGACGCCGGCCTGGTCGAAGGCGATCAGGCGCCGGTTCGAGATGGCGACCCGGTGGGTATAGCGGGCGAGATAGGCCAGCACGGCCTCGGGTCCGGCGAAGGGCGGCTTGGCATAGATCACCCACCGCTTCCTCCTGACCGGCACGAGGTGGCGCAGGAAGCGGCGCCGATCGATGAGGCCGGCCAGGGCACCGAAGAAGGCGAGCTTCCCTGCCTGGTGCAGCGCGATCAGCCGGGACAGGAACAGGCGGCGGAAGAGTGCGCCCAGTACGCGAACCGGCAGCAGGAAGGCGGCTCTGGACGCGACCCAGTGCGTGCCGTCGGGCGAGACGCCGCCGCCGGGCACGATCATGTGGACATGGGGATGGTGCGTCAGCGCCGATCCCCATGTGTGCAGCACGGCGGTGATGCCGAGGCGGGCGCCGAGGTGCCGGGGATCGGCGGCGATCGTCATCATCGCCTCGGACGCTGCCCGGAACAGCAGATCGTAGACCACCGCCTTGTTCTGCCAGGCGATCGCGCCGATCTCCGCCGGCAGGGTGAAGACGACGTGGAAATATCCCACCGGCAGCAGGTCCGCCTCGCGCTCGGCGAGCCAGGCCCGCGCGGCCGCACCCTGACACTTCGGACAGTGCCGGTTGCGGCAGCTGTTATAGGCGATCCGCCGGTGGCCGCAGTCGTCGCAGGCCTCGATGTGGCCGCCGAGTGCCGCCGTGCGGCAATGCTCGATCGCCGCCATGACCTTGAGCTGATGAAGGCTCAGGTGCCCGGCATGGGCGGCCCGATAGGCAGGGCCGGCAGCGCGGAAGATATCGGCGACCTCGAGCGAGGCGCGCACCGCTTCAGCCGGCGGGCGGCACCTGATCGGATCTCGCCATCCTCAGCCTGTCGAGCGGGCTCACCACGGCGCGCACCGTTCGCGTGGCGACCTTGGTATAGAAGGCGGTCGTGTCGAGCTTGGTGTGGCCGAGCAGAACCTGGATCACGCGGATGTCGACGCCGTCTTCCAGCAGATGGGTGGCAAAGCTGTGGCGCAGCGTATGCGGGCCGACCCGCTTGGTGATCTCGGCCGCCTGCGCTGCCTCGACGACGACGCGATGCAGCTGCCGGGTGCTGATCGGCTTCATCGCATGTTGGCCTGGAAACAGCCAACCTTGCGCGTGCATCACGCCTTGTTGTCGTCCAACCTTCCACCACTCGCGCAACAGCGTCAGCAGATCTGCCGGAAGCATGGCGTTGCGATACCGGCCACCCTTGCCCCGCTCGACCCTGAGCAGCATGCGCTCGCTGTCGATATCGCAGACCTTGAGCGCCGCGACCTCGGCCACGCGCAGGCCGGCCCCATAGGCGACCGAAAGGGCCGCCTGATGCTTGAGGCAGGTCGTCGCGTCGAGCAGTCGAGCGACCTCGTCCCGGCTCAGCACGACAGGCAGCTTGCGGGCATGCTTCACCCGGACCAGCTTGCGTGCCAGATCGGGCCGGTCGACCGTGTGCGTGAAGAAGAACCGGAGAGCCGACACGATGCTGTTCATGGTCGGCGTCGGCATACCGCCATCGCGCTGCTCGATCTGGAACCGGCGCAGATCCTCCGCCGTCGCCGTATCGGGCCGGCGCCCCAGAAACGCTGCGAAACGGCCCACATCGCGGATGTAGTTGCGCTGGGTCTCCGGCGAAAACCGGCGCATGTTCATGTCGTCGATCAGGCGCTGGCGCAGCGGGCTGATCGTCGTCGCGGGGATGAACGCAGTCATCGGTCGGCTCCTCTCGCTTGAAAGAAGCCGAAATGCTTTGCCCACACCGACCGCCGCTCAATCCATGCGCTGCGGTCTCGCCCTTATCTGTACAGCCTCACACCAGCACCCATCCCGCGCAGCGGGTTCGTTCATCGGCCCAAATCTGTCGCGCGTGTAAACATTCATTGGATACAGTTTACATTCGGGGGCCTCGTGCCGGCCCCCAGAACCCCTGGGTTGCGCCACAGTTGGTTCGCCGAAATGATCGGCAAACGAACTGTGGCGCCCTTGCAGTGAGGCTTCTCTGCTATACAGTCAGTCATCAAACCCGACAGGCAGTGCTTTTTTCATACCTGACACCTTTGGCGACGAGATTTCTGAGTCTCCTTTTCAGTTCTGTGCGTTATGCGAAAATCCGACAATATCTTTCGATATTGAACCGCTGCGGACAGCTTGCAGGGCGATACGGCTCACGAGCTGAATGTCGTCCTGATATCGATCCAATCGCGGGAGACAATGTTCCTTGTTTGTTCTATAGTGGGGCAGGAACAAAGGATGGAGGAGGGGCATGGGTGAACCCCGCCATGCGCTCGCCACGGTAGGTTAGGGAAATGACCGACGGGCCTCGTAAAATCATTCATGTCGACATGGATGCCTTCTACGCCTCGGTCGAGCAGCGGGACGATCCTTCGCTGCGCGGACGGCCGGTGGCCGTCGGCTATGGCGCGGCGCGCGGCGTCGTCGCAGCCGCCAGCTACGAGGCCCGGGCGTATGGCGTTCACTCGGCCATGCCCTCGACCACGGCGCTCCGGAAATGCGCGGAGCTCGTCTTCGTGCCGCCCCGCTTCGACGTCTATCGGGCGGTCTCGCGCCAGATCCATGAGATCTTTGCCGGGTACACCGATCTGATCGAGCCGCTGTCGCTCGACGAGGCCTATCTCGACGTCACGAGCAATTGGCGTGGCCTGCCGACGGCATCGGAGACCGCCTCCGAGATTCGGGCCCGCATCAAGGAAGTAACCGGCCTCAACGCGTCGGCGGGGATCAGTTATTGTAAATTCTTGGCGAAGCTCGCGTCCGACCAGCGCAAGCCAAATGGCCAGTTCGTCATCCCGCCCGGGCGCGGCGAAGCCTTTATCGAGGCGTTGCCGATTAAGAAGTTCCACGGGGTCGGGCCGAAAACGGCCGAGAAGATGAACCGGCTCGGCATCTTCACCGGTGCCGACCTGCGCCAGCAGTCGCTCGCATTCCTGCAAGAACACTTCGGCAAATCCGGGACCTGGTACTATTCGATCGCGCGGGGCGAGGACCATCGGCCGGTCAATCCCAACCGCGTGCGCAAATCCTCGGGATCGGAAACGACGTTCAAGGCAGACTTGACGGCGCCCGAGGATATCGAAGACGGCGTCCGATCAATGGCCGACGAGGTCTGGGCGTGGTGCGAGCAACGGCAGATGTTCGGCCGCACCGTAACGACGAAGATCAAGTTCGCCGACTTCCAGCAGGCGACACGTAGCCGGACGTTCCCGACGCCGGTGATCTCGCGCGAGGCCTTGCGCGCCGCCGGCATCGAACTCGTGCGCTCCATTTATCCGCCGCGGCTGGGCATCCGGCTGCTCGGCGTCACGGTCTCGAGCTTCGAGGACGAACATCAGGACGATTCCGATACGGGTCAGCTTGGCCTCGATCTCGGACTGGCGTCCTGACGGCCGGCGCGGCGTGCCGACGTAGAGGGAGCAGGAGGTCAGCATGGACGGGCATGACATCGTCGGCGGCATCGTTGCCGTGAAAGCGGCGGTCGATACCCTCAGGTCCCTCGCCGGGCTGCTGCCTGGCCGCAGAAGAAGCGCCGCGCTGATCCCCGTCTACCGGCTGGTGTCCATGAATGCCACTGCCACCCGGCCTGCGACGAATGCGGACGCCGGCGACGGCAGTCCGGCCGATCGCTCGCGCGGCTTGTCGATATTTCGTTGTGGCGGCAAGTAATTGTGCGGCGCACAAATATTTTTGAAGAATTCGTCAGACATCAGCAGTAACGTGAGAAGGTCGCAAGTTTCTGTTGTTGCAAATCGCAAGTTAACGATATTGACGGTCTTGACAGCAGGATTGTGCGTGGCACTCTAGACCGACCAGTCGGTTTTCGAGCGTGCCGTGTGACCAAACTAGTGCGCCACCAGCAGGAGAGAAGTCGTCAAACCCGCGATCTGCTGGTCGACGCGACGCTCGACTGCCTGCAGGAATTCGGGTTTCACGGCGCCAGCCTGTCGCGGATCCTGGAACGGGCCGCGATTTCCAAGGGTACCTGGGCGCATCATTTCGCCACGCGCAACGAGCTGATCGCGGCGGCGGCCGAGGTGATGATCGCCGACACGCGGCGCGCCGCGGACGAGTTTGCGGCACAGGGTGCCGAGCGGCGGCATGACGGCAGCCTGATCGAGGAGGTCTGGGAGCGTTTCTACCAGAGCCGCTATCGCGACGTGCTGTTCGAGATGACCGTGGCCTGCCGGACCGAGCCCGACCTCAGGGCTCGCCTGCAGCCGGTGTTCGCCGGGCTGATCGACGGCCTGCGCGATGCATGGCGCGGCACCGGGCAGGACGCGCGGCAGGAGAGGGCGGCCGATGTCACGACGCTGACGGTCTACATGCTGCGCGGCATGGCGATGCAGGACATGCTGGCGCGCGATCCGGTCGGCGGGGCGACGCTGCGGCGTCTCTGGGCGGAACTGATGATGCCGCTCATCGACGCCGATCCGGTCGGCCGCAAGGCGGAGACCGTGAACGAGAATTGAGGCCGGGCGCCAAGCCCGGCGGAAAGGCTGCAACGGGGTACGGCTTCGACAGAGAGCCGGTTTCGAGGCGGTCGATACGGACGACAAAACATTTGGGCGCGGTTGAACGCGTTCGGGCCAGGGGGGATGGGAGATGGCGAGAGGGTTGCGGGGGG
>Ga0209166_10003044_pt1 | contig 12318 bp, 9 predicted proteins | sample Coa_R1_3_FD_187151 | JGI IMG/M metagenome (GOLD analysis project Ga0209166, IMG submission 187151) | Surface soil microbial communities from Centralia Pennsylvania, which are recovering from an underground coalmine fire - Coalmine... | ecosystem: Environmental > Terrestrial > Soil > Unclassified... | reverse complement strand
CACTCGACCGAACGCACGCTGAGCAGTTCGAAACGGGCCGCGGCGAGCTGACCCTTCGCGATCGGGCTCAGGATCCTGCTGTTGTTGCCGGCGCGGCTGGTCAACGCCATGCTCGGTCTCGCTTCGGCGGCGAGACGACTCACGGCTGAAGAGTTCGAAGCACCGGCGGCAGTGCTTGACAACCGCCCCGTCGTCGTCTACGCTCAATAACTCGTTTGAATAGTTTATCAGTGGTCTGTAAACCAACCCGCCCGACGACCCAGACGAAAGCCGAGATACACCATGGAACCACCAGTCGAGCCGCACACACTCGCGCGCAGCTCGCCATGACCGACACCACCCAGACGATGCCGATCGCCCTCGGCGCCGCACTCGGCGTGCTGCTGGTCACCGGTCTACGCCGCCGCTGGTGGAGTTGTCCATGAGTCACCGGGCGTTCAAAGACCGTCTCTACGCCGAGTTCGCCACGATCGGTAAGGCGCTGGCCAGCCCGCTTCGGCTGGAGCTGCTCGACCTGCTCGGCCAGGGGGAGCGCTCCGTCGACGAGCTCGCCCAGGAACTCGAGCAGAGCCTGGCCAATACGTCGGCCCATCTCCAGGTCCTGCGTCAGGCGCGGCTGGTCGAGGGCGACAAGCGCGGGCTCAACGTCGTCTATCGACTGGCGGCACCCGAGGTCTTCAACATGTGGCGCAGTCTGCGCGACCTCAGTACGGCCAGGCTGGCGGAGGTGGACCGACTTGTCGAAACCTACCTGACCGACCGCGCGAGCCTGGCCGCCGTGGACATCGGCGAGCTTCGGCGGTTGCTCGACGAAGGCCGCGTGACGCTGCTCGACGTGCGCCCCGCGCTGGAGTACCAGCAGGGGCACATCCCTAACGCACGCTCGATTCCCGTGGCGGAGCTGGAGCGCCGCCTGGCGGAGGTGCCGCGCAACCGCGAAGTGGTGGCGTACTGCCGTGGACCGTACTGCGTCTATTCCGATGAGGCCGCCCAGTTCCTGCAAGCGCACGGATTCAAGGTGCGCCGCCTGGACGAGGGTTTTCCAGAGTGGCGCGCCGCCGGTCTGCCCGTGGAGACGACAGCTGCCTCGTGAGCGCTGCACAAGACTGAAGAAGGGGAGACAAACAACATGCACACGATCACCACTCCAGTCGTCGACCTGGACGCTCTTCGCGAAGCAATCCAGGCGGAATACGCCGTGGTCGCACAGGAGCCTGAGCACGGCTTCCACTTCCACACCGGTCGAGCGCTAGCGCACCTGGTTGGCTATGACGAGGCCTGGCTCGACGGCATTCCCGAAGCGACCATCGCCTCTTTTGCTGGCACGGGCAACCCGTTTAGCCTTGGAGTTCTCACGCCCGGCGAACGCGTGGTCGACGTCGGCTGCGGCGGCGGGATTGACAGCCTGATCGCAGCCAGAATGGTCGGCCCGGCCGGCCATGTGGTCGGCGTCGACATGACGCCGGCGATGCTCGAGAAGGCACGTCGCAGCGCCGCGGCGACGGGCGTGGCGCACGTGGAGTTCCGCCAGGGCTTCGGTGAGGCGTTACCGGTCGAGGACGGGTGGGCAGACGTGGTGATCTCAAACGGTGTGCTGAACCTGATGCCCGACAAGAACGCCGCACTGCTGGAAGTGGCTCGGGTGCTCAAGCCGGGTGGACGCCTGCAGATCGCCGACATCCTCGTTCAGAAGCCCGTCCCGCAGGGCGCGAAGGAGGACATCGCCCTCTGGACCGGTTGAATTGCCGGTGCTCTCCTGGAAGGAGAGCTCGAGCTGGCCGTCACGGCGGCTGGGTTTGTTGGTTTCGAGATTACCTGGCGCGCTGACGTGTTCAGCGGTGCGCCGCAGTCCAGCAGTGCCGCCGCATTTGGCACGTTGGGGATCAACTTTCGAGCGCGCAAAGCCAGCAGCGACGAGGAGTGGCAGTCAGCGCTTGCCGCGCTCACTTGCGACGTTGAACCAATGGGGAGTTAGCAATGGCGAAGTTGCTGTTCATGGGTGTCCGCGGGTCGGCCGATCCGACCAACGCGGCGATGCCCTTCATCATGGCCAACGGGGCCGTTCAGGCGGGTCACGAGACGCAGATTGTCCTGGCCAATGAGGCGGTGGACCTGATGTCTGGCGTCATCGCCGAGAACCTGATGCCGTTCGGCTGGCCACCGTTCAAGGAGATCATGGCTGAGACGATTGCCGCTGGCGTTCGGATCCACGTTTGAACGCGCTGCTCCCGTGCCCGTGGGGTGACGGAAGCGGACCTCGAGGGAAAGAACGCGGAGTACACGACTCCACCAAAGATCGCCGATCTCCTCGCCTGGGCCGACAGCACGGCTAGCTTCTAGGAGCAACAACGATGAGCACTGCTCAGATCGCCGACCATCCGCGCACGTTCAGTGCCGCTGAGGTTGACGAGCTCGATCCATACGCGTTCTTTGCCGTGCTGGGCAAGCATGTCATTCATCCCGGCGGCAGGACGGCGACCGATCAACTGGTCCGCAAGGCTGACTTCCAGTCCGGCCACCATGTTCTCGACGTGGGGTGCGGGGTCGGAACCACGGCCATCGAGATCTCCCGCCGGTTCGGCGCCGCGGTGACGGCCATCGATATCGCCCCGCTCATGCTGGAGCGCGCCGCGGCGAACGTGCGCGCGGCCAGGCTTCAGGATCGGGTCTCCGTGGAACCGGGCGATATCACGGCCATGCAGTACTCGGACGATGCGTTCGATCGCGTCATCGCCGAAGCGGTGACGATGTTCGTCGATCGGTCGCGGGCGACGCGGGAGCTGGTGCGCGTGTGCAAACCGGGTGGGCGGGTGCTGGCGACCGAGTTCTTCTGGCGCAAACCGCCCACTGCCGAGGCGCGCCACCTGTTCCTGGCCGAAGTGTGCCCGGGGATGCAGTTCGACACGCTGGACGATTGGGTGCGGCTGTATTCCGCGGCTGGATTGTCGGATGTCCAGGTAACAACCGGCCCATTCGACATGATGACTCCGCACGGCTTTCTCCACGACGAAGGTGTTGCCAACAGCGCCGCCGTCATGGGCAGAGCGATGTCGCGACTCACGTACGCGCGCAAGATCGCCTGGCTGATGCCGCGCATGGCGCGAGCGGTGCCCTATCTCGGCTACATCCTGGTGAGCGGGATCAAGCTGCCCCGAACACAGGAGAGCTAACGGTGCGGGTACGTCAGTTTGTCGACGAAGGCCTGGGCAACAGCGCGCATCTGGTGATTTCGGAGTCCTGCGGCGTTGCTGTACTGATCGATCCGCTGCGCGACGTCGATCAATATGTGGCCGCCGCCCGGGCGGAAGGCGTGCGCATCACCCACGTCCTCGAGACACACATCCACAACGATTTCCTGAGCGGCAGCCGCGAGCTGGCCACACTGACTGGTGCACGAATCGTGGCGAGCGCGGACGCGGGCCTGGAGTTCGACCATCAGCCGGTTCGGGACGGCGATACACTCGCCATCGGTGACGTACAGCTGACCGTGCTCGCGACGCCTGGCCACACCCCGGAGCACGTCAGCTACCTGGCTCAGAACACGGCCAAACCCGCCGAGCCGGCGGTGCTCTTCAGTGGCGGCAGCCTGTTGGTTGGCGCGGTATCCCGTACCGATCTGCTGGGTCACGCGCACGCCACCGGTCTGGCACACCAGCTCTACCACAGTCTGCATGAGAAGATCCTGCCGCTTGGAGATGAGGTGATCGTTCATCCGACGCACGGCGCAGGTTCGTTCTGCACCGCGGCCGCCGGAGCGGAATCGACGAGCACCATTGGCCGCGAGCGTCGCAGCAATCCATTCCTGGCGCTGCCGGGCGCGGAGGCGTTCACCGCGCGGTTGCTGGCAAGCATGCCCAGCTATCCGACGTACTTTGACTCCATGCGGGCGTTGAATCGTCGCGGTCCGCAGGTGCTGGGGGAACTGCCGCGGCTCGCGCCACTAACCCCACACGATGTGCAGGGACGCCACCGACAAGGCGAAGTCGTGGTCGACACGCGATCTATTTACGACTACGCACGCGGCCACATTCCCGGCGTCTACCATGTGGAGCTCCGCCCTGCGTTTGCGTCGTGGGTTGGCTGGGTGGTGCCTTTTGGTACACCGGTCATCCTCGTTTCCGAGACGACCGAGGTCCACGAGTACGCGGTCCGCCAGCTCATCCGTATCGGCTATGACGAGCTACTTGGGTACCTCGATGGCGGCATGGACGCCTGGAAGCAAGCGGGCTTACCCATTGAAAGCGTACCGGTGCTCACGATGCGCGAGGTTCGCCAGCGTCTGGTCAACGCACCCGGCGAGCATCTGGTCGTGGTGGACGTTCGCCAGGCGCACGAGTGGGCCACCGGCCATGTGCCGCAGGCCGAGCTGGTCGAGGCTGGCGCGCTCCCGCGCGCGGATTTGCACTTACCCCACGACCGGCTGCTAGCCATCCATTGCGGGCACGGGCAGCGCGCCGCCACCGGGCTGTCAGTGCTGGAACACCGCGGGTATACGAAGCTCGCGCTGATCGCCGAGGGCATCGATGACTGGCGCGCGGCAGGTGGCGACGTGGAGCTGGGTACCCCGAGCGGACACGAACCAGCGCGCGTGTGAGCCACGCCTCGGATCGAATTGTTCTCGGCCTGAGGGCCAACTGGCAGCAATTTGTCCTGCTCGTCGCCGTCAACGCCTTCGTTGGCGGCATGGTCGGCCTGGAGCGGGCGGTTCTTCCCCTCCTGGCCGAGCATGATTTCGGCCTGACCTCGCGCACCGCCGTCCTCTCGTTCATCGTCACTTTCGGCGCGACGAAGGCGCTGGCGAACCTGTTCGCCGGGCGGATGAGCGACCGGCTCGGCCGCAAGCACATCCTCGTAGCCGGGTGGATCTTTGGGCTGCCGGTGCCGCTGCTGATCATGCTGGCGCCGACCTGGGGCTGGATCGTCGCGGCGAATATCTTGCTGGGGATCAACCAGGGGCTGTGCTGGTCCACGACGGTGATCATGAAAATCGACCTCGTCGGTCCGGCCCGGCGCGGCCTCGCCATGGGGCTCAACGAGTGCGCGGGGTACGTTGCGGTCTCTCTTGCGGCGCTCGCCTCCGGCTACCTGGCGGCGAGCTACGGGCTCCGGCCACAGCCGTTCTACCTGGGTGTTGTGTTCGCCGTCGCGGGCCTGGCGCTGTCGGTGGTGTTCGTCCGCGACTCGCGCGGGCACGCTGAGGTCGAAGCCAGGCAGCTACCTAGCACCGGAGCCCCGCCGAAGCTCTCCTTCGGGCAGGTCTTTGCGCTTGTGAGCTGGAAGGATCGCGCCTTGTTTTCAACCAGCCAGGCCGGGTTGGTCAACAACCTGAACGACGGCATGGCGTGGGGGTTGTTCCCCCTTTACTTCGCCGCGGCGGGGCTGGCGGTGGAGCAAGTGGGGCTCCTGGCGGCCATCTACCCGGGCGTGTGGGGCCTGGCACAGCTCGGCACGGGTGCTCTCTCGGATCGGCTCGGGCGTAAGGGCATGATCGTCGGCGGCATGTGGATGCAGGCGGCGGGTATTGTGCTCGTGCTCCTGGGTACCAGCTTTCTCGCCTGGGCGTTGGCCATGGTCTTGCTTGGTCTTGGCACCGCCCTCGTGTACCCGACGCTGCTTGCGGCTATCTCGGACGTCGTGCACCCCGATTGGCGCGCGTCGGCGGTCGGTGTGTACCGCCTGTGGCGGGACGGCGGCTACGCTTCAGGCGCACTGATCGCGGGTATCGTCGCGGATCTACTCGGCGTGCCGTGGGCGATCGCAGGCATTGCGGCGCTCACCTTTGCTTCCGGTCTCGTCGTGCTCGCCCGCATGTACGAGACGCTACCGAGCAAGCAGCCCGCCGATGGCCGAAACCGTCGAGGATGCCTGGCTCGGTGCACCGCCGTCGCGTCCGCCACCGCTCGCCGCGTCGTGCGCTCCGAGCCGTCGTAACCCCATCGCCTCCAGCTTGCGATGGGCATCAAATCCTCCGGCTGACCCCGGCCGCTGACACCGTTAGGTTCGGCGTGCGCCGGGAGACCATCGGCCCGGATCCGGCAGCTTGTAACGCTCTGTCGGGGAACCATCCACGGCGCACGTGCGCGCCGTCTGGTTTAGATCGGTGTGCCAAGGAGCGGGTGTTCGACGGCCCAGACAGCAGCTTGAGCGCGTGTTGAAAGACCCAATTTGGCCAGGATGTGTGCGACGTGGGCGTCCGCCGTGCGGCCGCTAATGATCAACTCCTCCGCTATGTGGCGGTTGGTGAACCCCTGCGCGAGTAGAGCGAGTACTTGTCGTTCCCGCTGGCTCAGCGGATCTATGGACGATGCTGCGGGTTGTGACAACGCTGCACATGTTTCGCCCGCGTACTTCACCACTTGATCGATGCTCATTGCCGATCCGTCTGCGCATTCGGCGGCAAACCGGTCGTTGCCTAGCGTTGCTTGCAGCGCGGCCAGGTCGCGGTCGTACGCCGGCCGGAAGATTGGGGGAAGCGGCACACCACTGTTCTGACGGAAGGTCGCAGCGGCGCAAAGCAATCTGGCGGCATGCTCAGGGAGACCTCGCTCACGCGCCAGACTGCCCAATAGCTCTACACAATAAACCCGCATCTCGAGGTCGCTCACCTGGTCCGCGAGCCCAAGGCATTCAAGGGCTTGTCGAGCAGCACCGGGCGGGTCGCCGCGCAAACGGGTCAGCCCCGCCATGAAGTAAAGGGCCTGGCAGGTGCCGCCCACGCAACCAAGCTCTCGCGAGACAGCGAGGCTTTCTTCGAGGAGCCGCTGGCTGCCAACCAAGTCCCCCTGGTCACGCAGAGCCCCACCCAGAAAAAGTGTGGCATGGCTTCGCATATGACGTTCGCCAAGCTGTCTCAGGATGGCCTCCGCTTCGCCGAGCGTATTGATCGCAACCTCGAGCTCGGCGTGCTCCCACGCAGATATGCCCAGAGACATCATTACCGTCGCGGTCCACCACTGTCTGCCCGCCTGGCGATTGAGGGTAATCGACTCTTGCATCAGGGCCTTACCCTGCTCGTACTCGAGTGGAGTCTGCGCGGTGGATGCCAGTGTACGCCCGTACCGCCCAAGCGCCGCGCAAAGATCGGCCTCGTCGCCAAGCTCGCGAAATTGCTCGACCGCTCGCGCGAACCACACCCGCGCGCTTCGGAAATCACCCTTCGAAAAGAGCAGCACTCCGAGTGCCTGGAGTCCCTTGGCGCGCACCACTGGTGGGACCTCCGACTCGAGGGCGAGGGCCTCCTGCAGCCAGCGTTTACCCTCATCGCGGTAACCGAACTGCTGCCAGAAATACCTTAGCGCCGAACCAAGGCGGAGTGGGATCTCCGGCTCCTGTGCATCGAGGCAGCGGCGGGCCGCGGCCCACACGTTGTCGCGGTTCAGCTGTAGGCGGGCCACCCATTCGTGAGCGTCGGGACCTTTCAAACCCTCCTCCGCCTGCTCGGTAAGCCTGAGAAAATACTGAGCGTGCTGCCTCCGCGTCGCCTCCCAGGCACCCCGCTCGATGAGCCGCTCCTGGGCGTACTGCCGTACTGGTTCGAGCAGTCGATAGCGCATGCCGCTGGCGTCGGGCTGGGCGATCACCAGCGAGCGGTCGATGAGTCCGGTCAACACATCCAGCGCTTCGGTTGCCCTCGATCCAGCCTCCTCCAAGAGGATTGCCTCAACTCCGTTCAGATCGAATCCACCGGCAAACACCGCCAGACGTTCGAACAGTATTCGTTCGCCGGAGCCAAGCAATTGATAGCTCCAATCCAGTGTCGCTCGCAGCGTCTGTTGGCGGGTGGGCGCCGTTCGACTCCCACCTACCAGGAGCCGAAACGTGTCGTCCAGCCGCGACAGGATCTGCTCTGGGGTGAGAACCCGTGCCCGCGCAGCCGCCAGCTCGATGGCAAGGGGCAGGCCATCCAACCGGGCGCAGATGCCGGCAATTGCCTGGCTGGTCTCCACCGTAAGTGTCAACCGGGGCTGAACGGCTTGAGCACGTTCCACGAACAATTGGACCGCCGGATTCTTGGCCAATTCATCAACGCCAGACGTCACTCCGGCATCTGGTACCGGCAGTGGCGATACGCGCCAGAGACGTTCGCCCCGAATGCGGAGTGGTTCCCGGCTGGTCGCGAGGATCCGCACGCCAGGGCAGTTACGAAGCAGGTCCTCCGCCAGCGCGGCGGACGCCTCGATGAGGTGCTCGCAGTTGTCGAGGACCACTAAAAGCGATCGCGACCGGAGCTCGTCGAGCAGCGTGTCGCGGATGGGCCGCCCCGAGCGCTCTTTGACGCCGACGCTGGCGGCAACCACACCGGGCACAAGTAAGTGGTCAGTCAAGGGCGCCAGTTCCACCAGCCAAACGCCATGGGGGAACCCGCTCCAGTCGAGCACGTCGGTAGCGACCGCCAGAGCCAGGCGAGTCTTGCCACTACCGCCCGTCCCCGTAAGCGTAAGCGCTCCGCGCTGAGGCTCGAGCAGCCTCGCCCTTACAGACGCCAAAGCCTCCTCACGCCCGATCAAGGATGGAAGATGCGCTGGCAGGTTATTGGAGCGCTCGTCCACGGGTGTGCCGCCCTTTGACTTCGGATCGCTCAACTCGTGTCACGGTAGCACCGCCGGCCTATTCTGCCAATGCTCCCGAATAGGTATGCGCAATCAGCAGTTCTACCAATGCAAGGTAGCACCGCCGGTTCTAAGGTGATGGCATCACCACTCACCAGGAAGGCCACCTGAGGGTGTGTCTATGCAGCGAAGGAGGATCCGGTGAGCAACAACGACAACGCTGCGAGTTGCCTGCCATGAATCAGCCTGCCCCTGTCTTGTTCAGTTGCACCGACAATCAGTTCCCAAAAGGAGGGGAATGATGAAACGCGTTTTGATGACGGGCTTATCCCTTAGAAGTCTCGCTCACCCTAGCCTGGGGGTAATCGCCACCGTAGTTACTCTGTGCGTAGCTGCGCTGGCCACGAGCGGTTCATTACTCGCACAGGAGTTGAACGGAACCGGGGCCGATCCGGTTCGGTCGCAGGACTTGTTTTACACCACTTCAGGTCCGCGCCCGGACGGGACGGAAGTCTTCGCGATCCAGGTAAGCGGCAGCGATATCACCACCAGGGACGTCGGCCCGACAAATGGAGGCATGTGCGCTTCATTGGCGCGGTCGCCTTCAGGGGCACTGTACAGCATGTGCGGGGCGCTTTTCGGGGCCCAACAGCTTGCAACCATCGACGCGCAAACGGGGCGCGCGAATCTGTTCGGCAAGCAGGTCAGCGGCCTCGCGGTGATGGCTATGGCCTTTAGCCCGAAAGGGACACTGTATGCCGTTGGCGATTGTAACCCTGCTGCCGATGACGAATGTACCCACGGCTCTGACCCGAATTACAACTCACTGTATACGGTCGATTTGGAAACTGGAGCGGTTGCTCGCATCGGTTCGACCGGCGCCCCAGAATTCTTTATGGACCTGGCCTTTGATGCTAACGGCGGGATGTTCGGCGTGACGAGTACCGTCCACCATTCCGCGGTCCCTGCAATCCTTTACAGCATCGAGCCTGCGACTGGAATGGCAACAAAGATGGTCAAGCTCGTGGGAAGCAACTCCGTTATGGGACTTGCGTTCAGTCGAGAGGGCGAACTTTACGCGACTGACTGGACTCAAGACCCTGGTCTGTATCTCATTGACACAGCGACCGGTTTTGAGACAGCGATCGCCGCACTGCCTTTCGGGCTTTCAAGTGGTCTTGAGCTGATGAACCCACCTGACGACGAACATTGATGGGTCGTTCCGCGCCGCCCAGCCGATTCAGTCCATTCCATTGGTGGCCCGCGAGCAGTAGCGGTGCAGGCCGCGGGCTGCCTTCCTTGAATCAGCCCGCCCCTGTCTTGTTCAGAGATCCACAGTCCTGGTCAGTCCTGGTGAGGTATCAATGTACGCCAGCATCCACCGTTACCACGTGAACGCGACCCCGATCGATGATATTGCTGAGGTAGCCTGGCACCTTGGAACCATCCTTGGGCGGATCCCGGGCTTCGTCGCCTCCGTCGTGGTGGAGGACACTACGGGGGCCCTGTTCGCAATCAGATTGTTCGAAGATCAAGCAGGCCTGACTGCCGCGACACCAATCGTGGAGCGTTGGATAGCTGAGGGCCGTGGCATGCTCGAACCGAGGGCGACTGAGATCGCCGTCGGCGAGGTCGTCGCGCAGAAAGGCCTGTAGCAGATCCACCCGACCAGCATGCCTGAACCCGGGGCAACCGAAGTGGCTGGATTGGATTGATGAAGAGCATCACGCACGCTGCCAACCTGGCGGCGGTTCAACGTCAATGAGAGGAACCATCATGAAAGCGACACCAGAGATAGCGCCGGGATTCGAAGAGCCATGCTCAGCGCAACCGCACTTCGCCGCGCCTTCGACGCTGCTCGACCAGAGCGTGCCCACGGTCAAGGGCAACCCGTACCCGAACGTCGACGGGCGCCTGGACCCGCTGCTGCGCGCAGCGGCGATGTTGAAGGATCCGCGCGAAGTGCTGAAGCAATCAGCTGTTTCGTTTTACCTTGTTGGACTCGGGAAGCGAACGCCGACTGATACCAACGAAGGCGCAGCCGCCCTGGCCGACCTGGCCGTCACCGGTCGGAGTGCATATGCCCGATTCCGCGCGAGCCCTCCGCAAGATGCCGATCTTGTGGCAGACGTCCGTACTCGCGTCGCGGCGTGGCAGAATCCACCCGACGAGGGGCGTCTGGCGACCGCCGTGGGCTCCGCCCTGGACCGGGCGTACGCCGTCGCGTGGGCGGTGCGTGACCCGGATCCGGCCAGCCGCGCGCAACGCCGTCCCTCGCTCGGCTGGATCGCCGTGTCCGGCGAGGACGACCCACCAGACCGACCGGTGAATGTCGGCGGGGCGCCGTTTCCCCATTTCGATATCCCGGTCACGTGCCCGTCGGCCTTCACGGGACCAGTTACTGTCACAACCCGCTACATCATTGCGCTTCCACAGCCGAGTGCTAGCCCGCCATCTCCCCCGAACCCCCTGAGAACAGTGCCCGGCGCGGCCACGCCATCGATCCCCGACGACCACGAGGTTATTCTCTTCCTGCATGGCGAAACCTCGCGGGCGGAAGAGTTTTCCGACCTGGTAGGTCCATTGCATCAGGCTGGCCTGCAGCAAGGCAGGAAATTCGCGGTCATCGCCTTCGACCTGCCCGCCAACGGCTACTCGGAGATGATCGATCACACGGCAGTCGCGCCGAGTGCGGCAACGCAATTCGACACGAACCCGCTTTCAGGTAGTCCGGCGACATACCCGGTCCTTGACTGGCTGGTCGAGTTCGTCGTCCAGTTCGTGCGCGGTCTGGACCATCAGGTGCCAATCGCCCAGCGTCTGACGGCGGTGATCGGCGGCAGCCTCGGCGCCAACCTGTGCCTGCGTCTGGCGGAGCGCGCCGATCAGCCCTGGGTCAAGAACATCGTCGCCTGGTCACCAGCATCTGTATGGACCTCGTTCAACCATGACCTGGCCAAGGGAGCTGCGCTCGGATACGCCCACGGGAGATGCGACGAGGCCGAAGATCCGCCAAGTGGCAGTTGGGCGAGCCCATCTCCGCAACGCGCGAACTACTTCTGGGACCAGTACGACAATACTCCACCATTTACGGTGCCGCAGCCCGATCAGTGGTATCGACCGGACTGGAACTGCAAGCCGCAATATCTCCAGGCGGGCCGAGCAGACCTACACGAGGTCTACGGCCCAGCGGTGCGCCGCTGGCACTGGCGCACCGGGCTCGAACAACTCTTATTCAGCCATCTGAGCACCGACACCCCGGATGGGCAGCCGCGATATTCGTCGAACCGCATCAATACCCTGCTTATCTCCGGGAAGGCGGACGATTACAACTTTACCGGCATCTATTCGGCGAGTCGTCAGCTCGCCGACCTGATGGTGAACACGCCCGGAACATCGCTGTTCCTGCTGAATACTGGCCATTCGATCCACAATGAGCGGCCGCGCCTTCTCGCGCAAAATATCGTCCAGTTCCTGCCCGCGCCGGCGCCCATGTCTCACTCTATCCAGCCTGGCAGCTACGACGGCGATCGCAAGACCGACTACGCGGTGTGGCGGCCGAGCCAGGGCACCTGGTACATCATCCACAGCTCCGACGGAAGCCAGCACAGCCAGCAATGGGGTACCGCCGGCGACATCCCGGTGCCTGGTGACTATGATGGCGACGGCAAGACCGACTACGCGGTGTGGCGGCCGAGCCAGGGCACCTGGTACATCATCCACAGCTCCGACGGAAGCCAGCACAGCCAGCAATGGGGTACCGCCGGCG
>Ga0209166_10003041_pt1 | contig 12327 bp, 11 predicted proteins | sample Coa_R1_3_FD_187151 | JGI IMG/M metagenome (GOLD analysis project Ga0209166, IMG submission 187151) | Surface soil microbial communities from Centralia Pennsylvania, which are recovering from an underground coalmine fire - Coalmine... | ecosystem: Environmental > Terrestrial > Soil >... | reverse complement strand
TGGACTCGCGCGAGAGCAAGGAAGGCGAATCCATCCGCCGCCGCCGCGAGTGCCTGAAGTGCGAGAAGCGCTTCACCACCTACGAGCGCATCGACGAAATTCCCTACATGGTGATCAAGAAAGACGGACGCCGCGAAAAGTTTGACCGGCAGAAGGTTTTGAGCGGCCTGCTGCGCGCCTGCGAAAAACGTCCGGTCTCGATGGGCAAGCTGGAGCAGATTGTGAACGAGGCTGAAGCCTTTGTCATTGATTCCGCGGAGCGCGAGCGCAAAACCAGCGAAGTAGGCGAGATGATCATGGACCGCCTCAAGAAGCACGATAAGGTGGCCTACGTGCGCTTCGCTTCAGTGTATCTGGATTTTAAGGACGTAAAAGAGTTCATGGACGAACTTAAAGACCTGCTCAAGACCAAGGAAACCGCGCCTGTGATCGCTCCAGCCAAGGCGAAGCCGGGAGCAAAGACCTAGGGGCCTTACACATTCATGCATACCATCACCCTCATTCCCGGAGACGGAATCGGTCCTGAAGTGACCAATGCGGTCGTCCGCATTCTGGAGGCTACAGGCGTTAAGTTCCAGTGGGAAAGTTATGCCGCCGGCGCCGAAGCTTACGCGAAACATAAAGAATATCTCCCCAAGGAACTTCTGGCTTCCATTGAGCGCAATCGTGTTGGTCTCAAAGGACCGGTCACCACGCCGGTGGGCGAAGGCTTTTCCAGCATCAATGTGGCGCTGCGCAAGAAGTTTGAGCTGTTCGCCAACTTTCGTCCCATTCGTAATCTTCCCGGCGTGCCGACACGCTATCCCGGGGTAGATTTGATCATTGTCCGCGAGAACACCGAGGGTTTGTACTCGGGAATTGAACACGAAGTTGTGCCCGGCGTGGTGGAATCTTTGAAGATCATCACGGAGAAGGCCTCCACCCGCATCGCACGCTTTGCTTTTGACTATGCCCGCCGCGAAAAGCGCAAGAAGATATTCGCCATTCACAAAGCCAACATCATGAAAATGAGCGATGGCCTTTTTCTGCGCTGCGCCCGCAACGTGTCCAAGGAATATCCTGAGATCACCTACGGCGAGCATATTGTGGATAACACCTGCATGCAGTTGGTAATGAATCCCTACCAGTATGACGTGCTGCTGCTGGAGAATCTTTACGGCGACATCATCTCTGACCTGTGCGCGGCCTTCGTGGGAGGCCTGGGGCTGGTTCCCGGCGCCAATTTAGGACACGAGTGCGCCATCTTCGAAGCCGTACATGGCTCGGCGCCCGACATTGCCGGAAGAAATATTGCCAACCCCACGGCGCTGCTGCAATCAGCGGTCCTGATGCTGCGCCATATTCAAGAGACCGACGCCGCCAACCGGATTCAAGCCGCGCTGGAACATGTGTATCAGAATAAGGAAAAACTGACACGCGACATGGGCGGAACCGCCTCGACCACCGAGTTCGCCGACGCGGTAATCGCAGCCATGTCCAGGGTCGTCGCGGGAGTTTGATGCCTGTATCGCTTTGTGCCTGTGCCCAAGAGGGCTGACCGCGGGATTGTCATTCCGAAGGAGCGAAGCGTTTTTAGCTTGCCCTGAGCGAAGCCGAGGAGAAGAGTCCCTATCAGTTCTATGATTTCCAGGCAGCATTTCTTACGATCTTATGAATAATCCGCATTTGCAAAAATTACTTCTTCTTATTTGTTTACTGAGCATTTTCGCCGGCTGCAACCAAAACACGTCACCTCCGAACGACCAGGGCCGTTCCGCGTCCACTCAAGCATCGCCCGGAACGCCCATTGATCCAACCACGGCCGGCAGCATTTCAGGAACTATCAGCTTCACCGGCGCTCCTCCACCACGAGCCACCATTGATATGGATATGGACCCCGGTTGCGCGCTGGACGCCAAAGGGCCGAACCTCGCCGAAGCGGTGATCGTGAATCAGGGCAAGCTCGAGAATGTGTTTGTCTATGTGAAGGATGGACTCGAGGGGTATGCCGTTCCCCGGCCCACCCAGCCTGCAGTCCTCGACCAGGTAGGATGCCGTTACACTCCGCATGTGCTCGGCCTGGTCGCCGGGCAGACGCTGAGAATCCTGAACAGCGATAGCACTATGCATAATGTGCATCCGGTTCCCAAAAATAATCCGCAATGGAACGAGAGCCAGATGCCCAAGGGTGATCCCAAAGAACGGACATTCACCAACCCGGAGCTGCTGCTGCCCATCACCTGCAACCAGCATAATTGGATGAAGATGTACGTAAATGTAGTCACCAATCCGTTCTTCGCCGTCAGCGACAACAATGGCAACTTCAGCATCCATGGATTGCCGCCTGGGACATACACGATTACTGCCCTTCACGAAAAGCTGGGGACGCAGGAGATGAAGGTCACCGTCGCGCCCAGGCAAAGTACGGCAGTGAACTTTACGTTTAAACAATAATATCGGGCCGACTGGGCAACAGGCTTGCCTGTCTTCCTCGATACTATTCGAGGCGCAGCCAACCCGTGGGTAGTGGTTCAGTTTGGCGTAGCGCCGGCGTCTCGCCGGCTGTCGCGTGGGCATCCTGCCCACGCTTTCCTGCGCTGTGTATTCAAACTGTACCACTACCAACCCGTGCAGATACTTGACGCCATTGTCGCTGTGTGTTTTACTGAGCCTCCGTGTGGCCAAAAATCCACGAGGGTATCCAATTTACTCTGTACGGCGTGGTGCGCTGCGCGGCCTTGACCGCCTGCGCACTGCTCAAACATCGTCAAGATGTTTCCACTCGCAAGACGCTGCTCATTGCGGCCGCCGGTAAAGCTGTGAGTCACTTCGGCTGCTTCTGCGCCGGCATCCTGGGATTGTTGTGGAGTGCACGCGCAAGGCTGGCGACAGCGTGAGCGCATCCCTCGAAAAGGCGCTTATCACGGTGGTGCTTTTCGTCGTGACTGTGCTTGTCTTCTTCGCCACTGGTGCTCTAACCAAAACGCACGTATCCCCGGCATGGCTTGTCACGCGCTGGGATCTCTCCATTCCGCTCGTGCCCATTGCGGTCTGGCCCTACTTCTCCTGGTATGTGTCGCCATTGCCCCTGCTGGCGGCGTCACGACAGGATTTCCGCCGTGTCGCTTGTGCCGTCGTTCTGGCGTTCGCAATCTCCATACTTGGGTTCATCGTATTTCCCGCATCCATTCAGCGGCCCGTTATCGCGGGGGGAACGCTGTCCGAACGTGCGCTCCTTCTGCTCTATAAATACGATCCACCCTGGAACATCTTTCCTTCGTTTCACGCGGCGCTGTGCGCGATCCTCTGGAGACCCGTGTTCGGCGGTAGGCTGGCGCGAATGCTAATGCCGGTTTGGATGTCAACCATCTGCGTCGCCTGTGTCCTCACCAGGCAGCACCACTTGCTCGACATCGTGGCGGGCCTGCTGCTGGGCTTTTTCACGCTCGCCGCCGTGACCGCAATATTCAATCAACTGGAGAAGACCAAACTGACAGGGCCTGGGCCCGAAGAACCGGAATCCTGTCTGCCTGCGGCAGGCACGGGTGAGACAGAAGCCGCTCGTGAAGCGTCTTTCGTTTGCTTCGAACCGGACGGCGCCGGTACAGCTCCATCGGCGGTAAGACGCTCGGACCCTGACGAATAGAACTGTGGCGGGGAACCCACCCTGGATTCACATTCAACAAACAGTTTGCACCACAGAGACGCTAGTGAATTTGGGTGGAACTCCTTGTTTCCAATGACCCAATGATTCAGTGACCCAATGATTCAATTCTCAGACAAATGTCTCGCTCACTATCGGATATCGCGCCTCTACCCACGCCTGAAAGCCGCCTGCCAGTGGGCGCACGCGGGTAAAGCCCAGCTTCTTGAGTTGCAGCGCCACACGGGCGCTGGAGGCCTCGCCCGGTCAAGTGCAGTACAGAATGAGATCGCGGTCCTTGGGGATTTGCAGTGAATAAGCGGCGATCTCCTCCGGCTTGATGCGGAGCGCGCCCGGCAGAGTGCGCGGATCGTGCAGAAAATCCAGCGCATGGCGCAGATCCACGATCGCCAGCGGTTTCCCCTGCTCCAGCATCTGCTGGAGTTCGGCGGGTGAGACGCGGGCCATGCGCAGCTCATGCAGCAGCCGCTGCCGGTTTATATACTTCCAAATAATATTGCCCACGATTGCTGCCATACCCAGCGCCAGCAGCCACAGCACAACCGCCTGCGCCAGTTGCGTGCCAGACATTTGCCGCGCCGGTATGTAGCCCGTCAGCCCGACCGGGAGGGCCCACAAGACCGAACCCGCCACACTGAAGACGACAAAACGCCAGGGCTGCATGCCCATGGTTCCAGCTAATGGAGGCACTACGCGTCCCACTCCGGGAACAAATTTGCAGTAGAGCAGTGAATACTCGGCGTGCTTTTTCATGACGTGCTGCGATCGCCGAACACAGGAATCAGGCTCCAGTGAGACGCGGCAGAGCAGACGCAGCGCCTGGGGGCCGCGACGCCGCCCCAGCTCGTACCACAGCAGATCTCCTAGCAGGAACGCCACCGCCGTCAATGCCACGGCCAGGATCAGGCTCATGCGGCCGGAGCCCGCCAGCGCCCCTGCCGTGATCATGAAAGGCAGCAGCAGCAGCGGGAATCCAATGCGTTCTGCGAGCGCAAAGAGAAAGATCATGGCGTATCCATGTCGCAGCAAGAGTTGGTAGGCTTCGTTCATTTCAGCTACCCTATTTGACAAACAATCGACGCGTTCGGCTTCATCTTTTAATTTCCGGCCCCGGACTTCGTACCCTCATGGCATTCTAAACGCTTTGCGGCATTGGAAATTAAGCAAGTCCCGCCTCAGCGGGACATATACCTGACCGGACGCCATGTAGTATACAGTTCGGTTTGTTACAATAATCAGTTCCACCTGAGGAGTTTTTTCTGTCTTCAGCAGCACTTTATAACCGCAGTCATCATCGCTTTCTGGTTTTTCTGGCCAGCATTACTTTTCTCCTACTGATTGCCGGCGCGCTGGTCACCAGCAACCAGGCAGGGCTGGCTGTGCCTGATTGGCCTACTTCATTCGGACATCTCTTTAAAATCCCTCCCATGGTAGGCGGAATCAAGTACGAGCACGGCCACCGCATGCTTGCCGAATTGGTGGGCTTGCTGACCATCGTCGCCGCCATTTGGACGCAAATCAAAGACAACCGCTCCTGGATGCACAAGCTGGGATGGATCGCGCTGGTGCTGGTGATCGTGCAGGGCGTGCTGGGTGGAATTACTGTGAAGATGTTTTTGCCCTGGTACGTTTCCACGGCCCACGCCGCCGTAGCACAGACATTTTTCTGTCTGATTGTGCTGATGGCGCTATTTACCAGCCGCGGCTGGATTGAAGACACAACCGGTCCGGCGCCTGACAATGGGCGTCCCGGTATTTGGACTTTGACTTTGCTCTCACTCTTTGTGCTCTACCTGCAACTGTTTTTCGGCGGGGCTTTCCGGCATTCCGACCCCCTCCGTCATTCCGGAATGTCAATTTTGCCGCATATCATGAATGCGGTTGTGGTCACCGGCATCCTGATCTGGACGTCAGTACGCGGCATGATTGAGGGTAGGACCATAGCTCAGCTCAAGACACCTGCCCGCCTGGTGCATGGATTGCTCATGCTGCAAATTGCCCTGGGGGTGGCCGCATATTTCACGCGGATTAAAGACGCCGACGCGCCCCAGCCCCTGCCCGGCATGATCGCCACTACGGTAGCGCATGTGGGTGTAGGCGCGCTGCTGCTGGCTTCGACTTTTGTGTTGGCTGTCCGTGCGCGTCGCTATCTTCACTCCACCGCAACAGTGCTGGCAACCTCCCGCAAAGAGGCCGCGGTATGAGCGCGACCATGCAGCCCATCGCCGCCCAGGAAGCCGCCATACAGACAATTGCCGGCAAGACTTCCCTGCTCTCGAACTACGCCGAGTTGATGAAACCGCGGGTTACCAGTCTGGTAGTGGCCACGGCGTGGTGCGGGTATTTTATGGGGACCATGAAGTCTGGGGTTTCGTCGCTCTCCTGGACTCTGCTGCACACCCTGCTGGGAATTGGAATCGTCGCCGGCGGGGCGGCCGCATTGAATCAAGTCATCGAGCGTGATGTTGATGCACGCATGCGCCGCACCGAGCGGCGTCCGCTGCCTGCCGGCCGCATGGGAACACTACACGCCGCGCTCTTCGGATTCACTCTGCTGGCCGGTGGCTCAATTTATCTTGCTGTCACCACCAACCTGTTGACCGGATACCTTGCCTTCGCCACGGCTGCCACTTATCTGCTCTTTTATACTCCGCTCAAGCAGATCACCAGCCTGTGCACCTTCGTGGGCGCATTTCCCGGAGCCATGCCTCCGTTGCTGGGATGGACTGCGGCGCGCGGCATGCTGGAGTGGGAGGGCCTGGCGCTCTTCGCCATCGTGCTGTTGTGGCAGTTCCCTCACTTTCTGGCCATTGCCTGGATATACGCCGAGGACTACGCCAGCGGCGGCATTCGCATGTTGCCCGTCGTCCAGAAAGACGGCCGCTCCACCACCCGCGAAATCCTGCTCTATTCCACCGCCCTCATTCCTGTGAGTGTCGCACCCGTGGTCCTGGGCATGACTGGGGGCATCTATTTTGTGGGAGCGATCCTGCTCTCGCTTGTCTTTTTCTGGGTTGGGTTGCGGCTGTGGCGGCTAAAGCTCGCGCCCTCGGCGCCGCAGTCAAAAAAAACGGCGCGGCAACTGTTACAGGCTTCGGTGATTTATCTGCCGCTGCTGTTTGCCCTCATGATGATCACAGCGCTTTTCCATTCAGCATGACCTTGACAATTACATCGACTTCCTCGCAAACTGCCGAACCATCGGCCGCCCGTGACGCTATTGCGATTCGCAACCTCAGCCATGCCTATGGTGAGCGCAAAGCTTTGGACCAGGTTTCATTTTCGGTGCGGCCGGCCGAGATCTTTGGATTACTCGGCCCCAACGGCAGTGGCAAGACCACGCTCTTCCGCATCCTATCCACGCTCATGCTTCCCACCAGCGGCGAGGCGGCGATTGCCGGTTTGGATCTGCGCAGTAACCCCAACCTCGTGCGCCGCCACATCGGTGTGGTCTTCCAGGCAGCCAGTGTTGATGTAAAACTCACGGCCGCGGAAAACCTGCGCCATCAGGGCCATCTATATGGATTGACCGGCTCCGTTCTGAAAGCTCGCGTGCAAGAGATGCTGTCGCGTGTGGGCCTGGCCGACCGCGCCCGTGAAAAAGTGGAGACTTTTTCCGGCGGCATGCAGCGCCGCGTCGAGTTGGCCAAGGGCATCATGCATCATCCCTCAGTGTTGCTGCTCGATGAGCCCACCACCGGACTCGACCCCGGAGCGCGCATTGATCTGTGGCAGTACCTCAAGATTCTGCGCGATGAAGAGCATGTCAGCGTGCTCATCACCACCCACCTGATGGAAGAGGCCGAGCGGTGCGACCGGCTGGCTATTCTGCATGAAGGAAAGCTGGTTGCCCTGGGAACGCCTGCGGAGTTGAAGAGCGAGATCGGCGGCGATGTCATGGTGATGGAAGCCTCTAATCCCGAGTCTTTGGCGATCCGGCTGCGGTCGCGCTTCGGAGCTGAAGCAAAAATCGTGGACGGCAAATTGCGCCTGGAGCGGGCCTCTGGTCATCGCTTCGCGACGGAAATTGTGGAGGCATTCCCGGGAGAGATCCAATCCATCTCCGTCAGCAAGCCGGCGCTGGAAGATGTCTTCATACGCCGCACCGGCCACCGCTTTTGGAGCGAGCGCGCGGATGTAGAATCGAAAAAGAAGCACTGAACAAGATTCCTGCAGAGGCGTGACTCAATTTTTCATGGAACAGCGCGAAATAGACGCAGGCTCAATTTTCACGAAACAGCGCGAGCAAGAACAGCCCCGAAAGGGGCGACGTACTATAGCCCAGCGCTTCAGCGCTGGGTGTGAGCAAAAATGATGTAAGTCCCGAAGGGACGACGCCCTTCAGGTTCTCACACAAACTCTTCAGCGCCGAATGACGGAGCCCTATAGGGGCGAAACTTTGATTTGAAGGGCTGGCACGAATATGCGCAGGGGACTAAAAGCTTGATATCAAATCATTGCTTCTTGAGCGCCGCTGGTTCATGATTTCTTTGAGGTGTGTCCGGATCTTTTTGCGCGATGAATACGATGAATATTTGGATTGCGACAAAGGCGACTGCTCCGGCGCTGACTTAGTAAGGTGCGCTAAATATTTGATGTCAAGGGACTTGGAGGGTTTTGAGGTTACTTAGTAACCCCCCACCCCCCTCCCTGCTGGGCGTGGAAACACAAATTGAGGGCTGGCGCTAAATAGCTAAACTAATTATGTCTACACTCTCCACCACCGTTTCGTATCCACAACGCGCTCCCGTGCGCCGCTTCAGCGCGTATACGGATCTGCTTCTGCCGGCGTTTTCGCTGTGGCTGCGTGAGATCATCCGTTTTTACCGCATGCGCAGCCGCGTAATAGGCGTAATCATTTCGCCGGTGCTGTTCTGGCTGGTGCTGGGCTCAGGGTTCGGATCGTCTCTGCGCTCGCCGGGAAGCGGCGGCCAGCACTACCTGGAATATTTCTTTCCCGGCGCCCTCATCATGATCGTGCTCTTTACCTCGATCTTCGCCATGATGTCGTTGATTGAAGACCGCCGCGAGGGATTCCTGCTCTCTGTCCTTGTGTCCCCCGCCAGCCGCTCGGCGATAGTCTTAGGCAAAGTGCTTGGCGGCGCAACCCTGGCATTTCTTCAAGGTTTGATCTTTCTCGTGTTTGCACCCCTGATCGGCGTCCGCATGGGATTGGCGCAGATCGGCGTCTCGGTGCTGGCGATTTTTCTTATCTCATTTGCCTTGACTGCACTCGGCTTCACCATCGCCTGGCGGCTGGATTCTACGCAGGCATTTCACGCCATCATCAACTTATTCCTTATTCCGTTGTGGCTGCTCTCCGGGGCCCTGTTCCCGATCGGCGGCGCTTCGGTATGGATTCGCGCGCTAGTCCTGGCTAATCCCCTGACCTATGGCGTAGAAGCCCTGCGTGCGGCCCTGTTCGCCACCGGTGATGCAACCAGCACCGGCCTCTCTGTGCCGCTCTCGCTGGGCATTCTGGCCGTGTTTTCGGTCGTGATGTTTGCCGCGGCTTTGTTGATGGCCAGCCGCAGGAGAACGCTCCCTGCATAGCTTTGCCAGCGCGTTGCTGCAGGCGACAGGTCCGCAAGAGTACGCCATCTTCCCCGTGCTGAACGCCACCCTCAACGGCATCAGCGGCATTTTGCTCTTCGTCGGGCACTCCTTCATCCAACGCGGCAAAATGGCAGCCCACCGCGCTTGCATGATCGCGGCCTTCTGCTCTTCCACAATTTTCCTGGCTTGTTATCTCTACTACCACGCCCACGTTGGAGTCATACGTTTCCGTGGCACGGGCTGGGTGCGGCCGCTGTATTTTACGATCCTGACCTCGCACACAATTCTGGCAATCAGTCTACTGGTTCTGGTTCCCACAACTCTGGTGCTGGCCCTGCGCCGATCATTCATTCGACACAAAGCAATCGCCCGCTGGACCTATCCCATTTGGCTCTATGTTTCGGTGACAGGTGTGGTGGTTTATTTTATGGTGTACCGTTGGTTTGTCTGAATAAAAAGCCTGTGTGCCTTCGCGATGATTCGCTCATCCGTGTTCATCCGCGTTAATCCGCGGCGAAAACTTCTTACGGGTCCTGGTACAGCCGCTGATACACGGCCTGGTTGCGCACGATGGCTTCCACGTATTCGCGGGTTTCGGTGAAAGGAATTGATTCCACGAACTCGTGGATATCGCGGTAGTTGTTCTTGCGCCAGTCATCCACGCGCTCGGCGCCGGCATTGTAGGCGGCCAAGGCATATTCGATGTGGCCGTCATACCTCTCCAGCAACTGCTTAAAATAGCGGGTCCCAAGCTGGATATTGGTATTAGGATCGAGCAGCATGGCGTCGTTAAAGCCTTTGATTTTTTCCGACTTGGCAAGTTGCTGCCCCACGCGCGGCAAGATCTGCATCAATCCCATGGCATTGGCGCGCGAGATGGCGCCCGGATTGAACTCCGATTCCTGGCGAATGAGCGATGCCACCAGAAAAGGATCAAGCTTGTTCTCGGCGGAATAGCGCTTCAGGTTTTCCCAATATGGACGCGGGAAAAGTCCCTCCCAGAAAGGACGCGGCAGCACGGAGAGCTGAAACGAGTTGTACCCTGGAACCGCCCGTTTCAAGGTCTGCAGGGCGCGATCATAATGTCCATCTTCGGTATAAAGCTTGATCATCTGTGCCGTTGCCCAGTTATCACCCGGATCGGCGCCCGCGGCCTGTAGTTCGCGTATGGCGAAATCCACCATGCCGCAATTGCCCAGCAGCATGCTCTTTTGCACGCGCAGGTTATCTGCCGGAGCGGTCAGTGAAAAATGCGTGGGAAGCTGCGCTGGGGGAATCTTGTGCAACAAAGGCTCGTCCGCAACATCCTCAGATGGGCCTAGGTCGCGCAGCCTCTCGCGGGAGAGCTCAGCGTAGTAAGCATTGTAATAACGCTCGGAGACCTTCAGATAATAAGCCCGCGCGAGTGGAAGGTTCTTATCTTCCTCCGCCAGCCGTCCTCGCCAGTAGAGCGCGGCGCTGGCCTCTGGCGAGGCTGGATACAGGGCAACGTGCCGTTCAAAGGCAAGCCTTGCGCTCTGCACATCACCTTGCCGAAGCTGCAGCCACGCTGCCTTCCAGTTGGCAAAAGAAGCATACTTTCCCTCGGGAAAACGCGAGGCCAGCTCCTCGAAGAAGCGTGCGGAGTCGGCATAGTCTTTCTGCAACAGGTGCTGGTTGGCCACGGCCAGCAACGCTTCCTGCAGCCAGGGACTCTGCGGGGCGCTCTCGCGCAGATGCGTAATCAAGTCGCCCATGCGCTTCTCATCCGAACGGTAAAGTTCAACCAGGTAATAGAGGCGCTGGGCATTGCGTTCGTCAGCAGTGTCGGGCAGCTTTTGCAGAACGTCACGCGCTTCCCCGCTGCGCCCGGCCTTCCACAAGGCGCCGCCCCATGCCACTTTGAGCGAATAAACTTCAGCGGCGGGAGCATCTTCCAGCAGGTCCTTATATTCGGCGGCCGCTTCGGCGGCGCGATGATTTTCCGCCAGGATCTCAGCGCGTTTCTTGCGGTCGGCAAAACCGGCGGGAGGCAGATGTCCAAGTCTTAGCAGTTCCAGGTTGGCATCGGCAGCTTCCGGCGCCAGGGGCATGAGGTTATAAATATTACGGAAACTTTCGATCGCCTTGGCGCGATCTCCGGCACGCACCTGGGCGTGGCCGAACGCCAACTCGATATCAGGACGCATCGGGGAGCGGTACGCCTCCAGCACATCAATCGCGGCCTGCGGCTGGCTGTTGGCAACCAGCGCGTTGGCTTGAAGCACGGCAACATCGCGTGTAAAGAGCGACCCGGGATAGCTGGTTTCAAATTGATGCAGAGTGGCGAGCACGCTCGGCGCGTCTCCGCTCAACCCCTGGGACATGGCAAGAAAATAATCTACGTAATCGCGAAGTTCCCCAGCCTGAGGCTGCGCCTTCTTCAAAGCGGTAATAGCATCTGGATATTGATTATCTAAAAGGTGGGCATAGCCTATGACCAGCCAGGCCAGCGCTCCAGCGTCGTCGCCATTATGCGCCGCAGCATATTTTTGTACTCCCGCATATGCCGCTGGAGTGCGGTTTTCCAGAAGCTGCTCTGCCATTGGACGCAAGTCCGCGGAAGCGACAAATGCCTGCGACATACGCCGCACGCGAGAGGCAACTGTACTGATTTTTCGTGTGCGTTTCTTTTTGGCAGCGGCAAAAATAGGAGAGCCGGTCCCGACAAGCGAGACCACGAGACAGAGTGACAACAACTTACGCAGAACCATGAGAACAGATTAACTCTTATTGCAAAAATCCGCTGCCCATCAGGGCAACGTCATTATCCGCCAGGGCTTTGATGACTTCTTGTGTAAAATAATCGCCTCTGGCTGCAACTGTGTTGCAATACCTCTTGTCGTAACTGGCGCGGCTTTTTTCGATTTCGTTTTTCAGGCGGCTGTATAGGTCCTTATGCTGGCGGCCTTCACTGATTTTCGCCTGATTGTAGAGTTTGATTTCGCGCACCAGCAACCGGGCAAACTGCTGGGCATTTTTGTGTATTTTCGCTTCCTGCGCCTTTGGATCGGCTCCAGACGTTGAAGCTGAACCAGGCATTAGACGAGAGAGAAACTTTGGGAAAGCCATACCGTGCACTAACTCTTACCGGGGAAATCCGTTGCCCA
>Ga0209166_10003038_pt1 | contig 12331 bp, 4 predicted proteins | sample Coa_R1_3_FD_187151 | JGI IMG/M metagenome (GOLD analysis project Ga0209166, IMG submission 187151) | Surface soil microbial communities from Centralia Pennsylvania, which are recovering from an underground coalmine fire - Coalmine... | ecosystem: Environmental > Terrestrial > Soil > Unclassified... | reverse complement strand
TGAATTTCCACCGAAAGACAAGAGTTTCGTTGAGAAAAGCCTTCACCGCAGCCGGCGACGAGCCATCCGTCTTAATCTCAAGCCGTTGCCGGTCGAAGTTGATGCACCTGTCATTGTCAGGCGTCACGTGGATGTGAAAGACGAAAACTGGCTTGCCCAAGTCGGGATCCGCGGCCTGGGTGATGTGATGGCCGAAGCTGGGATGACTGCAATCGGGGGTTTCAGGACCGGCCCCGAGCACATTCTGGATCAGCGTGTAGGTATCTGTCTGGCCGTCTGCGCTTAAAATTGTCGTCTGCGCGAACAGCGCCGGCGCACATACCAGGAAAAGTATCAGTATGCAAAGCTGCGCCATTTTGAATTTTCTGTTAAACATCATTCTCATTCTCCTGACGAACCCTGGTTTTGGCTTTCATGCCCTGGGCTGGCTGCCGCTTAATGGGCATTGAGGCAGCATGGTGCAAGCAGGAATGTTGGGGAAGTGGCGGAACGGTTACAAGCAGCAGAATTCAGATAACATCATTATTTTCAGGCAGTTAATCACGGTAACGCGGGGTACCTTGGGAGGACGGTACTCCCAGGGGATTAACTCCCTGCAGGCTGAGTGTTTTTCAGTTGTGGTTGCGTTTTTAGAGACTGCGGTTTCCCTTGCCCGAGTGGGCAAGAGAAACCGCGTCCTTTTGCGCCATTGGTCCGCACGCCAATGATTGCAAACCGGTTTGGAGCGAGCACAGCCGAGCGCAGCGGCTGTGCCCGTCATTATTCGTTCTTATTGCACGTTGAAGCTGCACACCTTGAGCGTGCTGCCCGCGGTGCTGTCTTTCACGCCCCAATGATCGAGGCTGGTCACCGTGTTTTGCTCAGTGCGGAAGGCAGCGCCAGCGCGGATGGTTTGCTCGGACCCGCCCGGCGAAGTGACAAACGCCGAATAGGTGTGGTTGGTTACGTTGATTGCCAGCCGGATGTGATATGCGTTCCCGCCGGCATAGGGGATGGTTGAGGTGAAATAGGCGCCGCCATCGCGGACCTGGAAGAATCCGGCCGTTGACAGCGCAACGATGTTGGCAAAACCGGTGTTGGCGGTTTGCGCTCCCAGGGAGAGGCCGACGAGTCCACTTATTCCACTGGTCGAAGGAGTCATATCGAAGGTGGCTGTGAACGTTCCGCTGTGAGCCGGGAATGCGGTGTTGGTGAAAGTGCCGTTGCCGCTAGCCGTGACGCAGACGGCGTTGACAGGAATTACTACGAGCGTCACGGTGGTGCTGTGCGTTATGCTCCCGCTCGTTGCTGTGATCGTGAGCGTATAAGTCCCCGCCGGGGTAGAGCTTGCAGTCGAAACCGCCAGGGTGGAAGTTCCTGAACCGTTCACACTGGTTGGATTGAAGACGGCGGAAGCGCCGGCCGGCAATCCGGTTACGCTCAGCGATGCCGCTCCAGTGAAGCAGTTTGTTGCAGTTAAGTTAACGGTGTAGCTGGTTCCGCCGCTTGCAGTGACGGTTTGCGATGCCGGTGTTGCAGAGATGCTGAAGTCACCTTCCGGCGCGCCAACCGTTAAAGTCACGTTGGTAGTGTGGCTGAGAGTGCCGCTGGTTCCGGTTATGGCTAGGGAATACGTACCGGGAGGCGTCGAGCACGTAGTCGAGACGGTCAAGATAGAAGATCCCGAGCCGCCGCTCACTGAAGCCGGGTTGAATGACGCCGAAGCGTTACTGGGCAGACCACTCACACCCAAGTTAACTGTGCTATTGAACCCGCCGGAGGGGGTCACAGCTACGCTGTACGTGGTGCTTGCATTTGGAACTACGTTTTGCGACGTTGGTGTGGAGGCCAGAGAAAAATCCTTTGGTGTGCCTGTGCTGCAGACACCGCTGTAACCGATATTGGCGGCCGCAGTTGCGCCCAGGCGATCGCACAATTGCGCCAGATACAAACTAGAGGGTGTGACGTGCGTGCCCAGAGATTCATAGATGCCGTTGGGCGCGACGGTCGAGCCGCCCGGAGGTACCTCGCTGACTTCCGTTCCAATGCAGCCAATGCACCAGTTATTCGCTCCCGGCGGCTCCTGCACGAGCAGGTTCGGGGACTCGACGTTCCACGCTACGGACCAGCCCGCGTCCCACCCCTGCCCTGAGCCGAAGTTACCGCGATTGGAATAAGCTATGCCTTCTTTCCCTCCTCCCGCCGTGCCTCCGGTGAACTTGCTTTCGTCGGCCAGCAGGCCGGTGGCCCAGCGCTGGTGAGGAGCAAAGCCGCGGCTGTCAGCACCGCTGTTCAGCAGGACCACTGGGCCGGTGACTTCCGCTTGCGCCACAAAAGGCCACACGCCGGTGTTGCCTTTGGAGAAGCACTTGTTCAACAAGATTCGCGTGCCGCTGATGCTGAACTCTGCTGGTCCAGCCGATTGCGTGAAGGCAATGCTGTGCGTGACCGTGATGGTGTCAAGGGTGATCTGCTTGGTGCCGCCGCCTATGCTGATGCTGTTATCGGTATCGTGAACCATGAGATCTTGCACCCAGCCGTTGATGGTGCTGTTTATGCTGATGGCCTGGAACTGCGGACTGCCGATAGTAACGTCCTGCGCCGGGGCCGTGATGCTCAGGTGCTCTACGCCGATCTGTGCGATGCGTCCCGGGAACGTGTAGTGAACAATGGAGCCGCCCGGCGGGTTGAGAAGGCTGGAATCGAACGAATCGGTCAGCGGAGCATCGAGCGTGATCTGGTTCCCGCTGATCGCGGCGATGGTGCGGTCGGTCTTGATGAGAGTTCCGACGGAAATCCAAGTCTGTGGGGAACCGTTACGCGTGAGCGTATCCATCCCCATGAAGTGGACCCACGCCTGCGTTACGGGACGCTGCACCAGAATTGCATCGCCTACGTTGAATCCGGCTGTGCTGTTGACATGAAAGCTGAGCGTACCAGCAGGCACAAACGAGTCTGTGATTGAAGCAGTGCTGCCGGTCGCTGTCGCAGAGCCCGTGCCGCTGATCGAGAGTAGCAGGTGGGGCGAACCCGTCATATTGAGATTCGTGCCGCCTGAGCCGGAACCTGAGCCGCGCAGCACAACTCCGCCAGTCGTGATGTGCAGCGTGCCGGAGAGGGCGTAGGTCCCAGCTTGCAAGAGCACGGCGCCGCGAAACCCATTGGCGTCAGGGGTAAGGGCTGAGACGGCGTTAATTGCTGCCTGGATATGAGCGGTGTTATCGCCGCTTACTGGGCCAATGGTCTGGGCCACGGACACGGTTGGCAGCGCGACTCCGCCACCCTCATAGCCGGCGTAGGAATAGTCAAGAATGTGGTTGCCGTTGGAATCGGTTTTATAGTGCAAATGGCCATCGGAGCCCATGAACACCCAAGAAGACGTTGCCTGGGCAAAGAGCGCTGGCACCAGAGATGCCAAAAGCATCGTCGAGATGAAAATGGCGCCGAGCTTGCCTATTGTGCGTAATCTCATTACATCCTCCGTTGCAATTGTGAAAATATTTTCATTTGACAGAATTCGTTCTCATGACTTGCCGCCTTGGGGTTCTATCGCCTTTCAGCCAGAATTAAAAGTGGGCGGGGCGTCTCAAGACGTTACGAGACGTGAAAGTGAGGGAGAATAACGTTGTTGAGCGTGGTTTTTCAGGGCGTTAGCGGGATTTTCAAGGCATGCAGGCTAATTAGAGCAACCCTGAAAGACTCTATCGGATCACAATCCTGTCAATATCGGGGGCATGATCGTCATTGTTATATAATTTCACTTTATTGCTGCCTGCAGTAAGAGGCACAGTAACTGAAACCTTGGCCACCTCATGCCAGCTACTGCCCGTAAGTCGCAATTTTTTCTCAGGCCCATCGTTGATACTGATGTACAAAACTCTTGTGCCGGCGACCACATAAAAAATCACCATCTCGTAGTTATCGGCCCGTGCGACGTGAATATCGTTCATTATCAGACTATTGCGCGCGTTCATCCCGATGTAGCGCACGCGGGCGCCGCCCGAGCACCAGTGGCAGGGATATGACCGCACGGGGTAGTAAAACGTATTAGCAGACGCCTCAGCCTCATAAGTCGTACCCGGCTCCACGGCAACGGAAGGCGGCGCCGGCAAAGGAACGGTTGGCTGCGGCGAAGCCGTCTCTGTACGCGCAGGACGCAGCCAAAGAGCGAGTGTGAAGCCCGCCGCAACCATTAATGCTCCCAGCAGCCATCCGACCGAAAGCCAGAAGATTGCCATGCGCCGCCATGCTGCATCAGGTTCATAGCGGACGGGTTCCATCGTCCCGGAGTTGATGCGCGTGGCGATCACGTTCCGCTCGGCGAGAGGCGAGAGCTCCGTCTCGTGAGATTGCTTAGATTGTTCCTTAGCGGCTGCCTCTGCGGAAGTGATTGCGGGCTCCGGCGTCACATCTGCACTGCCCTCAGGCTCCACCCGCACAAAACGTGGAATGTATTTGCCTTTGGGCAGCTCGATGCGAACCCTGGAGTTGGCCAGTTCGGCAGTATAGACATCCTGCAATCTTTCCCTCAGGTCGCTGGCGCGGCGCCGCACGCTGGCATCTTCGGTCGGGGTATAGTCGGCAGGCCGCCGCAGGGCTTCAACGCCGATCAGCGCCTCGCACAGTTCGCCGCCCCTGCCCGCCAGTTCCATCTCGCAGATGTAGCGCAGAAAGTTGCGCAGTTGCTCGGCGCGAAGAAACCGCTCGCTGCGAAGCACCTCTTCGAGGGCCTCGCGCTTTTCTTTCTCGTGTACGACAAGGCTCAGGGAGGAATGGGACGAGGCAAAAGTCTCACCGGCAGTCTTCTCCCGCTCTTCGGCGGGCGTAGCTGAAATTTTATGCATGGGGCACAAGGCTTACAGATGATCGAGCAGCGCACAAAAGCTGGAGCCGATCATGGTGCGGAAAACCGGCTTTACCCCCCACAGTAAAGTAGGTGTTTCCAGCTTCTCCGTCAAGCGCAAAACTTCAAACACTTTAGTTTTGAGAAACTAAAAGGACCGAGCTTATGCTAGTGCGAGCAAAACTGCTTTAGTCTGCAGAGCAGCATAGAGACTGCGGTTTCCCTTGCCCGCGTGGGCAAGAGAAACCGCGTCCTTTTGCGCCATTGGTCCGCACGCCAATGGTTACAAACTTTTCGAGGGCTTCAGCGGCGTTTCCGCTGGCCTTCGCGTTTTGAAGAGAGACGCAGCAAGCTGCGTCTCTACTCAGAATTGCCAATCACTGCGCAGTAAAGTTGCATACTTGCAGGGTGCCGCTTGAGGTGGCGCTCACCAGGCTGCCCCAGTGGTCCAGACTGGTGACTGTGTTCTGCTCGGTGCGGAAGGCGAAGTTCGTACCTACCGTTAACTCTGAGCCGCCGGCCGGAGTCACGAAGACGGAGTAAGTATGCGCCGTGACGTTAATGGCCAGCCGGAAGTGATAGCTCACTCCTCCCGAGTAGTGGATGGTTGAATTGAAATAGCTGCCACCATTGCGCGCCTGGATGATTCCCGTGGTAGCGAAGGCAACGATGTTGGCAAAGCCGGTGAAGGCGGTCTGCGCGCCTTTCGATATCCCCACTGCGGAGCTTTGGGTCCCAATGGAGGGCGTGGCATCAAAGGTGGCGGTGAAGCTTCCACTGTGCGAAGGGAAGGCAGTGTCGTTCCACGTGCCGGTCGCGGTGGCAGTTGAACAGACGTTTGGCGAGGTTACGATGAGACTAACGGTCGCACTGTGGCTCAGGCTGCCGCTGGTTCCAGTAATGGTCAGCGTGTAGGTCGCCGGCGTCACGGTGCTGGTTGTAGAACAACTCACGGTGGATGATCCTGAGCCGCCACTGATAGCGGGCGCACTGCAACTGGCGCCGCTGGGCACGCCGCTTACCGTGAAATTTACTGTCCCATTAAATCCATTGCTGGGTGTAACTGTCGCTGTGTAGGTTGTGCTGCCGCCTGCGGTCACCGTCTGCGATGAAGGTGATGCGGTCAGTGAGAAATCCGGCGGTGGCACAGGCATGACGGTCAAGCTGACAGTGGCCGTGTGGCTGAGGCTGCCGCTGGTTCCGGTGATGGTCAGAGTGTATGTTCCTGGAGCCGTCGAGGTGGTGGTTGAGCAACTCACCGTCGATGATCCTGATCCGCCACTGATGGCGGGGCCGCTGCAAGTGGCTCCGCTGGGCAATCCGCTCACCCCGAGACTGACTGTTCCGCTGAATCCGTTGATGGGCGCAACGGTCGCGGTGTAGCTGGTCCCGTTGCCGGCGATCACGGTCTGGGATGCCGGTCCGGCTGACAGCGAAAAATCGGGCGGAGAAGAATGAACGCTCATCCAGTGTTTCATCCAGAGAATACCCGCGGTTATTATGGTCGAACCTTGTTGCCTTCCCGAGGCAATGTCGGCATTGGCTACCGGTTTGTAAATGGCGGTGTTGAACGGCGTGAGGAAGAACCATCCGGGGAGAAGATAGTTCTGCGTAGTTCCGCCCGAGCGGTCAACACGGCCGAAGTAGACGTTGGTACCGCCGGCAATTTCATGGACCACGGTGTCGGCATAGGTTTTCATCTGCTGCGCCGTAGCATCGGTGTAACCAGACAGGTAGGCCCGCGTCAGACCCCACATGTCGTACTGGCCGTGTCCGACGTCTTCACCGGTTGTTCCGGCGTGTACGTCACCAAAGTTCCCGTAGCTCCAGTTGTAGACGGTGGTGCCGTCGGGTGAGGAATAGGGTAATCCATTCTTTACGAACAAGTCGGTGGTGTTTTTAACGATGCCTGTGTACATCGTGACCAGGCTGGGGTTATCTCCTAAAATGACGTGGCACTGAGCCAACCGCTGATAGGCTCCGATTAACATCATCATGACGTTCCAGGCATTCACGTTGTGAAAGCCGGATTGATATCCCAATGACGTGCTGGGACGCCTGATCAGAAGCGTATTGGGATCGATGAAGTACGGAGTAAAGGAATTGCTCATGCTGAATTCCAGCATGGAAACATAAGTTTTCGCCCGGGCCAGATAAGTGGCGCCGAAATGGTTTGGATCGCCATCGGGCACGGTGTTGTTCCAGATTGAAGGAGTATTCAGAATGTTGAGTGTGGTGTAGCCCATGTGCGCGATGGTATCCCCGACCTCGCTTTCGTAATAGGTGGGATTGGAACAGGTGGAGCAGTTCGGCGGCCAGACCGGCTCGATTTTTCCCGTCCACATAACACGGTGTTCGCCCGCAGGCATGTCGTTGCGGTGGGTCAGCCAGGTATCGTTCCACCTGATGGCGAGATTAAGAAGTTGGGCATGCTCGGCGCTCAAGGTGGGGATATCGCCGGTAATCACATACATGTAATTGATAGCTTCGAGGGTGACCCCGCCGACGCCGTCGGCCAGAACATTGTGGCTGGTTCCGGGGTCCTCAATGGTTGGGATGGTCATTGCGTTTACGTTGCTAAGGAAGGTGTCTACCTCGTTCTGCGTGACTTCGCCGTCGAGGCTGTCAATAACGTACTGTGCATGGCAGGTATGAATGGCAAAGCAGGCCAGAAGTAAACAGAGGCTCCAGCGAATGATTGCCTGCGGGTTGCTGTGCATTTTAAATATCTCCTTGGTATGGGTTATCTCGCGTCCTGAATTCCATATCTCATATCGTGAATTGGCTGCCGAGAGGATAAACCGATCAATCCGGTCGACAACTCTAGTCGGCTCAACCCATCTCTGCAACGCAAGACTCGGAGATTCTCGGAGACTCGCGTGCATGGAACCCCTTTCGAGACAGTCCGCTACGCGCCCCCATCCAAATGTTCTCCGTTCAAATGGAGGATCAGTGCCTATAAAGAGAACCCGAAGATGTCACATGCTATTTCGGACAGTTTTCAGCCGAGGAAACCCGTTGTACACAGCCCCTGAGGGAGGGCATTTAGCCATCCCTCCAGGGCCGCACTGGTTGGCCGACTAATGCACGTTGGTTAACGTGATAAGCGGGGGCGTAAAGCCGGTCACGTGAAGAGTTGCTGGATCGACATTCACATGAATCGCGTTGGCGATGTTGACGCCGTGGCTGCACGTCCCGGTAATGTTGGCGATGGTGATGCCATCGGTTGGTTTTTGCGACCAGCCCACCATGTCGGCCAGAGTGCCGCCGTGAATGGTGCTGTTGGTCACGCTGATATTGCTCAACTGCGGAACACCGGCCAATCCGGGAACGGGATTGGAATCGGTCTTGCCCTGGCTGAGCGTGAAGCGGATCATGAAGCTGCCGAGAGAATCCACACCTTGCGCATCAATGTTGCGTATGTATGCGCCACGCCCGATGGGAGCCTTGAACTTGATCGCGGCTTCAGCCCTCGGACCGCAGGTGAGATTGCGGATGATCACTCCATCAATACCACCGGACATCTCGCTGCCTAACGTGACGCAACCAAAGCCAGTGGTCATGGAAGAGTTGGAGATGGTGATGTCGCCGGAGGGCTTGGCCATGGTGAAGCCTTCCTCGCCCCTGCCGGACTTGATGGCGATGGCATCATCGCCGGTGTTGATGGTGTCGTGATCGATCAGCATGTGCATGGTGGAATCGGGATCAATACCATCGGAGTTGCCTCCGGAGGTATTGATCGTGGTGTTGGTGATCTTGACGCCGCTGTCGAACACGGGATGGACCGTCCAGACATTGTGGTTGGTCAGGTGCAGGCCATCAATCGTAACGTTGGTGCAGTTGCTGGGTTCGATCAGGACCGGACCGCGCGGGTTGCGCAGAGCGCCGACGGTGGAGCCGCCTGCGATGGTTCCACCCCCCTGGATGGCGATATTTTGCGCGCCGCTGGCGTAGATGAGGCCACGGTGCCCGGGTGCGAGGCGTCCTTCCCAGCGAACGGTGATGATGGGATAATCCGCCGCGTTGTTGCTGCCTTGCAGCGTTGCGCCGGGTTCTACGTTCAAGGTTGTGTTGGAAGACATGACAATACTTCCAATCAGATAAGTCCCCGGTGGTACGTTCAACGTACACAGCGGGTGGGTTCCGCAGGCATCGAGCGCTTTTTGGAAGGCGGCCGTATCCAAAGTAGTGCCGTTGCCGGTTGCGCCAAAGTCACGCACGTTGAGCACGGTTTGCCCTGAACTGATGTTCAGAGCCACACTCACGGTGTGCGACAGACTGCCACTGTCGCCGGTAATGGTGAGCGTGCTGTTACCGGTTGCAGTCGAACTGGCGGTCGCCACTGTCAACATTGAAGTTCCTGACCCGGTGACCGAGGTTGGATTGAAGCTTGGGGTTGCGCCCGTGGGCTGGCCCGCTACACTGAAGGCGACGTTTCCATTAAAGTTGTTCTGCGGCATCACTGTGACCGTGTACGCGGTGCTGCTGCCCGGCGATATGCTCTGCGAAGAAGGAGAGGCGGAGAGAATAAAGTCAGGTATTCCGGAATTTACATTCAGGCTTACGCTCACCATATGAGACAGGCTGCCACTGGTTCCAGTGATGGTCAGAGAGTAACTGTTGGCCTGAGTTGAGGTGTTGGTGGAGATCGTCAACACAGACGATCCTGAACCGCTCACCGGATTGGTGCTGAAGCTTCCCGTTGCGCCTGTGGGCAATCCGCTCACGCTCAAAGCCACATTGCCGCTGAAGCCGTTGGCAGGCGCTACACTTACGGAATAAGTAGTGCTGCCTCCCGCGGTGATTGTCTGCGAGGCGGGCGCAGCCGACAGCGTGAAGTCAGGCGGAATCGTTCCAGCGATGGCAAAGTTGCACACCGTGAGCGTTCCAGATGTAGCGCCAACAAAAACACCGTAGTTGTCAAGACTGGTCACCGTGTTCTGCTCGGTGCGGAAGGCGTAATTGTTCCCGATGATCTGCTCCGACATTCCCGGCGGTGTCACAAAGATGGAATAGGTATGCGCCGGCACGTTCACCACCAGGCGGAAGTGATACGTCTGCCCACCGGTGTAGGGAACATTGGTCTGAGAAGCGTAAACCCCACCGTTGCGAGCCAGGATGACGCCCCCGGTGCCGTTGAAGGCCACCAGATTGGCGAAGGCGGAATAAGCGGTTCCCGCGCCATGCGAGAGTGCGACTACGCTGTTGAGGTGGCTGGCGGAAGGTGTGGCATCAAAGGTTGCGGTGAAGGTGCCAGTTTGTGCCACTGCGAACGGCGTGTTTACCCACGCACCGCCGCCCGTGGCCGCCGGACATTGGGGTGCGGCCTGGGTAGCAAGCGCCGCCATGACCAGCGAAAACAATAATATCGTTCTGGGAAGTGACCCTTGTTGCATGTTCATCATTGCTCCTTTTTTCTTCAGCCTGTACCGGAATGAAGTCAAGTTTTGAAACAATTCCAGAAGTGGGCATATCCTCGCCGCACCTCGGCTAAGAATTTGTTCGAGAACTTGAAGGGCGTCGTCCCTACGGGACTAACATGAATTTTGTGCATTACCCAGCGCTGAAGCGCTGGGCTATAGTACGTCACCCCTTCGGGGTTGTTCGTCCTTCACGTGCTCAGAAAATTACCTCTCACATGGCATTTATTGCCATCATTTGCATTGCAGAACTACAAGCAGGTATTGCACCGCATGTGCAATACCTGCCAGTAAGTTCTTCTGTTTTTACTGCGTAGTGAAGTTGCACACCTGGAGTGTGCCCGATGTCGCACCTACAAACACTCCGTAGTTATTGAGGCTGGTCACCGTGTTCTGCTCTGTCCGGAAAGCAAAATTGGAGCCAACCGTCAGTTCCGAACCTCCGGGTGGGGTTACAAAGATCGAGTAGGTATGCGCCGGGATATTGATCGCCAAGCGGAAGTGATACGTGTTTCCGCCTGAGTACGGGATTGCCGGTGTCGGCCCAGCATAAGCTCCACCGTTGCGCGCCAGGATTGTGCCCGTCGTGCCATTAAACGCAACCAGGTTGGCAAAGGCAGTGTAGGCAGTCCCAGCCCCATGCGAAAGTGCAACCACGCTATTCATATTGCTGAGTGAAGGGGTGGCATCAAAGGTGGCGGTAAATGTTCCTGTCTGTGACGTGAATGGCGTGTTGACCCATCCATGAGTAGCACTCGCCGTCACGCATTGAGCGGGCGGAGTGACCGTCAAGCTTACCGTCATGCTGTGGCTAATGCCAGCGCCAGTGCCGGTAACAGTCAACGTGGAAGTTCCCACCGGCGTCGAAGCCATGGTGGAAACGTTCAGTATGGAAGAGCCCGAGCCGCCGCTGATCGGATTCGGACTGAAGCTGGCGGTTGCTCCCGAGGGCAATCCGGCCACACTCAATGACACATTGCTGTTGAAGCCGTTCGAAGGCGTCACCGATGCGGTGTAGGTGGTGCCGCTGCCCGCACTTACTGTTCGCGAACCTGGGGTCACCGACAGCGCGAAATCGGGGGCGCAACCGGCGCAGCTCACGACTAATGTTACGGTCGTACTGTGACTAAGGCTGGGATTGCTGCTGGCGCCGTTGATGGTCAGGGTGTAGGTCCCCGCAGGCGTCGAACCGGCAGTTGAGATCGCCAGCGTGGAAGAGCCGGAGCCGCCGCTTACCGGATTGGGACTGAAGCTGCCCGTTGCCCCGCTGGGCAAGCCGGCCACGCTCAAGGTCACAGCGCCGGAGAATCCGTTGGAGGGCGAAACCGTAACGGTATAACTGGTGCTGCTCCCCGCAGTTATGGTCTGCGTGGATGGAGCGGCTGAGAGCGAGAAATTCGCTGGCTGCGCCGCCAGCAGTCCATAGACACAGAAGTGGCCGCTGAAGCTGGCGAAGTATACCTTACCGTTCGCGATCGTGGGCGGTGCATTTTTGGAAAAGCTTCCGCACGAATCGCGCGCGGAGTTCTGTCCCGAATTGTAAAGCTCGTGGCTGACGTTGGTGGCATCGTAAGCGCGTAACGTGCCCAGAGCGTCAGCCCAGAGAATTCCATCGGTGTTGCCGTTGGCGGAAAGCGAAATCATGGAGACGGTCCTGGGGCTTCCTAACGATTCCGGACCGCTTGCCTGCGCGGTCGTGGTGATTCCACTCGGGCTAACCCGATGGGCTTGCAGGTGACCCCCCGTGCCCCATACATAGACCAGGGGACCCACGGAAGCGCTGTCCCAGTAAATTACGCTGGTGTGCACCTCAGACGAGGAGACCGAGAAGCGCTGCAAAAATCCCCCCAGATGCCCGAGATTGGAAGTGTTTGAGACATAGAGTGCGCCCTCCTTGCTTCCGCTGACGACCAGACCCGTTCCCGGTATCAACATGGCACCGGAGGAATTGAAGTCTGTGTCGTGTGAACTCAAGGTCGCATTATTGGTAGGGGCAACCCAATCCAGCATCGAGAGACTGGGACTCAATTTGACAATGCTCTGGCTGAAGTTCGAGGTCCCGTTAAAGCTTCCGTTTCCGGTGACCACG
>Ga0209166_10003036_pt1 | contig 12332 bp, 12 predicted proteins | sample Coa_R1_3_FD_187151 | JGI IMG/M metagenome (GOLD analysis project Ga0209166, IMG submission 187151) | Surface soil microbial communities from Centralia Pennsylvania, which are recovering from an underground coalmine fire - Coalmine... | ecosystem: Environmental > Terrestrial > Soil >... | reverse complement strand
GATCGGCGGCAACTCCTGAACACCCGCCAGTTCTGGCCGACCGTGGCCGCATGGCGTAGGCTCTGGGGCTTGTGGACCAGGACGCCATCATCCAGTATGTCACCGACACGTTCGCCGGAGTCGAGGCTCAGCGGCCGATCGACGGCCCTGGTGCAGGCGACACCTTCTTTTTCTATGACCCCCAGCGCAATATCGACCCGCGGCGCCGGTTGCCATTCGCTACGATCGTGGTCAAGGACTACGGCGACTTTGACAACACCTCACACCTGGATCGCCCGGAGGTGTTTCGCCTCAACATCGGCGTGAGCCGAGACACGTTCCGCGCGCGCTTTGGCAACCCACCCGCAGAGGATAGTCCGGCAGACAGCGGCCACGACTTCGCCGCGCTGGACCGCCTGATGCCCCACCCCGTGTACGCCCGGCAGGCGTGGGTCTGTGTGCTCAATCCAGGCCTCGAAACCTTCGAGGCCGTCAAACCGTTGCTGGCCGAAGCCTACGCGATCGTGGCCGCCCGCCACGCCCCCAGCGCAAAAACTCACGACTGAGTTGGCGGGTTGAAAACGGGATTCCTGGCGCTGGTCGGGGGCGACGAGTTCAAGCCGGGTAACGAACCGCACGACCGCCTGCTCGTCGAGCACCGCGGATCGGGTCCGGCGTACGTGGTGCCGACGGCGGCGGCTCGCCAGCGCCCCGACCTCGCCGTGGCGACCGCCCAGCAGTGGTTCAAGGGCCTGGGGTTGGACGTGGAGGAGCTGCCGGTGCTGAAGCGATCGGACGCGACATCGGCGACCAACGCGGAGTTGGCCGAGCGGGGCGGCCTGTTCTACCTGACCGGCGGCGACCCGGGCCTCGTGGTAGACGTGCTGCGCGAGAGTCCCGTCTGGCGAGCGATCGCAGCCGCGTGGCGGCGCGGCGCCGCGCTCGCCGGATCGTCAGCCGGGGCCATGGCGCTCGGCGAATGGACGCTCGTCCGACGGGCCTACCCGGGCCACGCGTCACGCCGCTACAAGCCCGCGCTCGACCTCATCCCACGGGTGGCGGTCGCCCCGCACTTCGAGAATTTTGGCCACCGGTGGGTCGACTCGGTGCTGCAAGCCCCGCCCGCCGAGGACGTGGTGATCGTCGGGATCGATGAGCGGTCGGCCGCGGTGTGGGATGGCCGCGCGTGGACGGCCCGCGGCCCGGGCTGCATCACCGTCATCACCACGCGCGCTCGCGACGTCCACCAGCCGGGGACGCCCGTCCAGTTGCCCGCCCCGCGTACAGCGCCTGACCGGTAAGCTCTAGGGGTGACGAGCCTGAACAACCTGCGCGCACGCATCGCCGCCGGCGACGAACTTATCCAACTACGTGGCGACATCGGCTGGAGCAAAGACCAGTTGTCGACCGCCCTCGGAAGCGGCCACTACGACTTCATCTGGCTCGACTCACAGCACTCGCCCTACAGCGATCAACAGCTGGTCAGCTTCACCGCCGCGGCGGAGCAACTCGGCATCCCCGTGCAGCTACGCATCCCCCACACGCGCGACGCCCACCGGGTCGGCCGCTTCTTCGACCTCGGCGTGACCGGCACGCTCGTTCCCGAAGTCATGGAGGCGGCGATCGTCCAGGACGCGATCGACTTTGCCTACTACGGCCCGATCGGGCGGCGAAGCTGGGGTGGGGCCAACCGACTGGGTCTGCGGACGAAGTCGGCGCCGACCGCGCGGCGCGAGTACGCCGCCTGGTGGAACCAGACGGTCCTGCTCACCATCCAGATCGAGTCCGTCCAGACGGTGACGAACATCGCCCGCCTCGTCCGACCGAGCATCACGCACGTCACGTGGGGCCCGAACGACCTCGAGTTCTCGCTCGATCTCCATCCCAAATTCCCCCTCAGGACGGTCGAGGCGTGCATGCAGAACGTGGCCGAGCAACTCGACGGCAGCGGGATCCGCATCGCGATGGGCACCGTGTCCACGCCCGCCGAGCGGCAGAAGTACCGCGACCTCGGGGTGACGATCTTCCTCGCCGCGTCGTAACCCAGACGGCGTTCGCGCTCGCCCGGCCGACGTTTTCGCCAGCACGTCGAGATGATCTTTGCCCCGCGCACGCCAGCGTCGAATCTGGGTTCTCTGCCCTGCGCACGGCAGCGTCGCACGGCCGCGCCGCGTCGTTACCTCCGAAACGCGATGGACCCACCACACGCATCTGGCGTGCCACGCCCGCGTGGTGCGAAGTCGAACAAGGCACGGGCATCGGGCATGCAACTGCGCGCCAGATCTTTGAGCAGTATGGCGGAACCATGGAGGTCCAGAGCGCGGTCGGGGGCAACTTTGGTCCTGGTGACGGCCTAAGCGATCCGGTGGGCGATGCATCACGGCTGGCACGCGGATTGCTTTCAGAGGGGTGAGTACTCAGACGCTAGAAGAGGAGGAATCCCGCTCGTGCTGCTCACGATACTCATTGTTTTGCTATTGCTGTCGCTGATCGGTGGCGGTTTCGGCTACTCGCGCGGATGGGGTTACTACGGTTGGTCCCCGCTTGGATTGTTGATCTTGATCGTTCTGATCCTTGCGCTCACCGGTAACCTCAACTTCGGCTAGCCGGGCGCCTTTTGCCGCGTTCGTTTGAACGCGCCCAGCACTCGTGCGCCATCGGAACCGGCGACCGGCACGAGGCTCATCAACGCCATCGCGCCGTTGCCTAGCACGAGAGTAAATAAGACAACGTCGACCGGCCCGCTGGCGTTGAACCCCAGGCGTATTCCCTGAGCCAGGGCTGCCAGCGCCACATTCATGCCTGGCCCAACCAGGGCAATAAGCGCTTCCTGGGCCGGCGCTGGCAAACCCTCGCTGACCATCGTTTCCGCCCGAAAGCCGTGGAAGACGATGCTGGTTACCTCTTGCCCGCGCCCGCGGGCGACCAGGGCATGGCTGAGCTCATGCAACAGGAGAGCAAGCTCGCCCGCGATCACGGCCGTGGCGCTGGTGGCCCAGGTCGTACCGAGCTCCCATTGCGGAAAGCGCGTCGGCAACACGTTCTGGGCCAGCAACCAGGTAGCCAGTACGAGTACCGGCACCCAGCGCCAGTTCAGAGTGATGTCGATCGCGAGCACGTGGCCAACGCTGACTGCCCTCCGCTGACGATCGAGTTTCATGCTGCGACAACTCTAATCGCCCGGGCTGCCCGAGTGTAGCGGGATGTCACACGGATTCAGTGACGACGCCGAACGGGCCCCCGAAACCGTGAGTGCTCGCATCCGCGAGACACTCCGGCACCTTCAGCAGCGTCATCTGGAACCTGCCAAGCGCCTGCGCGCATCCGTTTCCACCGGCAGCACCTGCCGCTATCGACCCCCGGAAGGCATCCCGTGGACCTATGAAGGCGAGCTCGCTCGTGGTCAAATCTTGCCCGAGATGACCAGGCAAGCCACCTCGGCCGGGCTCAGACTCGCGCCTGAACCACCGTGACGCGCGGCACCGCGCCCCCGGGCGTACGAGCGGCCGAAGTTCTCGCGGCTCTGTCGCTGGTCACGGACCTTGCCCGCGGCCATCCACCAGAGGAGGCGATGCGGGCGTGCCTGCTCGCGGTGCATCTGGGACACCGCCTTGGCCTGCACGAGTCGGATCTTGTCGATGCGTACTACGCTACGCTGCTGCGATTTGTCGGCTGCACCGCCACCTCCACGGCCTACGCGGCGGGCTTCGTCGGCGACGACGTCGACGTCCGTCGCGCGGGTGACCTGATGGATCCCACCGTTCCAGGCGAGGCACTCGGTTTCCTGTGGACCCTGAGTCGCAGAACCGGCGTAACCCGACCCGTGCAGTTCGCCCGAATGCTGGCCCACGCGCCGACGCTCGCGCGCGAGGGTGCCGCGGCGGACTGCGAGGTTGGCTCGCGACTCGTCGCGCGTTTCGGCTTCGCGCCCGCGCTCCAGATGGCGTTGCTGCACTCCTTTGAACGGTGGGACGGGCATGGCGCACCACAGGGGGTGAAGGGCGAGGCCATCCCGCTGGCCAGCCGGCTGGCCACGCTGGGCTTCGCCGCGGTCATGTTTGACGCGCTGGCTGGCCCGACGGCGGCCGTGCACACGGTGCGACGGTGGAGCGGGCGAATTATCGATCCTTCGCTCGCGCAGGTATTTCTCCGGGCGCCCGACGAACACCTCGACGCGGCCAGTCCAGACGACGCGTGGGAGGCGGTGGTCGCGGTTGAACCGGGTCAGCCCAGGCTCGCGGGTGATGCGACACTTGAGGCGATCGCGCGCGGATTCGCGGATGTGGCAGACCTCAAATCGCGATTTCTGGTCGGCCACTCGTCGGGCGTGGCGAAGTTGGCGGAGCTCACTGGGCGCCAGCTCGGCCTCGACGAGCCACAGATCAAGACGCTCCGCTGGGCGGGCCTGCTGCACGATATCGGCCGCGTTGGGATCGCGACTGGAGTATGGGACAAACCGGCGCGTCTGACCCGCGCCGACTGGGAGGAGGTGCGGCTGCATCCGTATCACACGCAGCGCATCCTGTCACGCGTGCCGGCGCTGACGGACGTTGCGCGGGTGGCGGCTCAGCACCACGAGCGGCTGACCGGCGGCGGTTACCCCGCCGGGCTGGAAGCGCGCTCGCTCGACGTCCTGCCGCGTGTGCTGGCGGCGGCCGACGTATTCCATGCACTCCAGGAGGATCGTCCACACCGTCCGGCGCTCTCCGCCGCCAATGCCGCGGCGACACTCCGCGATCTGTCGGGCGCTGCCGGCGAGCTTGACCCGAATGCCTGCGCAGCGGTGCTGGCCGCGGCTGGCCAGCCGCCCGTGAGACGCCGGCAGTATCCGGCTGGGCTCACCGAGCGCGAAGTACAGGTGCTGCAGTTGCTGGCGAGAGGCTCAACGGAGCGCGAGATTGCCGAGCGGCTGGTCATTTCGGCTGGGACCACGCACACCCACGTCGTACACATCTATGAGAAGGCAGGCGTCTCGACCAGGGCAGGGGTGACGCTTTTCGCCCTGGAGCACGACCTGATCGCCAGACTGATCCAGATGCCTGCATGAAAAATCGACTGAACAGTCGATAGGCGTCTGAAGGACCTCTGCCTACGCTGGCAATGCCCGCCAATCGGCGGAGCAAGTCCAACGAGGTGCAGGAATGATCGAGGTAGCAGCAGACAACGAGCAGCTATTGCGCTCAGGGTATGCGGCGTTTGCATCCGGCGACCTGGCGACAGTCGAGCGGATGTTTCATCCGGGTGTGATCTGGCACGCCCAGCGACTGGGTCAATTGGGCGGCGACCATATCGGTTGGCCGGCGGTGGCGGACTTCTTCGGCAGGTCGATGCAGCTCACGCGCGGGACCTTTCATATCGACGTGCTCGAGGTGCTGACAAACGCGACCGGTGGAGCCGTGGTGGTGCAGTCGATGGGCGAACGCGATGGTATGCGGCTGAACGACCGTCAGGTGCATCTCTTCCATCTCGAAAACGGTCAGGTCACGGAGATCTGGCAGTTTGTCGGCGACGGCCACGCGGCTGAGGCGTTCTGGGGCTGAGCCCCGATCTGGATGATCGCCGGCCCGCCTGGTGCGGCCGGCGCGCCAGGCGCGACGCTAGGACAACGTATCGAGGTAGTCGGGCCGGACGTCCCATCCCATGTCATCGATGCGCTGTTTCGGCTCCTTGACAAAGATGCAGCCGTTGGCAACGTCGTGGATGGCATCGAACGGGACGTAATAGTGCTTGCCGAGTCCCAGCAGGCCGGTCTTGACTTCGAGAACGTCCTCTCTGGGCAAGGTCGCAACTGCTACGGCGTCCAATGTGCCGGCCGCAGGGTCATGCCGATAAATCCGCGAAATTGTGCCAACCTTGTCTCCGTTCACGTCGCACACGTCCATGCCTGGCTCGAGCTGTCCGAGGTACTTCTGTTCTTGCATCCCGATGCTCCTCCTTCGGAAAGTCTCGCCGACCGCCTCGCAGAACGCGTGCCAGCCGATGTGCCGGCGGGCGGCACGTGTCGGCTGGCTGCAGCTTGTCCGGCCCGCGGCAGCCGTGCCTCACGACCGGTCAGCAACCTGGAGCACCCCTGCTCGCCGCGATCGGGCAATCGTTAACCAGCCGTTAACACGTGGGCACCGCTTCGCGGGTCCCCCTCCACTTTAAATCTACACCCTCTCGGTCCCCTTGCCGCAAGTCCCAGGTGTTGTCGCATAGTTCGCCGCTGAAGCACAGCACCTGCCGAAGGGGAGGCACGCGGAGAGAGGCGTGACGCACAGGGGGACCGGATGAGTTGCTACGTACTTGGTTTCCACGAGATCGACCACACGCAGGTCGCGGTCGTCGGCGGCAAGGGCGCGAACCTGGGGGAGCTTTCGCGGATCGAAGGCCTCCGTGTGCCGGCTGGCTTTTGCGTGACGACCGACGCCTTCCAGCGGATCATGGCGGAAGCGCCGTCGATCGACGATCGCCTCGACCGGCTGTCGCGCCTGAAGACGGGCGACCAGCAGGCGATCCGCGCGCTCAGCGCGGAGATCCGCCAGACTATCGAAGGGATCGCCATCCCCGACGATCTGGCGGCGGCGATTACCGATGCGCTCGCCCGGCTCGGCGAGCAAGCCGCTTGCGCCGTCCGATCCAGTGCCACGGCGGAGGACTTGCCGACGGCCTCCTTCGCGGGCCAGCAGGACACGTACCTGAACCTCGTCGGGCCCGCCGCGATCCTCCAACACGTCAGTCGGTGCTGGGCCTCGCTGTTCACCGAGCGGACTGTGACCTACCGCCTGCGGAACGGCCTGGGCCACCGGAAGGTTCACATGGCCGCGGTCGTCCAGCAGATGGTCTTCCCGTGGGCGGCCGGCATCCTGTTCACGGCCGACCCTGTCACGGGCAATCGCAAGGTCGCTTCCGTGGAGGCCAGCTTCGGCCTCGGCGAGGCCCTGGTCTCTGGACTGGTGAATCCGGACGTCTACCAGGTGCGGGACGGCGAGGTCGTGGCCAGGACGGTCGCCACCAAGCGGCTCGCCATCCTCGCCTCGCCGACCGGCGGAACGCAGGCGCAGGCGATCGAGCCGGAGCGGCAGGCGCAGCCAGCGTTGACGGACGCGCAGGTCGTTCGGCTCGTTCAGTTGGGTCGGCGGATCGAAGCGCACTTCGGCCGCCCCCAGGACATCGAATGGTGCCTGGTCGACGACGAGTTCCTCATCGTCCAGAGCCGCCCAATTACAACTCTGTTCCCAATTCCGCCGCGGAGCGACCGAGAGAACCACGTCTACGTCTCCGTCGGACATGGCCAGATGATGACCGACGCCATGAAGCCCCTCGGATTGTCCGTGTGGCAGTTGACAACCCCGCGGCCCATGGCCGAGGCTGGCGGGAGGCTTTTCGTTGACGTCACCCAGAGCCTGGCTTCGCCGGCGAGTCGCGCCGGCCTCCTGCAGGTGATGGGGAGAGGCGATCCGTTGATCGCAGACGCGCTCCAGACCGTCATCGAACGCAGCGACTTCATCCGATCGCGCCCGGACACGGCCCCCGGCGGGGCGCCGGCTAGCACCCCACCAGCCCCGATCGAGACCGATCCGGCCATCGTCGCCGAGCTGATCGGACGCAGCGAGGCCTCCATCGCCGCCGTGCAGCGCGACATCCGGGCCAGGTCCGGATCGGCGCTCCTCGACTTCATCCTGGCGGACTTCCAGGAATTGCGGCGGATTCTGTTCGATCCACGCAGCCATCAGGTCTTTATGTCGGCAATGGAGGCCGCCTGGTGGCTCAACGACCAGCTGCAGGTGTGGTTGGGCGAGAAGAACGCGGCCGACACGCTCACGCAGTCCGTCCCCAACAACGTCACGTCGGAGATGGGACTGGCGCTTTTAGACGTTGCGGACGTGATCCGCCCGCACCGAGACGTAGTCGCCTTTCTCCAACTGCAGCACGTCGAGGACGACGGCTTCGTGAACGAGCTGCCCAAACTCGCGGGCGGGCAGGAAGCGCAAGACGCCATCCGGGCCTGGCTCGACAAGTACGGCATGCGGTGCGTCGGCGAGATTGACATCACCCGCCCGCGTTGGAGCGAACATCCCGCCACACTCCTGCCGATACTCCTCGGCAACATCAGGAATTTCGAGCCGGGCGCCGGCAAGCGACGCTTCGAGCAAGGGCAACAGGAGGCCTGGAGCAAGGAGCAGGAGCTGCTGGAGCGGTTGCGAGCCTTGCCAGACGGGCAGCGAAAGGCCGAAGAGGCCAAGCAGATGATCGACCGGGTCCGCACCTTCATCGGGTATCGCGAGTATCCGAAGTACGGCATGATCAGCCGGTACTTCGTCTACAAGCGGGCCTTGCTCGCAGAAGCCGAGCGCCTGGTGCAGGCCCACGTGCTGCGCAAGAAGGAAGACATCTTCTACCTCACGCTCCAGGAGCTCCACGACGTCGTGCGCACCAACCAGGTGGATGACCAGCTCATCCGCGCGCGTCAGGACGCATTCCGGTCGTATCAAGCACTCACGCCGCCACGGGTGCTCACGTCCGATGGCGAGGCGATCGCTGGCGCGTACCGACGCGACGACGTGCCGGCCGGTGCGCTGGTCGGCTTACCGGTGTCCGCCGGGACCATCGAAGGCCGAGCCCGCGTCGTCCTGGACATGGCGGAGGCCGACCTCGAACCGGGCGACATCCTGGTCACCACCTACACGGACCCCAGCTGGACGCCGCTGTTCGTCGCGATCAAGGGCCTGGTGACTGAGGTCGGGGGCCTGATGACGCATGGCGCGGTGATCGCTCGGGAATACGGCTTGCCAGCGGTCGTCGGCGTGGAGAACGCGACCAGGTTGATCAAAGACGGGCAGCGCGTCCGCGTGCATGGAACGGACGGGTACGTCGAGATCCTGCCCTAGCATCGTCGGCCGGGGCGTTGTGCGACCGCGCGGCGCGCGGCGGCTGCGGATCGCCCACTCGGCAATTGCCAGATTGATCACCCAGCTGAGGGCCATCAGGGAATCATGCGTCAGCTCGTTCGGCGGGCCAGCGACGATTCCGGCGACCGCCAGCGTCAGCATTTGCGTCGCCGCGCCCAGCCCGATCGCGTACCCGCGGCTCATCCAGGCGCGGTGGCTCTGGACGTCCCTGCGCAGGATCGCCGCGAGGCCCATAACGATCGACACGACCATGGCCGGGCCAAACACGATGCGTGCGGCGTACAGCAGGGGACCGGTGCCCTCGGGAAGGGCATAGAAAAGCGTCATCCAGAGCCCGGTCATTCCCACCAGCAGTCCGCACAGGACCAAGAGCCGCCCGGCCACCCGGTGCCAGGCCGGCCAGCGGCGTCGGAAGCCGGCGGCGAACTGGAGTGGCCCCAGGGTGGCGAATACCGTCGCACTCACGATGTGCAGGACGACGGGCAGCGGCACGGCCGAGAAGCGTGGGTTGGCGGGCATGACATCCGACATTCCCGAAAGCTGGTCCAGGCGCAACGCACCTGCGGCCACGGGCAGCATGCCCAACAGGAGCAGGCCGGCGGGTGCGAGCCACCCGGCCGAGCCTGCGCTTTTGCGAGCTGTACGTACGTGCGACATCATCGTCTCCAGGGACCGGGGCGCGGTCAGCGACTACCTGGCCGCGGCCGGACGGAGGTGCGCGCCGGCTGTGGCAGGCGCGGCCTGAGAGGCTGTTACTCGACGCTCGGACCAGAGCGCATAGCCCAGCCAGGCCAGCGCCAGGGCCACCGGCACCGCCGCGAACCGCTGTTGCGCGTGCGGCAACAGTGCCGCCAGCGGAGTGAGCGTGGCTGCCACGGCAAGCAGCGCGGCCGGCAGGCGCGGCAGGACACCGGCACGGAAGGTTGCGACGCCAAACAGCAGGCCGCCAAGCATGTAGTCGATCCCCACGCCGACCGAATAGAGCGTGGGGAGCGCGCCGAGGTCCACCCCGCCGGTGTGCCCGTACGAGATCCCGAGCGAACCATCCACGAATGCCGGCACCGAGACCGCCAACAGCGGCAAAATGAAGGCTTCGGCGAAGACGAACGCCGTCTGCAGCGTCCACGAAACGATCAGCATGAGAAAGCCGGCGAGGCCAAGCCATCCGGCCCTGTCCACCTGCCGGGCGTACAGGCCCGTGATGCCGATCAGGAACAGGAAACACATCGCCGTCTTGACGGGGGTGATGATCGCCCACGCGGTGGTGGTGACCGACTCGACGACGTCCGGTGGATGGATCGGCTGAATGGCCGCGAAGATGATCCCAGCCGGCACCGCGCACGACCCGGCCAAACGCATCAGATTCGAGCTTGTGATCTTCACTGGTCTCTCCTTCGATTGACGGCGATCAGCGGCAAGCCGAGATCGCGCACTTTGCCAAGCAGGCCGTGCAGCGCTGCCTGGTCCGCTACAGAGCCACTCAGCACCGTGGTGCCGTCGCTCTCCTGAGTCACGCTCAGCCCGTCGAACCACTCGGCCCAACGGGGTTCGAGGTGCCCTTTGAGTCGGATTTCGTAGTTTTGTGCGCCTCCTCCGTCCAGCGGCATGCCTGGAAGATAGAAAGCGATGTGGTGAGCCGGCCTCACCACATGTGGTGATTAAATGTGGTGATTCAGCCCACCGGGGTCTGGGAGAGCAGCGCGAGCTCCTCGGCGCGGCGGACCGCCGCCCGACGGCTGTTCACTCCGAGCTTGGTGTACAGGTTCTTGGTGTGGGTCCGGAGCGTGTTCAGGGACACCGTGAGGTGGCGCGCGATTTCGGGGCCGTTCAACTCGGTGCCGAGCAGCCGCAGCACCTCGAGCTCGCGTTCGCTCAGCGGCTCGATCTGGATTCTTTTGGCGTCCTGCTCGACGGGTGTTGTGTGCTCAGCTTTGCCGAGGGCGGTGAGCAGTTGGCGGGTATAGCGCGGGGCGATCCGGCGCTGCGCCGCCGCTTCCAGCAAGGTCGCCATGGGCAGACCTTCGTCCACAAAGATACGCACGTAGCCCTCTGGCTCGGCCAGCGTCAGGGCACGCTCCAGGGGCACAAGCGCGGCCGCGACGTTGCCGCGCATGTGGTGGGCGAGCGCCCGCAGTATCTGGACTTCAATCACACTGCCGGTTCTCGCTGCGTCATCCGCGGCGCGAAGAAGCCGCTCAAGCAGTCGCAGCGCGTCAGACACGGCTCGGCCGGCGAGGAGCACCCTGGCAAAGGTGAGGTGCTCGAACTCGCGCAGGTAACTCAGGTCGTCCTCAACGGACAGTTCCTGCGCCCGCGCCCAGCCAACGGCCTCACCCAGCCTCCCCAGCGCGACCCATACCCGCGCCTTCACCGCCGCGACCGGACGCACGTTGGGGGAGAAATCGGGCAGGTACAGGCGCTCTGCTTCGTCGAGCAGGTCGAGCGCGCCGGCCAGGTCGCCTCGAGCCTCCCGTACGCGAGCCATGGCCATGCACCAACGCGCCCGGTTTGGCGGAAACCCGGTACGCTCGCCCAGCTGCTGACCGGTCAGCAGGTGCTGCGTCGCCGCCTGCAGGTCGTCACGCTCGCATTCCAGTTCACTCAATCCGACGTACAGGTCAGCCGTTCCCCGCGGCACCGGCTCTCCCTGGTCCGCTACCAGCTGCAACGCCTGCTGGTAGGTGCGCATCGCTTCGCGGAGACGACCCTGCCCCAGCCTGATGTCCGCGAGGAACCTGGTGCCGCTGATCACGTCGGAGATGTACCCGGCCCGCTGCACACTTTGCATGCCAGCGGTATAGGTCCGGTGCGCTGACTCCAGATCGCCCCTCGCCCAGGTGGCGAGCCCCAGAAGCGCCGCCGCCCCGCCGCGGCCGAGAAGGTCATCCTCAGGGACGAGCTCGAGCGCCCGCCGGGCATACGCCTCGGTCTCGTCCACATGGCCCAGAACCTGGGCCAGGCCGGCGCGCCAGACGGCGATCGAGCCGGGCAGGCGGCGAAACTCCTGCTCGTCAACGACAACCATTCTTTGCAACGCTGCACGCGTCTCTGCCGTATCCGCGGGAGTATTCAGCCACCATTCGGCGTCCCGCAGGCGGGCCTCGACGCCCTCCAGCTGCCCGCTCGCCAGCAGCGCTCCGCCGTACAGCGCGCTGAGCACCGGCCTGACGCGGACAACCTCGTCGGGGAGCTGAGCCAGCCAGCGCAGCACCACGGCCTCCTGTCGGTTTCTGCTCAGCGCGGGCATGGCCCGCTCGATCAGGTCCGCCGCTCTGGGGAAATCGTTGGCCGCTAGCGCGTGGCGGATTGCCTGCGACGCCTCACCGTTGCGCTCGTACCACGCACTCGCCCGCCGGTGCAGCTCTGGCACGTCATCGGGGTACTCGTCCACCAGGCGCGCGCGCAGCACGTCGGCAAAGAGATGGTGATATCGGTACCAGCGTCGGCGATCGTCAAGCGGCA
>Ga0209166_10003033_pt1 | contig 12336 bp, 8 predicted proteins | sample Coa_R1_3_FD_187151 | JGI IMG/M metagenome (GOLD analysis project Ga0209166, IMG submission 187151) | Surface soil microbial communities from Centralia Pennsylvania, which are recovering from an underground coalmine fire - Coalmine... | ecosystem: Environmental > Terrestrial > Soil > Unclassified... | reverse complement strand
TTACAACAATTTATATATTGGCACAGCCCTTGCGACAGTCTCCCGCGAGTTGCGGCCTTTGCCGCCGGATCCATGTGGAGACAATGTTATGGGTATCTTCGACGCGCTGAATACTGCGGTGGGTGGCCTGTCGGCGCAGTCCTTCGCGCTGCAGAACATTTCCGGCAACATCGCGAACTCCTCGACGACGGGCTACAAGGGCATCGACACCTCTTTCGAAGATCTCATTCCGGACGCAACCACACCGAACCGCCAGGTCGCCGGCGGCGTGACGGCCTTCTCGCAGTCCACCATCACCACCCAGGGCACGGTGTCGGCGACGACGGTCGCCACCAACATGGCGATCAACGGCGACGGCTTCTTCTCCGTGCAGAAGCCGACCTCGGTCACCGACAACGTGCCGGTGTTTTCCGGCGTCACCGACTACACCCGCCGCGGCGATTTCCAGGTCAACGCCAACGGCAATCTGGTCAACGGCGCCGGCTATTACCTGATGGGCGTCAGTGTCGACCCCAAGACCGGAAACCCGACCGGCAACGTGCCGCAGGTGCTCCAATTCCAGAACAACTTCATCCCGGCGCAGGCGACGACCGCCATCACCTATGCCGCGAACCTGCCGACGCAGCCGAAGACGCCCGCGAGTTCCACCTCATCCGCCAACTCGCTGACCGCCTCCGGCGACATCAATCCCTCCGATTTCGCTGTCAATCCCTTGCCGGTGGGTTCGCCAGCGCCGCCGGTCGATGCCAGCATCACCGGCGCCCAGGCCTTCAGCCAGGTGACGGGCGGCACGACCGCGATCTCTCCCACCACGGCGCTGTCGGGCACCGCCGGATCGGACTCGCTGACCACGGGATTTGCGTCCGGCGACAGCCTGGTGGTTGACGGTACGACCATCACGTTCGTCGCTTCCGGCGCGACTGGAAGCGAGCTCAACGTCACCGACAATGTGGGGGCGCTGCTCGCCAAGATTTCGGCGATCACCGGTGCTGCCGCCAGCGTCTCGACGACCGCTCCCGCCGGTGAAGTCACCGTGCACACCGGCACCAACCAGAATCTGAATATTACCGGCGGTACGGCCAACGCCACAAACGTGATCAAGGCGCTCGGCTTCGCCTCCGGGACCATCACCAAGTCCATGGGGACCGGCACCAATGTCGGCCAGGGTGTCGTCATCGCCAACGACGTCCAGACCTTCACCAATGAATCGATCTCCGGCGGTGCGGTCACGGCCTACAACGCGGCCGGTACACCGGTGAACCTGCAATTGCGCTGGGCCAAGACCGACAGCGCCTCACTCGGGGCCGGGCATACCGACACCTGGAACCTGTTCTACCAGACCTCCACCACCGCGACCGGAACCCAGACCGCCTGGGTCAACACCGGCACCAATTTCGTCTTCAACGCCAACGGTGCGCTGGCCTCGCCGAGCGGCACGGCGCTCGCCATTCCCAACGTGATGGTGGACGGACAATCGCTCGGGAATTTGACCGTCAACATCACCACCGGCGCGCTGACACAATTCGCCAGCTCGAGCGGGGCTGCGACCATCAACGCCATCACGCAGAACGGTTTTGCGGCAGGCCAGTTGCAGTCGGTCGCAATCAACAACTCCGGCCTCGTGGTCGGCACCTTCTCCAACGGCCAGAACATCGACCTCGCCGCGGTGACGCTGTCGCACTTCAACGGCACCAACTACCTGAAGGCGCTCGACGGCGGCGCCTACCAGGTCACCGACCAGTCGGGTCCGGCGATCATCGGCGCTTCCGGAACGATCTCCGGCTCCTCGCTGGAAGGATCGAACACCGACATCGCCGACGAGTTCACCAAGCTGATCGTGACGCAGCAGGCTTATTCCGCCAACACCAAGGTGATCACGACGGCCAACAACATGGTTCAGGACCTCCTGAACGTGCTGCGCTGAGCGGCGCGGCTGACGGGTTTGTGTAACGTAGCTCAAGGCGGGCCATCAAGATGGGTTTGAGTTCAGCCCTTGCCACGGCGATGTCGGGACTGCGCGCCAATCAGGCGGCGCTGTCGATCATCTCGTCCAACGTCGCCAACGCGCAGACGCCCGGCTATGTCGATCAGACCCCGACCCAGATCGAGGTTGCGAGCGGCACCACCGGCTCGTCGGTCCAGGTCACCGGCGTCAACCGCGCGCTCGACACGTTCGTGCAGACCCAGCTTCGCACCGAGACCTCGGGCGGCGCCTACGCCAACCAGATCTCCAACATCCTGAGCCAGCTCCAGAGCGTCTACGGCACACCCGGCGGCGACGGCACGCTGGAAAACGCGCTCAACAATTTCACCACAGCGCTGCAATCATTGTCGAACAGCCCGGGCGATTCTTCGGCGCAGAGCGTGGCGCTGTCGGCGGCAAAGACGCTCGCGAGCCAACTCAACGCGACAACGCAGGGCATCCAGACCCTGCGCTCCAATGTCGATCAGGACATCGGCAATTCGGCCACCCAGGCCAATACCGACATGACTGAGATCGCCAACATCAACACCCGCCTGCAGGGCCTGAACCCGACCGATCCGTTGGCCGCGACCTTGGCGGACCAGCGCGATAACGCCATCAACGACCTGTCGAAGCTGATGGACGTCCGCACCGTCACGGATCAGTCGAACCAGGTCAGTGTGTTCACCAATTCCGGCATCCAGCTCGTCGGCCAGGGCCTGGCGTCGACCTTCACCTACACCTCGCAGGGCGCGCTGACCGCGACCTCGCTCTACAACACCAATCCGAGCCAGAACGGCGTCGGCTCGCTTGCGATCAAGCTGCCGAACGGCGCCTCCATCGACGCGGTCGCCAACAACGTCATATCCTCGGGCCAGATCGCCGCCGACATCAAGCTGCGCGACCAGACGCTGGTGCAGGCGCAGACCCAGGTCGACCAGATGGCGGCGACACTTTCGTCCTCACTCTCCGACGTGACCACCGCGGGCACCGCGATCACGGGGCCACCGGCCGGCTTTTCCGTCAGCACCTCGAACATGCTGCCGGGCAACACGATCAACCTGACCTACACGGATTCGTCCAACACCCAGCACCAGGTCTCGATCGTCAACGTCACCGATCCTGCTGCGCTGCCGCTGCAGAACGGCGCCAATGCCAATCCGCTCCTGGTCGGGGTGGACCTCACGCAGCCCATGGCCACCATCGTCGCGCAGCTCAATACCGCGCTCGGTGCGAACGGGCTCAGCTTCTCCGGCTCCGGCTCCACGTTGAACGTCGTGGGATCATCGGCCGCTACCGTCAACGCCGCTTCGAGCACGATCACGAGCCAGACGGTGGCGAGCGGCATCCCGCAGTTCGCGCTGTTCACCGACGGCAACTCGCTCTACAGCGGCCAGTACACCAAGAACGGCAGCGAGATGGTGGGGCTTGCCGGGCGCATCAGCATCAATCCGGCCGTCATCAACAATCCGTCGGCGCTCAGCATCTATTCGACGTCGCCGCAGACCCCGAGCGGCGACAACACGCGCTCGGATTTCATGTTCTCGCAGCTCACGTCCGGCCGATTCACCTACTCGCCGTCGACCGGGCTCGGCTCCGCTGCGCAACCGTTCGTCGGCACGATCTCGAACTACCTGCAATCCTTCATCAGCCAGCAGGGCAACGCCTCGACGCTCGCAACGCAATTGCAGCAGGGTCAGAGCGTCGTGGTCAACACGCTGCAGCAGAAGTTCAACTCGACCGCCAGCGTCAATATCGACACCGAGATGTCGAATCTGATCCAGGTGCAAAATACCTACGCAGCGAACGCCCACATCATGTCGGTGGTGCAAAGCATGATGCAGACCTTGCTGCAGGCTCAAGTGTAGGAAGCGTAAGCCATGTCGATCGCCAGCATCAATTATGGTTCTTCTCTGCTCGGCCTTTCCGTGCAGAATATCTCCAACCAGCTCTCGAACCTCTCGGTCGAGCTCTCGAGCGGGGTGAAGTCGACCAACTACGCCGGAATGGGGGTCAACGAGGGCTTCGCGATCGCGGCGCGCGCGCAGCTTTCCGACATCGCGGCGTTCGGCACCACGATGACCAACGTCAACACCGTCATCGATGCGGCCAACAACAGCCTGCAATCGCTGTCCCAGATCACCGGCCAGGTGCAGAGCAATGCGTCCTCCTCGCCGCAGAACCTGACCTCGACCGGACAGACCATCGGCCAGCAGAACGCGATCTCAGAGCTGTCCGCGATCGTCGGCATTCTCAACACCCAGGTCGGCAACCGCTTCATCTTCGCCGGCACCGCCATCAACACGCCGGCGCTGGCGTCGGCCGACGACATCCTCAACGGCACAACGACGCAGGCCGGCCTGAAGCAGGTGATTTCGGAACGGCAGCAGGCCGACCTCGGCGCCAGCGGCCTGGGCCGGCTTGTCGTCACTGCGCCGACCTCGACCTCGACGCAGGTCGCCGAAGACGTCGCCGGCTCGCCGTTTGGCTTGAAGCTCAATGCGGTGTCCTCGTCGCTGACCAATGCGGTGGTGACCGGGCCTGCCGGCTCGCCGGCCGCCGTCAAGGTCGATTTCACGGGCGGCAATCCCAACCCGGGTGATACCATCAGCTTTACCTTCAACGAGCCGGATGGCACGACCGATTCCTTCAAGCTGACCGCGACGAACAGTTCTCCGGCGCCGACCGGCAGCTTCACCATCGGCACGACGACGACGCAGACCGCGGCGAATTTCAACGCCGCGCTGACGTCCTCGATCTCGACGCTCGCCAATACCTCGCTGGTCGCGGCCTCGGCGGTCGAGGCGGGCGACAATTTCTTCAACACCGACGGCTCGGCGATCGGCAACCCGGTCTTCAGCCAGGTGACGGGCGGCACCACTCCGATCTCTTCGACCACCGCACTGTCGGGCACCGCGGGAACGGACTCGCTGACCACGGGCTTCGCCAGCGGCGACAGCATCGTGGTCGACGGCAAGACCCTGACTTTCGTCGCCTCCGGCGCGACCGGAAGCCAGCTCAACGTCACCGACAACGTTCAGACGTTGTTGTCGAAGATCGATGCCATCACCGGCACCTCGACGCCGTCGAGTGTGCATGGCGGTTCGATCACCATCAATACGCCCAACGCTTCGACGCTCTCGATCACGAGCTCGAATGCGGCCGCGCTTGCCGCACTCGGCTTCACTACAAGTCCGGTGACGGCGGCCCAGCCGCCGCTCAGGGTCTCCGGCACGCCGCTGACGTCGGCGACCAAGCTCGTCAACGGCTCGGCCAACACGGTGCAATGGTACACCGGCAATTCGGGGCCCGGCTCGGCGCGCTCGACCGCGACGGTGCGCATCGATTCCTCGCAGACCGTGCAATTCGGCGCGCAGGCCAATGAGCAGGCGATCCGCCAGGCAATCCAGGCGGTCGCAACCTATGCGGCGGTGACGGTGTCGCCGACGGGCACCAACTCGCCGGCGGCCACTGCGGCTCTCAGCCAGCGCATCGCCACCAACCTGACGCCGCAGCTTGGCCAGCAGACGATCTCCAACATCCAGACCGATTTTGCCACCGCGCAAACCACGATGAAGGATGCGCAGGCGCGGCAGACCCAGACCCAGACCGCGCTGCAGAACCTGGTCTCTTCGACGGAAGGCATCGACCAGAACCAGGTCGCAAGCCAGCTCCTGGCGCTGCAGACCAGCCTGCAGGCGTCCTACCAGACGACCGCAATGCTGTCCCAGCTCAGCCTCACCAAGTTCCTGCCGGTGGCTTAACGGGGGAGGCGGTCCGTTAGGTTTTCGTTAACCACGTCTGTTTACCTATTGGTGAGAAGGGCAGGCGTCGGCTTGCGACTTCGGAGCCAGTCATGACAGAACGTTTCCAACTCGTGGTCGCCACGCCCTGTTTCGGGGGGCAAGTCTCCAGCATCTACGCCTCTTCGCTGTTCGCCCTGCAGCGTGCCGTGCACAAGATGTCCAATGTGGACCTCAAGGTGCATTTGCGCGACGGCGATGCGCTGATCACCCGGGCGCGGGCCAATCTGGTTGCACTGTTCCTCGACGATCCCTCAAGCACGCATCTTCTTTTCATCGACGCCGATATCGGCTTCACCCCTGAGCAGGTGTTCCGCCTGATCGAGAGCGGAGCGGACGTCGTTGCCGGCTGCTATCCGATCAAGCGGGTCAACTGGGACAAGGCGAAGCGGGCGATGGAAGCAGGCCGGCCGAACCTGGAAGCGGCCGCGCTCGATTATGTGCTGGAAATCGAGGATCCCGACCACGTCAGGGTCGTCAACGGCTTCACCCGGGTGCGCTACGCCGGCACCGGCTTCCTGATGATCCGCCGCCATGTCCTGGAGAGGATGTGCGGGCATCCCGCTTATGCAGCGCTGCAGTTCTTCCGCGAGCATTCGCAGGACGCGCTGGCCAATAGCCCCAATCGCTTCGCGCTGTTCGAATGCATGATCGATCCGGCCTCCGGCACCTATCTCAGCGAGGATTTCGCTTTCTGCAAGCGCTGGACCGATATCGGCGGCGAGATCTGGGCCGATCTCGACAGCCGCCTCGACCATGTCGGGCCGACGGTCTTCCATGGCGATGTCGCTTCGCAATTTGCGGCGGCGCCGACGGCGGCGGACGCCGCCTGACGGGGATCCGCGAATGACGTTCGCCGCTCCCCGCCTGCAGCTTCCGGAAAATTCCGCCTCACGCCCGTTCAGGGGCGCCTTGCGCGATCTGTTCGCGACGCTGGACGATCTTCTGGCCTGCGGCGGCGATTCCAGGCTGATGCTCGATCCGATCAGCCGCCTCAACGACTATGGTTGCGGGCCGGCGCCTGCGCCCGAGACGCTGAGCTTTGCCTCCAGCACGGCGTCGTCGATCTCCGAGCGCGGCTATGAGCGCGCAGGTCTCGCGCGCGAGGAGCTGATGCGTTCGGCGATTGCCGCTGGCCTCGAGGAGGCGCTGGAAGACCGCATCGAGACGATGCGTGAGGAGCTGAAAGCGCTTCTCACGCTGCCTGAGGCCAAGGTCGACGTCGTCTTTTCGCCGTCGGGCACGGACTCCCAGCTCCATGCCCTGGCGCTCGCGCGATCTTTGCTCGGTCCGCGGCTCGTGTCGATCGTCATCGGGTCGGACCAGACCGGCAGCGGCACGGCCTATACCGCGCGGGGGCGGCATTTCAGCCGCTTCACCGCAAACGGCGTGGTGGTACGCAAGGATACGGCGATCGCCGGGCTTGAGGGCGCTGGCGTCGCGCTACCGCTCTCGGATGCCACGGGCGTAAGGTCGCGCTCCGATATCGACGGCGCGGTGCTTGCTTCGATCGAAGCGGCGGTTGCGGGCGGCCGTCGCGCGCTGCTGCAGATCATGGATGCCTCCAAGCTCGGCTGGCGCGCGCCTTCGGATGCCTGTCTCGACGAGATTGCGCGTCGCTGGCCCGCCGAGGTTCTGGTCGTCGTCGATGCCTGCCAGATGCGCCTGTCCCGCCGCCGGCTCGCCTCCTATCTCGACCGCGGCTATCTGGTCCTGATCACGGGCTCGAAATTCTTCGGCGGGCCTGCCTTCTCCGGCGCGCTGCTGGTGCCGTCCGCGCTGTCGCAAGCCCTCGACGGAAGCGAGGAGATGGCGGCCGGGCTTGTCGATTATGCAAGTCGCAGCGATTGGCCGGGGCGCTGGAGCCGCCTGCGCTCTTTCTTCGAGAGCCGGGCCAATCTCGGCCAGTGGTTGCGCTGGGAAGTCGCGCTGGAAGAAATTCGCGCTTACCACCAGGTGCCGGTGGCGTTTCGCGCGATGGCGCTGCGCGAGCTCGGAGCAGGAATCGAAAGCCTGATCACCCTGTCGCCCTCGCTTCGCCCGATCTGCGCGGGGACTGGCATGACTGGCGCTGACGACGAGGAATTCAGCGAAGCCACGATCTTCCCTTTCACGATCGAACGGCAGGGCCGCTCACTCTCCGCGACCGACTGCCGCGTGCTCTACCACGCGCTGGCGCAGGACCTGGGCGAAGTGATCGCCGGCAGCCGGCCCGACCGCGCCGTTCTCGCGCGTCGTTGTCTCCTCGGCCAGCCGGTGCGGATCGAACGGCAGGGCCTCGAGCCGACCGCAGCGCTTCGGCTTTGCGTCGGCGCGCGTCTCGTTACCGAGGCCTGGTCCACCGATGCAGTGATGGCCGCGCGGAGCCTGCACCGCGAGCTCGACCACATCGCCGAGACCGTCGCCAAGATCGAGCTCCTGCTCGCGCACACCGACGTTACGCAATTGACGGAGCTGTCAGATGGAATTTAGGGCGCTGGAAACCTCGGAGGCCGCGCGGGCCGAATGTGCCGAGCGCATCGGCATGGCCCGGCTTGCCAAGATGGCCTTCGACGGGGGCGATCTGCGTCCCAAATGGGCCGAGCTGATCGCAAAGCTCCTCAACGGCACCGCGGATGCGGGAGAGGGGATCGATCTGTCGCTGATCGCGCAATTGCTCGGCGACAAGCAGGCGGGGCTTGCGATCCAGCAGGAGGTGCTGCTGTCGCATCGTTTGTTCCGCTCGCCCTGCGCCAGCAAGCAACCGCGCCTGCGCGTGCTGGCGCTGGCGGCCGCGACCGACATGGGCAGCAACACACCGATCGAATTCCTGCTCGAGGAATCCGGCATGGAGCTGATGATGCTCTATGTGATCCCCGAGGCGGAATTGCCGGCGCCGCTACCCGAGCACGACGTCGCGATCTTGATCGCCTCGGATTCCGAGGACTGTCGCGCAGCACTCGCCAAGATCGACGCCGCCGTGCCGCAATGGCCGCGTCCACTACTCAATCCGCCGCGGCTCGTCTCCAGCCTCGACCGCGACAAGCTGTATCGGTTGCTGGAGGGCATCGATGGGCTCGAAATCCCGGCAACGCTCGTGGTGACGCGCGAGCGTCTGATCGACGTCGCGCAATCGCCGGATGAGCTTTCCGATATCGCCGAGAGCCTCGCTTTCCCCATCATCGTCCGCCCGCGCGGGTCGCATGCGGGATCGGGCCTCGCCAAGATCGACGATGCGGCGGCGCTTGCGACTTATCTCGAGAGCAGCGAGGAGGAGATGTTCTTCATCTCGCGCTTCATCGACTATTCGAGCGCCGACCGGCTCTTCCGCAAGTATCGCATCGTCTTCATCGACGGACGGCCCTATGCCTGCCATATGGCGATCGCCGACCGCTGGGACATCTGGTATCTCAACGCCGGCATGTCGCAGAGCGTGGCGAAGCGCATCGAGGAGGAAACCTGGATGCGCACCTTCGACATCAACTTTGGACGCCGGCACCAGGCCGCGCTGACCGCGGTCGCCGATCGCATCGGACTCGAATATTTCACCATCGATTGCGCGGAAACCGCCGACGGCGCGCTCCTGATCTTCGAGGCCGACAACACGGCGGTGGTCCACAACATGGATCATGCCAACGTGTTTCCTTACAAGCCGCCGCAGATGCGCAGGATCTTCGATGCCTTTGCCGCGATGCTGGTGCGGCACGCAAGAGCGCGACAGGAGCGCGCGGCGTGACCGCATCGCTGTCGCCTGAAGGGAGCGAAACACTCGACCCGCGGGAGTGGGACGAGCTCCGCGCGCAAGGTCATCGCATGCTCGATGACATGATCGACTACATCGCAAACATTCGCGAGCGGCCGGTCTGGCAGCCGATCCCCGACGCAGTCCGCGCGGAGTTTCGCGCAGAGCTGCCGCGAAAACCTTCGGGTCTCGCCGACGTCTATCGCGACTTCACCGATTTCGTCGTGCCCTATGCGACCGGCAATGTGCATCCGGGGTTCATGGGCTGGGTGCATGGCGGCGGCTCTGCGGTCGGGATGCTGGCGGAAATGCTTGCGGCCGGGCTCAACGCCAATCTCGGCGGGCGTGATCACATGCCGATCGAGGTCGAGCGGCAGATTGTGGTGTGGACGCGCCAGATGTTCGGCTTTCCCTCCGCCGCAAGCGGGATCTTCGTGACCGGCACGTCCATGGCCAATCTGATGGCGGTGCTGGTGGCGCGCACCGACGCGCTCGGCAGGTTGTCGCGGCAGCGGGGGATCGGCGAGGCGGGCGCGTTGCTCACGGCCTATACATCGAAGGCGGCGCATGGCTGCATCACGAAGGCGATGGAGATCGCCGGCCTTGGCAGCGAGGCCTTGCGCTGCATTGCCGTCGACGAATGCCATCGCATCGATGTCGCCGCGTTGCGCGACAGGATCAGGCGCGATCGGGCCGCCGGACGGATGCCATTCCTGGTGGTCGCCTCCGCCGGCACCGTCGATATCGGCGCGATTGATGATCTAAAGGCCGTCGCCGGGCTGTGCCGCGAGGAGGATCTCTGGTTTCACGTCGACGGCGCATTCGGGGCGCTCGCGATCCTCTCGGAGACACTCGCGCCGCGTCTCGCCGGCATCGAGCATGCGGATTCGATTGCGCTGGATTTCCACAAATGGGGTCAGGTGCCCTATGATGCAGGCTTCCTGATGGTCCGCAACGGCGACAAGCATCGCGATGCATTCGCAGCGCCTGCGGCTTATCTCAGGCGCGAGACGCGCGGGCTTGCGGCCGGCGCGCAATGGCCGTGCGACCTCGGTCCCGACCTGTCGCGCGGCTTCCGCGCGCTCAAGACCTGGTTCACGTTGAAGACCTATGGCGCTGACAGGCTGGGTGCGGTCATCGCGCGCTGCTGCGCGTTGGCCAAATATCTGGAAGGACGCATTCTGGCGGAGCCACGTCTCGAGCTCCTGGCGCCTGTCAATCTCAATATCGTCTGCTTCCGTTACCGCGCCGATGATGCCGACAAAGTCAATCGCGAGGTCGTCGTCAACATCCAGGAGGCCGGCATCGCCGCGCCGTCGACGACGGTGTTGAACGACAAGCTCGCCATTCGCGCGGCGATCGTCAATCACCGCACCGATGTCGCGGACGTCGACCGGCTCGTTTCCGCCGTGCTCGAGTTCGGCGCGCGTCGCGCGGCCGACTCGCGCGCCCAGGTCGGACAGTCGCTCGCGGTTTGAGCGGGTTGTCTGAAACTTGTCATGCCTGGCCTTGCCGTCTTCGCTAAGGCTACGCCGGCCGAGCGCGTTTGCAGCCCGGCGGAGACGGGCGCCGGGCTTCAGGTCTTTGGCGCCGCAGGCGAGTCATACGCGAGCGTAAGCGACGCCGTTCTTCGAACGGCTATGCCCGGCCAGGACGAAAGATGAAGCTCCGCTGAAGCCGCTATGCCACTTCGGCCTTGCGGCTCGCCTCGATCGCCTCGTGCTGGTCCAGCAGCTTCTTCTCGTAGGCGATCAGCTTCTTGGCTTCCTTGAGCGCCTGGTAGAGATCGCCGCTCAGAATGTAGTTGTTGATGCCCTCGATGATGGGCCAGGCGCTCGGCACAGTGACGACAATGTCGCGCAGCAGGTTGAAATAGGTGCCGTGATTGTTCTGTGGGTCCGGCGAGATATACATGAGCTGCACCGCCAGATAGACGAGCTTGGCAGGCGTGTTCGCCGTCTCCGGCGTCAGGATGTCCTTCTCGCGCAGGATCGGAATGTTGTCGCCGTCGATGAGAAGGCGGGCGCGCTGGTCGGTGTTGGTGACGACGCAGGAGCCGATGATGATTCGTTCGTGCGGCTTGAGTTCGACTTTCAGGGCCATATTGTTCTCCGTTGCCGCTTCAGACGCCGGCGATCAACTACAGCGATTTTGATAGACATAGGCTCGCGGGGCGGCTCGCCTGAGCCTTTTTGTCCACTCGCCGCAATCCTTTCCGATCAAGGTTAATGCTTGGTAAACGACGCGCGCCTTGCGGAAATCTGCAATGAGATCAATGGGCTCGGCGCTGGGCGTGGTTTGGAAATCGAAACGCGGTGCGCGGTTTGCTTAATCTCGGAGGCATCCGGGGCCTTCGACTTCATGCTTTGTTAGCCACTTCAGACGACCGTCTCGGGGTCACCTGACCAAGAAGGTCGGGCAGTACTCTGTGTTTCACACCAGAAAGGTATGAAAAATGACCGGTATCGTCCTCTCGGCGTCAGTCCGCCAGAATTTGCTCTCGCTGCAGTCGACTGCTTCGCTGCTCGCCACCACCCAGAATGACCTCGCCACCGGCAACAAGGTCAACTCGGCTCTCGACAACCCGACCAATTTCTTCACGGCCCAGGCGCTGAACAACCGCGCCAGCGACATCGGCAACCTGCTCGACTCGATCGGCAACGGCGTGCAGGTGCTGCAGGCCGCCAACACCGGCATCACCTCGCTGCAGAGCCTGGTCGATTCCGCCCAGTCGATCGCCCACCAGGTGCTGCAGAGCCCGGTCGGCTATTCGACCAAGTCGAATGTGACCTCGGCCGCGCTCACCAACGCCAGCGCCACCAATCTCTTGAATTTCGCGACCACCGCGA
>Ga0209166_10003032_pt1 | contig 12338 bp, 9 predicted proteins | sample Coa_R1_3_FD_187151 | JGI IMG/M metagenome (GOLD analysis project Ga0209166, IMG submission 187151) | Surface soil microbial communities from Centralia Pennsylvania, which are recovering from an underground coalmine fire - Coalmine... | ecosystem: Environmental > Terrestrial > Soil > Unclassified... | reverse complement strand
GGTAACGCTGCTGGTCAACAGCACGATGGTGTTCAGGAGCAACAATCTTGGCAATGGCACAGGAAACCAATCGTGAAGCAAAAGATTGGTCCGCGGGTCCAGCGTGGGCAAGCCCTGCCGCACGACATAGGCGCTGGTAAACGAAACGAAGATCATTGCGATTCCGGTCAAGCCCACGACCAGCCCGAGCCGGGCCCGCCGCAACCGCGCGTCGAAGAAGGACGAATCGAAATTGCCACCGTCGCTGCCCCATTGGGGAGGCAAAACGGCGTTTCCTCCCGTGCTGGTTCTGGGATCGTCGATCGCCACGGTTGGAGTGTAACTGGCCATCAGCGTCTAGTGTGCCGCCACGGTGGTGGGGTCTGTCTGCATCACGTAATCGCGAGGAGCGCCCGGAACGCCATACTCATAGGGGCCGTTGTACACCACGGGAGTGTGTCCGCCGAAATTGTCGTGCGGAGGCGGCGTGGCGGTAGTCCATTCCAGCGTGGTGGCTTCCCAGGGATTGTCGCTCGCTTTTTTGCCGGCCTTCATGCTCCAGAACAGATTGAAGATGAAGATGAGCTGCGCGGAGATGGTGACAAAGGCGGCAAAGGTGATGAACGTATTCAGCGGAATCAGCTTCTCCAAGTAATGCAGCTCGGTGAATTGAGAGTAGCGGCGCGGCTGACCGGCCATGCCCGCGTAGTGCATGGGCATGAAGATACAATAGGTGCCGACGAAGGTCAGCCAAAAGTGCCACCGCGCCAGACTTTCGTTCATCATGCGGCCGAACATTTTGGGGAACCAGTAGTAAGTAGCCGCAAAGATTCCGAAGATGGAAGCAACACCCATGATCAAGTGAAAGTGTCCGGTCACGAAAGCGGTATCGTGCAATGGGATATCCAATGTCGGCTGCGCCAGGAACGGACCGCTGATACCGCCCGAGACAAACAACGATACAAAGCCGATGGCAAACAACATCGGCGACGCCAATCGAATCCGCCCGCCCCACAACGTCCCCAGCCAATTGAAGGTCTTAATCGCCGAGGGCACGCCGATGGCCATGGTCATAATCGAAAAAGCAAAAGCTGAATATGGGCTCATGCCGCTCATGAACATGTGATGGCCCCAGACCATGAAACCCAGCAACCCGATCGACAGCATGGCGTAGACCATGGCCTTGTACCCAAAGATTGGTTTCCGTGAAAACACCGAGAGCAACTGCGAGCACAATCCCATGGCCGGCAAAATCGCGATGTACACTTCAGGATGGCCAAAGAACCAGAACAAGTGCTGCCACAAAAGCGGCGAACCACCCTTGTGCGCGACGATTTGCCCGCTAAACACCGTCAGGGGCACGTAGAAGCTGGTGCCCGCGTTGCGATCCAAGATCAACAGGATGCCCGCCGAAAAAAGTACGCCAAAGGCCAGAAGTCCCAGGATCGCGGTGATAAACCAGGCCCAGCAGGTCAGCGGCATGCGCATCATGGACATGCCCTTGGCGCGCATATCCAGCGTGGTGGTAATGAAATTCAGCGCACTCATCAACGCGCCGATGCAGAAAAGGGCGATGCTGATGATCCACATGTCCGCGCCGGGACCTTCGCCGGGCCCCGCCGTCGGCACCGCGCTCAACGGCGGATATCCCGTCCAGCCATGCAGTGGCGCTCCCCCGGTCACGAAGAAAGCCCCGAGCATCACGATAAAGGCCAAGGCCGTCACCCAGAAAGACAGCATGTTCAACACGGGGAAAGCCATGTCCGCAGCGCCGATTTGAATCGGCAGAAAATAATTGCCGAAGCCTCCCTGCGGCGCGGTGGTCAAAACGAAAAATACCATGATCGTGCCGTGCATGGTCACGAGCGTCAGATAAGTTTCCGGCTTGATGTCACCGAGGAACGGCAGAGTAATGTTCGGCCAGATCAGATGGATGCGCATCAGCAACGACAAAAACATGCCGACGAACACGGCGGTCAGCGCCAGAAAATAATACTGCAGGCCGATGACTTTATGATCGAGGCTGAAGACCCACTTGCGTATGAACCCTTGCGGTGCCGCGTGAGCGTGAGCTTCGTGGGCAGCGAATTCCCGGGTAGCCATTATTGTTTCTCCGCCTCCCGTGCCGCCAGCCATTGGTCGAACTCCTGCTGGCTGACGACTTTTAGCATGCCGTGCATCTTGTAGTGGCCCAGTCCACAAAGCTCGGCACAGGTGACTTCGTATTCCCCGATTGTAATCGGTGTGAAATGCATGTGGATCGCCAGGCCCGGCACCGCGTCCTGCTTGAAGCGCATGTTGGGAATGAAGAAGCTATGGATAACGTCGTGAGCGCGCAGAATCAGTTCCACTTCGCGATTCACCGGCACGTACATGGTTCCCGATACCACGTCGTCTTTCGAGGCCGGGTCCGAGGTGTCGAGACCGACCGCACTTTCTCCGCCAGCGGACGGATCGATTAATTCCGGTTTGGTCGCGCCGAATTTGCCATCCGGTCCCGGATACCGGAAATACCACGCAAACTGCATCCCAGTTACCTCTACCTGGGTGGCGCCGGGTTCCGCCGGCCGAAAACGCTCCGATGCCCAGATCGAGCTGCTCATCAGATTCAGGCCAATAAAGAGGATCGCCGTCAGCACGGTCCAGACAATTTCCAGCATATTGTTGCCGTGCACGTAGCGCGCAGGAGGCGAAGAGGGGCGCTCGCGATACTTCCAAGCGAAATATCCCAGAGACACTTGCGCAGCCACGAAAACAATCCCCATCACGAGGTAGGTAGTGGCGAAGTGATGGTCAATGCCCGCGGCCGCAGCGGAGGCTCCGGTCGGCAACCACCATGTCTTGGCGATAAAGAAGTAGGCGCTGACGAAAGTGATCAGCCAGATGACTAGCAAAAGAACGAGGCCCATGTAGCGCGACCTCCCGAGTGAATTTCTCGGCCGTCCCCACTATGGTAGCGCTTACAATCCCCGGAGTCACAACAGTGGGGCGTCAAACGATGGGAGTCTACCACAGCTTACTCCGTGCGCAAGCGCGTTGTTGCATTTCTCTATTTCTCGCGCGTCGAACTCCCGCAGTGGCGGCATACGTTCTGGAAAACGTGGTGCTTATGACGTCGCGATACGATGCATTGACGTCCTTTTCCATTTTGAGTAACATCCGTTCCGTTTCCTGGGGGGTCCGGTGCAATGGTAAGGACCTCGCGATGTTTCGAACCAGAATTTTCCCAACTCGGCGGGCCCGATACGCTCGAGGGCGTCGAGCGCTTGCGCTGTAATTTGCCCTTCGCTGACTTTTCCTTCGCGTTCTTCCGACTCTATTGCGCTGCGAAAGTTATTGCAGTTTCCTGCAATCTTGAAGGCGCGAGTAAATTTACCGTAGACGATCCAAAGGGGGAAGGCGCGGCGAGCTTGGCCGCCGGGGTCTAATTTCGAGGACCATTTTCCAGGAGGTAACGCATGGCGGGCCCGGAGACTGTATCGGATAGACCGAAACCGGATGCGGCGAAGGCGTCGGGTAGCGCCGATGACGCAGCCAAGTACGTGGGCACGCCTGCTGTGGGTACCTCGAAAGCGGCAGGCGCCGCCGGTTTGGCAAGCGTTGGTCCGCAGGACAGTCAGATCAACAACCGGCGGCGGCGGTTAGTGTGGTGTGCTATCTCTGGATTTCTGGGCGCCTGGTTTATCGCTTTCCTACGTTTTTTTCTGCCGCGCACGCTCTTTGAGCCTCCTACCGTCTTCAAGATCGGCTATCCCTCGGACTACGCGCTGGGCGTAGACACCAAGTGGCAGCAGAAATACCGGATCTGGGTCGACCGCACTCCCGACCGCGTCTTCGTCATCTACGCGCGCTGCACGCATCTCGGCTGCACACCGGACTGGAAAGCCAGCGAAAACAAATTCAAGTGCCCGTGCCATGGCAGCGGGTACGACAGCGAAGGTATAAATTTCGAGGGACCAGCGCCGCGGCCAATGGACCGCGCGAACGTGAGCCTTGCGCCCGACGGCCAAATCGTTGTGGACACCTCGCGCCTCTATCAGTGGCCCAAGGGCCAGCCCAGTCACTTCAGTGATCCGGGCTCGTTCTTAGAGGTGTAATCGATGCCCGACGAGAAAAAGGCAAACGGCAAGAACGGCAAATCGGTCGGCCTGGTTGACCGCCTCAAGGAAGATCTCAACTCCATCAAGACCGATCTTCCCGCGAAAGCCAAAGAGCAAGTGGAGCTACTCAAGAATCCCACTAAAACGCAGGTCTACACTTCCATTTTCCGGCACAAGCATGACGACACGCCGCGTAATCGCGCCCTCGGCGTCCTGTCCAACGTTTTTTTGCATCTGCACCCTGCCAAGATCAATCGCGACGCAGTGCGCTACAGCTACACCTGGGGGATGGGCGGCATCACCTTCTATCTGTTCCTGGTGCTTACATTCACCGGCGTACTGCTCATGTTCTATTACCACCCCACTAAAGTGCAGGCCTTCCGCGACGTCCTTTACCTCGAACACGACGTGCCTTTCGGCAAGCTGCTCCGCAATATGCACCGCTGGGCCGCGCACCTGATGGTCATCGCCGTTGAGCTGCACATGTTTCGCGTTTTTCTCACCGGCTCGTACAAGAAGCCACGGGAGTTCAACTGGAACGTGGGCGTGATTCTTCTGGTGCTCACGCTGCTGCTTTCCTTCACCGGCTATCTGCTGCCAGACGATCAACTGGGTTTCTGGGCCGTGACGGTGGGAACCAACATGGCGCGCGCCACTCCTCTCCTCGGCCACGAAGGCCCGTTCGGCGCGCAAATGGGCATGACTCCTTACAATGACGTCCGCTTCGGGCTGCTGGGCGGCTCGATCGTTGACGCCAACGCACTGCTCCGCTCCTACATTTGGCATTGCATCGGCATCCCTATCATTGCCTTAATCTTCATGATGGTGCACTTCTGGCGCGTGCGTAAGGACGGAGGAATTTCCGGTCCGAACTCGGTGATGCTCGAATCCGAGATCAAGGAGCCCAGGAAATAACCATGGATTGGCGCCAACTTTGGGAAATCATGTCCGCGCCGGACAATGTGCCGATCATCGCGCTCATTCCTCTGCTGGCGTTCTATATATATCTTGCTTGGCGCCAGGCGCACGCCAACGATCTGCTCATCGAGCAACTCGAAGGCGACGCCGCCCTAGCCAAGACGCACCACCGCAAAGCGTGGCCATTCAAGCCCGGCTGGCAAAAAGAAGTCCACGTGTGGCCGTTTCTTCTTCGTATCGAGTTTCTGGCCGCGATCATCGTCACCATCATTCTGATGGTGTGGTCCATCACGTTAAACGCGCCGCTTGAGGAGCCGGCGAATCCGAATCTGACGATGAACCCCGCAAAGGCGCCGTGGTATTTTCTCGGCCTCCAGGAAATGCTCGTCTACTTCGACCCGTGGATCGCCGGCGTGGTCATGCCCACGCTCATTATTATTGGCCTGATGGTCATCCCTTATATAGACACCAATCCGCTCGGCGCAGGCTATTACACCTGGAAGCAGCGCAAATTCGAGATCGGCACATTCCTCTTCGGCTTCATTATTTTGTGGGTGTCCATGATCACCATTGGTACCTTCATTCGCGGTCCCGGCTGGCAGTGGTTTTGGCCCGGGCAAACCTGGGATCACAATCGCCTCATCTACGAGGTCAATCGCGACTTGCCGGATCTTTTCGGCATCACCTCCAACCTCGGCAAAGCCATCTTCGGCGCCGTGGTAGTCGGCGGCTTCTTCGCCATCGGCGGCTTCATAGTCCACGCGCTGTATCGCCGCTACAATCCAAAAAATTATCAGCGCAAGAGCCTCCTGCAATATTCCATCTTGATGGTCTTTTTCCTGACCATGATCGGCCTGCCCATCAAGATGCTCCTGCGCCTCATGTTCCACATTAAATATGTCTGGATAACGCCATGGTTCAATGTCTAGCCAGAGATAAAGGAGGCCAATCATGCACCGGCGTGAATTCCTGAAGCTGGGAGCGATCGCAGGTGGAACGATCTTGCTGGGTAGCGCGGGTCGCTTTCGCAGCGTCTTGGCCGCGCCCAAGGAGATCCCCACGGTAGACCGGCTCGTCATGACCAATTTGGTCGACAACATCTATGACATCTTCGCGAAGGGCGGAAAGTTTGGGAACGTCAACGTCACGCGAAATAACTTGCCCTTCCCCTACGGCTCGGACGTCCCGCTGCTCTCCGAGCATGGGCTGGCCTATCATCTGCAGTCCTTCCGAGGCGTTGAGGAAAAGCAGATCCTGCTGGACTTCGCGCTCACGCCTCATACCCTCACAAACAACTACCAGCGATTGAGAGTTGACCCTCCCAAGGCCGATGCCCTGATCATCAGCCACGGTCACGTGGACCATTACGGGGGTTTGCTCGACTTGGCGACTAGCCTCCAGGGACACGGCAAACCCGACCTCACCCTCTATGCCGGCGGCCGGGACACGTTCTGTCATCGCTGGGTTGTGCAGCCGGACGGAAAAAAGGTCGACTACGGTGAGCTCAAGCAGGATGCGCTCGAAGCCCGAGGATTAAAGGTCGTGCTCGCCGAGGAGCCGACCTCGGTGGCGGGCCATGCGATGACTTCAGGTCACATCCCGCGTATTACCGCTTTCGAGATGTCTCCTCCGGCCGCTCGACTGGAAGCGGGTGCAACCGGCTCTGGTTGTGATGCCACGTTCCACTTCCCTCCCGGCGCAGTCAAGGTTGAAGCCAAACCGGGAGATTTGGTGAAGGACATCTTCTGGGGCGAGCACGCAACCGCTTACAACGTCAAGGATCGAGGCCTGGTCGTGGTTTCATCGTGCGGCCACGCGGGAATCATCAACTCTGTTCGCCAGCTCCAGAAGTCCACGGGGATCGAGAAGGTTCATGCCGTCGTTGGCGGGTGGCATTTGGCTCCGTATCCCGATGACATCATTGACAAGACCGTGGGAGCGTTAAAGGAGATCGACCCGGATTACCTGATTCCTATGCACTGCACCGGCTTCCGCACGATGATGGCTGTCCAACGCGTGATGCCAGAGAAGCTGATCATGCCCTCAACGGGAACGAGTGTGGTATTTGGAGCCTAGCTCCAGTCCGGGACTGAGAAGGGAATCCGCCTAGGAGGAACTGGTGCCCGATAAGCCCATTCCCGATGACGACCCGATCGTAAGCAAATCGCTGGCGCCCCACTTCGTCGTGGCCGTGATTATCCTGATGGCCACGTTGTTCTGGGCCTTGTGGGACGAAGATTTCGGCCAGCGCCCGTGGAAAACCTTCCAGCAGGAATGGAAGACTCGCTACTCGACGTTCCTCAAGACCGCGCGTTCGCAGTCCAGCGCCTCGCAGAAAGATGTGGAGGCCGCCCCCGAATACCAAGCTATTAAATTGTCCTTTGAGCAGGCCAACCAGAGCGCCGCCCCGCGGGTCAAGGAAATCAATGAGAAATTGCGCGACGTCGGCGCCAAAATCCTCGCGGTGCAGAGCGTCTTTACCGACCGCCGCGCCTACGTCAACGCCTCTACCTATGACATCGAGACGGAAACGAGCAACGCCGCGAAGCAACACAAACAACGAAATCTGGACGCGTACAAGCAGGAAGTCACTACCGTCGAAATGCCCGACGGCAGCAAGCAGAAATACAATTTCCCGCAGCTGGAAGAAACCTACAACGAGCTGCGTAACGAGCGCACCAGCCTAAGCGCTGAACTCGGCGAGCTGATCAAGCCGGTCAACGAGCAGAAAGAAAAGCTGGATGCCTACGTTTCCGAGCACATGGTCAATCTCACGCCTACGCAGCTCAGCGGCTTGCAGGAAAAGACCGAAGCCTGGGAACCAAAAATCCTGCAGATCAACGTGCCCGAAGCCAACATCGTGGACCGATGCGAATCTTGCCACATGGGGATTCGCGAGCCCGTCAAACTCACCGCCGCGGCCATGTCCCTCAAGGGCAAAACGCCTGACGAATACGCCCGCGCATTCACCAGCCATCCTGAGGCTGACCTGCTGAAGATTCACGACCCGGATAAATTCGGCTGCTCGCCGTGCCATCAGGGCAATGGCCGCGCCACCACCAGCGTTGAGAAAGCCCACGGCAACTACGAGCATTGGCTCTGGCCTTTATTCCCGAGGGGAAATGTGGAAGCGGGCTGCCAAACCTGCCACGCGGCGGATATGTTGCTGGTGAGTAATGATGTTGGCTGGACGCTCTCCGAAGGCAAAGACCTGTTCCGTCAGCGCGGCTGTGTGGGCTGCCATCGCTACGAAGGCTACGACAAAGAGCCCGAAGACCTGCTCTCCATCGCCCAGCAAATCAAGCTCATCGAGCAAGAGAAAAAAGACAATCTGAAGCAAGCCAACTACCTGATGAAACAGGCCGACGCCGCTGAGTCCAACGAGGAAGCCAATCGCCTCAACGATCGCGCCGTTGCCCTCAAAGTCACCAACAGCAAACTCGCCCTGCGCATCGTTCAGCTCGACCGCACGACCAAGAGCCTCCTGCAAGACGTGAAAAAAGTCGGTCCCAATCTCAAGGACATTCGCCTGAAGCTGAACCGGAACTGGATTCCCATCTGGCTGAAGAAGCCCAGCGCCTTCCGCGCTACGACCAAAATGCCTGATTTCCGTTTCAACGATGAGCAGATCCAATCCATCTCCGCGTACTTGTGGCAGTCGGCGCTCGCGGATCCTTTGCCCGCGCACAAGCCCGGCAGCGCCTCGCACGGGAAAGAGCTGTTCGAATCGCGCGGCTGCCTGGCCTGCCACTCCATTGGGGAGGGCAACCAGGTGCAAGGCGGTACCTTTGCCGCCAATCTCACACGCGTGGGCGAAAAAGACAATTACGATTACCTGGTTCGCTGGGTGCACAACGCCCGCGAACGCACCCGCCCCTATTGTCCCTACGAGAAAAAAGACATCGGCCCCGAGGATTACAAGAAAAAGGGCTTGCCTTATGTTTTCGATCTGGAGCACAGCAAATGCCCCAATGACGGCCACGAACTGCAAGTACAGAACATGACCGTTATGCCCAGTCTGCGGCTCTCTCCACAGGATGCGGAAGATGTGGCCAGCTATCTCGTCACGTTGAAAAAGCAGGAGCCTTCCGCATATCCCGATGCTTCCTTCATGGACGATCCCAAGCTCAAGGACGAAGGTAAGAAGTGGATTCGTCACTTCGGTTGCGCCGGCTGCCACGAAATCTCCGGCCTGGAAGACGAAGGCCGCATCGGCACCGAACTGACCACCGAAGGCAGCAAGCCCATCGAGCGTCTAGATTTCGCTCTGCTCACGGAAACCGCGCAGCGTGGCGGCCACGAACCCATTACCGATCCCGACGATCTCGCGCGCCTTCCAGAAGGCCCGGCCAAGCAGCCCTGGTATGACGACAAAGGGTTCTTCGAGCACAAGCTGGCCGAACCTAACATCTGGGATCAAGGCAAGATCAAGCCCGAAGAAGAAAAGCTGCGCATGCCCAATCTCCACCTGACGAAAGAACAAATCCGCGCCCTCACCACCTTCCTTATGGGCAGCCAGGAAAGTGCGCTTCCCATCAGTTATCAATACAAGCCCCTGGATTATCGCCGCGACATTCAAGAAGGGTGGTGGATCGTCAGAAAATATAACTGCATGGGCTGCCACCAATTAATTCCCGGCCAGAAGACTTCGCTAATGGCCCTCCCCCGCTATCAGGAAGCGCAAGAACAGCTGCCTCCCAAGCTGCTGACCGAAGGCGCTCGCGTCGATCCCCAGTGGCTATTGCGCTTCCTCGCCAATCCGTCTCTCAGCGACAACGACACCAATCGCAACGGAATTCGCCCCTACCTTCAGGTGCGTATGCCTACCTTCTCTTTCTCGGAAAATGAATTGGGCAAACTGGTGCGCTTCTTCCAGGCGCTCTCGCAGCAGCCGTTCCCTTACATTCCAGAACAGCGCCCGATGCTCACCGCCCAGGAAACCAATATGGCGCGCAGCCTCTTCAGCAGCCCGGCCGCCCCTTGTTTAAAGTGCCATGCCACTGGCGATCCCACACATGATCGCACCGCCACGGCGCCCAACTTCCTGCAAGCCAAGGGGCGCCTCAAACCCGATTGGGTGGAGCGCTGGATCATCGACCCGCAGGCTATCAGCCCGGGTACCTCCATGCCTTCCGGACTGTTTAAACGGGAGAACAACCGCTGGACATTTTCCGGTCCCACGCCCGCTTCTTTCAAGGGATACGACAAGGATCACACGAAACTATTGGTGGAATACATTTTCCAGCTCACTCCGGAAGAACAACGGCGCGTGAGTACATCGATGGGGCCGCGAGCCGCGAATGGAATGCATTCCTCTGGAATGACAACAGCGCGCGGCTCCGCTCAGCGCGCCCCGGACTAGGAACTGGATTTATTTGCATGAGCTTTTCAGACTTCAATGGAGAGGCAGGAACAAAATGAAAACGAAGAAATTGCTAACAATCCGGAGCCTGGCAATTTTGGCCGGAGTCGCTCTGCTGGCCGGATGCGGCAAGAAAGAAACCGCCGAAGAGCAGCCGTCGGCTCCTGGCCCGGCCGCTCCCGCGGTCACGCCTATTGATCCCGCCACCGCCGCAACCGTAAGCGGAACGGTAAAATTCGATGGCGCCGCCCCCAAATCCGCCAAGATTGACATGAGCCAAGACTCCAACTGCCAAGGCTCAAACACTGCCGAGAACTTCGTCGTCAGCGGAGGACGCCTGGAGAACGTTTTCATCTATGTCAAGGAGGGACTCGGCAGCCGCGCCTTCGACGTTCCGAAAGAGGCGGTCACTCTGACACAAAGCGGCTGCAAATATAAACCCCACGTCCTCGGCGTGATGGCTGGACAAACCATAACCATCGTCAACAGCGACCCCACCACGCATAACATTCACCCTACCCCCAAAGATAATCGCGAGTGGAACGAGTCGCAGGCTCCGCAAGCTCCGCCACTGCAAAAGACGTTTGCGCGTGAAGAAATCCTGCTGCCGGTGAAGTGCAACCAGCATCCCTGGATGCGCATGTTTGTCAACGTGGTCAAAAACCCCTTCTACGCAGTCAGCGGTCCGGACGGCAAGTTCGAAATCAAAGGCCTGCCGCCGGGTGATTATACGATCGCCTTCGTGCACGAAAAACTCGGAGAACAAGACCAGAAGGTGACGCTGGCCGCAAGAGACAGCAAAACCGTAGAAGTAACCTTCAAGCCCGGCACGTAACCTTTTAAAGTATCGCGGTCTTGTTATCCTGTTTACCCCGAACGTCGAGGGGAAGCTCCGAAGGGCCGCTGCTTTTACGGATGTAACGGCGTGATCGAGGTTTGGGACGGACGAGACGCGGACTTTCGAAACCGCGCCGCATTTTGGAAGTAAGGAGGTTTTTTGCTTCTAATGACGCTATTGCTTTCCTTACTGCTCGGCCTTCTCTCGCTCGCGGGCATCGCCTGGATCATCATCGCCGGCTCTCTCCTCAGCGTCGACGGCCTGTTCATGAGTCTGATCCTGCTCACTCTCGCTGGCATCTTTTTCCTGAATGTTTTGCTCGAACTCCGTGATCGCGGCTCCGCCGGAAAAGGCAAGGGAGCTTCGTCAAAAGCCGTGCCAGCTGCAAAGACGGACTAAGTTCGAAGAAAATACATGGCGATTCGCCCACTAACGTCAGAGACAGCGAATCCGCCTGAGATCGCAGAGAATTACCCAGCACATTCTGTGCGTCTTCGCCACCACATGTCCAACCGCAATCGCCTGCTCTTCTTCGTCACCGCCTGGCTGATTGTGCTCATGCCGTTCCTGTTTTGGTGGAGCACCTGGTTCGGGCGCCGGCTTTCGGACACGCAGATCACCGCATATCTAAACGACGACAAGCACCCGCGCCACATCCAGCACGCGCTCGTGCAGCTCGGTGAGCGTATGGCGCGCCAGGACGCCGGCGCAACGCGCTGGTATCCGCAGCTCCTGCGCCTCGCCTCGCATCCCGTAGAAGAAGTCCGCAACACGGACGCCTGGGTCATGGGCCAGGACGCTTCGACCGCGGCCTTCCACGAAACACTGTTGACGATGTTGCAGGACTCCTCGCCAATGGTTCGCGGCAACGCCGCGCTCTCTCTGGTGCGTTTCGGTGACGCCGCCGGCCGGCCCCAGATTGTCGCTCTCTTGCAGCCCGCGTCCGTCGTCGCGACCGCCGCCGGCCGCGTCATCGACATTGACAAAGTCGGAACTTCCGTGCGCCAGGGCGGCCTCATCGCCAAACTACAGGATGGAGAGCGCACCACCGAAATTCGCGCACCGATCAGTGGCCGCATTCGCACTCTTTCCGTCGCGACAGGAGCCACCATCGCAGCCGGCGCGCAAGTGGCCTCCATCG
>Ga0209166_10003029_pt1 | contig 12345 bp, 13 predicted proteins | sample Coa_R1_3_FD_187151 | JGI IMG/M metagenome (GOLD analysis project Ga0209166, IMG submission 187151) | Surface soil microbial communities from Centralia Pennsylvania, which are recovering from an underground coalmine fire - Coalmine... | ecosystem: Environmental > Terrestrial > Soil >... | reverse complement strand
GTTCATCATGCCGGCGATGAAGGGGTAGGTCGGGCCGGACTGGGACGGGTCGTTCATGCCAACCGCGCCCTTCCACTGCGACCCGAGCAGCTGGTTCCAGCTAGTTGGCGGGCTGGGCACCTTCGTCTTGTTGTAGACGAGCGCGGCCATGAGGGTCACGCCGGTGGGCGTGTAGCTCTTGTCCGGGGGCAGCGACTGGGTGCCCAGGCTGTCCCACTTCACCGCGGGCTCGAAGCCCTTGAGCAGGAGGCCCTGCTGGTCCAGGGCGGCGAAGGCGGTCGCGCCATCCACCCAGAGCAGGCCCCAGTTCGGGTTGTTACGTGACGCCTCGATCTGGGTCAGCAACGGCCCGGTCGAGTTGTCGTCGAGCTTCACCGGGATGCCGGTGGCCTTGCTGAAAGCGGAGGCCATAGCGTGGTCGTAGCCCTGCGCCGAGTAGATGACCAGCGGCACCGTGGCCGCTTTTCCGGACGATCCCGGCGACGAGGACGACGACGAGCAGGCAGCCAGGGCGAGCGCGCCGGATGCCGCGAGAGCGGCGACGGCCAGCGCCCTGGTGCGGAGCGGAAGATGTATACAGGTGGGGCTCATGCTGGCAGCTTGGACCCCTGAACCAGCGGGAGCGTGGCGCGAAGATGACGTCCAGATGAACCGTTGATCACAATGCCAAGTTAACAGCTGTTAAGTTGACTGGCTGATGACAGTTACTATATCCAGGTGTGCAGGGGGCCAGATCGAGTGCCGGGCCAGGGCGCCGCGGCGAGCGTACCGGAGGGAGGTGGGGGCTCAGTGGCCGTCAGCTTCCTGCGCGTACACCCGGGCCGCGTACTCCTCCAGCGACTCCGCGCACACCGCCAGAGCCTTCTCCGCGGCCTGCCGGCCGCCCGCCCCGAACACGTCGCGCTGCCGGACCCGGTCAAACCACTTCTGCAGCTTGTCCAGGTCGACCTCGTTCTCCTCCAGTTCCGCGTACGTGTAGTGGCCGGCCACGTGCTCCTTCTTCACCTGCGCGAGAAAGTCCTCGCAGCGGTCCACGATCTCCTCGTACTCGTCGTCCCGGGCCGCCTGGAACGCCGCATGCACGTCCTGCGCCCCGGCGAGCACCGCACAGGACAGCAGCGCCGCGGTGCCGCCCATGTCGAGGATCTCGCTGCGCAGTTTGCGCAGCGCGCGTTCCGCGCCCAGCCCCGCGGGCAGCGCGGCCGCCGAGTTCTGCAGGTAGATGGCACCGAGGCTCTTCAGCCGCCGCCACACCGCCGAGCGGAGCCTGGTTGGCTCGGGCGGTATGCGGTAGATGAGCAGAAGCCAGCCCTCGTCGGCCGGGCGATCTTCGTCAGCCACAGTCGTATTCTCTCCCAGCCCCGCCGAGGCCCGGCACCCGCAACCACGCAGGAGGTCGCGTGAACTCCCTGGCCCTCGTCCTGACCGTCTTCATCGCCTGCGCCGTGGAAGCGGTGGAGGCGCTCACCATCGTGCTCGCCGCGGGGCTGACTCGCGAGTGGCGCTCCACCTTCCAGGGCATGGCCGCCGCCCTGGCCGCGCTGGCCGTCATTGTGGCGGTGGTCGGCCCGGCACTCACCCTGGTGCCGCTGACGGGGCTGCGGCTGGCCGTCGGCGCGCTGCTGGCCATCTTCGGCCTGCAGTGGCTGCGCAAGGCCATCCTGCGCGCCTCCGGATACAAGGACCTGCACGACGAAGGGGCGATCTACGCGCGGCAGGTCGCCGCGGCGCGGGCCGCCGCCACTGGCAGCAGGCGCAGCGTGCACGACTGGTACGCGTTCACGCTCTCGTTCAAGGGCGTGCTGCTCGAAGGCCTCGAGGTCGTCTTCATCGCCATCACCTTCGGTGACAACCAGCAGAACCTCGGCCTCGCCGCGGTGGGCGCGGTCGCTGCGGTCATCATGGTCGCGGCCGTCGGGATCGCGGTGCGGGCGCCGCTGTCGCGGGTCCCGGAGAACACCATGAAGTTCGTCGTCGGCATCATGCTGACCTCGTTCGGCGTGTTCTGGGGCGCGGAAGGGGCCGGCGCGGCCTGGCCGGGCAACGACGCCGCGCTGCTGGTGATCATCCCGGCGATCGCGATGATCGCGCTCGGCTACGTGGCTCTGCTGCGCCGTGCCCGCGCGGCGGCCGGGGCCGAGGTCCCCTCGGTGGAAAGGAGCACCGTATGAGCAGGTGGCTGCGCTCCGTCGGGGCGTTCTGGTACGACTTCGTCATCGGCGACGACTGGCGCGGTGCTGCGGTGGTGGCCGTGGCCCTCGCCGTGACCGCTCTGCTGGTGCATGCCGCGGGGGTGGCGGCATGGTGGCTGCTGCCGATCGCGGCGGTCGCCGCGCTCGGCTGGTCGCTGCGCCACGCCACGTCCGGCAGGTCCTGACGGCCGCCCGCCTTCGGACAGTACGCGGGCCGTTCCTCTCTGACGCCGTACCCGGGCCGGGTGCCGCCCAGCCGTTCCGCGGGCCGGCGCCGTCCAGCCGTTACGCGGGGCCGCGCGCCTTGACCAGGCCGGTCTCGTAGGCGAAGACCACCGCCTGCACCCGGTCGCGGAGGCCCAGCTTGGCCAGCACCCGGCCGACATGGGTCTTCACCGTGGCCTCGGACACGAACAGCCGCCCGGCGATCTCGGCGTTGGACAGGCCCTGGGCGACGTGCACGAGCACCTCGCGCTCGCGGCTGGTCAGGCAGTCCAGGCCGGGCGGCGCGGGGCCGTGGCCGGCTGGGAACAGCGGCGCGAACCGGTCGATCAGGCGCCGGGTGGTGGACGGGGCCACGACCGCGTCGCCGGAGTGCACCGCCCTGATGCCGAACAGCAGTTCCTCCGGCGGCACGTCCTTGAGCAGGAACCCGCTGGCGCCCGCCTTGAGTGCCGCGTAGGCGTATTCGTCGAGGTCGAACGTGGTCAGCATGAGCACCCGGGGCCGCTCGCCGGCCTGGCAGATGCGCCGGGTGGCCTCGATCCCGTCCAGGCGCGGCATCCGCACATCCATTACCACCACGTCGGCGGTCACCGCGCGCAGCAACTGGAGCGCGGCGGCGCCGTCGCCCGCCTCGCCGACGACCGTCATGTCGGCCTGGGCGTCGAGCACCATGCGGAACCCGGCGCGCACCAGTTCCTGGTCGTCCACCAGCAGGATGCGGATGCTCATGCCGCCCCCGCCCCGGCTTGCGCTTGTTTCTGCGCCTGTGCCTCCGCCCGTGCCTGTGTCTCCGCCTGTGCCTCCGCCTGTGCCTGTGCCTCCGCCCGTGTGGGCGTGGGTGGGAGCGTGAGCGGCAGGGTGGCCATCACCTCGAAACCGCCGCCGGGCCGCGGCCCCGCCGTGACCGAGCCGCCGTACATCGCGACCCGCTCACGCATGCCGGTCAGACCGTGCCCCGCCCCGGGCGGCGCCGCGCCCCCCAGCTCACCCAGGCCGTCGTCGCTGATCGCCAGCACCAGCGCGGCCGGCGAGTACCGGAGCAGGACCGACGCGGAGGCGACCGGGCCCGCGTGCTTGCGGGTGTTGGTCAGGGACTCCTGCACGATCCGGTAGGCGGCCAGGGCGGCACCGCTGGGCAGCGGCTGCGGATCCCCCTCGACGGTGAACGACACCGGGAGCCCCGCGCCGCGCGCCTGGTCCAGCAGTTCGCCCAGCTCGCCGATCCCAGGCTGCGGCGCCCGCTCGGACGCGGTGCCGTCCTCGCGGCGCAGCACGCCGAGCAGCCGGCGCATCTCGGCCAGTGCCTGCCGCCCGGTGGCGGAGATGGCGGCCAGGGCCTCCCTGGCCCGGTCCGGGTCGGTGCCGAGAGCGTATGAGGCGCCGTCAGCCTGCACCACCATGACGCTGACGTTGTGCGCGATCACGTCGTGCAGTTCCCGGGCGATTCTGGCCCGCTCCGCCACGGCGGCGATCCGCGCCTGGGCGTCCCGTTCGCGCTCCAGCCGGGCGGCCCGGTCCTCCAGGCTCGCGTAGTACGCGCGGCGGTAGCTCATCGAGTCACCAAGCAACCAGGCCAGCACCGCGGGGCCGGCGAACACGATCGCCCCTATCGTCAGCCAGCTCACCAGGCTGTGGCTGCTGAACCTGGTCCACCGGGCGACCCCCACCGCCGAGCCCAGCAGGCAGATGGCCAGCCCCGGCACCGACAGCCGGCGCGGGGTGTAGGCGGCGAGCGTGTAGAGCACGATCAAGATGGTCACGTCCGTCGCGGCCGGCCGGACCCCCAGCAGGACCTGGACGAAGCCAGCCAGGATGGCCGCGGCGAAGCTGCCCACCGGATGCTTCCGGCGAAACACCACCGGTGCCGCGATCGCGATGGCCAGCGGGATGTCCAGAAACATGCCCGCCGCCACGGCCGGGGCCGCGCCCGCCAGCACCAGCGCGGCCGCCAGCATGCCATCCACCAGCATCGGGTGGCGGCGCAGCCAGGCATACAGGGCGGACACGCGTCCAGGGTAGATCCGGGCGGCCGCCCCGGCGTCATCCTCGCGGGTACGCTGCCCTCATCCTCGCGGGCGACAGCCCGCCTTAGCGCGACAGCCCGCCGTGGACTGGGGCGACAGCCCGCCCTGGAAAGGTGCGCCAGTGACCGACTGTGTGTTCTGCCGGATCGTGGCGGGCGAGGTGCCCGCGCACTTCGTGCTCCAGGACGACGAAACGGTGGCGTTCCTTGATGCCAGGCCGGTGTTCAAGGGGCACCTGCTGGTGGCGCCACGGCAGCACCACGAGACGCTGGCCGACCTGCCGCCCGCCGCGGTGGGGCCGCTGTTCCAGCGGGTGCGGCTGCTCAGCGCCGCCGTGCCGGCCGCGCTCGGCGCGCAGGGCACCTTCGTCGCGGTCAACAACGTGGTCAGCCAGAGCGTGCCGCACCTGCACGCGCACGTGGTGCCGCGGACGAAGGGCGACGGGCTGCGCGGGTTCTTCTGGCCGCGGCAGCGCTACGCCAGCGAGGACGAGGCGGCGGAGTACGCCCGGCGGATCCGGGACGCCGTGGCCAGCGTGGCCGCCTGAGCCGGGCTACCCGCCGCCAGTCCCGCCGCCGCTGGCTTGGCGGCCCGTGCCCGGCCGTGCCGGTCCCTTGGACGAATACGGCGGCGGCAGCGCGGTGCAGCCCAGGCAGGGGGGCTTGCCGCGGAAGAACGGCGGGATCGACGGGGAGTCGGTCTTCGGGTTTGTGGGCAGCAGGAACGGCGGGCGCGGCGCCTGGCTGAAGTTGAAGTCGTTGACCAGGTTGCCCAGCTGCGGCACGTTCTCCCGGACGTCGGGCCGGGGATCCCACCGGCCGTCGGTCTTCGGGTTGAGCCGGGCACCGCCGAGGAAGTCGTCCTCGATGAACTTCAGGTACGCGTCGCTGCTCAGCGTCTGGTGGTCGATGTAGCCCTTCTTGGCGAACGGCGAGATGACGATCGCCGGGACCCGCAGCCCGTAGCCGTTGCGGTCGATCTTGGGCGGCAGCACGCCGTCGTAGAACCCGCCCCAGTCGTCCCAGGCGAGGAAGATGGCCGTGGTGCCCCAGTCGGGGCTCTTCATCGCGGCGTTGATGACCGCGGTGACGTAGGCCTGGCCCTGGTGGATGCTGGCCGGTGGGTGCTCGCTGTCCATCTGGGACGGGGTAACCCAGCTCACGTGGGGCAGGGTGCCCGCCTTGGCCGCCGCGAAGTAGGACGACAGCCCCTGGACGTTGCCGACCTGGTGGTCCCGCTGGACGTCCTCGAACAGCGGCAGCGGGTTCCAGATCCCCGGGGTCGAGGCCCGCTGCTGGACCGGGGAGCAGGCGAGCACCGAGTCGTTGCCGCAGTCGGGCTGGGTGCCTTTCTGTACGTAGTACCTCCAGCTCACGTGGTGGGCGTGCAGCAGCCAGGTGATGTCGGTCCAGGCCATGTCAATGGGCGTGACGCCGGCCGTCAGTTGCTGATCCACCGCCTGCCCGATCGCCACCCCCTTGTCCGGGCCGCCGATGTTGTTGACGCAGCTCTTGGGGTTGGCGTCTTTGCACCTGGCCGACCAGGCGGACACCATGTACAGGTGGTCGGGCAGCGACCACGACTTCACCGGCTCGAACATGTGGTCCGCGAGCACGAAGTTCTTGGCGTACGCCCAGTAGTTGGGGATCTCCGCCGCGGTGTGGTATCCCATCACGTCCCGCGCGCTGCCCGGCGCGCACTGCGGGTCCTGGGCGAACTTGCAGCTGTTCGCGGCGGCCGCGCGCTGGGCCAGGAACCCGTTCATCTTCCCGCCGTTGATGTCGGCGATCGCGTTCTTCACGCCGTGCGGGCCGCCGCCGTCGGCGTCGTTGGTGTCGTGGTAGGGCCGGATGCACCCGCCGCCGGGATTTGGCACGCAGACCGCCGGCGCGCCATTGTTCATCGGGATCCCGTCCACGCCGGGATAGGTGCCGAAGTAGTTGTCGAACGACCGGTTCTCCTGCATGACGATGATCACATGCTGGATCTTGTGTATGCCGGTGAAGCCGGCCGCGGACTGCGGCCTCACGGGGGCTGAGGATCCGGTCACCTGCGGGGCCGAGGTGCAGGCGGCCAGCAGGCCGGCCAGGAGGCCGCCGGCGGCGAGGCAGGGAAACAGGCGGTGGCTGCGCATGGTCCGAAGCTAAGCAGGAACCACTGGGCCGCCGCCCAAGGTCCGGTAACGATTCAGCGTGATCACCTCAAAGAAGGCTGGGATCTTCCAGGTCCGGCCGAGGTGCTATTCAGGTGATAAGCGCTTATCGTCAAGGTATGGCCGGATGGTGGTCGATCGAGGTATTCCACGGCGAGTTCTCCGCACGGCGATGGCAGGACACCTACAGTAACCCCCTGATCGAGGCGGCCGTGTCCCACGGCGCGACCGACTGGGAATGGCACGAGCACGGGTGGGGCGTGGTGTTCGAGGTGGAGTTCGGTGACGACGCGCAGTGGGCGGCGTTCCGGGCCCTGCCACTGGTCCGGGCGGCACTGGACGCGGTCCCCGATCCGGTCAACGGTCTTCTGGTCTACCGCGGCCGCGGCGGCGGGGCTGGTAGCGTGTCCCCCCGCAAGCCACGGCCGGGCGCGGGCGCGGGCGCGATGGAGTTGCCGGAGCCCGGTGACGAGCCGGTCGCCCGGGTGACCAGGATGGCTCCGCCCGGGGTGCTCGAACCGGCCGACGCCGGGGCACTGTAGGCGCCCGGGCCGGCCGTGGCCCGGGCGTTTTGCGCACGGGCGCCAGCACAGCCCAGCGGACAGTGCAGGATGGAGGCATGAGGGATATCCGAGCCATGGCAGGCGGACTGCGGTCTGCGATCGAGCGGAGCGGCTACTACCCGGGGCTGGTCGCCGATGCGGTACTGTCCGCCCTTGGCTCCGAGCCCGTGGTCTCCTACGTGGTGCACCACGACGCCGTCTTCGACCCGGCCATGGAGGTCCGCCGCCATATGACGGTGCTGGTGCTGACCCCGACCCGGCTGGTGCACTCGCACACCGACGAGCACCCGGCCGAGGAGCCGGGGGAGCGCCCGCAGGCGGAGACCACCACCGAGGCCGTGCAGGTCTCCCGTATCTCGTCGGTGGCGCTTACCAGGGTGGTGCCCGACCCGGCCTCCTACGTGCCCGGCGTCACCATGCCGAGCGAGGTGGTCCTGACCATCGGCTGGAACGTGGTGTCACGGGTCGAGCTGGAGCCCGCCCAGTGCGTGGACGAGAACTGCGAGGCCGACCACGGCTACAGCGGCACGATCTCCGCCGACGACCTGGCGCTGCGGGTGAGCGAGGCCGCCGACGGCGAGGAAGCGGTGCGTCAGGTCCTGGACTTCTCGACTGCGCTGACCGAAGCGACCGCGCACCCGCGCCACTGACCGGGGGGGCGAATGCGAGCCGAGCCTGCCGTGGTCCCTGTCCTGCCGCGCTACGGCGAGAGCACACTGTCGGATCTCGCCTGCTCACTGCTCGCCTCCCTGGGCGTGGCCGGCGAGGCCAACCCGCTGGGTCTGCCGCTCACCGGCCGCGCCTGCCTGCTCGTGGTGGACGGGCTGGGCTGGGAGCTGCTGCGCGACCAGCCGGCCAGCGCGCCATTCCTGTCCGAGCTGGCCGTCAACGGCACTCCGCTGACCGCAGGATTCCCGGCGACCACCGTGACCAGCCTCAGTTCGCTGGGCACGGGCCGGCCCCCGGGCGAGCACGGCATGCTCGGCTATCAGGTCGCCATTCCCGGCAAGAACAAGCTGCTGAACGGCCTGCGGTGGGATAGCTCAGTCGATCCGCGCAGCTGGCAGCCGGGCAGCACGGTGTATGAGCGGGCAGCCCGGGCGGGTGTGCGCACCTACCGCGTGGCGGCGTCCGCGCTGGAGCGGACGGGACTGTCGGCGGCCGTCATGCGCGGCACCGAGTACCGGCCGGCGGACAGCATGGGTGCCCTGGTGGCACAGGCGGCGGCGGCACTGAGGGGTGCCGACCGTGCCCTGGTCACCGTCTACCATGGCCAGCTCGACGCCACCGGGCACACCTTCGGCGCGTCCTCCGACGCCTGGCGCTACCACCTCGGCCACGTCGACAAGCTGGCCGAGCAGCTGGCCGGGGCACTGCCCAGCGGGACCCCGCTGTACGTGACCGCCGACCACGGCATGGTGGACGTGGGGCCGGACGACCGGATCGACGTGGACCAGGTGCCTGCGCTGCGCGAGGGGGTCGCGCTGCTCGGTGGCGAGCCGCGGGCCAGGCACGTGTACGCCGAGCCCGGCGCGGCCGCCGACGTCACCGCGGCCTGGGCCGAGGTGGTCGGCGACCGGGCCTGGGTGCTGTCCAGGGACCAGGCGATCGCTGCGGGCTGGTTCGGCCCGGTGCCGGACGGGATGGGTGCCCGGATCGGCGACGTGGTGGCCGCCCCAGTGGGCCCGTTCGCGCTCGTCGCCAGCCGGACCGAGCCGCTGGAGTCCTCCCTCGTTGGCATGCACGGATCGCTCACGTCCGCCGACCAGCTCGTGCCGCTGCTCAGCCTGCCCATGCTGTGACCCACACCGAACAGCTGCTCACCCCCGGCCCGGCTCAGCGGCCCCGCCTGCACCGCGAGCGCATCCGGGGCGGCGCCACCCACAGTGGGGCATGCCGGTTACCCACAGCATCATCCGGGGAGATGCAAGAGTATGCGGGGCTCGTCCACAGAATTCCCGGACTTACCACAGGACGTTCCCGGCATGGTAACGGTCATTATGATGTCTCCCCGTGATTCCGGCATTGCGGAGCAAGCCGGGGCGGAAGGGGTGCCTGCCATGGAGTCGCTGGACGGGCGGACATACCCGCTGACTGACGTGGGCACGCTTGCGCATGCGCTGGCCGGCCCCACACCGCCGGTGCTGCTCGACATCCGCTGGCGGCTCGGCGGGCCGCCGGGCGTGGAGGCCTACCGGGCCGGGCACCTACCGCGGGCGGTGTTCGTGGACATGGAGTCCGACCTGGCCGCGGCACCTGGGCCGGCGGGGCGGCATCCGCTCCCGCCGCCCACCAGGTTCGAGGCGGCGATGCGCCGCGCCGGGGTCAGTACCGGCAGCACCGTGGTCGTCTACGACGAGGCGGAGGCCACGGCGGCGGCGCGGGCCTGGTGGCTGCTGCGTTACTTCGGGCATCGCGACTGCCGCGTACTCGACGGCGGGTTCCGGGCCTGGGCGGCGGCGGGCGGGCAGGTTGCCTCCGGGGACAGCCCGGCCCCGCGCGCCGGGGACTTCACCGCCCGGCCCGGGCAGATGCCGGTGCTCGATGCGGACGCCGCGGCCGGCCTGGCCCGCCGAGGTGCCCTGCTGGACGCCCGCGCCCGGGAGCGCTACCGCGGCGAACGGGAGCCCGTGGACCCGGTCGCCGGGCACATCCCGGGCGCGCTGAGCGCCCCCACCACGGCGAACATCGCCCCGGACGGCCGGTTCCTGCCCGCAGCCGGGCTGCGGGCCCGGTTCGCCACGCTGGGGGCGGCGGCCGGCGCCGGGATGGTCGGCGTTTACTGCGGCTCCGGGGTCACCGCGGCCCATGAGGTGCTGGCGCTGGAACTGGCGGGTATTCCCGCCTCGCTCTACGTCGGATCCTGGTCCAACTGGGTGGCCGACCCGGCCCGCCCGGTGGCTACCGGCCCCGAGCCCGGCTAGTCGGCCATCCCCTGCTCCGGCCCCGTGGCCCAGTGCGCGGTATTTAGCGCTTCGGCGCGGCTGACCACATGGCGGCCGCGCCTGGAGCTGTACATCCGGTGGAATGCGGGAGACCCGCCACTTCGGGCGCTCCACCGTGCCGGACTGGCGCCGCATAGCTGCAAGAGACCGCCACCACCCGGGCCGGCTGGCCTTTTTCACCCAGCGGCCGACATAATGCAAACCATTGCAGGGGCGGCCGCTGGGCGAGATCATCGCGGCGGCCGGCCCGCCGGCGTGAAGGAGTCATATGCGGGCTGTGGTGGTATCCGAATACGGGGGCCCGGAGGTGCTGACCATCAGGGACATGCCCGAGCCGGAACCGGGCCCGGGTGAGGTCACGATCACCGTCGCCTTCGCCGGGGTCAACTTCACCGACGTCCGCAACCGGATCGGCGATGGCCTGGGCGTGGTGCCGTTCGTACCCGGCGTGGAGGTCGCGGGCACCGTTCGCCGGGCCGGGCACGGGGTGACCGGGCTGAGCCCCGGGCAGCCGGTGGCTTCCCTCACCCGTGGCCATGGGTACGCCGAGGTGGTGAGCGCCGCTGCGGACCTGACCGTGCCGCTGCCGGAGAACATGGCCGGGCGCCCGGAGTCTGCTGGCATGTTCGTAACCGTCCCGCTGGCGCTGATGCTGCTGCGGCGGGTGGCCCGGGTCCTGCCGGCGGAGACCGTGCTGCTGCATGGTGCGGCCGGCGGGGTGGGCACGGTCACCGGCCAGCTGGCCCGCCACTGGGGGCTGCGGCCGCTGCTGGGCACCGCCTCCAGCCCCGCCAAGGCCGAGTTCGCCCGTGGGCACGGTTACGGCCAGGTGTTCGGGTACACCGACTTCGCCGAGGGCGTGCTGGCGGCCACGGCGGGCCGGGGCGTGGACGTGGTGCTCGACCCGGTGGGCGGCCAAGTGCGGGCGAGGTCTTTCGAGCTGCTCGCACCGTTCGGGCGGCTGGTCAGCTACAGCAACATCTCCCGCGAGCCGGAGGTGGTGCCGGACGCCAACTGGATGCGGGCCCGCTGCGTCGGATACCTCGGGTTCTCCGGCGGCCAGCTTCCCCTCCGTGACCCCAGCCTGGTCAGGCCCTCGCTATTGGAGGCCGCCGAGCTGATCTCCTCGGGCATCATCGACGTGCGTGTGACCGAAGTCTTCCCGCTGGAACAGGCCGCGCAGGCCCACCGGGTGTTCGAGCGTCGCGCCGCGGTGGGCAAGTTCATCCTGGTGATCTAGAAGGCGTGCTGCCGATCTCGGTCACCGCGGTTCCTCGTTCTGCAACCGCCGCCGGTTTCCGTCATCGTAAGGTTGGAGGCCGAGAGTGACGGGTGCTGTCCCGGAGCCGAGTTCGCCGCGATCTCACTCGCTGTCGTACTCGTCGTGGCGGCGCCACCACATGCCGGTCTCGTTGCGGCCGAGCGGGGCGCGGTCGAGCCACTGGTACATGCCCCACAGGCCGTCCAGCCCGCGCGCGTACGCCGAGTAGGTGTGGTAGACGGCGCCGTCCTCAAGCGCGAACGCGCTCATGCCGGGCCCTTCGCGCCGGTAGCTCTCCCAGTCCGTTCCCACGATCGACTCGCTCCAGGCGTTCCGGGAGCTTTCCTCGCCGGCCGGCGGCCGCAGGTCCATCTCGCGGAAGTTGTACTCGACGGCTCCCGACAGCCACTGTTCCTTGCTGACCGCCGCCTGAAAGTCGTAATTGAAGTCGCTGCCAGACGACGACGCCCATGGGAAGCTCCAGCCCATCCGCCGCTTGTAGGCCTGCAGTTTCGCCAGCGGAGCCCGCGACACCGCACACAGCGTGACGTCGTGGTTCGCAAGGTGGACCACCGACCCATTGAAGCCGTCGGCAATCGCCGAACAGGATGGGCACCCTGCGGTGTAATCGGGCCCGAACATGAAGTGATAAACGAGCAGCTGCGAGCGTCCTTGGAACAGGTCGGCGAGGGACGCCGTGCCCTCGTCGGTCTCGAACCGGTACTGCTTGCCGATCCGGACCCAGGGCAGTTCTTGGCGCCGCCACGCCAGTTCGTCGCTGCGTCGCGTCAGCTCCTTCTCGGCTTCGAGCAGCTCCAGCCGGGCGGCAAGCCATTCTTCACGTGTTCCGGTCTTGTGACTGGTCATTGGTTCTCTCCTTCTTGTCGTTACAACAGCTTGGGCAGGCCCGGGCCGCGATGACCTCACATCGTCGGCGGCGTGAGCCCGGGCACCGACCCGGGGGCGAGGACGATCCAGATGCC
>Ga0209166_10003028_pt1 | contig 12348 bp, 11 predicted proteins | sample Coa_R1_3_FD_187151 | JGI IMG/M metagenome (GOLD analysis project Ga0209166, IMG submission 187151) | Surface soil microbial communities from Centralia Pennsylvania, which are recovering from an underground coalmine fire - Coalmine... | ecosystem: Environmental > Terrestrial > Soil >... | reverse complement strand
TGCTCGGCCGGGGCTCGATCCGGCAGCCGGTCACGATCAGCCCGTCCACCTGACGGCTGAGCAGCCTGTCGAGGTAGCGGCGCTCCCGCTCCGGCTCGTTCCGCGTGTCGCACATGAACACGGAGAGCTTCCCGACGCCCAGCGCGTCCTCCGCGCCCAGCATGACCGGGACGCTGAACCGGCCGAAGCTGTCCATGGTGATCACGCCTACCGTGTAGCTGCGCCCGGCCAGCAGGCCCCGGGCGAGCATGTTCGGCGCGAAGCCGAGTTCGCGGGCGGCAGCGGCCACCCTGTCCCTGGTCTCGGCCCGGAGTTTGCCCTGGCCGTTGAGGGCCTTGGAGGCCGTCCCGATCGAGACACCGGCCATGGCGGCGACGTCACGGATAGTGACCCGCCGCAAGCTGCGGCCCTGGGCTGACAAACCTTTGCTCCATCGCTGTCTTGCCGGGCGCCCGGTCGGTGCCCAAAAGATAGGTTATGACCGGGTCTGACGCCGTACCGTGAGCATCGTACGTACCAAGGAAGACCTATTCTTTATCCGCTCCTGGACCCATGCCAGAGCGTAACGGCTCCACCGGCCGCGGTTCTCGCCGGGGCCTGAGGGGTGCGTGGATCATGCCCTGGCGCTCACCAGTGGACGTTGGTGACCAGGCCGCCGGTGATCGTGACCTGGCCGGCCGGGGTGGCGTGGTCCCGCCAGAGGGTATAGCCGCCTGCCGCGAGTCTCTCGTACACGGCCGCGTACCTGGTTCCGGTGGGACCGGGCCGGGGCCGGACGGCGGCGTGCGTCCGCGGCGCGCCGGGGATGTCCGGGCTGATCTCGATCTCGGCGCCCAGTAGCTCAGCCGGCGTGTACAGGACCAGCGCGCCGGTGTTGGCACCGATGTCCAGTAGCACCGTGCCCGCGCCGGTAGGACCGTATTTGTGCTGGGTCATTGGGTTGCCTTCCGTGCCTGGCGCGCCCGGGCGCCGGGGCCCGGGCTGGTGGAGCCCGGACCCGGAGCCGGCGCCCGCCGGGAGGCGATCAGGAGGGGTTGTAGAAGCCGCTGTAGGGCACCCCGAGGTAGGGGAACGTACTCAGGTACGGCGCCTTCACGCTGGTGTCAGTCAGGCCGTCGGTGACCTTGCTGGCGGCCGCATCCGGTGTGAAGCTCTTGTCTACCAGGGCGTAGGTCAGGCCCGCGACGGCACGCAACTCGACCGTGACGATGTCGTCGAAGACGCGGCGGCCGTTCGGGAACCCGGCCAGGTCCCCGCCGAGCAGCCCGAGGATGTTCGGGGAGTTCGACGGCTTGATCGCCGTGTTGAGCCGCAGCATGTCGGACAGGACCGGGCCGGTGTTGTTCTGGAAACCGGAGATGATCCCGCCCGGGATCCCGGTGAGCAGGATCGCTTCGAGATCGGCCCGCGCCTTGCCGGACTTCACCAGGGCGGCGAGGTTGGGGAACACGCCGGGGTAGAGCGCGGGCAGCGCGGCGGCGAGGCCGGGGTGGGCGTAGTAGTGGGCGAACTGCTTGTCCCCGGCGGGCGGCAGGGTGTTCCAGCGGTCCTTGTCGCCCAGGGCGATGATCACCTCGTTGATCAGCGGGTTGCCCAGCCGGGAGACCTGCCGGAACGGGCCGGTGCTGACGGTCTTGCCGGTCGTTGCGTCGAACACGCTCGCGGACTGGCGGCTCGCCGTGGTCCACACCCCGATCACGGACTTGGGATCGGACACCCCACTGGCGCCCTTCTGCACCAGTTCCGTTATGGGCACCTGGAGGCCGATGGAGTGCACGTTGAGCCCGTTGGTCGCGTTCACGCCCGGCGCCGGGCTGCTGAAGACGTGCATCCCGTACTGCGCGTGCAGGTTCTCGAACGGGCGCAGGTCGCCCAGGTCGAAGATCGCACCGAGGTCCACGTAGAAGCCCTCCGCCCGCTGCCCGGCGAAGACCTTGATCCCGCTGCCCAGGTCGTGCACCGCCGAAGCGGCGAGGCTGGCGTAGTGCGGGGTGGACAGCGGGCCGATGTTGCACGGCGGGCAGGCGAGGTCTTTGCCCAGCTCGGTGCCGGTACCGTCGCCGGGCATCAGCCGACGGACCGAATAGAACTGGCGGCTGTTCCAGTTCGGGCTGTTCAGCGAGGTGATCGGCCCGGTGTTGTAGAGGAACGTCTCCGGATCCCGCAGCCGGCTGGTGAAGGTGAACCGGTAGGTGATGTCGGCCAGGCCGTCGCCGTCGTTGTCGACGTGAATCTCGTAGCGGACGCTGTCGCCGAACTGGTAGAAGTTCGGGCCGCCGGCCGGCTCCTGGAGTGGGATGTAGTTGGCGATCAGCGTGACCGTGTCCGGCTGGTCTGGGCTCACGAAGGCGTAGAGGTCGGTGCTGTCGGCAACCGGATCCATGGAGATCTCGGGAGCCTCGCGATGGGAAGACATCAGTTACCTCACAGGCTTGTCGTGCGGCGGGCGCCTGGCGGGTCGGGTCCGGCTCAGCGGACCGAGTGCGCCAGCCTGGCCGCGAGGGCGGGATCGTGGAGCCGCGTCTTGGACTCCCCGGCGAAGACGTCCATCTCCCCCGACCGGAGGTCGCGTACGTGCACGATGACCGGCTCGGCCGGGCTGGGGTGCGCCCGCGGTGCGTCCGCGGCGGCCGCCATCGCGGGGGCGGCGAGAGTGCCAGCTACTCCGGTTGCGGCCAGGCCCGCCCCGGCAAGGCCCGCCGCACCGCGAAGGACAGACCGCCGGGACGGCTCCGGACGCCGGGCGCCCTCCGCCGGGCCATCAGCAGACAGATCCGGGTGGATTTGTGATGACATAAGACAGTTCCCCTCCGGCGCGGCGGCCTTCGCACAGCTCCCCTCCAGTTGTGCGAAGGCAGCCGACGCCGTGCTGTGCCCCGGGCCTCCGAAGGGCCCGGCCTCGCCGCTTGTTCGGGCCGGGCGGCCATCCGGATGCCGTCAGGGCGCGGTCGTTACCGAACCGTTATCAAATTGCTCCGCACCAGGTCCTGAAAGGCCGGAAAGGTGTCGGTGTAAGCGCCGTCGGCGGATTCGCCATCCGTTCACGCCGGGGCGCCGAATGGAAGACATGAGGCCACGCGCCATGCGTGCATCCGAGTCGGAGTTCCCCCGACCGGAAGGCGGGGGGGACAACCAGTACCTGGACGGCCTGCTCGCGCGGGTAGCGCGGGGTGACCAGGCCGCGTTCGAGGCTGTTTACGACAACCTGGCCGGCCCCGTCTACGGCCTCATCCTCCGAGTGGTCCGGAATCCCGCCCAGTCCGAGGAGGTCAGCCAGGAGGTCCTCCTCGAGGTATGGCGGACCGCGGCGCGTTTCGACGTAACCAAGGGCACCGCTGCCACCTGGGTGATGACCATCGCCCACCGCCGCGCGGTGGACCGGGTGCGCTCGGCGGCCGCGGCCGCGGCACGTGAGCAGCGCAGCGCCGAGATACCGGTGCCGCACGACGACGTGGCAGCCACCGTGGAGGCCACCCTGGACGCCGAGCGCTTGCGGCGCTGCCTAGAGGGGCTAACCGAAGCCCAGCGTGAGTCGATCACCCTCGCCTACTACGGCGGCTACAGCTACCGGCAGGTCTCCGGGCGGCTGAACGTGGCACTGAGCACGATCAAGACCAGGATCCGGGACGGGCTCATCCGGATGCGCGACTGTCTGGGGGTGAGCTGGTAATGGCGCTGCTGCGCAACGACCTGCACACTCTCACCGGCGTCTACGCCCTCGACGCCCTGGACACCGCGGCCGAGGTGGTCCGGTTCGAGCGGCACATGCACCGGTGCCAGAGCTGCACCAGCGAGGTGCGCGGGTTCCGGGAGACCGCGACCAGGATCGGCATGGCGGCGGCGCTGCCGCCTCCGCCGACATTGCGCGCCGCGGTGATGGCCGACGTGGCGCGAACCCGCCAGCTGCCCGCGGTCGACGAGCACGCCCGGCACGCCCGGCCCGCGCCGCGGCTCACCCTGCTGCCCCGGCTGGCCACGGCCGGTGCCGCGCTGGCCGTGGCCGCCGCCATCACTTTGGCCGTCGTGCTGGTCAACACCCAGAACCAGCTCAGCCAGACCCAGCAGCAGCTTGGCCAGGCCAGGCGCCACCTCATCCAGGCCGAGACCCAGCTCGCGGCGATCACGGCGGTGCGGACCGCTTCAGACGCGATCCTTGTGACCAAGGCCACCTCGGTCGGTGGCACGGTGACCGTGGTGAAGTCCGCGTCCAGGCACCAGATCGTGGTGACGGCGTCCGGCCTGCCGCCGCTGCGGGCCGGCAAGGTCTACCAGTTGTGGCTGATCGGCGCGCACGGCAACGAGATCCGGTCGGAGGGCCTGCTGGCCACGCATCACGGGCACAGCGGGCCGGTGCTCATCTCCGGCGTGCTATCCGGCGACATCTTCGGCATTACTCTCGAACCGTCCGGTGGCACCGTCCAGCCCACCGTCACGCCGATCGTCGGCATCCCGGCCTAGCGACGGCCCACCCGCCGCGCCGCGTATGTGGTTGTTGGCACAGCGCCCACAAGAGAAAAACCACAATCCCGCCGGGGAGGGCGACGGGTCAGGGCAGGCCCCCGGCAGGGCACCTCCCGGGCAGCCACTAAGGCTGGGTGACATCCGGGCCGGCGCGGCGCCCGTGCCTCAGCGAGAGCGCGATTGCGGCCAGCAAGATCAGCAGCAGCGGGGCAGCGGCGAGCGTGTTGCCCACCGATGCCGGCAGTGGCGGGCTGATCAGGCTGCACAGGTAGATGACGGCAGCCAGAGCCCGCCTCGCGTCAGCCGCCCATGAACCGGCTGCCGGATCAGCCGCCGTAGGCGGCCCGCAGCCGCCGTTCCGCCTCTGGCCCGGCCCGGACGTGGTCGAGCCCGAGCAGGGCCGCGCCCGCCACTGGCGGGACGGCCACGACGGCCACGGACGCGAGCGGGGCGGCGGCCGTGATCCGCTCGGTGATCTCCGCGAGCAGCAGCGGGTCCCGGGCGGTCATCAGCCCGCCGCCGAGCACCACCGGGGTCGGCTCCGCGGTCAGCCCGAGGCGCCGCATGGCGACCACCGCCATGACGCAGATCTCCTCGGCCTGGCGGCGGACCAGGTCCCGGGCGACCTCGTCGCCATCCCGGGCGGCGGCGAGCAGCAGCGGGGCGAGCCCGAGCACCGTCTCCCCGCTGAACTTGCCGAGGTGCAGGCCGAGCGTGACGTCGCGCACCGTGGGCACGCCGAAGTGCCCGGCCACCGCCTCGCGCAGCGCCGTCTGCGGGCCCCGGCCGTCCTCGGCCCGGACCGCCCACCACAGCGCCGCCCGGCCCAGGCCGTATCCGCCGCCCCAGTCGCCGCTGATGCCGCCGAGCGCCAGGTACCCGGTCGTCCGGCCGTCCGGGTGGACGCCCACGCAGTTGATGCCCGCGCCGCAGGTGACGCCGACACCCCAGTGCGGCTCCCCCGGGGCGGCAGCGCCGTCCAGCCCGGCGCGCAGCACCGCGAACGTGTCGTTGACCACAGTGGTCGTCGCGCTCCAGCCACGGTCGCGCAGCGCCGCGACCGCCCGGTCCTGCTCATCGGGCAGGTCCACGTTGGCCACACACGCGGAGATGTGCCGGGCCACCGGCTGCCCGGTCCCGGCCTGCTGCCGGACCTGGCCGACCAGCCCGGCCAGCACGTCCAGCCACTCGGCCAGGCGGTCGAAATGCCGCATCCCGGCGCCGCGGGCAGTGGCCAGCAGCGACCCATCCGCCGCGACCAGCGCCACGTCGGTCTTGCTGTTCCCGCCATCGACCGCGAGGACGGCCGGGAGGTCAGCCGGCATGGCGGGCCCAGGGCAGGTAGGCGGCGTTCTCGGCGATCAGCCGGTCGGCGAGCTGGGCGGCCAGGTCGTACTGGCCGACCAGCGGGTGGGCGAGCAGCGCGCCGGCCACCCGGTCCCGGCCGCCGCGCAGCGCGGCGTCCACGGCCAGTTCCTCGTAGGCCGACACGTGCGCCACCAGGCCGCGCATGGCCGGGTGCAGCGGGGCGACCGGCACCGGCTGTGCGCCGTCCGCGCCGATCACCGCCGGCACCTCGATTACCGCGTCGTCGGCCAGGAACGGCAGCGTCCCCTGGTTGCGCAGGTTCACCACCTGCACGTCCCCGGTGCCGGCGGTCAGCGAGGCGAGCAGCGCGACCGCCGCCTCCGAGTAGAACGCCCCGCCGCGCTGGCTGAGCATCTCCGGCTTGTGCGTCAGCGCCGGGTCGGCGTAGGCGGCCAGCAGTTCCCGCTCGATCCGCGCGACCTGCTCCGCGCGGGTCGGCTCGTGGCGCTGCCGCTCGACGGTGGCGTCGTGCGCGTAGAAGTAGTGGAGGTAATACGACGGCACCGCCCCGGTTTCATGCAATACGGACGCCGGTAGGCCGGTGTGGTCCGCAACCTCCTCGCCGTGGGCGGCAATCAGGTCGGGCAGCACGTCTTTGCCGTCCACGACGGCCGCCCGTTCCCAGGTCAGGTGGTTCAGGCCGACGTGGTCGAGCATGACCCGGGAGGGATCGGCGCCGAGCAGGGCGGCGAAGTTCCGCTGGAACCCGATGGCCACGTTGCACAGCCCGATAGCCCGGTGCCCTGCGTCGAGCAGTGCCCGGGTGACGATCCCGACAGGGTTGGTGAAGTCGATGATCCACGCGGAATCCAGGGCACGCTGGCGTGATCGTTCTGCAATGTCGAGAACGACCGGGACGGTACGGAGAGCCTTTGCAAATCCGCCGGCGCCGGTGGTCTCCTGGCCGATGCAGCCGTACTCCAGCGGCCAGGTCTCGTCGCGGTGCCGGGCCGCCTGGCCGCCGACCCGCAGTTGCAGCAGCACCGCGCCCGCTCCGTCCAGGCCCTCGTCGAGGCTGGTGGTCCAGGTCAGCCGGGCCGGGTGGCCATAGGCCCGCATGATCCGGCCGGAGAACGGGCCGACCACCGCCAGCCGGGATTCGTCCGGGTCGACCAGCACCAGTTCCTCGACGGCCACGTCGCCGGACAGCCGGGCGATGCCGTCCACGAGTTCCGGCGTGTAGGTGGATCCACCACCGACGACCGCGAGCTTCACGCCGCCACCCCTGGGTTCGCTGAGTGGGCCACGGCCCCGTGACCAAGGAACGGGGCCGTGGGCCAGCGGGGGGTTCCAGGGGGGTCGCCCCTCCAGGCCAGCACGGTCTTACTGCAGGTAGGCCAGGTCGGGGCCGTGCCGTTCGCGGTACTCACTCATCATCTCCCTCGCGACGGTGACGCCGGGCACCAGCGGGTGCAGGGCCAGGGCGAGAGCCGCCCGCTCCGCATCGCCGGTCACCGCGGCACTGACAACTTCGCGCTCGTAGTCCTTGACCTGCGTGACCAGGCCCCGGGCCGACCGGGGCAACTGGCCGCCGGCCAGCGGGGCGACGCCCCCGCCGTCGATGTGCGCCGGCACCTCCACGACGTCATCCGGGTCGAGGAAGGGCAGGCTGCCGCCATTGCGGGTGTTGACGATCACCGCGCCCGGCCTGCGGCCGGTGAGCGCCGCGATCACCTGGAGCGCGACACCCTCGTAGCCGCCGGGGCGGACGTTGCCCAGGCCGGTCGCCGGGGCCAGGCCGCCGTTGTCCACGGCGTCCGGGGTGGCGGTGGCCACGGGCCCATCCGTGGCCGCTGGGCCGGCCGTGGCGCCGGACGGCAGCGGCATGCCCTGGCCCTCCACGTCGGTGCGCATGTAACTGGCCCGGCGGATGCCCATCTGGGTGGAGTAGGCGCGCCAGGCGTCGTGCACATCGCCGGAGTCGAACGCCTTCGCGATGTCGGCCAGCAGCCCAGCATTGAGCCGGAGCACGTCCGCGCCGCGGCTGGCGCCCGCCTGGGCGACGGCCTGCACGTACCGCCGGGGCTCGTAGTAGTAATAGTCGTACTCGGTCGGTATCGCGCCGAGCCTGCGCACGAAGCCGGCGTCGAACGCGGCGAAACGGTGGTCGAACCGCTGCAGTTCCTCGTACCGCTCCAGCAGCGTGCCGAGGTGCTCCCGGCCCGCCACGGTGAACGAGGAGATCCAGCCGAGGTGGTTCAGGCCGCCGTAGGAGAACCCGACCTCGTCCCGGCCGGCGCCGGTGAACTCGGCCAGCCGGTCGAGCGCCCCGCTCGGGGTGTCGCACACGCCGACCGCGCGGACCGTGGCGTGCAGCGACACCGCCTGGGTGATCAGCCCGGCCGGGTTGGTGAAGTTGATCAGGACGGCGCCGGGGGCGTACCGGGCCAGGGCCTCGCAGTAGGACAGCACCACGGGGATGGTGCGCAGGGCCATCGCGCAGCCCCCGGGGCCGGTGGTCTCCTGGCCGACCAGGCCGCGCCGCAGCGCCACCTCCTCGTCGATGAGGCGGCCCCGGTCCCCGCCCACCCGGATCGCGGAGAACACGAAGTCGGCGCCGCCGAACGCCTCCGCCGCATCGTCGGTCACCCGGACCACATCGCGGTGCCCCAGAGCCGCGGCCACCTCCACCGACAGGCGGCCGATCGTCTCCCGGCGTGCCGGGTCCGGCTCGAACAGGCAGATCTCGCTGAACGACTCGCCGGGGCGGGACAGGACGCCGCGGACGAACAGCGGTATCCGGACCCCGCCGCCGCCCAGGATCGCCAGCTTCATCGGAGGGGGATCCCTCCGCTGAGGCCTTCCACTTCGATCTCGCCCACCCCGCCGAGCTTGCCGACGGTTTCGGAGCCTGCCGTGTTGCCCGCGACGGCGGCCTCGGTGAACGAAGCCCCATGGCACAGCGCGCCGATCAGCGCCCCCGCGAAGGCGTCACCGGCCCCGGTGCGGTCGCGTACCTCGACCGGCAGCATGCCCTCGGTGACCTCGGCCGAGCCGGCCTGGCTGGCGACGATGGCGCCCCGCTCGCCGCGCTTGACCACAAGCTGGGGGCACCAGGCGGTGGCGTCGCGGATCGCGGCGGGCAGCGAGCGGTTGCCGGTCAGCCGCAGCAGTTCCTGAGTGTTGGGCAGGAAGACGTCGCCGAGGCGGGCGCAGTCGATGACCGCCCCCGGGTCGCTGTCGATGGTGTTCAGCGCCACATCCAGGGCCACACTGGTGCCGAGCGCCTTGGCCGCCCGGACGAAGTCGATCACCGCCGGGCCCGCGTGCAGGTAGCACCAGGCCGGGCGGTGCTCCCGGAGCAGTTCCAGCCAGCGGGCCGGGTCGCGGCGCTCGGAGTCGGGGTGCGGCGGCAGGTAGGAGATGAACGCCCGTTCGCCGGCGAAGTTCACCACCACGCTGATGCCCGCCGTGCGGCCGCTCACCCGGAGCGAGGGCGCCAGGTCGATGTCCACGCGGCGGCAGTACTCCTCCGCGACGCGGGAACCCAGATCCTCGCCCAGCAGGGTCGACAGCCCAGCCCGCACGCCGTACCGCCGGGCCGCGCTGGCCACGATGACCGCACCGCCGCAGGACATGGCGAACTCGTCGGAGTAGATCTCCTCGCCCGGGCCAGGCAGCGCAGGCACTTGCCCGAACACCAGCTCAAGGAAGACCGTGCCGAAGACGATCAGGTCCACGGCGGCCGCTCCCCGCATCGGCGCGCCGCTACCGTCTGGCACTCGGCCAGCAGCGGGGCAGCGCGCCGTTCCGCGGTGACCTGGCCACTCACCGGAATGCCCCTGTTTCGGCGCCGGCCTGGGCGACATGGCACGCGACGCCGTGCCCGGGCAGCAACTCTCGCAGCGGCGGAGTGATCCTGTGGCATTCGTCGATCGCCAGCGGGCAGCGCCAGCGGAACCGGCAGCCCGGGGTGGGATCGATCACCCGGGGCGGCTCGCCGACGTCGGCCTCCGAGCTGACGTTCAAAGGGGCGCGCGGGTCTGGCGCGGCGGCCAGCAGTAGCTCGGTGTAGGGGTGGCGCGGAGTGGACAGCACGCCTTCGACCGGCCCCGTCTCGACGATGTGGCCGGCGTACATGATGATCAGCCGGTCGGTCACGTAGCGGGCACTGGCCAGGTCGTGGGTGATGTAGAGGATCGACACGCCCTCGGTGTCGCGCAGCTTCGCCATCACGTTGAGCAGGCCAATGCGGATGGACACATCCAGCATCGACACCGGCTCGTCCGCCAGGATCAGCTTGGGGCGCATCGCCAGCGCCTGGGCGAACCCGACCCGCTGCCGCTGGCCGCCGGACAGTTCATGCGGGTAGCGCTGCAGCACCTCGGCGCCCGGGTTGAGTCCCACCACGTCGAAGACCCGCACTGCCTCGGCCTCACGCTGCTCCTTGGTCAGTTCGGGACGGTGCAGTTTGAGCGCCCGCATCACGCCGTGCGAGACGCGGAAGACCGGGTTGATGGAGGAGAACGGGTCCTGGAACACCATGGGGACCTGGCCGCTGTAGCGCAGGCGGTCCCGCCGGGACTTGATGGCCGACAACGGCTTGCCCTGGAAGTAGACCTCCCCGCTGGTGGGCTTGTAGATCTTGGCGAGCACCCGCGCGACCGTGCTCTTGCCGCTGCCGCTCTCTCCCGCCACCGCGACTATCTGCCGTTCATAGACGGAGAAATTCGCGTCGTCCACCGCGTGCAGGGTCGCGCGGGAAAGAGCGTTTCCGATCTTGAAGTGCCTGCTCAGCCGCTCCACCCGGAGCAGCGGCTCACTGTCGTCCTGAGCCTGCGGTCCCGGGCCTGGCTGGGTGGACAACTCGGTCACCGGGCGCCCCCATCGTCGTACAGGAAGCACCGCACACCCACGCCCTCCACCTGGTAGAGCGGCGGCAGGCTGGTCTCGCAGCGCGGCATGACCTTGGGGCAACGGGGCGCGAACCGGCATCCTTCCGGCGGCCTCGCCAGATCCGGCGGGCTGCCCGGGATGCCCATCAGCGGGACCCGTGGCCCCCTGATGGAGGGAAAGGCGTCCATCAGCCCCACCGTGTAGGGGTGCTTGGGGGCGTCGAAAACCTGCCTGGTCCGGCCGACCTCGGACACCTGCCCGGCGTACATGACCATCAGCCGGTCGGAGAAGTGGCTCACCAGCGACATGTCATGGGTGACGAAGATGACCGCGAAACCCAGCGTGCGCTGCAGTTCCTTGATCTGGGCCATGAGCGAGCGCTGCGCGACCACATCAAGAGCGGACGTGGGCTCGTCCATGATGATCAGCTCGGGGGTGAACAGCATCGCCATCGCGATCATCGCGCGCTGCCGCATGCCGCCGGAAAGCTGATGCGGATAGCTTTTCAGGTGGACCGGATCGATCCCCACCATCCGCAGCACCTCTGCGGACCGCTTGTCGATCTCTTGCTTGCTGGTCACGCCGTGCGCCCGCATCGCGTCCCGGAACTGCGCCGCCACCGACAGCACCGGGTTGAGCGCATTCATCGCGCTCTGCATGACCACCGACATGTCCTTCCACCGGACGGCGGACAGGTCGGTCTCGGTGAGCCCCACTAGGTTCCGGCCCTGGAAGGTCACGCTGCCGCCGGTGATGGCGGCGGGCGGGTAGAGGAGCCGGGCGATGGCGAACAGCAGGGTGGACTTCCCGCAGCCCGACTCCCCCACGATCGCCAGGAACTCCCCGGCCCCGACGTCCAGGCTGACGTGGTCGACGGCGTTGATCACCGCCTGTTCCAGCAGGTACTCGACCGACAGGTCGCGTACCTCCAGCAGGGGCCCGTGCGAAGGGTGAGATCGTGCCAGTCCCCGGGGGTCGTCAGCTAGCGCGTGCGTCATCGCTGGCGAGCCTCCCCCCGATGGGAGCGGCGAGTGCTGCCTGCCGCCGGGCCTTCTTAGCCCTCAGCGGCCGCAGCGCCGGGTTGCTGATCTCGTCGAAGGCGTAGTTGAGCAAGGCGAACGCGGCGCCCAGCAGGGCGATGCACAACCCTGGGACGATCTCCCACAGGTACAGGCCGCTCTGCAGCGCCCCTTGCGAGTCGGCCCAGTACAGCGTGGTGCCCCAGCTCACCATGTTCGGGTCGCCGAGCCCGAGGAACTGCAGCCCCGAGCCCGCGAGCACGGCATACAGCGCGTTGCCGAGGAAGCAGGCGAGCAGCAGCGACGTCATCGTCGGGATCATCTCGACCATGATGATGTAGAACGAGCGCTCGCCCCGGACCTTGGCGGCCAGCAAGAAGTCCCGGTTGCGCAGCGACTGCGCCTGGGAGCGAAGCTGCCGCGCGGTGTAGGACCATCCGGTGACGGTCAGCACCAAGATCAGCACCAGGTTGCCCGACTGCCCGAGGTACTTGACGATGACGATAAGCAGCGGGAACAGCGGTATCACCAGCAGCATGTCGGTGACCACGTTGAGCACGCCGTCCCAGAACCCGCCGAGGTAGGCGGCCGCCACGCCCACCACCATGGCGATGAGCGTGGTGAGCAGACCGGTGACCACCGCGAGCACCAGCACCGCGCGGGT
>Ga0209166_10003026_pt1 | contig 12355 bp, 13 predicted proteins | sample Coa_R1_3_FD_187151 | JGI IMG/M metagenome (GOLD analysis project Ga0209166, IMG submission 187151) | Surface soil microbial communities from Centralia Pennsylvania, which are recovering from an underground coalmine fire - Coalmine... | ecosystem: Environmental > Terrestrial > Soil >... | reverse complement strand
GCCTCCCGGCCCGTCGAGGAACGCGACGCCCGACGCGAGCGCGGGGAACTGCGCGCGGACGGCTTCGAGGTCGAGCGCGGCGGTGGACATCTATCCCTGCTCGAGCGGCGACATGGTCAGCCCATGGTCACGCAACTGCTCCCAGTAGAGCTCGGCCTGCTCGCGGAGCCCCGACCAGACGACGGCCTGGCCCGAGTTGTGGATCCGGTTCGCCAGCCGCATCCCGCGCTCGTACGAGACGCCTGGGATCACCGTCGACAGCGCGGCGGCAACGCCCTGGAAGGTGTTGTGGTCGTCGTTGAGGACGATCACGAGCCAGGGCCGCCCCAGACCTGTGCGCTCGCCGCGGTCGAGCCGCTCTCTCGGGGGTGCGAGCGTGCCGCTCACGAACCGATCGTCCGGCCGTTCACCGTCCACCGGTAGCTCGGCCTGGCGGTGAGTGAGGAGCCGACGAAGCAGTCGCGCTCGGCGAGCGCGAGGAGCTCCGCGAGCGGGTTCGCCTCGGGCTCGGGCTCGATCGCGACGGCGAGCTCGACCGCGGTCTCCATCATGGCGTATCGCTCGTCCGTCTCGCGCCGCCTCACGAGGGTTCTGGCGCTGCCGGCGGTCGAGCCCACGTCGACGTTGCGGCGTTTCGCGTGGAAGCGCAAGCTCTCGAGCGAGCAGCCGACGAGCGCCGCCAGGAGCAGGTGCTCGGGCGTCCACTCGGGCGGGGCTTCGAGGACGACGCCGCTCTCGTCGGTGAGCTCGCCTCCCGGCGAGAGGCCCACCGCGTAGCGCAGTTCCTTCGCCCTGACGGCCACGAATCCCATGGTCTCAGATGCGTGCCTCCGTCCGGGGCGGCTCCTACGCTGCGACACGTGCGGCGACTGCGTTCGCTGTCGGAGGCCGAATGCTATGTACGCCTTTACGGCGGCTGGGACCCGGCGGTGACCCTTGTGAAGATCGAGCCGCGGCGCCCGCGGTATCAGCTGAGCGTCTCGGGCGAGCACCTGCGCCGTGAGTTCGAGGCGCGGATCGAGGCGCGAGCCGAGGATCTCGTGGCCGAGCTCGACGCAGCCGAGGCCGCCGCCGAAGCTGCCTGAGCGCTCCGGAGATTTGGCGCCGAGCGCTCACGAAGGCGTGACGGTTTGTCGCCTACCGTTCGTGAAGGGAATCTCGCTCCCCCCATGGGGGAATCAATGGCTCGGGTGACGGACATGGCCGAAGGGGACTCGACGCCGAGTGACGTGCCCGACGTGCTCGCTCCGGGTCTCCGCATCGTCTTCGTCGGCATCAACCCGGGTCGAGTGTCCGCCGCCGCGCGGGCCCACTTCGCCAATCCGCGGAACGACTTCTGGCGCTTGCTCCACGCGGCACGCCTGACCTCCCGTCGCTACGAGCCACGGGAGCAGTTCAGCCTGCTCGACGAGGGCATCGGCGTCACGAACGCCGCCTACCGCACGACCCCCGGCTCGGGCGACCTCCGCAGCTCGGACTTCGCCGGCTCTGCCGAGAGGCTCGAGCGCCTCGCGCGCGGCCTTCACCCCGGCTGGCTCGCCTTCGTCGGCAAGGAGGCGTACCGAGGCGCGTTCCGCTCCCGCCCCGACCTCGGCCTCCAAGAGCAGCGGCTCGGCGACACGAAGCTCTTCGTTCTCCCGTCCACCTCGCCCGCAAACGCCGCCGTTCCCTGGGACGAGCGGCTGCGCTGGTTCCGCGAGCTCGCCGGCCGCGAGAGCGGCTTGCCGGAGCGGACGGCGATCCGGGCCCTGGTCGTGGACGAGCTCGGCCGCGTCCTTCTCTTTCGCTATGGCGACGACTACGGCTCGTGGTGGATCCCGCCGGGAGGAGGACAGGAGCGGGGAGAGGACGACGCCGAGACGCTTCGCCGCGAGCTTCGCGAAGAGTGTGGCTTGCGGGACGTCGCGCTCGGTCCCCTCGTCGCCGAATGGCGGTACTGGGGAACGGAGGAGCCTCGGTTCGGCTCGGGCGTCTCGCGGATGTACCTCGTCCGCGTGTCCTCGTTCGAGCCCGCTCCGGAGCTCGACCTGCGCGGGGAGGGATCGCTCGAGGAGCGCTGGTTCGCGCCGGACGAGCTCGCGACGATCGCGACGCGTCCGGTGGATCTCGCCGAGATCGTCAGCCGCGCCAGCGGTTCGTGATCGGCGTCCGCCGGTCGCGCCCGAACGCCTTCGGCCGCAGCCGCACGCCGGGGGGCGCCTGCCGCCGCTTGTATTCCGCGCGGTCGATCAACGCGACGGCCCGCGCAACGACATCGGGGTCGAACCCCTCCGCAAGCAGCTCGTCGAGCGACTTGTCGTCCTCCACGTAAGCCTCGAGCACCTGGTCGAGCTCGGGATACGGCGGCAGCGAGTCCGCGTCGAGCTGGTTGTCCCGCAGCTCCGCGCTCGGCGCGCGGTCGATCGTCGACTGCGGCACGAGCTCGCGTCCCGCATGCTCGTTGAGATGTCGGGCGAGCCGGAAGACGTCGGTCTTGAAGACGTCTTTCAGCAGTGCGAATCCGCCGGCCATGTCGCCGTACAGCGTCGCGTAGCCCACCGAGAGCTCCGACTTGTTGCCGGTCGCGACGAGGAGCCAGCCGAACTTGTTCGAGAGAGCCATCAGAAGCGTGCCTCGGATCCGCGCCTGCAGGTTCTCCTCGGCCAGATCGGGCTCGCGGCCGGCGAACGGCTCCGCCAGCACGCCGCCGAACACCTCGACGACGGGCTCGATCGGGAGCTCGTGGAAGTCACAGGCGAGGTTCTCCGCGAGGCGGCGAGCATCTCCGCGCGTCCCCTCCGAGGAATACCGCGACGGCATGGAGACGCAGTGGACGCGCTCCGCTCCGAGCGCCTCCACAGCGAGTGCCGCTGTGACGGCAGAGTCGATCCCGCCCGAGACGCCGACGCCGACGTCGCTGAAGCCGTTCTTGCCCACATAGTCGCGCAGCCCGAGGACGAGCGCCTCCCGCATCTCGTCGACGTCGTCGGCGAGCGGCGCGAGCAGCGCACTTTCAGGATGCTCGAGATCGACGAGGAGCAGCGTCTCCTCGAAGCCGGGCGCGCGTGCGAGCACCGTTCCGTCGCTCTCGACGAGGAGCGAGTGGCCGTCGAAGACGAGCTCGTCCTGGCCTCCGACGGTGTTGCACAACGCGACCCGCACACCGCTTTCGCGCGCGCGCGCGGTGAAGATGCCCTCGCGTTCCTGCGCGCGCCCGACGTGGTACGGGGACGCTGAGAGGTTGACGACGAGCCCGGCGCCGGCCGCAGCCAGATCGGTCGTCGGTGGGCCGGGAACCCACATGTCCTCGCAGATCGTGATCCCGACCTTCGTGGCCGCAACCTCGACCACTGCGAGTTCGGCACCGGAGGCGAAGTAGCGCTTCTCGTCGAAGACGCCGTAGTTCGGCAGGTGCCACTTCTTCGCCCAGCCGGTGATCTCCCCGCCGGAGCAGATTGCGCACGCGTTGTAGAGCTCGCCGTCGGAGAGCGGCACGCCGACGAGCGCGACGATGTCTCGCGTCCCGGCGGCGATCTGCTCGACCGAGGTGCGTGCGGCGTGGACGAAGCCCGGCCGCAAGAGGAGGTCTTCGGGCGGATACCCCGTCACCGCGAGCTCGGGGAGGACGACCAGGTCTGCCCCTGCGGTGCGGGCCTCCGTGATCCGTTCGAGGATCAGCGCGCGGTTGCCCTCGAGGTCGCCGACGACCGGGTCGATCTGTGCGAGCGCCAGGCGCATGCCGCTTTCAGCCTAGGCCGAGAACCTACGGACGCCGCAGGCGGATCGCGTTCCAATCGTGCTCGAGGATCTCGTCGGTTCGTCCGCGGAGCGATTCCGGCGGGTCGTGCTCGGCGTGGAGGTAGCGGCCGGCGAGGGCGTCGAACTCGCCCGAGGCGAGCGCCCGCACGAGCTGCGGAGCGCACTCCGGAGGCGTCCAGGGCGCGTCGTCGGAGAAGTGTCCGTCGGTCATCGCCGTGCGCACCAGTCCGGGGCTGATCACGAAGACGGGAATCCGATCGCGCAGCGCGTTCGCGAGCGTCTCGCCGTAGCGGCAGACCGCTGCCTTCGAGGACGTATAGCCCGTCTCGGTCGCGCCGGGAAGATAGGACGCGCCACTGCCGACGATCACGATCCGACCGCGGCCGCGCTCGAGCATGCCGGGGATGACGGCGTTGCAGCAGAGGTGGACGCCGAGGACGTTCACCTCGAAGACGCTCCACCACTCGTCCGGGTCGAGCTTCCACGACTCTCCGCGATTGCCGCCGCCCGCGTTCGCGACGAGGAGGTCGACCTCACCGGCGTCTGCGAACCAGCCCGCGACGTCTTCACGCTTCGAGACGTCTCCGATGAAGGCACGGCCGCCGATCTGCGTCGCAACGGCCTCGACCTGCCCTGCGGTGCGGCCGCTCACGGCGACGGCCATCCCTGCGCTCGCGAGCTCCCGGGCGATGTTCTCGCCGATGCCGCGTCCGCCGCCGGTCACGAACGCGTTTCCCTGTAGCAGAGTCATAGGACGAGTCTACGGTGCGACCACAAGTTAGCGTCCGCTAACCTAGTGGACGCTAACTTCGGACGAGGAGAATGCTGTGAGAGCAAGGGCGCTGGCCGTACTGACGGCCGAGGAGAACCGCAAGTGGTTGACGCTCGGTGCGGTGTCGTTCGGCCTCTTCATGATCATGCTCGACAACACGGTCGTGAACGTCGCCCTGCCGACGATGCAGCGCGACCTCCACGTGTCGGTCTCGCAGCTCGAGTGGGTCGTGATCGCGTACGCGCTCACCTTCGCCGCCCTCCTCATCACCGGCGGCAAGCTCGGCGATCTCTACGGACGCCGACGGATCTTCGTCGTCGGCCTGGCGATCTTCACGTTGTCGTCGCTCGCCTGCGGCCTCGCGCCGAGCGCCGGCTTCCTGATCGGCGCGCGCGCGGTGCAGGGAGCGGGCGCGGCGCTCATGAACCCGGCGACGCTGTCCATCATCGTCGCGACGTTCCCGCCCAAACAGCGCGGGACGGCGATCGGGATCTGGGCCGGCGTCTCCGCGCTCGCGCTTGCGATCGGTCCGCTCGGCGGGGGACTGATCACCGAGCACATCAACTGGAACTGGATCTTCTTCGTCAACGTCCCGATCGGCGCGATCGCGATCGTCGTCTCGCAGCTCGTCATCCGCGAGTCTCGGGACACGTCCGTCGAGCAGCGCATCGACCTGCCCGGCCTCTTCACCTCGATCGCCTTCCTCTTTTCCTTGAGCTACGCGCTCGTCGAGGGAAACAGCCACGGCTGGACGTCGCCGGAGATTCTCGGTCTCTTCGTCGCGGCCGTCGTGTTCCTTGCTGCGTTCGTCACCCTCGAGACCCGGCAGCGCCTGGCGATGCTCGATCTGTCGCTCTTCCGGATCGGCGCCTTCACGGGCGCGAACATCGTGGCGATGCTCGTCTCGCTCTCGATGTTCGGCGTCTTCTTCTTCGTGACGCTCTACGTGCAGAACATCCTGCACTACCGGCCCGCGAAGGCCGGCGCGACCTTCCTGCCGATGGTGCTCCTGATCATCTTCATCGCGCCGATCGCCGGGCGGCTGTCGGATCGGATCGGCTCTCGCTGGCTGATGGGCGGTGGAATGACGCTGCTCGGGATCTCGCTCCTCCTCTACGAGCGCGTCACGGTCCACTCGGACTTCTGGACGTTGCTGCCTCCGATGCTCGTGGGCGGTTTCGGGATGGCGATGACCATGTCGCCGATGACGTCCGCGGCGATGGGCGCCGTGCCGGTCGACAAGGCCGGCGTCGGCTCCGGCGTGCTGAACAGCTTCCGCCAGGTGGGAGGGTCGCTGGGGATCGCGGTGATGGGAGCGATCGTCGGCTCCTACCTCCATCACCCGCCGGGCAGTCCGGCCGCGGCACAGGACTACGTCAACGGCCTCCACTCGGGCTTCGAGGTCGGCGCCGGGATCACATTCGTCGCCGCGGCTGTGGCGATCGTGCTCGTCCGGACCCGGCCCGAGGTCGTGCGCGAGCACATCGTCGAGATCGCCGCATGAGCATCGCCGCGCCACGGATGGCTGCCGCCGAGCGCCGTCAGCATCTGATCGAGACCGCGATCCGTCTCTTCACGGAGGGGAGCTATCGAGGCACGACCACCGCCGAAATCGCGCGCGCCGCGGGAGTGTCGGAGCCCATCCTCTATCGTCACTTCGCCTCCAAGCGGGCGCTGTATCTGGCCGTGCTCGAGCATGTCTGGGCAAAGACGCGCGCGGGCTGGGAGAAGCAGCTCGACGGAACGCCTGACGCGTGCGCCGCGATCGAGGCAATCGGCAAGGGCCACGTCTCTGTTCGCTCGCCGAAGCTGCAGCTCGCGGAGCTGTGGGTGCAGGCGTTGAGCGAGGCGTCGGAGGATCCCGAGCTGAAGCGCCACCTGCGCATCCACATGCGCGAAGTGCACGACTTCGTCGCGGGCCTCGTCCGTCGCGGCCAGGAGCAGGGAGCAATCGCCGCGGAGCGAGACGCCGACTCGGAAGCATGGATCATGCTCGCGGGCGGAATCCTGGGCTTGGTCGGCCGCCGAGTGGGCCTCCTGGACGACGAGGAGCTAGGCAGCATCCGAGCCGCGCGCATCGCCTGGCTCAGGGGCTGACCCTAGCTGCGCCCGACACGAGCGGGCGAGATGGACCAGTGAAAAGGCCCCGGCTGCGGCTCCGGGGCCTTCTCGAGAGGCGCGCCACTCCTGGAGTGGCATCGAGGAGACGGATCTGCGGCCCACCCGCCTCGTTCCTTCACCGGGAGCCCCGGCGCGCCCCCTGCGACCTCGGCCTGGCGTCCGGCCTGGTTGCAAGGTGCGCTCACTATAAGAGGGCCTGGAGCGGGAGTCAAGTAGCTCGGTCAAGTGATTTTGCGCTTCTCATGGTTGACCGGCTTTCGCGATGAATATGCCCAAAAGGGGGATATCCAACGTGGACATGTTGCACTTGAGTGAAGTGTGCGCTTGACTGCGCGCGAGGGAGATGCCCATGCGAGACACCGCCAGCCGCACAACTCGCAGAACCGCCGCCTCCGAGGCGATTCGGCTCGGGGATCGGCTGCGCCAGCTTCGCGTTGCCGCCGGTCTGACGCAGAGCGAGCTCGCCGGCGATCGCTTCTCCAAGGAGTACGTCTCCCAGATCGAGCGCGGCAAGACGCGCCCGACCGAAGGGACGATCGAATGGCTGGCCGACCGCCTCGGAGTCGACGCCGGCTTCCTCGCGAGCGGCGTCGCGACCGACGAACGCGCCCGGCTCGAAGGAGCGCTCTCACGCGCGGAGGCGTTGTACGAGGCGCAGGAGGACGAAGAGGCCGTGCAGGCCTTCGAGTCGCTCCCGGCCGCCGCTCGCGCAACGGGCATGCCGGAGCTGCAGGTGCGCGCCCTGTGCGGCAGCGGCCTCGCGAAGATGCGGACCGGCGAGCATCGCGCAGCGCTCGAGCTCTTCCACGAGGCGCGTGCGATCACGGAAGCCGAGTCGTTCTCGGACGTCGAGCGCGCGGAGGTTCTGTTCTGGCTCGGCTCCGTCCGCTACCAGCTCTCGAGCGTGCAGACGGCGCTCGCGCTCTTCAACGAGGCGCTCGGCCTGGCCGACCGCTCCGGGCTGCCGTCCGATGCGTTGAAGGCGAACATCCTTTCCTGGCGGTCACGCTGCTGGCAGCGCCAGCGCGATTTCGAGGCCGCGCGCGACGACGTCGAGCGCGCGCTCGAGCTCTCGCGGGGCGTCGAGGATCTCCGGACGATCGGCGCAGCCTTCTTCCAGGCGTCGCTCATCGCCGACCGCGAGGGCCACTGGGTGCTCGCGCGCAACTACGCGGAGCGGGCGCGCGAGGCGTATGCCGAGCTCGCCGATCGCGTCCACGTCAGCCAGCTGACGAACAACCTCGGCGGTCTCAACTTCCTGCTCGGCAACACCGACCAGGCGGTCACACTGCTCAAGGAGTCGTTCGCGATCGCGCTCGACCTCGGTCGCGACGCCGACGCGGGCCGCGCGGTCTCGTCGCTCGCGCAGGTTCATCTGCGCACCGGCGACGTCGAGCAGGCCGAGGAGCAGGCGCGCCATGCGCTCGAGCTGCTCGCCGATCGCGTCGACTACATCGACGAGGTTGGCAGCGCGCAGCTCGTCCTCGGGCGCGCGTTGCTCGAACAGGATCGTCTCGACGAGGCGGAAACGGCGTTTGCTGCAGCCGAGGAGTGTTTCGGGGAGCTCGGCTCCGGCAGTCACCGGGCCGCGGCCTGGGTCGCTCGTGGCGACCTGGCGGCTCGACGGGGGGACCACAAACGGGCGGCCGACCTCTACCGCACAGCGGCGGAGGCCCTGCAGGACGTCCGCTTCTAGAGAACGGAAGGAGGTGACGAATTGACCAAGGGACGGCTCATCTATGTCTTGCTCACCGCATCGCTCTTCGCCTACATGCTTTCGTGCCTGAGGCTTTGGCACATCGGCGGTGGGTTCGGTATGAGCGACGGCGGCGGCCACTAGGCGACGGCGGCGTGTTCTAGGTCTAGGCGTCGCCGTTCGGGGAGCCCATGCGCTCCACAACCACCTGTGGCACGCGCGCGGTTGGACTCAGCCGCACGCACATGCGGACGACCTCGGCGCAATCCTCGGGGCGGATCATCTCGTCCGGCTCGAGCCCGGACCAGCCCGCCATGGGCGTGTCGACGTAGCCCGGACAGAGGGCGATCGCCCGCACGCCGTCGGCGTCGAGCTCGGCGTTGAGCGAGCGAGTGAGTGCGATCACGGCCGCCTTCGTGGCGCCGTACGCCGCGAGGCCCGGTGTCGGCATTACACCGGCGATCGACGCAAGGTTGACGATCCAGCCTTTCGATTCACGGAGCAGTGGGATCGCCGCCTGCGTGACGAGGAAGAGCCCGCGCAGGTTGACGTCGAGCACCAGGTCGAGCCGCTCGACCTCCAGGTCCTCGATCCGGCCGCCGACGCCGACTCCCGCTGAGTTGACGAGCACGTCGAGCCGGCCGAAGCGATCGCGGTGCTCGGCGACGACTCGCTCGCAGTCCTCCGCCTCGGCGACGTTCGCGGCGACGGCGAGCGCCCCGAGCTCGGCCGCCGCTTCCTCGACTCGCTCGGGGCGCCGGGAGGCGAGCGTCAGCTCGAAGCCTTCGGCTCGCAGCATCCGCGCGATCGCGAGCCCGATGCCCGACGAGCCGCCCGTGACGAGTGCAGCTCGCGCCATTGCGCCTACAGTAAACGGCGTGGAAACCGAGGCGGTCGGACTGGCGAGCCTCACCGTCGGCGGTGGGTGCGCGGCGAAGTACTCGGCTGCGCGGCTCGAGGAGCTGCTGAAGGGATTCGCGCCGGCGGAGGCGGAGGATCTCCTCGTCGGGCTCGATCCGGCGGACGACGCCGCCGTCTACCGGCTCGACGACGAGCGCGCGCTCGTCTTCACCGTCGACTTCTTCCCGCCGCTCGTCGACGATCCCGCGCTCTTCGGGCGCATCGCCGCGACGAACGCGCTCAACGACGTCTTCGCGATGGGCGGGACCCCGCTGCTCGCGCTCTCGATCGCCGCCTTTCCCGAAGAGCTCGCGACCGAGCTTGTCTCAGCGGTCTTCGCGGGAGCCGACGAAGCCGTGCGCGCCGCGGGCGCCATCCTCGCGGGCGGTCACACGATTCGGGACACCGAGCCGAAGTACGGCCTGGCGGTTGTCGGCACCGTGCATCCCGACGGCGTGTGGGTGAAAAGCGGCGCGCGGCCCGGCGACGCCGTCTTCCTGACGAAGCCGCTCGGCACCGGGCTCGTGCTCGCGCGGAAGGACGACCTCACCGAAGCGGCGCGCTGGATGACGACGCTCAACGACCGCGCGGCCGACGTGCTGCGGCCGTTCTCGCCGCATGCGGTCACCGACGTCACTGGCTTCGGCCTGCTCGGCCACGCGCATGAAACTGCGGCGCGGAGCGGTGTCCGGATCAGGCTCCACGCCTCTGCGCTCCCAGCGCTCGGCGGCGCCCTCGAGGCGGCGCGCGCAGGCATCCGCACGGGCGGCGACCCGCGCAACCGCGACTTCGCCGGCGCGCACGTGTCGAGCGATAACGTGCCGGAGGAACTGCTCGCGCTCGCGTACGACGCTCAGACCGCCGGCGGTCTCCTCATCACGCTGCCGGCCGAGAAGGCGCCATCGCTCGAAACCGAGTTCGAGCGTGCGGGCCTCTTCCTCGCACGGGTCGGCACCGTCGAGGACGGTGCAGGCGTCGTGCTCGAGGCGTAGGGCCCCGGGGAAAGCGCTCTACACTCCGGTTGTGCATGCGGGGTCCGCATCCGCCGCGCTGCCGCGCCGGCTCGCGCGGACGGTCTCACCGGTCGTCTTCCGGCGTGTCGCCTTTGCGACCGTCGGCGTGCTCATCCTCATCGTGGCCACGGGCGCGACGGTCCGCCTGACCGGCTCGGGCCTCGGCTGCCCGAACTGGCCGACCTGCACGACCAAGCACGCGCTGCCTCGCGGCTACCACTCCGACATCGAGTTCGGGAACCGCGTCGTCTCGGCGGTCACGGTCTTCACGACGCTCGTCCTGGCCGTCCTGGCCTGGCGCACGCGCGGCCTCGGCCGCCGCGGCCGCTGGCTGGCGACCGCCGTCTTCGTGGGAACGCTCGCCCAGGCGCCGCTCGGCGCGATCACCGTCTACTACGACCTCAACCCGTACCTCGTGATCACGCATCTCCTGCTCTCGTTCACGCTCGTCGCGCTCGCGGTGCTCACCGCGCTCGAGGCGTCGCGCCTCGTCCGCGGCGACGGTGCTCCGTTGCCGGCGATCGCCCGGCTCGGGGGCGTCTTTCTCGCCATCGCGGTGGTCGTGCTCGCGGTGAGCGGGACGGCGGCGACGGCGGCGGGCCGGTTCCCGGGGAGCTCTGGGACGAAGATCGTGCCGCGACTCGGCTCGTTCCACCCGGCGGTCTACTGGCACGTTCGCTCGGTCGCGGCGTTCGGGATCGTCTTCGGAGTGCTTGCGGCCTGGGCCTGGACGCAGCGTCGCGCGTATCCCTGGCTCGTGCGTGGCTGCATCGGGCTGCTCGCGATCCTTGCCGCTCAGATGACGATCGGCGAGGTGCAGTACCGGACGTACGGCGACGTGCCCTGGTGGCTCGTCCTGCTGCATGTGGCCACGGCTGCGGCCCTCGTCGGCTGGACGGTGGGTGTCGTCGCCCGTCTCTGGCGGCCCGTAAGGGCCGACTAGACTCCGAGAATGTCGGAGCTGATCGTCTCCTCGCGGCCCGAGCTCAGGCGGCCGGTCATGGTCGCGGCGTTCCGTGGCTGGAACGACGGCGGCCAGGGTGCGACGCTCGGAGGCGGATATCTGGCTCGTCAGTGGGGCGCGGAGACGTTTGCGGAGATCGACCCGGAGAACTTCTACGACTTCCAGGCGGTGCGCCCGAACGTGTCGCTCGAGGACGGTATGACGCGGAAGCTCGAATGGCCGGCGAACACGTTCATGCACGCGCCGATTCCGGACTCCGACCGCGACGCCGTGATCCTGCTCGGAGTCGAGCCCAATCTCCGCTGGAAGACCTATTCGGGGCTGGTGCTCGAGCTGACACAGGAGCTCGGGGTCGAGCTCGTCGTCACGCTCGGCTCGCTTCTCGCCGACGTGCCGCACACGCGACCGGCTCCGGTGAGCGCAGCGGCGAGCGACCCGACGCTCGTGGAGGAGCTCGGAGTCGAGCCGTCGCGGTACGAAGGGCCGACCGGGATCCTCGGCGTGCTGCTCGATGCATGCCGGCAGGAGGGCATTCCGTCGGTGAGTCTCTGGGCTGCCGTGCCGCACTACGTCTCTCTCGCGCCCAGCCCGCGCGCCGCACTCGCGCTCTGCCGCCGGCTCGGCGAGCTCGTCGGCGCCGACATCGACCTCGTCGAGCTCGAGCAGGCGGCGGAGGAGTACGCAGAGCAGGTGACGGAAGCCGTCGCGTCCGACGCCGACACGGCTGCGTATGTCGAGGAGCTCGAGCGGCGCGTCGATCTGATGGAGGCGGCCGAGGAGCTCCCCTCCGGCGAGAGTCTCGCCGCCGAGCTCACACGCTTTCTCCGCGAGCGCGAGCAGAACGGCGAGGACGGGGGCAGCGAGAGCGCCGGCGGCCCCGCGAGCTAGCGACAACGACGAACTGGCTTCCGTCCGGCGGACCACGCGGGGGAGTCGAGCGAGGCAAACGGCAGTGCGAGGGCGCGCCGCACCCTCAACATGGCCCTACTGCGCGAGCAGCTCGAGCCGGTTGCCCCATGGGTCGGCCGTGTAGAAACGGCGGACGCTCGGGAGCGAGTCGTCCCACTCGACGCGCTCGCCCGCAGCTTCGAGCCGGCTCGCGAGCTCGTCGAGCTCCTCGCGCGCTGCCCGGAGTGCCGGATGCGCTTTGC
>Ga0209166_10003025_pt1 | contig 12357 bp, 7 predicted proteins | sample Coa_R1_3_FD_187151 | JGI IMG/M metagenome (GOLD analysis project Ga0209166, IMG submission 187151) | Surface soil microbial communities from Centralia Pennsylvania, which are recovering from an underground coalmine fire - Coalmine... | ecosystem: Environmental > Terrestrial > Soil > Unclassified... | reverse complement strand
ATGTACCTCCTGGTTCTCTTGCTTACGCTCATCGATAGAGACTTCCTCTGGGATTTCTATGTTGTTTTCGGCATCAGCGCTGCTTTGTTCTCGGGCTGGCGGATAGTGCTTGCTGTGAGCATTCTAGCACTCACGATGTTGGCTTTTCAAGGTGCGCTGATCTGGCCACCGAATAGTGGGTCGCTTGTAGGCATCGCCACCCAGAGCCTAACGCTCTTTACCATAACTGCTTTTCTCATGCTCTTCCAGCATTTGATGGAAGAACGGTTTAACCGCGGCAGACTACTTCAGCAACTGACCCAAACCAATGACGAACTAGAGGAGGCACAGCGTCAACTGGCTCAATCGGCAGCCCAGGAGCAGGAACTGGCCGTCTTGCGTGAGCGTACCAGACTGGCACGCGAGATGCATGATACCATCGGCCACGCCCTGGTTCTCATCTCCGTCAAGCTTGAAGCGGCCCAACGGCTCCGCAAACGTGACCCTGAGCGTTGTGATCGCGAGCTGGAGTCCACAAAGGAGATTGCGCGCGAAACGATGACTGCCTTGCGTGCCTCCATTGCAGATTTGCGCTCTCCTGCCCTGGAGCACGAACATATCAATCATGCGCTCAGCCGCTCGGCCAGAGAACTTGCCCAGCGTACTGGCTTGCACGTCACTTACACCCTTCAGGCAGATATTGATCTGCTCCCCGAACCCGTCGAAGAAATGCTCTGGAAAGTGAGCCAGGAGGCATTTACGAACATCGAAAAGCATGCCCATGCAAGCCATGTGCAAGTGCGTATCAGTCGGCAGGATGAGAAATTGCTTCTGCGTATTCACGATGATGGTATCGGTCTACCCCCGGCATTGTACCAGCCCCAGAAAAATGGTAGCTTCGTGTACAGCAGCCCTGACGGCCACTATGGACTGCGTGGAATACTCGAACGTGTAGAAGCCATAGGTGGTCATCTCGCGCTGCATTCCGGCCAGGAGCAGGGGACGCTCATTGAAATTGAACTGCCACTTGCACCCAATGATGAGATCTTACTATGACGACCTTATTACCACTGTTTGGGAGGCAATGGCACTTCAATCACCGTTGGCTTGTTCTGGTGTATAGCGGTATCGATCGCATCGCGCAATGCTGCCGGGTCCTCCGCTCGCACACCTCTGGCTCCGAATGCTTGAGCCAGAGCTACATAATCGGGGGCTTGCAGATCGGTCGCGATATAACGGCCATTGAAATTTCTCTGCTGGGAATTTTTGACAGCGGTATAGGTTGCATCATTGAAAATCACGGTCACAACGGGAATACGCTCCTGCACCGCTGTGGCCAGTTCGCCAACGTTTAGCAGGAAGCCGCCATCACCACAGAGCGCAACGACTGGACGATCAGGTGCAGCTACTTTTGCGCCAAGTGCCATAGGGAGCCCACAGCCAATAGAGCACAGTTCAGAGGCATGAATATAGGTGCGAGGCTCGTAGACAGACAAATATTGCGCGCTGGCATATCCAAGCATGGTCATGTCCGCCACAATAATACTCTTCTGTGGTAGACTCTCACGCACACTGTCAAGCAAACTCATAGCCTCACCATAGACCCGACGCGTACGTTGTGCGAGCGTGCTACGGACCATAGCCACCTCACTCAGAATTTCTGGCCGATCAGGGGAAATATCATTGAGCGCCTGTAAGAGTGCTTCAATTGTCAGGCGAGCATCGCCAACGACCCCCACGCTAGCAGGGTAGTTGTACCCAATTTCCGTAGGATCAATGTCCACGTGAATCAGAGCCGAAGGCAATGGCAAGTTACCACTATTGGTGCGTTGTGCCCCAAGTTTGCTTCCTATGACCAGTGCGACATCACACTGATTCAGCAGTGAGCGCAACTCGTCAGTGATAGCATAGCCTGATGTGGCAATAACAAGAGGGTGGTTGGTCGGCAACACATCGTGGCTCTTACTCCCCAGCAGAACTGGAGCTTGAAGTAACTCAGCCAGTTGGGCCAGTCGCTGATTGGCCCCCGCGAGGGTGACTCCGGCTCCCGCTACAATGAGTGGTTGCCGTGCTGCACGCAAGAGTCGGGTGGCGCCCGCGAGAGCAGTCTCGGAGGGCGGAACAGGCTCGATTGTGAGTGGCTCTGGTATCTCTACCTCAGCGGTTTCTGTGAAAAGATCAAGGGGCACTTGCAGATAAGAGCCGCGTGGTCTGCCCTGGAGCATAGCCCGAAAGGCATCATGTAAGGCCTCGGGAATTTCCTCGACCCGCTCGATGCTGCGCGTCCAGCCAGCCAGCGCCTCCATGACGCCCGACTGGTTTTTCAACTCATGTAACGCGCCGCGACCCCGTGGGCGACCGGCGGAGGCTCCGGGAAGACTGCTGCTGATAACCAGGAGAGGAATCGAATCGGAATAGGCGCTGGCAACAGGAGTGGCAACATTCGTAAGACCTGGACCGGTGATAGTGCAAACAACACCAGGCCGGCCCGATGCCCGAGCGTAGCCATCGGCCATGAAGCCTGCGCCTTGCTCATGACGAGCCAGTATATGACGCAGGCCTGGCTCATCACGTATGACATCGTAGAGTGGGAGGGTATGTACGCCAGGGATACCAAAGATCGTCTCGACATTGTAGGCACGCAAGGTGGCGATAATTGCCTGCGCACCGTTGAGGAGTAAACGGCTCTTCACTCTTCTGAACTCCTTGTGAGGACACCATGAGCAGGTAGTTTCCTACCCCCTCTCTGAATACGTGGACTTTTCCTCCATTAAACCACATGCCCATCGCTCTTGCAGAGATTCTCCCTCCAGGGCGGTCCATTTCGGAACGCCTCCAGGCTCCCTCTCCCTGACACTTTTTTTGAGAAGGAAGAGAGCCCGGTTACATCCTGGTTGCATGTAACCAGGATGTAACCGGGCTTGGAGCGGCCTCTGGAGGGAGTTGAGAGGGGAGCGGTTACAGGTTACGTCTGGGGGAGGGGTGGGAACGGCTTTGACTAGTTTCATCGGGGACAGGATGGAGAGCAGACTGGTGGTCACAGATCCAACTGGTCAAACCGGTAACAGGTTACTGCTCTGACTCGTTCAGTCTGTGACACCCATCGAGAGGCAGAGCAAATGAGTCAGCTTTTCTCTGGAAAGCACCTGTCACAAACTTGGCTGGTCAGAGCAGTTACCAGGCTGTTACCTGGGCTGCATCGGCCTGTAGAGGGGGCTGATGTCTTTCTGGTAACAGGGAACAGAGGAGAGGGGAAAAGCAAAATACCGGAAATACCGCTTTTGACAGTTAGATGATTGTATAATTGTATCACTCTCAAAGAGCGATCAGGTGTCACAGACGAAGATAGTCAGAACAGTTACAGGCAGAGGAGGGCAGGAAAGAGAACGGCAACTCACCGTGCATTAGCAACGAAAGCGCCACAGCGAGAGGCTGTGGCGCCAAAGGATATACAAAATACGCCCGCTTCAACAGAGGAGCGGACGTAAATCGTGGGTAGCCTCATTTTAGAGCGCGCCAGTTGCTGTAAGTTGTCGAGTATCGGAGTGTACTGGCAAGAGCGACTCCGCCCAGAAGAGCAGGTATTGTGCAGTCATCAACACGGCGTCGGAGAGCATTGACCCGATGTAGAGCCCCACTCGCTGATGCCAGACTTTATTGGTCACCTCATGCTTATTGTAGCTCCGCGTCCACTCAGGCTTACACACATTTCGAAAGTAAGTATCCTTTGTGCGACGTGCTACGGCCTTAATATAGCCGTGTGGCATCACACCAAGTGCCAGTGGTACGTAGCGCCTCGGCAGCTCAATGCAATGAAGCATGGTCTTGGCATACGCTTCAAAGGCCGTATGATAGCCGAACTGCCAGGACGAGAGCCAGGTGAAGTTGGCGGCATGCATAGGCTGTGTCATGTCGCCCATATAGTGCAGGCTGAGACCCAGGCTATAGCCCGCGACACGCATATCACCAGCCTTGTATGTCTCACGTGACAGGTGATAGTAGGTCGTCGCACGGCCTATTGCAGTAGGGGATTTCTCACCCAACCAATTTGTTTGCGTATCGGGATCATAGAAATGACTCTTCCAGGTTGGACAAAGGCCGAGCGGCAGGAGCGGATCATTCAATGGCGCGCGATGGTCTGGCTCATAAACTCCCCGGCATAGATGATCATGAAATGCATCCCCGACCCGACCCTGCCCTGGCTTCACCAGTTCATAAGCAAACTGGCCCGCTTCTCCCTCATGCTGGAGCAGTTCCGCCGCGCGATTGACGATCCACAGGTGTGTATTGTCTTGCTCGGTAAAGGCCTCCGCATCACCTGGCCGCTGCATAGGAGCGATCAACTCTTTGATATTTGCCAATCGCTGTGCAGAGTGATCTGCTTCTGAAGAACTTGAGAGTGAAGAGATGTTATACATTGTATTTTCCTTATCTATCATTCAACATATGAGAATAGGCATTTTATATGTATTAATCTGTTAGGGATCAGGCATCCAGAGCTATGCCACGAGCAACTCACGCATCGTTGGTATACCAATAACCTCGCGATACCCATTGAGCAGTAACTCCATCGCCTCATGCCAACCGCGCTGGTGAGCCTCAGCCTGTGCAGCTTGACTCATACGGGCACGTGTCTGACGCTGCTGGACCAGACGTGTCAGGTTGTGGCGATACGCCACTGTTTGTTGCTCTTCGTTCAGGTGGCGGGTATCCAGCAACAAACCTGTCTTCTCATCCGTGACCAGGTCGCATACGCCCTCCGCCAGCAGCCCGGCCACTGGCAGCCCCGACGCCATCGCTTCCAGCACCACCTGCCCGAACGTCTCAGTTATAGAGGGAAAGGCAAAGACGTCCGCGGAGGCATAAGCCTCGGCCAGCTCCGCACCACGCAGGTAGCCAGTGAAGGTCACAGGGATATCACGTAGCTCTTGCTGCATCTCGTCCAGCGCCGGTCCTCCTCCGACGATGACCAGATGACATTGTTCGTGATCCATGGCTCGATATGCGCGTACGAGCAGGCGTAGATTCTTCTCCCATGAGACGCGTCCGACATAGAGCAGGATCACTTTATGCTCTGGCTGCTCCCTCTTGCTGAGCCACTCCGCCCGTCTTGCCTGACTCCGCTCCTCCGGCTGAAACTGCGTGGTGTCCGCACCCCGCGGCCAGACTCGTAGATTCTCAAAGCCCTGCGCCCGCAGGATCGCCGCCGTCGATGGTGAGGGGCAGAACGTGAGTGCACACTGGCTATGCAAAAAACGGCTATACTGCCATGTCGGCTGTGCCAGTTGGGAAAAGCCAAAGTACTCGCAGTAGGCGGCCAGGTTGGTGTGATAGGAAGAGACCAATGGCTTCTTCAAGAAGTGAGCAGCGGCCACGCCTGTTGCGCCCAGCACCACCGGGTCTACCAGATGGATGATATCGGGGTCAAATTCGGCCAGACGGCGGAAAAAGAGCGGGCGAAAGAAGTTAAACCTGAGTTCAGGATAGAAAGGTAATGGTACTCCTGCCGTCCCCAGCACTTCAGCCCCTGCATATTCCTTCATGCCGCTCTCTGGCCCTAACAGCAGGGCTTGATGCCCATTGGCCTGTAAGTGTTCCAGCAGGCGCGCCAGGGTCCGGGTGACCCCATCTAACTTTGGCAGAAAGTTCTCTGTGATAATGGCTACTCGCATCATATACCTCCTGAAAGTTCGACTCCCTTACTCTGCGGACTACCAACGAACGATGCTCTCGTTCTGTTCAGACAGCCTGTAAGGAATAATTTGTCGTAGTTGTTTCATCTGTGGGAAGTATAGGTGCGTTTCGGGTGGGTCTACATCACCCTGCGGGGTGGTTATGTGGGGGGATTTTGCGGAGGCGAGGCTCGCGATCGGACGAGGAAAGATAAGAGTTCATGTAAAGTGGGTGACACGGTATCACCCCAGGTGGGTGATTTCGGAAGCAGATTTTGTATGACCGGGTGAATGGTACAATGCCGGAGAAGAACTGAATGTGTTTTTTTATGAAGAAGAGAAAGAGAGATTTCTACACATGACAACTGTTCAGTTTGGCTAGTCAACGTCGCTGAGCGATAGGAACATTGATCGAGCAACCTTTATGGACGCAGCTCGCAAAGGTCTGGATGTGATCAAGTTTCTTCATACCTTCTGTTTACATTCTGTTTAAAAAAATGGTGTATCATTCTTGTACATTCTGTCTTGAGCATGGATTCAGGTATATATGTGAGGCTGCGAGGAAAAAGGTTTACAGGGAGCAACTGATGAGCAAAATCTTAATCATTGACGACGATCCTCATATCAGGGAACTGATTCGCGTGTGCCTGCAAAAGGAAGGCTTCGATACCTGTGAAGCTGCTGATGGCGTGATGGCTCTCTCTACACTTGCCACGACCAGAGTGGATATGGTGATCCTCGACGTGATGATGCCCAATATGGATGGCTGGGAGCTGTGTTCCCAGATACGCCAGTATGATGATACACCCGTGCTCATGCTCACGGCTAAAGGCGAGACCAGCGACAAGGTACGCGGCTTCCAACTGGGAACCGACGATTACCTGGTCAAGCCATTTGAACCCCTCGAACTGATGGCGCGAGTGAAGGCGCTCTTGAAACGCTATCGCATCGCTACATCTCAGGCCGTGCAGATCGGAGACCTTTGCATGAACCGTAAAACCTACGAGGTCACGGCACGCAACGAACGCCTCACGCTCCCCCTCAAAGAGTTCGAACTGCTCTTTAAGCTGGCAAGTAACCCAGGCAGAACACTTTCTCGTGACCAGTTAATTGAAGATATCTGGGGCTACGATTTTGAAGGAAACGAGCGCACACTGGATGTCCACATCAACCGTCTCCGCGAGCGCTTCCCGGAACATCAATATTCCTTCCGTATCAAAACAATTCGTGGGCTGGGCTACCGCGTGGAGGTCGCTACTTGAAACTTCATCCAAAACTCGTGATTGCCCTGTGGCTTGGTTATATAGTGCTCTGTTTCACCCTGATGTTCAGCATCACCTTTTGGGGAACCACCAGGCTCTATAGCATCATCGGCTTCACTCCTCCCATTCTCGTGGCAGAAATCACCAATCTCCTGGGAAGCATCCTCCTGTTCAGCCTGGTTACCAGCCTGGTGTCGCGCCTCTTCCTTCTAGCACAGCGCAGAGAGAGGAGGATTTATGGGCCGATTATTGATGCGCTGGCGAGAATAGCTACGGGAGATTTTAGCGTTCAAGTCGAGAATATCTTTGATCCTAACTTCCAGAACAAGAGCGTGCTTGACGAGTTAATCCAGAGTGTCAACCGTATGGCACAGGAATTGAATCAGATGGAGACCATGCGCCAGGAGTTCATATCCAATGTGTCTCATGAAATTCAGTCGCCGCTCACCTCCATCAATGGTTTCGCACAGGCGTTGCACAGCGACAACCTCAGCATTGAAAAGAGAAATCACTACCTGCAAATTATTGAGACGGAATGCAGACGGCTCTCCAAGCTGAGTGACAACCTGTTGAAACTGGCTTCTCTGGAAGCGGAACAGGTAAAATTCGAGCCGAAGCCCTATCGCCTGGACCGGCAGCTGCGCAACCTGATCCTCACCTGCGAGCCGCAGTGGACGGAGAAGGCGCTTGACATGGATGTGTCTCTGGAAGAAGTTACCATCACCGCTGATGAAGATCTCCTCAATCAGACCTGGCTCAATCTCCTTCACAACAGCATCAAATTTACGCCTCCCGGCGGCAGCATCTCCATCACACTCTCGCGGCACAACAAAACCATTACGTGTACAATTCGTGACACCGGAATCGGTATTGCTCGGGAAGATCAGCTCCATATCTTTGAACGTTTCTACAAAGCAGATCAGGCACGCCAGCGCTCAAAGGAAGGCAGCGGGTTAGGGCTCTCCATTGTCAAAAAGATCTTAGAGATGCATCGCGGCGACATCAAAGTAGAAAGCACTCCTGGTGCTGGCACGACCTTCTTCATTTCTTTACCGATCCAGCCAATGCAGGCGGATGTCTAGCCTCCATATCGTGCGCATTCTGTTTCTGTACCTCCAGTTTAAATTGTATTTACAATTCTGCTTTATGATGGAAAAAGATGAGAGTAAATAGCGTGAATGTTGGGTCTTACACACTCCTGGTGAAGCATGAGCTTATAGAGAAAAGGTCTTTCTTATCCTGAGCATACAGAGGTAACTTCTTGAGGAGAAGGCTGATCCTTTTCACCAGGAGTGTGTAAGACCCGGAAGAAGAGAAAGAGAGATTTCTACATTATGAAAGCAGCACAATTCAGCCGGTTCGGAGGTCCCGAAGTCCTTGAGATCGTAGATCTTCCCGACCCGCATCCCGGTCCCGGACAGATCCGGATCATCGTGCACGCGGCCGGCATCAATGCAACCGAGTGGAAGCTGCGCAAGGGTCTGTTGAGCTTCGGCGCTGGGCTGCCGCAGACGACGGGTCGCGACGTGGCGGGCGTCGTCGACGAGGTCGGGGAAGGTGTTACAGATGTCGCTGTCGGCGATCGGGTATTCGGTGTCTCCGACGACGGCGCCGGAGCGGCCGAACTGGCGCTGTTGACCTATCGGGCGCTGATCCCGCCGTCCCTCGGTTTCGTCGACGCCGCTGGTCTCCCCGTCGCGCTCGAAACGGCCACGCGCAGCCTGAACGAACTCAGCGTTGGCAGTGGAATCAGCCTGCTCATCAATGGCGCCGCAGGTGGGATCGGCAGCACCGCCGTTCAACTCGCCGTCGCCCGCGGCGCGCGCGTGATCGGCACCGCCAGTACCGCCAACCACGACTACCTTCGACTCCTCGGCGCAGAGCCCGTGACGTACGGCGAAGGCATGGCCGAACGAGTCCGCACCCTCGCGCCCGATGGCGTCGACGCCGCGCTCGACGTCGCCGGAAGTGGTGTGCTACCCGAGTTGATCGATCTCGCCGGCGGCTCGCAGAACGTGGTGACGCTCGCCGACTTCGACGGAGCGAAACAGTACGAGGTGCGCTTCAGCAATGGCTTTCAAGGCCACGCCTTTCACGCGCTTACTGAAATAGGAGAGCTCATCGAAGCCGGGCGCTTTTGGCTTCCCGTCGAGCGAACCTATCCACTCGATGAGATCTCGGAAGCGCACCGCGTGAGTGAGTACGGGCACGTTCGAGGCAGGCTAGTGCTGGTAATCAACTAAAGGCCGCACTTCCGGTCTCGTAGCTGATGAAGCCATCCCTCGTGTCGACAACGAAGTATTCGACGACATGGTCGGGGCGATGCGGTACAAAAATGTGAGGCGGCTTGCTATCCAAGCCGCCTCGGTAATCAATTAGGGAGAAGGACGTGATAAATCGGTGCCTACTTGCAACACCTGTTGAGAAAGGGGCAAGTGTCGCCATTTATCTCGCTACCTCACCTGATGTAGGAAACATGAGTGCCAAATTCTTCAATAGTAAGAGCGTAGCTGTAAGATCTTCAAAAGACTCCTATTCAGAATGCCAAGATTTGGAAATGGTGTACGTGCCTCCATCGATTGGCCAGGTACAATACTTTTGATTGTCGCCGTTGCCCCATTGTTGCTCGGTCTGACGCTTGATAAAACCCTCTATCCGTGGACCTCGCCCCTTATTCTTGGTCTGTTAGCAACGGCGGTAATCGCGACCATCTTGTTCTTACTGATCGAGACAAGGGCAGGAGCGTCAGGGGAAGCTTGACAGAACACTCCTATTGCTGGGAAGTGGGTTTCGCGCCGTCCTTTGCCGTTTCCTGCTGCCGGGTAATATTGCGCAGGGCTTCTTCAGCGAGAGCTGGGTCGAGCTGCACGCCGACCTTTTCAAGCAGGAATGTTGAGAGCGCTGTCCCCATGCTGGTAATGGCGCCGGTTACCCCTTGCGGAGTAGTGCTGGTCACGCCATCCAGCAGGGCCCCAAAGCTTTGTCCCTGGTTAAACATGGCAGTCATTTTCTGCAAAGCGCTCGCATCGGCCCATAACTGCATTTTGGCATTGCTTAACGCCAGACCTAAGGCCTCAGCACGCGCAATTTCCACCTGCTTGGCCGCTTCGATGCGAGCCAGGTCGATCTCCTTGCGATACGCGATATCGGCATATTGCGTCTGATTGGCTAGCTCTGCCGCCTGAACATTTACCCTTGCCTGATCCACTTCGACCTGCTTTTTCGCCACATCGACAGGAATGAGCAGTTTCACCTGATCCACTTCAACCTGCTTGCGCGCCACATCGACAGGAACAAGTTGCAAGGCTCGTTCGGCTTCCGCGTTTAACAGACGAGCGTTTTTATCAGCGGTTGCCGCAACATTCTGAGCCTCCGCCCGACTCTGCGCTGCTTGCAGATCAGCCTGCGCCTTCTTAACCACTCCATAGGCTTGCAGATCGGCCTGTACCTGTTGAGCCAGGCGATTGCGCTCAGCTTCCGCCTGAGCTGCGATAACTGCGATCTGCTTTTTGCGTTCCGCATCCGCAGTTATCTGTACCGTCTGTACTTCCTGCTCGCGCTTCATACGTTCAGCTTCCGCCGCCAGCCTGGCCGCCTCGGCTTCCGCCCGTTCTTTTTCTCGCTTGGCAACGGCAATGGCGCTTACCCGTTGAGCGAGGGCAATGGCCTGCTCTTTCTCAATTTGGGCCTGGCTGGCGGCGCCTTCACGCTGCTGATCAGCTACCTGGATCGCCTGATTACGTGCCACCTCAGCCAGTTGTACCGCCTGTTCTTTGGCCACCTGAGCCAGTCTGGCCAGACGCTCTTGCTCTGCTGCCTGCGATGCGGATGCCTGCTCGGCGCCGGCTTGCGCCATTCTGATTTGTCGGAGCTTTTCAGCTTCTGCTGTCGCGCGTTCGACTTCAAGCGTATAAAGAGCTTTGTTCGTTTCCACTTCCATCTCTTGCGTCCGGCGCCTGGCAGTAAGCTGCAATTGGGTACTCAGCACCTGCTGCTCTGTCGTGATCTCAGTGATGGTACGCTTGCCTCGCGCGTCGAAGATGTTGTCGGTATCGCGCAAAGCGGTAGGAGGTGTTTGATCCAGACGTGAAATCGTCATAGTCTCAAGGCTCAGACCATTATCGGGAAGGGCATCAGCGACATGGCGGGAAACACTTTCAATGACTGCTAATCGATTGGAGTTCAGATCGTGCAGGGTATTACTCACCGCGACTTCGCGTAGCGCCGATTCGAGCTTCTCTTCGAGAATAGCCAGTATTTCATCGGGATTCATGGCCTTCTCGCCAAGAGAGGCAGCCGCTTTATTCACCGCATCTTCATTCTTTTGCACACGCAGAAAAAATTCGGCAGTGATATCAGCGCGAAGATTATCCTGGGTGAGCAGCGAATTCTTGCCTTCTCGCACGACGACGAACTTCATTGTGCCACAGAAGACATAGATGACGGCGTGGATAGTTGGGATAACAAGTGTACCACCATCGAGGACCGTCTTTTTACCGCCCATACCAGTACGTACCAGCGCAATGTCCGCAGGCACCTTATGATACAGCCTGGTAAACATCAGAGCACAACTGAGCAAAAGTAAGAGGATGCCAAAACCCATCAGTGCTATCTGACTCAGTTGAGGAAGAGCGATGTTTATTGATGGAGCAATCAGGGCGAAACCAATCGCCAGCAGGCCGAGAAGAATGAGCAACACTGCCATTGCTGTACTACCAGACCCTCCCTGTTGCGGCCTGGTTGGCTGATTCACATACAACTTTCTGTTTGTTGATGACGCATCGAGATCCGTACCTGTCTTAGACATACCATGAAACCTCCTTGTTCTTTTAGTGAAGTATTTTGATAGATTGCACATGTTCCAATTGATCTTCAGTGATTACATGGAACACCCCTTTTTCTGGCAGCCATTGATATAAGATGACGCTGGCTCCAGCCTGGATGATATCTTCGCCCGCAGCGATGCGGCATTCTACCACCTGTGTTGTGCCGAAGCGATCCTGCAGTTCAGCGGTTCCAAACGCAGTTGTCACGCGTATACGCGTTCTGGCCTCCGCGCCAATCAGTTCTTCCATCGTGACTCCGTAGGATTCGGTGCTGAAAAAACGACCCAGGACGCCCGCGATAGAACGTGTGGCGAACAGAGAAAGAACCAGTGTGATCACGATGGACAACCAGACATACAAACTTGCTGGTAGCCACAGAGGGAGCAAGCGCATACTCGCGAAGCCGAAGAATGCCCAGCAATAGCAGAATGTGGCTACCACAATGAAAATTGGAGCTTTCCCAATACCTAGAAATCCTAAGGCCTTTGTCATCCTCCCTGGTCCAGCATGCTGCTCATGTCCTGTGTCATGATCGTGGCCAATGTCGTGAGGGATATCATGACCAATGTCTGCGTGTAAAGCATGCCCCGCTTCCAGTCCACCGATGAGCTGGATGAC
>Ga0209166_10003024_pt1 | contig 12359 bp, 8 predicted proteins | sample Coa_R1_3_FD_187151 | JGI IMG/M metagenome (GOLD analysis project Ga0209166, IMG submission 187151) | Surface soil microbial communities from Centralia Pennsylvania, which are recovering from an underground coalmine fire - Coalmine... | ecosystem: Environmental > Terrestrial > Soil > Unclassified... | reverse complement strand
TGGTGTTGTTGATCAGCCGAAAGCCCGATGTACTCTGCGGAATTGACGCATAAAACTCCGTTCCCGACGACGCCACATCGTTGAACATCAGGTTTTGCACAATGATCTCATCGGCCTCGTTGACGATCCAGAACGCGCCTCCCTGGCTACCACCGTTGTTCTTGGTGAACTTGTTGTTCTGGATGCGCACGCTTCCCGCGCCGAACAGCCCAATCCCTCCTCCGCCGGAATAGGCCGTGTTCCCGGTAATTGTGTTACCGATCACCTGCGCGGACGATTGCCCGAGAATGTACAATCCCCCGCCCCACGATGCGGTGTTATTCGTAATGATGTTGTTTTTGATCAGCGGGGAGGAGAAATCGATATACACGCCGCTGTTGCTGCCGTGCTGGATGGTGAATCCGCTGAGCACCGACGCGCTCGTCTCGCCGCTATCGAAAGAGACCACTGAGTTCAGATTCCCTCCGTCAATAATCGTGAGCTTGGGCCCGGCAGAACTTGTGACCGTAATGGCCTTGCCATTGAAATTAATGTTCTCGTTATAGGTCCCCGGCGCCACCAGAACCACGTCGCCATTCACAGCGGCGTTGATCCCATCCTGAATTGTGGGTTGATCGGCCGGAACGTTGATCGTGGACGCCGGCGCGGAACCACAAATTAGAACGGCAAGCAACGCTGGCAGTATGCAAAATTGCACTTTCATGAGTTTCTCTCCAGCAGCCGCAACGCTTCGTCTGGGCCGCGAACACCGAGTCCGAAAGTATTGCCGGAGGGGCTCCAACCGTCAAGAATGAAAGAACGTGTCCTTTCCCCTTGCTTGCCCTACCCCTTGACAAGCTCGATCTCCGGTGCGTACAATTAGCACTCGATAGGCTTAACTGCTAACAGTAGCCTTGACCTAACCAAATCATAGGCTTACAAGAATTCAGTCCCGCAACGCAACCTTCTAACTACTCGAAAGGAGTTTGAAACTATGGCGAAATTTTCACCGCTTCACGACCGTATCCTGGTCCGTCGTGTGGAGGAAGCTTCCACCACTCGTGGCGGCATCATCATCCCTGACTCAGCCAAGGACAAGCCGCAGGAGGGCGAAGTCATCTCCACCGGCAAAGGCCGCACCAACGATGAAGGCAAGACCTTCCCGCTGGCCGTCAAAGAAGGCGACCGCATTCTGTTCGGCAAGTACTCGGGCACCGAGATCAAGATCGATGGCGAAGAGTTCATCATCATGAAGGAAGACGAAGTCCTCGGCATCCTGACCGGCGCAACCAGCCCGTCCAAGAAAGAACTCGCCGGCAGCCGGAAGTAGCTTTCAGCTGTCAGCTCTAAGCTGTCAGCGAAAAACGAAGGCCGCGAGAAGCATTTTAAAGATTGCAACTAGCCAGCAGCCTGGAGGCTCCTGGCTCAAAGCTGACAGCAAATAGCTGACAGCCTTAGACGAAATTCATAACAAGGAGATTGAAACAATGGCAAAGCACATCGTTCACGGAGAAGAGTCGCGGCAAGCGATCCTCCGCGGCGTCAACCTTTTGGCCGACGCCGTAAAAGTCACACTCGGCCCCAAGGGTCGCAATGTAGTTATCGAAAAGAAATTCGGTTCGCCGACCATCACCAAGGACGGCGTCACCGTGGCCAAAGAAATCGAACTGAAAGACGGCCTCGAGAACATGGGCGCCCAGATGGTTCGTGAAGTCGCCAGCAAGACTTCCGACGTCGCCGGCGACGGAACTACCACCGCCACCGTTCTCGCCCAGGCTATCTACCGCGAAGGCGTCAAGACCGTCGCTGCCGGAGCCAATCCCATGGCCCTGAAGCGCGGCATCGAGAAAGCCGTCACCATTATCGCCGGCAAGCTGGACAAGGAAGGCAACCGCGTCAACGGCGAACTCGACAAGCTGTCGAAGCCCGTTACCGGCGAAATGATTGCGCAGGTCGGCACTATCTCCGCTAACAACGACGAGACCATCGGCAAGATCATTGCCGAGGCCATGAAGAAGGTTGGCAAGGATGGCGTCATCACCGTCGAAGAGTCGAAGACGCTCGAGACCCAGCTGGAAGTCGTCGAAGGCATGCAGTTTGATCGCGGCTATCTGTCGCCTTACTTCGTGACGGATCCGGAGCGCATGGAAGTTGCCCTGGAGAACGCCTACATCCTGATCAACGAAAAGAAGATCAGCTCGATGAAGGACCTGCTCCCGCTGCTGGAGCAGATCGCCAAGAGCGGCAAGCCGCTGCTGATCATCGCGGAAGATGTCGAGGGCGAAGCGCTCGCGACTCTGGTCGTCAACAAGCTGCGGGGCACGCTGCAAGTCGCGGCCGTGAAGGCTCCGGGCTTCGGCGATCGCCGCAAAGCGATGCTGCAGGATATCGCTATCCTGACCGGCGGCAAGGCCATCACCGAAGATCTGGGCATCAAGCTGGAGAACGTGCAGATCTCGGACCTCGGCCAGGCCAAGAAGATCACCATCGACAAGGACAACACGACGGTGGTCGAGGGCAAGGGCAAGCACGCGGAGATCGAAGGCCGCGTGAAAGAAATTCGCAGCCAGGTGGAGAAGACCACCAGCGACTACGACCGCGAGAAGCTGCAAGAGCGGTTGGCGAAGCTGGTCGGTGGCGTGGCCGTGATTAAAGTCGGCGCCGCAACCGAAACCGAAATGAAGGAAAAGAAAGCCCGCGTGGAAGACGCGATGCATGCGACGCGCGCAGCCGTGGAAGAGGGAATCGTCCCCGGCGGCGGCGTGGCTCTGGCGCGTTGCGCGGCAGCGCTCGACAAGGTGAAGGCCGAAGGCGATGAGCAGATCGGCATCAACATCGTGAAGCGCGCCATCACCGAACCGCTGCGCCAGATCGTGGAGAACGCCGGCGAAGAAGGTGCAGTGATCCTGGGCAAGGTGCTTGAGTCCAAGGAATCGAATTACGGATTCAACGCCTTCTCCAACGAGTACGAGGACCTGGTCAAGGCGGGCGTGCTCGATCCCACGAAAGTGGTGCGGACCGCGCTGCAGAATGCCGGATCGATCGCCTCGTTGATGTTGACGACCGAAGCCCTGGTGGCGGAGATTCCGGAAAAGAAGGAAGCTCCGGCTCCTGGCGGCCACGGCGGCGGCATGGGCGACATGTACTAAGAAGCTGTCAGCTATCAGCTGTCAGCTTTCAGAAAGAACGGAGCCCCGCTCTCGCGAGCGGGGCTTTTGTTTGTGCGCTGCATTACTTTCTGGAACAATTCCCTAGATTACTTGGGAACTTACCGCGAAAAGGCTTCTTCATCACAGGCCATCAAAAGTGTAAAGATCATTGCTGGTCACGACGTAAAACAACAGACACGAAGTTGAAAGCAGTATCAAAACTTTTCGGAGGGGTGAATGCTGGATCGGCGACATTTCGTGAAAACCTGCTCGGCAATGGGGTTCGCAGGCACGCTGTTCCCGGGGGTGCTGTGGGCCCAAGTGGAAGCCCAGGGCGCACGAAAGATCACCAAAGACATGATCGAGAACGCTGCGATCATTGCCGACGTGCCGATTGCGGACGAGTATAAAGAAATGATGCTCAAGGATCTGAACAATCAGGCCAAAGGCTACGAAGAGCTTTACAAGCTTCACATTTCGAATTCTGTTGCGCCTGCAGTGTTATTTGATCCAGTCCTGCCTGGAATGCGCTTTGAGAGTGAACGCAAAGCCTTGCAGATGTCGAATTCGCCAACGGTGGTGGTGCCCAGCACTCTGGATGGTTTGGCATTTGCCAGTTTGCGAGAGCTGGCTGAACTTGTCCGGACGCGGAAGGTCTCGTCGTTGGCTCTCACGCAGATGTATCTACAGCGCCTGAAGAAGTACGATCCCACGCTGAAATTCGTCGTGACGCTCACAGAAGAGCGTGCGTTGACGCTCGCGAAGAAGGCCGATGTGGAGATTGCCGCAGGACATTATCGCGGTCCACTGCACGGGATACCATGGGGCGCAAAAGATTTACTGGCCACTCAGGGTTACCCAACGACGTGGGGTGCGGGTGGATTCGAAAAGCAAATGATTGATGAGGACGCGACGGTAGTGAAAAGGCTGGACGACGCGGGTGCAGTGTTGGTTGCCAAGCTGGCGCTCGGGGCGCTGGCGTTGGGCGATAACTGGTTTGGAGGAGTGACACGAAACCCCTGGAATGCCCACCAAGGATCGAGCGGATCGTCGGCTGGACCGGCTTCAGCAACAGCCGCAGGTTGCGTTGCCTTCAGCATTGGATCAGAGACGCTCGGCTCAATCTCGTCTCCTTCCGCACGTTGCGGTTGCACGGGCTTGCGTCCAACATTCGGCCTTGTTCCACGCACCGGAGCGATGGCGCTGTCTTGGACGATGGACAAGCTCGGTCCAATCTGCCGAACAGTGGAAGATTGTGCGCTCGTGCTGGAGGCGATTTATGGGCCGGACGGACATGATCGCTGTGTCCATGCCGCGGCCTTTAACTGGGATGCTCATTTTGACTGGAAGAACTTGCGAATTGGCTATTTGAAGACGTCATTCGAGCACGGACCAGAGCAGCCGCAAGCAGCGAAGCAAGAGGCAGCAAGAACTCCCGAGGAGCAGAAGAAAGCAGAGGCACAAAACCAGCGACGCGAAGCCTTGAGAGCGCGTGCGGAATACGATAGGAAATACAACGAAGCAGCATTGACCAGACTCCGTGAAATGGGAGTGGATCTGGTTCCGGTGGAACTGCCGAAGTTTCCCTACGATGCGATGCGCATTATGTTGGAGGCTGAGGCGGCGGCCGCTTTTGACGAACTTACGCGGACGGGCAAAGACAAGCTGCTGACCTCACAAAAGGAAAACGATTGGCCGAATACATTTCGCGCCGCGCACTTCATACCCGCGGTGGAATACATTCAGGCGGCGCGTGCCCGGACACTCGTGATGGAGGCAATGGCGCGCATTTTTGAGACCGTGGACGTAATTGTGGCACCAACCAGCGGAAGCGACCAGTTAATTATCACCAATCTGACTGGTCATCCGGCGGTCGTCTTGCCGAATGGAATGCGCGGGCCGGACGCGCCGAAATACCCATTCGACGATCCCACCGATTTCCAGAATGGGGCGGGGCCCGGAACACCGACGAGCCTGACATTCGTGGGAAAACTCTACGACGAAGCGAGGCTGCTGGCCTTTGCGCGAGCCTACCAGGAGGTTACCGGCTTTCATTTGCAGCATCCGAAACTCACGTAAGCAGCGGGAGGCCTTGGCACTCCGATGCCGGGTGGAGGACACGGCGGCGGCGGCATGGGCGACATGTACTAAGAAGCTGTTAGCTGTCAGCTTTCAGAAAGAATGGAGCCCCGCTCTCGCGAGAGCGGGGCTTTTTACTGCCTGTGTAAGCCTGGGTCCTGTAACGACCACTGAAGATAGTCGGTCTGCCGTTCTGGATTAGAGATTTTTAATCTGCACGAAAGAACTGGCCTCAGGTCACCTGCGGTTTGTCATTGTCGTAACTTGTGAGGGTTGTCCGGAGCGCACAGAATTAAATCGGAAGGCCCCTGCAATTCCAAAGCAGGAGGACTGTCAGGATCTCTGACGCTCAGGCTAGTTGCCGTGCCACTCGTATCTCAGTGCGCGCTGCCGCGAAGAAGCTTCTTCGATTCAGGCACTACATTTTCCCACACGCAATTCATGAAGATTGGCGATCGCTTTGAGGCGCGCGAGGGTAGTCCCGCGCGTTGCGGGTGGCCAGGCAACCTCCTTCCCGTCAATGGAGGAAAAAATTATGAGCAGCAGGAGTGAGCGGCGAGAAGCGGGCGTAGCCCTGATGTTGGCACTCATTTTGCTGTTATTGATTTCGGCAATTGCGATCGGGATTATCAGCATGTCAAATGTCGAGAACGCGATCAACACGAATTTTAAGAGCGCGGAAACGGAATATTTCGCGGCGCGCGCGGGGATTGAAGAGGCGCGCAACCGGCTGTTGCCGAATGCGTTGGACCACGCAGGCAATTTAATCAGCATAAATCCGGCGCTGCTGCCGAGCGCGCCGCCGGACGCAGGCGGCACGGTCCTGTACATCCTGAATGGAGTGACGTTGGCGCAGGTGACGACTCCGCCGACACCGAGCAATCCGAATCCTTATTTCGATCATGAACTCTGTCATAACATTCCGGGCGGGGCGGGAGGGGTCGTGCAGGTGCCCTTCAACGTGCGCTGCACCACGATGATGCCCACGCCGAAGATTGTGACGACGCCCAGCATTGCGCCTTACGGGCTGGATTACAAGTGGGTTCGAATCATGATCAAGGAGAACGGAAGCGGGCCGTATATGCTGGCGACGGGAAAACCTGCGAGCTATGGGGTCTGCTGGGATAAGAGCGCCACTCCGCCGTCAGAGGTGGTGACACCTTCCGTAGCGGACTGTGCTGCGGGAGGCTCTATGCCACTGGCGCGTCCCGTATATTTGCTGACGTCGCTGGCAGTGAGCGCGAGCGGCACGACACGGCGAATGGTGCAGGTAGAGACGTCGCTGGGGGTCAACTACCATCCGAGTTATTCGGTGTACGGAACGTCGGCTGCATGCCCGGCAATTAATTTCGTGGGCAACGGCCATACGGCGGGGTTCACGGCCGTGGCCGGGAATACCCAGGATCCGCCACCAAGCGCAAACACGACGTCGGGCGCGTTGTAGGCACGAATGGCGGGGTCGCTTTGGCGGGTAATTCCACGATCGCGGGAATCGCCGGGGTCGCCAGCCATCCGCCGTGCTTTACACCAAACAAGTTGAATAGCCCGCCCAGTGCAACGTCGATTTCGCCGGAGAAGTTTCCGGTGTATGGGTCGCCGAATCCCCCGCCACCAACGACGAACACGAATATCACCAAGGACACGAAGCTTACACCGGGGAATACGTATGGAAATATTTCCGGCACCGGGTCAGCGGTGATCACGCTGCAGGTCCCTGCGGGCCAGGGGACCAGCACCAACCCGGCAATCTTCGTGATGAACAGTCTTAGCCTGGCGGGCCAGTCGACAGTTACAATCGCTCCCGCGAACGGAAGCGCCTGCGGTGGGACGAGCATTTGCTATGTCGAAATCATTCTGGCGGGGAATGGAACGAGCACGCCCCTTTCGCTGGCGGGGGGGTCATTGAGTAACCCGAGCGGGCTGCCCGAGACGATGGTGTTCAATCTTGCGCAGCCCACGAGTTGCTCGGCGTCGCCCTGCGGCACGGTTCATATCACTGGTGGAGCAGCGACGTATGCGGTCTTCAATGCTCCAATGGACAACGTGGTCGTGTCGGGAAACGGCGATATCTTTGGGTCCATCATCTCGTACGGCACGACGGTGAACGGCGACGGGACGATCTATCACGATACGAATAGCGCCGCGCAGTACACGTCGGATCCGTATCTGCACCTGATCGCATTTCGGGAGTTGAGTTACTGAGTTAGGGATTCCCAGGTTCTTCCTAAATCACTGGCCAGTAGTCCAGTGGCCAGCAAAGAAGAGAGCCTCCGCCGCCACGCGGACGCGAACGGTCCCGCCAGAACCCATGCCCCCGATGCACAGTTGGTTCTGGCGGAAGGGATTTAAAACGCAAGATGCGGAGACGATTGCAGGTGTGTATCGCGATTGTAAGCAGAGGAAATCGAATCTACTTCTGAATCTCTCTCCCGACACGTCAGGCAGGCTACCGGATGAGGCGGTGCAGACATTAAAGCAAGCCGCGGAACTGATTCGCAAAGGAAGTTCCAACCGAAAATCGTGAAGGGTGGGCAACCTCAGTTATGCTGGGCGCCCAGCATAACGCTCCAGCAGAAAAGGACGGGCATTCCCCATGAAGCTGCTTCACTCGAGCCGACCCCCGGCTTGAGTGGGCCACCGGCCAGCCCGAATCGCTCCTTGTAAAGGAGCGAACGGGATCCACTCAGGCGGCGCGTTTCTTGGCAGACTGCAGGCACGCCGACACTTCGCGCAGGACCTGGTCGTAGTCGGCGGCGACTGCGCGCTCCACATGAAGGCGCGCGCCCTTCACGCCGGCTTCTTCCGCCAACCGCTTGAACTCTGTCTGTAGAAAGACTTCCAGTTGCTTCGATGTCAGGAACGCAATGGGAACGGTAGACGACTGGCCCGTGGCGGTCTCGATCTTCACGCAGTATGGGGATTCCGACAGCTGTGGTTCTGTAGTCATGTAATGCCTCCCTTTCTGGAGTGACGAACGTGGCCGACAAAATTGCTGGCATTCTAGCGCGTTCCGCCGCCCAGCGGGCCACTCGATAGGGCAAGGGGAGCATCTCTGCACAACGCGGGAAAAAGGGGATCGACGGAACGAACCCTTTTTTGGAAGGGGAATGGGCGGGGATGTGACGGACAAAGTCGTGACGGGAGGCTCTATTATGATCAATCAATCATGAATGCGGAGAGGAATATGGAGCAGACGAGGATCGGTACGGCAGGCGTGATCGGATTCATCTTTCTTGCGGCTTGTTTGCATGCGCAGACGCAGACGGTAAACATTTGGCCGGGCGTCGCCCCGGGGTCGGAGAATTGGACGCAGAAGGAAACGACCGTCGAGAACACGCCGTACGGAACTATCGTGGCGAACGTGGTCACGCCCACGCTGACGGTTTATTTGCCGGAGAAAGCGAAGGCGAGCGGAACCGGGATCATCGTGGCGCCCGGCGGCGCGTGCATCCGGCTGGCGATGACGTATGAGGGCACGGACGTGGTGCGATGGCTGCAGGAGCGTGGCATCGCGGTGTTCCTGCTGAAGTATCGCCTGCAGGAGAAGAAGGGCGAGGGCATTCCCGCGGATTTGAATATGGATGTGGCGTGCAAGTACGGGATTGCCGACGGGATTCAGGCGCTGAAAGTGGTGCGGCAACACGCGGCGGAGTGGGGAATCTCGGTGGATCGAGTCGGATTTCTCGGTTTTTCTGCGGGAGCGATGGTGACCAGCGGGGTGCTGCTGCAGGAGAATGCGGCGGCGCGTCCGAATTTTGCGGCGCCCATTTATGGAGGTCCGTTCGGAGTGATGCCGGCGATCCCGGCGAAACTGCCTCCGATCTTCATGGCGTGGGCGGAGGACGATGACTTGGCCGGCGAGGCGGTGGGCAACTTCTACGAGGCACTGAAGGCTGCGGGCATCAAGCCGGAAGTTCACATCTATAGCGCTGGCGGCCACGGGTTCGGCATGAAGAAGCAAGGCACCACCAGCGATCACTGGATTGAGGAATTTTATTACTGGCTGGAGGGGCAAAGGTTGACCAAAGCAGCGGGAAAATGAGCCGCTGGTCGAGCCTTTGCTGCGCCTTTGAGAGCTACAAATGCGGGGAACATTCTAACGATGAATCTCGTATTGCTCTCAGCGCCACTCATCCTTACGGAAAGCGAGAAGCCATGACTCGACGTGTTACGTTGTGCCTGATTGCGTGTGTGTTGCCGGTTGTGTTTGTGTGTTCTTCGGTTGCTCAGGCTGTGCCGCCCCTCGACAAGATTCAGAACCAGGAGGAACTAACCCGCGCGGTGACCGCGCTGGATGCTGCGCTGTTCGACTCCTATAACAAATGCGATCTGGAGAAATTCAAATCTTTTTTTGTGGATGATGTGGAGTTCTACCACGATCAGGGCGGCTTGACGTCAGGAGCGGCTGCTTTAACGGATAGCGTGAAGAAAAATATATGCGGGAAGGTTACACGTGAGCTCGTCCCCGGGACGCTGAAAGTTTATCCCATGAAGGGATACGGCGCGCTTGAGGTGGGGGTTCATCGCTTTCACCATCCCGGGCACGAAGATACGGAAGGCGTGGGCGAGGGGCAGTTCATTCATCTGTGGCAGTACAAGGATGGGGCGTGGAAGATTACGCGGGTGATCAGCTACGACCATCACGCGGCAGGGAAGTGATGGCGCAAGGGATCATCGGGCTTCGTTCTGCCAGCTTTCCGTTTGGTTCTGGATGACGGTGTAGCAATCGCAGGCGGCCTGGCGGAGTTTATCGAAGTTGGAGATGGTGACGTTGCCGCGAGTGTAGGTGATCATGCCGGCTTTCTGCAGGATGCTGGCTGCGACGCTGACGCTGGTGCGGCGCGCGCCCAGCATCTGTCCCAGAAATTCCTGGGTAAGAGGCATGGTCTTGCTGCCGATGCGGTCGTAGCTCATCAGCAGCCAGCGCGCGAGGCGCTCTTCCACACCGTGCAGACGGTTGCACGCGGCCAACTGGGAAGACTGGAAGGCGAGGAGAAGCGAGAAGCGTTCCAGCTCCAATTTTAATTTGGGGCAGGTGGGCAGAACGCGCCGCAATACGTCGGTAGGGATGCGGTAGGCAGTGGCGTCTCCCTGGGTGATGATGCGAGTGGCGCTGGTCTTGAAGCCGAAGATGACGGGGACGCCGACAAAACCTTCTTTGCCGATGAGGCCGACTTCCACGCTTTTACCGTCCGGTTGCACGTTGAGGACGGAGGCCATGCCGTCGTTGAGGAAATAGACGGAGTGAATGACGGCGCCGGGTTCGTGCATGATCTGGTGCAGGCGGAGGTGGACGAATTCGAGGGAAGGGAAGATGTCGGCGCATTCTTTGCGTCCGATATTCTTGAGGATGAGGTTCCCGAGGGGTTGTTTTCCGTTGCCGGATGAACGATCCGGCGCTGCTGGGGATTTCAGTGGCGCTCGCGAGGAAATACTCGTCATGCAACCTCTTGTTTCAATGCTGAAGATTGGCGTCGGCAGGAATCATTTGGGCAATCCGGAACCAGCGGCAGGGGTCTGAGTTTTGGCAGCGGCGGAATCTTGTGTCAGACCATTCCTGCGGACATAACAGTGTTTGTGAACCGGGGCAGCGTGCTCATCGAGCTTGCAGGACTCCGGCGCAACGGATTTTCCGCAAATTGAACAAGTAAGCGATGGCAGAACAGTCATGATCTAGCCTGGCGAAATACTTATGAACAATCAGTGCGCCACAACAGACTCATGCCTGGCAGGATCAATGATGTGATGATGGGAAGATTATAACTCCGTAGTTATGAGGGCGCGAGGAATTCTTGCCTGGTCTGGAGCACTAGCTCATAAATGACCGTACGACCTAGCCATTTTATGCAATGTCGCGCACCGGACATATTTATGTTCGGTTAAGGGCAGACTGAAATACATCCATCTGTTTAGCTGAAGACAACGCAATCACTCCAAGGCTCCGCCCATGGCGGAAGCCGCATGATCCCGCAGACCAGCCCAGGCGAGGTGAATGTACAAATGAGTTTCTCCTCAGAAAGACAGCAAGTGGTTCGCCGTTCCATTCTGGATTTTTTTGAAAAGCAAACCTTGCGGTCTGGAATCCATCCGATGTGCCCGCACTGCGGACGCGCCATGGCCGCAACACCCACGACATTTTCGCTTTGCGGCACTGAGTTGAGGCGGACCATCCGACTATCGGTGTGCGATTGCCAGATCGACAACCGGCAGCAGAAGACAGCGTAGGCTTCGTCAAGGGTGTTTTGTGAATGAGGAAGAGAACTCGCAACTGAAGGATCTGAGCCACCGGATCGCGAACGAACGGGATCCTGAAAAGCTTGCGGCGCTGGCGAAGGAATTAGAGCAGTGGGTTGCTCAGAAGCGGCGAGATGCCGAGCGAAGGAAAATGATGTCGAGGGAACCCTCAAGCGATCCGTCGTAGGACCCACGGGACCACCGTTGATACCCCGCTGGTGCTCCTCACTCCCCTTCCAATGTTTACGTCGCGTATGATTATTGCAGGGCCTGCCGTGGGTGCAGGCTCGAATTGCGTCTGCAAGATCTTGAAGAAAGAACGTTCTCGTCATGGAGAAGAAATTTCGTGTGTTTGCCACCTGCGATATTGGAGAAGCCATTGATTTGCTGCGCACGCGCGGGTACGAAGTGGAAGTGTATCCGCATCCGGAGGCGCCGCCGAAAAGTGTGATTCTTGATAGGGTGCGGTCGGGCGTCGACGGGCTGATCACGACGTTGCGCGACCAGATTGACGCGGAGGTATTCGAGGCGGGAAAAGGGAAGCTGAAGGTGGTGGCGCAGATTGCGGTCGGGTTCGACAACATTAATCGTGCGGACGCAAACCGCTACAAGGTGCCATTCACCCATACCGCGGATGTGCTGACGGAAGCGACCGCGGAATTTGCATTCTTCATGCTGGGCGCGCTGGCGCGCAAAATGTGGGCGGCCGAGCGCTTGACGCGGGAGAACCAGTGGGGATTCTGGCATCCGTACCTGCCATTCCTGGGGGACGAGGTTACAGGGAAAACGGTGGCGGTCATTGGAACCGGGCGCATCGGGCTGGCATTTATCAAGAAATGCGTGGGATTCGATATGAACGTGCTGTGCTACGACCCGGCGTATCAGAATCACGCGTTCGTAAAAACAATTGATGAGATC
>Ga0209166_10003023_pt1 | contig 12359 bp, 10 predicted proteins | sample Coa_R1_3_FD_187151 | JGI IMG/M metagenome (GOLD analysis project Ga0209166, IMG submission 187151) | Surface soil microbial communities from Centralia Pennsylvania, which are recovering from an underground coalmine fire - Coalmine... | ecosystem: Environmental > Terrestrial > Soil >... | reverse complement strand
GCCGACGTCGGCGACGATGACCGCGTCGCCGCGCGTGGCGCGGTAGAGGGCCTGGATCACCTGCGGCTGGTACAGCTCGGGCGTCGTCTCGGGGTAGTGCTTGGGCGGGTACTGCTCGCGCCAGGCACCGATCTGATCCAGCCAGGCCTGGTGGTTCTGCATCGCCGCCGGATTGAGCTCGGGCTCGAGCTTGGTCAGCACGCGGGCCACGTCACCCACGATCGGCACGTCGACGCGGACGTTCTTGCCGATCTCGGCGGGGTCGATGTCGATGTGGACGATCTTGGCCTGCGGGGCGAAACCGGCGAACTTGCCGCACGCCCGGTCGTCCATGCGCATGCCAATCGAGACGACGAGGTCGGCGTTGTGGACGGCGTAGTTGCTGTGCACCCAACCGTGCATGCCGAGGAAGCCGAGCGAGAGCGGATGCGTCTCGGGAAAGCCCGAAATCCCCAGGAGGGTGGTCATGACCGGGATACGCGCTTTTTCCGCGAAACTGAGCAGCTCGTCCCAGGCGCCCGAAAGCAACACGCCCTGCCCGGCGATGATCACCGGCCGCTGCGCTCGCTCGATCAGCCGGGCGGCCTCCTTGACCTGGCGCATATTCGGCTCGAGCGTTGGCTGGTAGCCCGGGAGATCGACGCCGGTCGGATAGCCGTGCCACTCGATCTCGTTCAGCAGCACGTCCTTGGGCACGTCGACATGGACCGGGCCAGGTCGCCCGGTGCGGGCCAGGTGGAACGCTTCCTTGATGACCCGCGCCAGGTCGCGGCCGTCGCGGACGAAGTAGTTCTGCTTGGTGATCGGGATCGTGATGCCGGTGATGTCGGCTTCCTGAAAGGCGTCGGTGCCGATCATGCTGTTGGGCACGTTGGCCGTGATGGCGACCAGCGGCACCGAGTCCATGTGCGCGTTGCAGATGCCGGTGACCAGGTTTGTCGCCCCCGGGCCGCTGGTCCCGAAGCACACGCCGACCGTCCGCTCGTCCTGGGGCTTCCTTGTGGCGGCCGCGGCGCGGGCATAGCCATCCGCCATGTGGCCAGCGCACTGCTCATGCCGAACCAGGATGTGCCGCAACTGTTGAAACTCGGGCAGGACGTCATACAGCGGCATGATCGCGCCGCCCGGCAGCCCGAAGATGGTGGACACGCCCTCTTCCACGAGCGATTGGCAGATTGCTCTTGCACCGTTCAAGCGCATAGATGTCCTCACTTCAGCTGAGCGTGCGTGACGGGGACACAAAAAAACCCCGCCTCCTACAGAGGCGAGGTCAGTCAATCAGGCCCCGCGGTACCACCCTGCTCGGCCGCGCATCTGGCGCCTGCACCGCCGCCAGAATTCGCGTCCACTCGTCGGCGGTCTAGCGCCCGCCACCCCGTCGCAGCCTACTAGGTCAGAGCTGACCGTTCTCCCGCGCAGCTCGGGGGCGAGTTCGGGAGCCTACCTGCACCGGTCTTTCACCAACCGCCGGCTCTCTGGAGCAGGACTCAGCGTCCGTACTACTCCCCGTCAATGCCTGCAATCTTCAGTTGTCCAGCCGAACCATACACCGAAGCGAGAGTCACACGCAACGCGTGACTCTCCGACTTCGGGGCTTATGAAGCTCTGGCGAGTCGCGCCTTGACCGCGTCGACGACCTTGGAGTGCTCTGGGAAGCCGCCATCGCGGTACATCGAATGCACCAGCTGGCCCTCGACGGCGACGTCGAACGAGCCTTCGTACCAGGGCACCAGCTCGATCGCGGTGAGCTGGTGGTTGAAGGTCTTCATCAACGTCTCGGTGAGCGCCAGCGTCTGCGGCTCGTAGCCGCACTCCGCGCAATACGTGATCGTGACCTTGACGGTCGACCCGTCAGACATGGCTCACGCTCAAGCTGGCTGCCTGGAGGCAATGCGTTCGGCATGCGCGCGCAGCTCGCGCACGACCTCGGCATTCGCGAACGGCTTGGTCTCGTTGCGCATCGCGGCGCTGGCCTGCTGGACCTGGGTGCGGATGTCCTCGGGCAATTCGGCGATTGGCTTGCTCGGGTCGCCCCACTCGGGATGCGCGGCGTACATCGCCTTGTTCTTTTCGGCCCGCAGTTTGGTCACCGAGTCGGGTCGCTCGATCCAGACGCCGAGCTCTTTGAAGTCGCCGTCCAGGAAGATCACGGTCGGGATCGACTTGAATTCGCCGCGGTTCAGGTGCTCGTCCATGACCTTCGAGCCCGGCTCCTGGTCGCGCAGCAGAACGCGGACGTTCAGCTTGCCACCTGACTCCTGGGCCAGCCGGCCCAGCACTGGCAGATTGGCGACGACGTCGCCGCACCAGTCCTCAGCCAGGGCCAGCACGTTGACCGTCTGGGGCAAGCCCCTGAACGCCGCGACGTCTTCTGGCTTCAGCTCCAGGTCCTTCTCGTTCTGTTCGAGCTGTTCGCGGTTCCTGGTCATCTGGGCCTTGTATGCGTCGTAGGTCATGCCCGCTTCGAACTGTTCGCGAGTAACTGCCATTAGCTCTTACCTCCCATGTCTGCGTGGAGCACCAGAAGCGTAGAACATTCGGCGCGCACGGCTGATTCCCTACACCGCCGCGGGTTGGCTGCGCAGCGAGCGCACCGGCGAGAACAGCACCCAGAGCGGCGACGACATCGAGCACACCGTCATCGCCAGGATCGCGGTGCGGAGTCCCAGTGCTTCGCCGAGCGCGCCGCCCATCAGCGCGCCGATGGGGATCGTCCCCCAGACGATGAAGCGCACGCTCGCGTTCATGCGGCCCTGCAGACGATCGGGGGTGATTGCCTGCCGCAGGCTGACCTGGTTGATGTTGTAGACGGGATTGGTCACCCCGGCCACGAACGAGGTGACCATGAGCATGCCGACCACGACGATCGTCGGCCCGCTGGCAAATGGAATCAGCAGGTTCGCCAGATCGGCGGCGATGCTCGCGCCGATGATGGTCGCGCCCAGGCCGAACCGCGTGGCGACGCTTCCCGCGAGCAGTGAGCCGAGCAAGGCGCCCGGGCCGCCCACGGACAGGATCAGGCCGAGCAGTGCTGGGCCGATGCCCAGCTGTCGGGTGACGTACAGGACGTAGACCGCTTGCACCGCGTTGCCGAAGAGATTCGAGGTCGCGGTGCAACCGGCGATCGAGCGCAGGAGTGGATTGCCGAGCACCACGGCCAGACCTTCGCGCAACTCCGCCCAGATCGAAGGCGCGTCCGTGGAGTTACGCTCGGGGACGGGCTCAGCGGTTCGGATGAACGAGACCGACACCGCGGATGCCAGGAACGAGAGTGCATCCACCGCGACGGCGACCGGGGCGGTGACGAGCTGGACCAGGGCGCCGGCCACGCCAGGGCCAGCGATCTGCGCCACCGAGCGACTCACTTCCAGCTTGCTGTTGCCCTCGATCAGCTGGTCGCGGTCGACCAGCGCCGGCAGGTACGCCTGGTACGCGACGTCGAAGAACACAGTCAGCACGCCGGTCAACAGGCCCACGACATAGAGCTGTTCGATGCGCAGAACGCCCAGCAGCGCCGTCGCGGGGATGGTGCCGAGCAGCAGTGCGCGGCCGATGTCCGCGAGGATCAAGATGCGTCTTCTGCGCAGGCGATCCACCCAGACGCCGGCGAACAGGCTGAGCAGCAAAAACGGCGCGAACTCGAAGGCGCCCAGCAGGCCCATCTGGCTCGGCGAGGCGTTGAGGACCAGCGCCGCCGTTAACGGAATGGCCAGCTGGCTGATCTCGCTGCCAAACCGCGAGATCGTCTCGCCAGCCCACAACTTCACAAACTCGGGGTGTCGCCACAACCCCGAAAAAGAGATGCCCCGCACGCGGCCAGAAGCGTAGAACATTGGGCGTGGCACCCGCCCCGCTCGCCGATCCAGCCGCGCGCGTCGCTGCGTCAACCCGTACCGAAGGTACAGGGCTCGCTCCGATCGAGCCGCGGACCCCTCGAAGGCGCGGGCACGCTCGCCAATCTGCATCGCTGCGCTCGCTCCCTTCGGGCCGCGAACACACCATGGTCCCTGAATGACAGAGGCGGCAGAAACGGCCTCGCCAATCACCGCGGGACTCCCTCCGGCAGAGATGAACGTAGCCGTGCGTGGTGAGCCGAGCGAACCACGGGCGGCGGGCGGGACCGTGCTCGTCATCCCTGGCCTCAATGGCCATCCTGGGATGCTCATGCGCGCGGCGCCGATTTTGTTTCCGGAATGGCGGGCGTTGGCGTTCAGCCACCATGTCGATCGCGCGGAGGGCGGTGTCGAAGGAATGGCTCAACGCGCGCTCCAACTACTTGACGAGGAACAAACGGGGCCGGTCTACGTGTGTGGCGAATCGTTCGGCGGGACGGTGGCGCTCACCATGGCGCGGTTGCGGCCCGAGCGCGTCGCGGGACTGATACTGCTCTCGACCTTCGGCTGGCACCCGTCGATGCTCGCCCGTCGCGGGGCCAGCGCGCTCGCGGTCTGGGCCTTCCTGGGCCGTCGCATCAGCAACCGCGCCTACCGCGCTGGCCGCGTCGCCTCGGTGCCGACGCAACTCGGGCTAAAGTTCTCCGGCGAGCTGCTGCGCACCTACCTCGAACGGCCGCGCGCCCATTTCGACGCCTATCGGACCAAAGCTGAGCTCTCGCTGACGTTCGACGCGCGGCCCTGGCTCGGTACGCTCACGTGCCCGACGTTTGTGCTGACGGGCACCTGGGACCCGGTGGTACCCGCCTCGGCCGGCCGAGAGCTCGCCGACCACATCCCCAACGCCACGCTGCACAGTCTCCCGGGCGGTCACCTGGTCCACCTGGTGCAAGCCAACCGAGTTGGCTATCTGATCTCAGCGTGGGCACGCGACCTGGAATAGCGCCTCAAACAGGCACGCATCTTGATGCTCGCCAGAGGTACGCATTGCCGTGGAGGCTAGGAGTCGCATACCCATGAAAGCATCGTTGTCTTCAATCCTGGCAGGTTTGGCACTCGTCGCCGGCGCTTGCGGGCCGACGGCCCAGACGCCAGCGCCAGCTAGCGGGGGCGGGCCTGGCAACGTGATCGTCGCCACGCCGCCACCCCCGGCCGCGGCCACGGTCGCGCCAATCGCTGGAGCTCCGACGGCACCTGCCGCGGCGCCGACGGCCGTACCGGTCGCGCCAGCCAAGCCAGCTGGCCAGCCAGCCGGAGCCCAGGAGATCACGGTCAACGCCCTGCAGGGTGAGCCAGACAACCTGGACCCGAACCGCAGCAACTTCGCGACGGAGGCCGCTGTCATCAGGCAGGTCTTCGAGCCGCTGCTGATCTTCGACAAGGACCTGAAGCCTGTTCCAGGCGCCGCCAGTAGCTTCGACGTGTCCGCGGATGGCAAGACGTATACGTTCCACCTGCGGCCCGGCGCGAAGTGGAGCGACGGCCAGCCGGTGACGGCTAAGGACTTCGTGTACTCCTTCAAGCGCCTGCTCAACCCGGACACGGCCGCGGACTACGCGTCCTTCTACACCGATGCGGGCATCGTCGGCGCCGCCGACTACAACGCGGGCAAGGGCAGCGCTGACGCCGTTGGCATCCGTGCCAGGGACGACAACACCCTCGAGATTCAACTCGAGGCCCCCAGCGGCTACTTTCCGAACCTGACGGCGCTCGTGGCAGTAGTGCCGGTGCGCCAGGACATCGTCGAAAAGAACGCCGGTTGGGCTCAGGATCCGGCGACCTATATTGGCAACGGCGCTTTCAAGATGAGTGAGTGGGTCCATCAGGACCACATCACGCTGGTGCCGAACCCCAACTACGTCGGCCCGCGGCCGACGCTGCAGAAGGTCACGCTGCTGATGGTCAGCTCGGCCGAGGCGGACTACGCGGCCTATCGCAACAACGAGCGTGACTGGACGCTCGTCCCTGACGCCGACGTCAATGCCGTCCGCGCCGATCCCCAGCTGTCCAGAGAGGCGGTCGAGTACACCGAGCTCACGACGTTCTGGCTCGTGATGAACAACGCCAACAAGCCCCTGGACAACCCGCTGGTGCGCCAGGCATTCGCACGCGCGATCGACAGCGAAGCGATGATCCGTGACGTTGCCGCGGGGATTGGCAAGCCGGCCACGAGCATGATCCCGCCGGGCATGCCGGGCTTCCAGGCCGACCTCGGCAAGGACATGAAGTTTGATGCCGCCGCGGCGAAGGACCTGCTCAAGCAGGCTGGCTTCGCGGACCCGGCTACATTCCCGGTGCTGCACTTCAAATTCGCGACGACCACGGCGAACCAGTCGCGAGCGGAGTTCATCCAGGGGCAGCTGAAGCAGAATCTGGGCGTCACCATCGTCCTGGACTCGATGGAGTCCAAGGCGTACCAGGCGGCCTACAAGAACAAGGACTTTGACCTGGCCTGGACCGGGTGGGGCGCTGACTATCCTGACCCGCAGAACTTCATGAGTGGGCTGTTCGGCTGCAAGGCCAGCAACAACAAATACAACTACTGCAACCCGGCGTTCGACGCTGCCGCCGCGAAGGGCGACGTGGGGACGGACCTGACGGTCCGCCTGCAAGCGTACGCCGAGGCGCAGCAGATCCTGGTCAAAGACACCCCCGTCGCGCCGCTCTACTACCGCGGCCGCATGGTGCTGGTCAAACCCTGGGTCCAGAACCTGGTGATCACGCCCAAGGACGACTACCCGGGCCTGTCGTTCCTGACCAGCGTTTCCGTGGGGCAGCACTAGATCCGGCTGCCCGCAGCGCTGCGCTCGCTCCGTCGCGGAACCACGAACCCGGGCAGTTACGTAACAGTAACTTCAAGTTACGAGCTCTGGTTGGGAGCGAGCGAAGCGATGCGGGCGGCAGCGGGGGTTGATCGAGGACCGTCAGATGACGCCCGCGCTGTGGAGTTGCGCTTGCTCGGCTTCGCTCAGGCCGAGCAGGGCGCCGTAAATTTCGGCGTTATGCTCGCCCAGCCGGGGGCCGACGAAGCGGACGCGGCCTGGGGTGCGCGAGAAGCGGGGCAGGACGGCAGGCATCGGGATGGGGCCGATCTCCGGATCCGACGGCGAAATGATGTCGTGGCGGGCGGCGAAGTGCGGATCGACGAAAATGTCGGCGATCGAGTAGATGGGGCAGACGGGCACCCCGGCCGCGTCGAGGATGCTCTGCGCCTCTGCCGCCGAGTGCTCCAGAAACCACGCCGCAACCAAAGCGTCGACCTCGTCGGCGTGCGCCGTGCGCTGCGGGTTGGAGATGAACCGCGGGTCAACGGCCCACTCGGGATGCCCCATAGCTTCGGTCATGCGACGCCAGACCCGGTCGGTGGACACGCTGAGCACCATGTACCGATCGTCGGACGTCGGATAAGAGCCGATCGGCGAGGATTGACCCGTGCGGTTGCCATTGCGCTCGCGGACCTTGCCGTTGTTGCCATACGCCGGGACGACGGCCTCCAGCAGCCGAAAGACCGACTCGTAGAGGGAGACGTCAACCCACTGCCCGCCCTGGTGATTGCGTTCGCGTTCGAGCAGCGCCGTCGTCGCGCCGAGCGCCCCGAACAAGCCGGCGAGATAGTCGGCCAGCGCGATCGGCACGCTGATCGGTGGTCGATCAGGGTACCCGGTGATGTACGTCAAGCCGCCCATGGCGGCCGCGGGCGTGCCGAAGCCGGCTTTGTCGCGGTACGGCCCGTCCTGTCCGTACCCCGAGACGCGGACCAGGACAACGTCGGGGTTGGTCGCGCGCAGGGTCTGGTAGCCGAGATCCCAGCGTTCGAGTGTGCCCGGGCGGAAATTCTCGAGGATGGCATCGCTGCGCCCAACCAGCTCGAGGAAGAGCTCGCGACCGCGCGGCAAACGCAGGTCGAGGGTGATCGAGCACTTGTTGCGGCCGAGCACCGACCAGTAGAGCGAGCGCTCGCCAGACATCGGGGCGACACTACGCAAGGTGTCGCCCTGGCCAGGGATCTCGACCTTAATGACCTCTGCGCCAAAGTCGGCCAGCAGGGCAGCGCTGAAGGGCGCCGCGATCATCGTCGAAATATCCAGGACCCGGAATCCGGACAGAGGCCCGTTGCTCGACGCGCGCACGCCGTCTGGTTCCGTCATTGACGCCAGAGTCGATGCTACCCTCCTTGCCGACATGCCACGGATGCGGGTGATTCTCTTCGGACTGGTGGTGCTGGCCGCGGGCGGCGGACTGCTGACCAGTGTGGTCCTGGCCCGAGTCAGAGCCCGCGCTCAAGCTGACTGGTTCGTGGGCAAGAACCTGACCCTGGCGCCCGTCGTCAGAGGACTCAAGGAACCGACGTTCGTCGCCGGCCCACCGGACGGCAGCAACCGCCTGTTCGTCCTCGAGCGGGCCGGTCGCGTTCGGGTGGCCGATGCGAGCGGACAATTGCGTCCCACCCCGTTCCTGGATGTGTCGGCAAACACCTCGACCGGCACCGAGGAGGGCATGCTGGGCCTGGCGTTCGACCCGGGCTTCACCCAGAATGGCTACGTCTACGTCGACTACACCGCCAATGACGCCTCGGTTCAGGTGGTCCGCTACACCGTGTCAGCCGGCCAGCCCGACCAGGTTGACCCGGCCACCGCGCAGACCGTGCTGGCCATCCCCAAACACAGCAAGTACCACAACGGCGGCATGCTCGCCTTCGGTCCGGACGGCTATCTGTACATCTCGGTCGGCGACGACGAGTCCTCTGAGCAGGCGCAGATCCTGACGTCGCTGTACGGCAAGATCCTGCGGATCGACGTGGATTCGGCGCAGCCATACGCGGTTCCCGCCTCGAATCCGTTTGTGAATCAGCCCGGCGCGCGGGGCGAGATCTGGTCGTACGGGTTTCGCAATCCGTGGCGGTTCAGCTTCGACCGCATGACCGGCGATATGTGGATCGGCGACGTCGGCGACGCGAAGTGGGAGGAGGTCGATTTCCAACCGGCGAGCAGCCCGGGCGGCGAGAACTACGGTTGGCCAATGAACGAGGGCACCGAGTGCATCGACGCCGATCACTGCCATGACCCGGGCCTGGTCGCACCGCTAGTCACGTATGGTCATGACATGAACTGCGCCGTCATGGGCGGCTACATGTACCGTGGCCCGACCGCGGCTGGACTGGCTGCCGACTACCTGTTCGGCGACCTCTGTACGGGCGGGGTTTTCAGCCTGCGCGGCGGGTTCGAGCAGGGCTGGAAGCGCGTCGAGCTTGGTTTCCAGCCCATCAAAATCAGCTCATTCGGCGAGGACCCGGCTGGCGACGTGTATGTCGTCGACATGCAGGGTGGCGTGATCTATCGGATCATGGATGGATCGATCCCATCTGGAAGCTAGCGATCGCGATCCGCGGGTCATCAGTTTCGACCTGGACGGGGTCATCATGCGCGGCGCGTTCAACAGTGCGCTGCGTCCGCGCATCGTGGAGCACATCGGCCGCGGCGCCACCCTGTCCCATCTGACGCTCGAGGAGCGCGAGCGACACATCTGGCTGGCGGTCCGCCAGGAGCACGATCGGCGCCTGGGGGCGGGCGACTTCGTGGGCGCCTGGAACTGGCAGGCCATCTACGACCGGGTGAGCCACGGTTTCGGCGGCGAGCCCATGCCGGACCTGGCCAGCATCGTTCGTGAGGCTTGCCTGATCGACGATGCCGTCGCCCTGCTCCCCGGCGCGTGGCGCGGACTGCAGCGGCTCAAGAGCGCCGGCCTACGCCTGGTGGCCATCACCAACGGCTACCGCTGCTTCCAGTGGCCGGTGCTGGAGCGACTGGGGGTGTCCGAGTGGTTCGAGTCCGTGCTCACGCCCGACTTCGCTGGCTTCGCGAAGCCCGATCCGCGCATGTTCGGGTTGGTGCCAGGCCTGGTCGCGCACGTTGGCGACTTGTTACTGCACGACGTCCTCGGGGCAAACCTCGCTGGCGTCCAATCGATCTGGTTGGACGCCGACCTGCCAGCCGACCTGCTCCACCGAGCGCCCATCGATCGGGTGCGCGAGCCCGCATTCATCGAGTACCTCCAGAAGATGCTGGAAGAGTCGCGGTATCTTCCGTTCCACCCGGAAGCCACCCTCGAAACCTGCACTCCCACGGCCGTGGTGCGCGATGTCGACGAGGCCGCGACAGTGCTGCTCGAGAGCAACTCGGCATGGACGCCAGCTTCGATCTGATCGCACGCGCGATCGCGAGTGGTCCGCTGCTCGGTGCCGCGGCGGCGATCGGCGATGGCGCCGACCGGCGCCTGGAGTGCTTCGGTCGAATCGAGGCTGGGGGAGCGGAGGTCAATCCGGACACCTGGTACGACCTGGCCTCGCTGACCAAAGTCGTGTGCACGGTGCCACTCTGCCTGGACGCGATTGCGCAGGGCCGGCTCGATCCCCGAGCGCCGTTGCGCGAGGTGTTGCCCGAGGTGGCCTGGCTGCAAGATCGGCCGAACCTGGGGGATGCGACCGTCTTGCAGCTCGCCACGCACACGAGCGGACTGCCCGCCTGGCAGCCGCTGTACACGCTCGGGCTGGATCGGCCGACGTTGCTGGCCAGACTCCTGCACACCTCACTGCGGCGTTTGCCCGGGCCGATCGAATACAGCGACCTGGGGTTCATGCTGCTCGGACATGTCCTCGAGCGCGCGTACGAACAGCCCCTCGACGTACAGGCTGGCGCGCTGTTCGCGCGCCTGGGCCTGGAGCGGTCGATCGCGTTCAGAGCTCCCGCCGACGCGTGTGTCGCGCCGACCGAGCAGTGTCCGTGGCGTGGTCGGATGCTGTGTGGCGAGGTGCATGACGAGAACGCCGCCGCCCTGGGGGGCGTGGCCGGCCACGCTGGCCTCTTCGGGACGCTGCGCGGGGTGGCAGCGTACGCTCAGGCCCTGCTGGAGTGTCGGCTGCAGTCCGCCGCGGTGCTGAGCTATCTCAGCCAGGAACACGCCCGGGCGGCGTTGCCCGACCTGGAGCGGCGTGGCTTCGGCTGGGTCTTGATGCACCCTGGCTGGAGCGGCGGCGACCTGATGAGCGAACGCAGCATCGGCCATACTGGATTTACCGGCACCGGCCTGTGGATCGACCTGGAGCGAGGGCGGTATAGCGTGCTGCTGACAAATCGCGTCCATCCGTCTCGACACCTCGCATCCAACATCGTTGGCTTGCGCCGGGCCTTTAATCATGCCGCTCACGCCCCGTGATCGGCCGCGGCGCCAGCCCGCCGCTCACGCCTCGTGATCAGCCGCGGCGCCAGCCCGCCGATGCTCACGCTGCTGGTCCGCTCCACCCTACAAGGTGGGTCGCGCCGCGGACGATGACGCGCATTGACGTGCCGGCGCGCGCCGTGCACCGCCCGGCCGGCGATGCGGGCGAGCTCGGCAGCGTTTCTGGTTGAGACCCGCCATAGGCTCTGGCATGCTGTCAGTGCATGCCGATCCCCCTTCTACCCTTCGGCCGGACAGGCCACCAGAGCACGCGCATCATCTTCGGCGGCGCCGCGCTGGGTAGCGTCTCGCAGGACGTGGCCGATCGCACCCTCGAGGTGCTGCTGGCGCACGGCATCAACCACATTGACGTCGCCGCCAGCTACGGCGACGCCGAGCTGCGCGTGGCGCCGTGGCTGAAGCGGCACCCCGGCAAGTTCTTCCTGGCCACCAAGACCGGCAAGCGCCGCGCCGCCGAGGCGACTGAGGAATTGCGCCGCTCGCTCGATCGGCTGCAGGTTGACCACATTGACCTGTGGCAGCTGCACAACCTGGCCGATCCGATCGAGTGGGACACCGCGCTCAGTCCCGGGGGGGCCATCGACGCCGCAATTCAGGCGCGGGAACAGGGTCTGGTGCGATTCATCGGCGTGACCGGCCACGGCGCCCAGATCGCTGCCACCCACCGCCGCAGCCTGCAGCGCTTCGACTTCGACTCCGTGCTGCTGCCGTACAACTTCACGACCGTCCAATCGAGCTATTACTCACAAAACCTTGATGCGCTGCAGGCGACCTGTCAGGAGCGCAATGTGGCGGTTCAGACCATCAAATCGATCGCGTATCGGCCCTGGATGGGTCGGCCGCGCTCCGCCACGACCTGGTACCAACCGCTCGCGGACCAGCCCAGCATCGACACCGCCGTCCACTGGGCGCTCGGTCGATCTGGCATCTTCGTGATCTCGAGTGGCGACGTCAATCTGCTGCCCAAGATTCTCGACGCGGCCCAGCGTTTGCCGACGCAGCGCCCGTCGGACGCGGACATGCAACAGATGGTCGAGCACCTGCAGATGGAGCCGCTATTTGTTTAAACCGAATTAAATACTGGCCGGCCACGTCGCCGGTAACATGGCACCTGGCATGCCCCGCACGGCACCCGCAAGGCCGTTGCCTGCCGGTTTCGCGCCCCTCTACGCGCGCCTCCGTCAAGCTATCCATGATCGCGTCACGTCCGGCGAGTGGCGTCCAGGCGAT
>Ga0209166_10003016_pt1 | contig 12376 bp, 13 predicted proteins | sample Coa_R1_3_FD_187151 | JGI IMG/M metagenome (GOLD analysis project Ga0209166, IMG submission 187151) | Surface soil microbial communities from Centralia Pennsylvania, which are recovering from an underground coalmine fire - Coalmine... | ecosystem: Environmental > Terrestrial > Soil >... | reverse complement strand
GCGTTCTTGCAGTGGCAGCTCGCCGGGATACTGATGAGAGAGCACATACTGTTGCGCCATGAGAAGGACGTGTTGCCGGGCAGCCGTGGCCAAGGCCTTGTCCCACTTGAGGGGCTGCACTCCTGCTGCGGCGCGTTCGCGGTTGGCATCCTCGAGGAGCAGTCTCTCCTCCGCCGAGGGCTGCGAGGAGCGCGGCGGCCGATTCTGAGAATGCACGGAGGAAAGGAAAAAGAGAATAGAGAGCAGGACTCCCGCGGTTGCGGTCCCCAGGAAGCGGCAACTCTTCATGGAAGATTAGCCGCGGACACGCACGGCGCTAAAGCTGAGGATCACGTGTCCGCCGGAGGTGGGCCGGCCAAAGCTCATCATCGGGCGGAAGCGGGAAAACATCAGCATCTGGTCAAGTTGATGGCGCAACTCGGCGCTGCTGGGACCGGAAAGAATCTGGTAGTCAGCCATCTGGCCATGAGCGTCAACCGTGACATCCACCATAAGGCCGTGCGGCAGAGAAAGCTCCAACTCGTGCTGCTCGGGCGCCCAGGTTTGCGGGTAATCGGACAACGATAGGAGTTCGGCGGGACGCAGAATATTGAGCGGCACGTCGTTGGATACCGCGCGGACGGTAATGCCCGGCACCATCAATTGAAGCACGACAACGAAAATCACGATTGCGGAAAAAACTCCGCCGGTGGCCGGAACGGAAAGCGGGCGAAAAACGTTGTCGAGTAGAATTTCGGCGCGGTCGCGCATTTTGCGGAAACGGCTGGGCCAATCCTTCGATTGCTGCGACTGAGCCGCGGCCACCTTGATGCGCACAGCCAGATCGGCAGGCGGAATGTTCTTCGGCATGCGTGAAAGCAAAACGGAAAGCTTGCGGAAGCGCTCAAGTTCCGCGCGGCAAACGGTGCAGCCGTTCAGGTGCTCGCCTATCTGTACGCGCTCCGCAACGGACGCCGTTCCGGTGATTGCGTCGTCGAGATAGCCCGCCAGTTTTGCCCGTACCGTGGTGCACTTCATGGAAGCCCCTCCCCTGCGTCGCTTGCCCGCAGGGAACTACCTTGCGAAGAATCATTCACCCGGCGCGCCGCGGAATATGCGTCGCCGAAAGGCGACGGCCGCGGCTCGGCCATAGCGCCATGCGCACTTCCGCGCGCCCCGCCGTTCGAAGCAATGCGCGATGCATGCTCACCGAGGAGCGGCCCGAGCACTTGCCTCAGGGAGCGGCGCCCGCGAAGAATGCGGGACTTTACCGTGCCCACGCTGCACTCCAGCACTTCGGCTACTTCCTCATAGCTCAAACCTTCAAGGTCCCGCAGGATAACCGCGGTGCGAAACACCTCTGGAACTTCCTGCAAAGCCTGCTGCACGGCAACTTGAATCTCTCGCGAAGCAAGCTGCTCAAAAGGTGTGGCGCCCAGATCCTCAATTTCGATCGGCACGTGGCCCTCTTGCGGCTCGGCATCGATCGAAACGTTTTTTTGCAGATGGCGCTTGAACCAGCGTTTGTGGTTAAGAGCTTCGCGAATGGCGATGCGGTAGAGCCAGGTTTTCAAGGAGCTGCCTTGCCGGAACTTGCGAATCCCGCGGAAGGCCTTCAGGAAAACTTCCTGCGAGCCGTCAGCGGCGTCCGAAGTGTCCCCGAGCATGCTCAGAATCAGATTATAAACGGGAGCGTGGTAGTGCGTGACGAGCCAGTCGAATGCCGTTTCCGAGCCGGCTTGCAGCTCGGAGACGAGTTCGGCTTCATCGCGGCCCCAGGAAAGGGCGCTGGCCCATTCGGACACTGCCGGCCTTTCCGGCCCGATTCAGCTGCTCGGGCCACCCTGCTATCAGGTCCATCGTTAGAACGCCACGTTCGAGCGTTGGACCCAGGCCTTCTTGCGAGTACGATCCCGATCCTGCTGGGAGCGACTTGCGACCGGGAACGGCTATCTGCGGATGCCGAACCCGATGTCCGCTCTCACTACCTTAGACACCGGGAGGAGCGGAGATGTTTCCCGGGCAGCCGCCTTGGCGGCAACAAATGTGATTCTGGCACTTTGCCGGTCGTGGCGCAACGGTACGGGAGAACTACGGAGGGTAATGGGTGCATGATCTGCTGCGGTTGGATGGATTGACCATGCCGTGCGTCGCACGTAGAATGGTGCTGCACGTAAAATTGTGCTAAGGCGACGAAAACATGAAATCTAACATTACCTTGAAACTGGACGCGGACCTTTTGAAGCAAGCGCGGGTATTGGCGGCGGAACAAGGCAGCTCCATCAGCCGCATGCTTGCCGACAAGCTTGAGGAACTCGTGCGGGAACGCGCGGGATATGATCGCGCGCGAAAGCGGGCGCTGGCGCGGCTTCGCGTAGGGATGGATCTGGGCTGGACCCGGCCTGGTACGCGGGACGAGCTACATGAGCGATAAGTTCTTTGTGGACACCAACATTCTGGTGTACGCGCACGACCTGAAGCAAGGAGCGAAGTACGAGCGGGCGCGGGCGCTGGTGCAAAAATTGTGGGAGAGCGAAAACGGAGTGTTGAGCACGCAGGTGCTTCAGGAACTTTGCGTCAGTCTGCGGCGCAAGGTCGCTCGTCCATTGTCGGCGGAAGCTACTCGCAACGTGATTGAGGATTATTCGAGATGGGAAATCGTGGTGAACACGGCGGAATCGGTGCTGCTGGCGCTGGACATCGAGGGGCGTTACAAGATTTCGTTCTGGGATGCTCTCATCGTGCAGGCGGCGGGGAGTTGCGGAGCCGAAGTGCTCTACTCCGAAGATTTGGCGGATGGGCAAAGCTATGCTGATGTGCGCGTGATCAACCCGTTGAAGTAAGGGAAGCAATGGCCACAGTTTCGGCAAGCCGGGGACAGACGGGACGTTTTCTGCTACTTTGTCCGAAGTGGTCGCTTTTCTCCCCTCGCTGTAGTTAACGTTCCGCACACCGAAACCCGGCGTCACAATGCGAGGTAGCTCCGTCGCACTTCCCACAACGAGGAACTTTTCGTCTGCCCCCGGATTCTCGGTTTCTACGTTCTTGGAGATGCTTTCTCGAATACTGGAAGAGCGACGTCAATATCCCACTTGTAGGTTTGATCGCCGGCGCCCATGGCTTTCAAATCACAAACGTAAGAACCTTTGCTTTTTAGCGTGAGATTCTTGCCATCGTAGTGATAGGTCTGCAAAAAGGAGTGAACATCCTTCTCAAAGGGCGCAATGGTGCAAGCATGGCCCGGAATGGACATATCCACCTGCCAAACTTTGAACTCTTTATCCACGGAGAGCTGGACTACTCCGAAAGAGCCGTTGCGAATCTTCGGATCGAATGAATTTTTGTTCGCCTTTCTGTCGAGGGATTCCACATTGCCGCCTCGAGCGGCCGCAATATCGCCTGAAGTCAAGGGAAACGAGTAGAAATGAATCCGGACCCAAGAATAGCCCGCAGGATACTTTCGGGATTCCCTGATGGCAACCGCGGAGGATAAAGTCATCGCAGCGTTATCAACGGACAGATTCGCGCTGGTATGGAAGGTTGGGTTTTGAACGGCCGGATTGGTTAAGGCCGGGCTAACCGAGAAGATTATTAAAGCAGTAGCAAACCAAGGATAGCGCATGAAATGTACATTCTCACAAGACAAGAGCCTGGTCCTAGTGCGGGTGGCGAGAGGAGGGGCAAAGAGTAACGCGGTGTTCTTCATCTCGTACGCGCAGCAGGCGCCGGCGTTCCATGTGGGATTCTGGCGGCGGCAAAGCACGTGCAGGCTGTTGACTGGCTGCATGATTGACGGTGTATGCGATTGCTAGATGGAGCGGCGGTCGCGCGGAAAGCCTCGACAGCAGATTGCTTTCGAGGATAAAGATATTGTGCAAGATTGTACGTCCAATCCAGAAAACCTTCGCACGCGAACCAGGGAGACGCTACGACTATGTCCACGCTGTCCGAGCTGGAATTCCTGCTCGTATCCAACGATTACGCGACGCTGACCGCGGTCTCAGGAGGCGTAAAAAAATACGGGGCCAAATTTGCGCTGGTGCCGACAGCGGAGGAGGCCAGGGATTATCTGGAGCGGAAAAAGATCGACGGCGTATTTGTGGATATGCAGCTTCCGGGCGCGCTGGAGCTGATTGAGGGAGTTCGAAAAGGGGCATCGAACGCAAAGGCGGCGATTTTTGCGTGTGTCGAGAGCGCGCGGCAGTCCACCGCCACGCTTAACGCCGGGGCAAACTTCTTGCTGCGCAAGCCGCTCAGCGTCGAGGGCGTGGAGCTGCACATCACCATTGCCAAGGAGATCATGCTGCGAGAGAGGCGGCGGTATTTCCGCCACCCGGTCAACCTGCCCGTGGCATTGAAGGATGGAGCGGCGGAGCAGCATGCACGGATCGTCAATCTAAGCGAAGGGGGAATGGCGGTTCGCGGGGTTAAATCCCTGAAGCAAGCGACGGGCATAGAGTTCTGGTTTGCATTGGCGTTTGGCGCGGAGATCAGCGGCAAGGGGCTGGTAGCCTGGACGAGCTCCGAAGGGATGGCGGGAATCTTGATCCACACTCTGCAAGGAATGGGGCGGGGACATCTCGATGCTTGGCTGGCAGCTCGAGAACAACTCATGCCCAAGCCAGCTGACAGCGAGGGTTAAGCGCAGGATTCCAAAATGGGAGCATTGGCAGAAGCTGTCTGGGATGGATGGAAGGGATTGCCTAAATTGGAAAGCAAGAGTGAGTTAGGCTCGCATCGGCTCAAAACCTCTAGTAATATAGGAATTTACGACGAAATAGGATAGCGTTTTTGGGTAGGGACTTACCCAAAACGGAACGCTTTTCGTGTATTCGAGTGGTTCCTGGTGCATTCCCCGTAGGTATCACCCGGGGGAGCGGAGAATCCGGAATGACGCGTTCGGATGAGCTCAAGAATCTGGCGACGTTGGCGATCCTGGCCGTGGTGTATTTCGTCGCGGGAAAGCTGGGGCTGCAACTGGCGTACGTAAATGCAAGCGCGACGGCAGTTTGGCCGTGCACGGGGATAGCGGTCGCGGCATTGCTGGTGTACGGCTACAAAGTGTGGCCGGGCATTCTGGTTGGCGCGTTCCTGGTGAATCTGACGACGATGGGCACGGTGGGAACGTCCATCGGAATCGCGATTGGAAACACGCTGGAGGGCTTGGCGGGATGCTATCTGGTCAACCGCTTCGCGCGTGGAAAGGAGGCGTTTGCCCGGGCGCAGGATATATTTAAGTTTGCGTTGCTGGCCGGGATGGCGGCGACAACAGTGAGCGCGACGATTGGGGTCACGACGCTGACCCTGGGAGGTTTCGCGCATTGGTCGTCGTTCAGATCGGTCTGGGGTACGTGGTGGCTTGGGGACGCGGTCGGGGCCGTAATCGTAACGCCGTTGTTGCTCCTGTGGTGGGAGAACCCTCGCGTGAGATGGACGCGCGAGCAAATTTCGGAGTTGGCTCTCCTGTTCATGGGGCTTTTTTCGACCGGCTGGATCGTCTTCGGCAAGCCATTCCACTCCCAACTGAAGAACTACCCTTTGGAGTATTTGTGCATTCCATTTCTGATCTGGGCCGCCTATCGATTTGGGCGCCGCAAGGCAGCGACGGCAATCTGCGCGCTGTCGGGGATCGCGGCTTGGGGCACATTGCACGGGTATGGACCGTTCGTCAGGGAATCGCAGAACACATCGCTGGTGCTGATGCAGGTCTTCATGGGAATTGTGGCCGTCACGACGCTGGCTTTGGCTGCGGAAGTAACGGAACACAAGCGAGCCGAAGATCGCGTTCGGAACCTGGCTGTCAGCGATCCGCTGACCGGACTTGCCAACTACCGCCAACTGGTGGAGGCTCTGGAGACGGAGATCAAGCGCTTTGGGAGAAATGAACGGCCGTTTGTAGTTTTGCTGCTGGACCTGGACGGGCTCAAGAGGATTAACGACGCGCATGGCCACCTGACCGGCAGCCGGGCGCTTTGCCGGCTGGCGGATATGCTGCGGCTGTATTCCCGGGAGATGGATACAGCGGCGCGATACGGCGGAGATGAGTTTGTGCTGATCTTGCCGGAGACGGATGCGGAAGCGGCGCGGCTGGTGGCGCAGAGAATCTCGAAGCGTTTGGCGGAAGATGGAGAAATACCGCAAATTTCGGTGAGCATCGGGACTGCCGTTTATCCGGACGACGGAGAGACGGTGAACGAGATTTTGGGCGCGGCGGACCGCGACTTGTACCGCGAAAAAAATATTCCAAAGAAAAGAACGCTGCTGCCGAGCTGAACTTCCGTAGTTCCCTTTTAGCCTGCATCCTTATTGAGCCTCGAAAAATATAGAATCGTGCGGGATGATGAGAAAAGCGGCAGCAAGGCTGCCGCACTCCAAATCGCTTTTTTCGCAATATTATGCGGGACTTCGTAAGTTGCTCGAGTGAAGTGGCCGAGTGACTGGTGGCTGCGACTGGCGACCCGTGTAAACCGCGCCGAGAACGGCGATGGGGCTTCGGGGTTCCCCGGAATTTTTCCGTCTCACTTCAAATTCGTTTCGAAAAAATGGAAGGCGAGGTTGGCTGTTTGCGTGTGGATTTCATCGCGGAGGATGCCCGCACGGTCGAGGCAGAGTTTGGGTTGCGTGCGGCGTCCGAGTTCCGCGCAAGTTGCGAGAAAGGTGTAATGGCCGACTTCTTGAATGATGGTGAGCTGCGCGCCCGGGATATGAGCGGCGAAGAACTTGGCGCTGGATTCCAGAGGGACGACCTCATCGGCTGAGCCGGCGACGATTTGCACGGGAATGGAGAGTTTTGCGAGAGAGTCAGGATCGAATGCAGGTCCGAGAGCGGGGGCCATGGCAAAGATGGCGCGGATGCGCGGATCACGGTGGGACTTGGCGCTTTCAAGAAGGGCGGCTTGCATCGCGGGGTCGGTTTTGGCGAGAGCAGTGACTTTGGAAAGAAGCCCCGGGTACTCAAGCGTATCGGCGCACATGCCGTCGGCTTTAGGAGATTTGCAGAAATCCTGAAAGCGGGAAAACGCGGGAACGCCTCCGGCGAGTTCGATTACGGAAAGCCCGCCGAGAGAGAAGCCTGCAGCGCCCACGCGTTTAGAGTCGATGCGGCTGCCGAAAGTGGAATCGGCGAGCAATTGACCGAGAACGGCGGAGAGATCGTGGGCGCGCTGGCCCCAAAGAATGGCGCCCGGAATTGTGTAGTCCTCGAGCGAATTGTTACCGGGATGATTTACGGCGGCAGCGATGAAACCGTGCGAGGCAAGCGCGGAGCCGAGCCAAGCCATCATGGAAGAAGAGCCGCCAATGCCGTGAGAGAGAAGGATCAGAGGAAAATTTTCCGGAGCAGCGATCAAAGGGGCGTCTGGAGCGGCCTTCCCTGCGCTGGCAAAGGGAGAATCGGGAGAGCCAATCCATTGCGTGTGCTCGACGGCGGCGGGCTCGGCGGGATACCAGATATCTGTGATGAGGGAGTGCGTTTTTGCGCCGCGCCAGTCGTACGGTTCGGGAGGAGTAAAGCGGCGGTTCATCACGCCGACCTTATAAATTACAGTTTTGGGGGCGCGGGCTTGGACGGCCGAGAGAATGAAGAGCGATGCAGGGATGCAGAGAGTGAAGATGAATGTTCGTATACGGCTCATGTGGTTTCCGGGTTCATGGAATTTCAGAAACACTTTATACGATTTGCGGCCGAAGATGCGAGTTCTTAGAGACGGGGCCATGCGCCGACCCTTTGAGCCGGCCGCGTTGGTCTGGCAAGGGAATGGAATCCGGGGGAGAGGGGTGAGTTCTCCGGTGACGCGAGTACAGCCATCGCCTTCGCTAAGAGAAGAACGGCGGTTTCGGATTTTCCTCGCACGTTTGGCATTCATTCAAGCAATCATCTAGAATTCCTGTCCATGACGTGCCCCAATTGTGGAAAGGAGATGACCGAGTGGACGCTGGGTGGCCGCTTAGGCACACAGGTGACCGTCGATGTGTGCACAGCATGCCAAGCGTTCTGGTTTGACGAGCACAAAGCTCTGCAGCTCTCTCCCGGCTCCACGCTAACACTGATGAAGTTTATCGGTGAACACTCGTCAACGGTCAAGCCAACCTTGTCGGACGTGCTGCGATGTCCGCGATGCGGAGGCCGGCTTACGCTGGGGCACGATCTGGTCCGAAACATGCGGTTCAGCTATTGGGCATGTGCAGGTGAGCACGGACGGTTCATCGGTTTTTTCGACTTCCTGAAAGAGAAGAATTTCATCCATGCGCTCTCACCTCAAGAGATCCAGCAGTTGAAACAGAACGTGCAGAGCGTGAACTGCTGCAACTGTGGGGCGTCCATCGACCTGCAAACCAACGCGGCTTGTCCCTACTGCCATTCCGCCATTTCGATGCTGGACATGAAGCAGCAGCAACAGATGCTGGCGCAACTCAGGGCAGCTGCCGAGCCCCGGCCAGTTGATCCGGCACTACCCCTGAAACTCGCCTTGGCAACAGAGCACGCATCAGCCCTGTTTAAGGCGGAGGATACCGAGTGGTGGGAGGACGCCCGCTCGGGCGATCTGGTGCAGGCTGGATTGAAGGCGGTGGCCCGATGGATCACGACCGGCTTGTAATTGGATTGCCCACCGGACACTTCAACCTATTGAGCCTCGCCAAAGATAGGATGGTGGGAGTTATTGGGAAAAGCGGCAGCGAGACTGCCGCACTCCAAATCGCTTCTTCGCAATATTATGCGGGAGTTAGCAGATGTCTGGTATCCGAGCTCCCGCGAAGCAATCCGTCGAACAGATATCAGCAGGCGACGCTTAGGGTGTTTGCATCAGTGCCCGTAGAGCTAAAGCTTGCGGGGGAGACAGACTGAAGTCTGTCCCACTGGCTGGTGAATTATAACCGGGGGCCCCTTCCCCGGTTTTTCATAAGTGTTGATTCTAAAAAACTTAACTTTACTGTAAGCCGTTTATAATCAACACTTGCGGGAGGTTATGTAAGTGTTGATTCTAAATAACTTGTTTGCACTGGATTGCACCACAATTGTGCCAAATGCGTTGTGTTTCGTAAGTATTGCGGATAAACGAGTTAGGGAGTAAGAACGGCTCCAGAAAGCAAAAACGCCAATCAGGAGATTGGCGTTCTCAGGCACGAGACACATCGTTACCAAAAGAAAACTATACCCGAGCGGCAACTTTTTGTCAAGGAAAAAACGAGATGGCACATGAAATTCCAAAGCGGTTGGCGAAGCTGTTCTCACCGTGGTTGCGGTGGACTCCAAACGCGCACAAGCAAAACCAGCGTGTGCGGGTCCGAGTCCGGGGTTAGCTGCTATGGGCTGGCAGCCGCCAGATGGCGATAGACCTGCTACTGCTTACTGCTCGTCCTTGGCAACACGGCGGCGGGGCAGTGCCATGCGCGCCTGCTTTGCAGTGGCGCGTGGCCGCGGCCGCGGCCCCGCAGCGATTACTGCTCGCGGTCTTCCTCCTCGCCTTCTTCCCGGCGCGGCGGCACAGCGAGAAAACCACGGGTTTGATTGTTCGTTACATCAAAATATTGACCGACGATTATTCCTTCCGCGTTAATGCCGAGTGCAATCGTAGAATTCGCATTGACCCCCGGCAGGGTAAAATCCAGAACGATGGGGGCAGAATCCCCCGGGGGCTGCAGGAATCCGTGGGGTACGCCGGTGCTGTCAACGTATACTCCGACGAATTCGCCGCGGGAATTGATGTCCCAGATCGCGGTCAGACGCGGATTGCCGGGCACGTCGTAAGACGTGAAGACGCCGTCCTGCACCAGGAAGCCGTGGCGTTGAAAAGCTGCATCGGCCCATAAACCCACAATCGTACGACCGTCGTGAGCCGCGCCGTTGTTCATAGAGAGGGGCTTTGAATCGCGGGGGTCGCTCAGTTCGCCGCCGTTGACGGTTAAGCTCATGTCACCGCGACGGCTCCAAACGGCGCCGAACATGGATCTGCCAAAGTTGGCATCGTGCAGGCAACCATAGATGTCGCCCTCTTCGGTAATGCGCTGTGGAACCGCGCCGGAATGTCCTTGAAATAACACCGTAGAGAAGCTGCCGTGGCGCAACAGAAAGCCCTTGGTGCAGGCCGGAGCATTGGGCGCTGGACAATAGGTCGGCGAATCCTGGGGCACGGAATCGCTTACGTGGAAGATAAAAGGCACGACATAATACCCAACGATTGCTCCCTCGGCGTTAATCCCATTCGCGCTCGTAGGCAGCGTACCAGCCACGCCCGCGAATTTACCCGGAACATCGATCTTTGTGTAACTTCCATGGTGCAGCAGGAACCCGTGTTGCCCGCCGAGACTATCCTTAAACGAGCCGACGACATCCCCTTCCTCATTGATCCCGCTGGCAATGGTCAACGGAACGATTTTGTTGGGACAGGAATCGCAAGGGGCATCGATGGGAATGAATTTATACTGTTGGGCAAAACCAGGGGTGGCGAACAAAGCCAGCACCGCCCGAATCGTGAGCGCAGCTATTCTCAGCTTTTTCATCTTTTCCGTTCTCTTTCGTCGCCAGAGGATCGAGCATCTGGCCGGTTCGGATTCCCTACTTCCAAAAAGCGTTGAACGAGAGGTGAAACGCCGCATTGGGTCTACCACCAAGCAGCACACCTCCAGCGTGGTGAGGCAAACGTCAGAAGGTTCGTTGCGACGCTAAAACGGAGATACGGGTTCGGCGGCCTTTACCGACAACATGGCATGGCCGGGTTTTTGCAACATTGCATAGCGGGGTTCTTGCAACACGCCATATCGTGGGATGCAAACGCGGTTCCCGCGGCAAGGACCAAAAAGGCCACAAGGCTCAAGACGGATGCTGTAATCTTTTTCATGGCAATCTCCTAGGGTGCAATTTTAGATGTGTACGCCGAACACGCGAGACTGTGGAGCAATCACCCGCAACCCGTCAATGAGTGCAGGATGGCTATTCCCTAAATTTTTCATTAACGGGTAAGCCGCTCAGGGGCGGATACTTAGCGAAAAGATTACCGAGCACTTAGCTCGACTGGTATAATGCGCACGTCCCGCAGGAAGGATGTGTACGTGCCCGCCCAGGCCGACAACCCACTTCTTTTGCGGTTCGGACCCTTCAAGCTCGACCTGCAAGCGTATGAATTGCGCAAGGGCGATACCCTCCTGCACCTCGCGCCGCAACCCTGCAAAGTACTCGCCCTGCTTGCCTCGCGTCCGCAAAAGGTAATCACACGGCAGGAGATCCAGCGGGAAATCTGGGGCGGCGATACGTTCGTCGATTTCGAACAAGGGCTAAACGTGGCCATCCGGCAAATTCGCGCGGCGCTGTGCGACGATGCGGAGACGCCTCGCTATATTGAAACCCTTCCCCGGCGCGGTTACCGCTTCATCGGCCGGGTCGAGAGAAATTCTGCCGCGGCGGAAGGCGCGACGCCCTCAGTGCCATCGGAATCCGCAACGCTTTCCCCTCCGAGCGGTCCTCGCCACAGCTCCTATCGCCGCCCGATGACTGTCATAGTTGGTCTCGGCTTGGTTGCGGTAGCTGTAATTTTTGTTTGGAGAATGGAGCACATCGCGGGGAGAACTCCGCCGACGCGTATTCGGTCCCTTGCGGTGCTTCCGCTGGAAAACCTCTCGCATGACGCGGAGCAGGAATACTTCGCCGACGGAATGACAGACGAGTTGATTACCGACTTGGCTAAAATCCATGCACTACGAGTCATTTCGCGAAACTCCATGATGCAGTACAAGGGCAAGCACAAACCGACGCCGCAAATCGCCCGGGAGCTAAACGTGGATGCCATTGTGGAGGGCACGGTGATGCGCTCTGGCGACCGGGTGCGCATCACGGCTCAATTGATCGAGGCGCATGGCGATCGTCATCTTTGGGCCGAGGCGTACGAGGGCGATTTGCGCAACGTTCTGGTTTTGCAGGATGAAGTGTCGCAGGACATCGCCCGTGAAGTGAGAGCCACGCTTAACCCGCAGGAGCAAATCCGGCTGACCAGCGGACGTCCAGTAAATGCCGAAGCCCATGAGGCTTATCTCCGAGGGTTGTATGAACTGCACGGGATGACCGCCGAGGCCAGCGACGCTTTAAAATCTGAATCCATCGAAAAAGCCATCGGATATTTCCAGCAGGCAATCGCTTACGACCACGACGACGCACTCGCCTATTCCGGCTTGGCCGATGCCTACTCCAGCTTGAGCACTAAATATCGAGCACCCCGCGAGGTGATGCCCAAGGCGAAGGCCGCAGCCGTCAAAGCCATTGAACTCGACGATACGCTCGCGGAAGCCCACGCGTCGCTTGGCTACGTAGAGCTTTTCTTTGATTGGGACTGGTCCCGCGCGGAAGGCGAGTTCCGCAAGGCCTTAGAATTAAATCCCAGCTTGCCCCGGGCGCACGCCGGCCTCG
>Ga0209166_10003015_pt1 | contig 12378 bp, 13 predicted proteins | sample Coa_R1_3_FD_187151 | JGI IMG/M metagenome (GOLD analysis project Ga0209166, IMG submission 187151) | Surface soil microbial communities from Centralia Pennsylvania, which are recovering from an underground coalmine fire - Coalmine... | ecosystem: Environmental > Terrestrial > Soil >... | reverse complement strand
CTTCGAGGTGCAGAGCGATCCGCAGTTGACGCGCAGCCTGGTTACAGACTCGAAGCGCTTGCAGCAGGTGCTGAAGAACCTGCTGTCGAACGCGTTCAAGTTTACCGAACACGGTTCGGTGCGGCTTGCGGTGTCGGTTGCCAAGGAAGGATGGAGCAAGGGTCATCCCATCCTCAGTGGTGCGGCATCGGTGGTTTCGTTTGAAGTGGCCGATTCGGGTATCGGAATCGCGCCCGACAAGCAGCGCATCATCTTTGAGGCTTTCCAACAAGCAGATGCCAGCACCAGCCGTAAGTACGGCGGAACCGGATTGGGTCTGGCGATCAGCCGCGAACTCGCCAGCCTGTTGGGCGGCGAGATTCAGCTGCGCAGCACTCCCGGACAGGGCAGCGTCTTCACTCTGTACCTGCCGTTGACCTATGTGGGCCCGACTGCATCGAGGCTGGCGCCGATGGATTTCAGAGCGGCAGCGATGCCCTTGAAGCTCGCAAGCATGGTGGTCGCCGAACACCCGGTCGAGCAGATCGCTGACGACCGCGAAAACTTGCAGCCTGACGACGCCGTCTTGCTGATCGTTGAGGACGATCCGCACTACGCTCGCATGTTGTGCGACTTATCGCGTGACAAAGGCTTCAAAGTATTGGTGGCATTACGCGGCGCCGAGGCCTTGGCCTTGGCTCGGGAGTTCCATCCCACCGCGGTTTCGTTGGATGTTTTCTTGCCCGACATGCTGGGCTGGACCGTCCTGAATCACCTGAAGCAGGATCCGGCAACGCGCCACATTCCGGTTCAGATGCTGACGTTAGATGAGGACCGGCACCATGGGCTGGCGCGGGGCGCTTTTGCTTTTGTTACCAAGCCGAGTAAACCGGAAGAATTAGAAGCGGCGCTGGCGCGAATCAAGGAGTATGCCACGCCACGCCGCAAGCGCTTGCTGATTGTGGAAGACAATCCCGCGGAACAGTTGAGCGTTCGCGAACTGCTGGGGCACGACGACATAGACGTCATCGTCGCCGCCACCGGGGCCGAGGCGCTGGACCTCGTATCCAAGGAATCCTTCGATTGTGTCGTGCTCGACCTGCGCCTGCCCGACATGACTGGCTTCGATATCCTGGAGCGCCTGCGCGACATACCCAAGGCAACCGATCTCCCGGTGGTAGTTTTCACTGGCAAGGAGTTGTCGCCGGAAGAAGACGCGCGGCTGCACACGTTGGCTCGTAGCGTGGTGGTCAAGGGTGTCGAGTCGCCCGAACGGTTGCTCGACGAGACCGCATTATTCCTGCATCGTGTAGTGGCCCAGTTGCCGCCCGAAAAGCAGAACATGCTCGACAAGCTGCACCGGTCCGATGAAGCGCTGGTGGGCAAGAAAGTGCTCGTAGTCGACGACGATATGCGCAACATATTCGCGCTGAGCAGTGTGCTGGAACGGCGCGGCATGGCCGTCTTGACAGCGGGCACGGGCCGGGAAGCGATCTCCATGCTGGAATCGACTCCTGACGTGGCCATCGTTTTGATGGATATCATGATGCCGGAGATGGATGGATATGCCACCATGCAGGTGATCCGGCAAAACCCGTCATTCCGGCGGTTGCCGATTATCGCTTTGACCGCCAAGGCGATGAAGGGCGATCGCGAGAAATGCCTGGAAGCCGGCGCGTCAGAATATCTGGCGAAGCCGGTGAATACTGAGCAGTTGCTGTCAGCCTTGAGGATGTGGCTGCACCGATGAGTGTTGTGTCGACCAACGGCGGGACGTTGAACCCATCCCCGGAGGGGTTTCTGAAATCATTTGAACCAATGATGAACGTTCAGGACAAAGTCAACATCTTGATGGTCGATGATCAGCCAGGCAAGCTGCTCAGCTACGAAGCCATCCTATCTGAATTGGGAGAGAACCTGATTCAGGCCACGTCCGCCAAGGAAGCTCTGGAAAAACTGCTGAAGATGGATGTAGCCGCCGTGCTGATGGACGTCAGCATGCCCGATATCGACGGCTTCGAGCTGGCGGAGATTATTCGCCAGCATCCGCGATTCCAGAAGACCGCGATCATTTTCGTTTCTGCGGTGCATCTCTCCGACCTTGACCGGCTCAAGGGATACCAGCATGGTGCGGTGGACTATCTCTCGGTGCCGGTGGTTCCTGAGGTGCTGCGTGCGAAGGTAAGAATTTTCGCCGAACTGCATCGCAAGAAGCAGCAACTGGAGCGGCTGAACAGCGAATTGGAGCAGCGAGTCGCGGAGCGGACCCACGAAATAGAACAAAAAGCGCTCGTTCTGGAGAAAGTAAACGCCGACCTCGCGCAGAGGAATCAGGAGCTGGATGCCATAGTCCAGACCGCGCCTGACATTATCTTCAGCCGGCAGCCGGACGGTGGCAGGGAATACATCAGCAGCCGCTTCTATGAATACACGGGCGCACTTCCTGGTTCTGCCATTGGATTTGGATGGCTCGACTATGTCCACCCGGACGATAAAGAAGCGAGTACGGCGCGCTGGATGCGCTGCGTGCAAAGCGGAGAGGCGTACGAATCGGAGTACCGCTTGCTTGGCGCCGACGCGAAGTATCGCTGGTTCCGTGCCCGCGCCGTGCCTCTTCGCGATCAAGAGGGGAACATTCTCAAATGGTACGGCACTTGTTCTGACATTCACGATAGCAAGATGCTGGAACAGTCGATCCGGGAGAACGCAATTGAACTCGAGCGGCTGGTGGAGAACCGGACGACAGAACTAAGACGGCTTTCCAGCCGGTTGCTGACGATGCAGGATGAAGAACGGCGGCGCATTGCCCGCGAAATTCATGACGGGCTAGGTCAGGAACTCGCAGCCGCAAAGATGATCATGGACGGGATACTCGCCAAAGACACCACGCCCGGTATGCACAAGGCAGCCACCGACGCGAGCCAACTAGTGGACCGCGCCATTCAGCAAGTCCGGACGATCTCTCACCTGCTGCACCCGCCATTGCTCGACGAAGTCGGCCTGGTTTCGGCCTTGCGCTGGTTCATCGAGGGATTAACCGAGCGCAGCGGAATTGAAATTAAGCTGGAAGTCCTGCCTCCCGCTCTGGGACGCCTTAAGCCGGAAGTGGAAACGGCGATCTTCCGCATCGTGCAGGAAGCGGTCACCAACATGTTCCGGCATTCGGGCGCGCATAACGGCACTGTCAGTGTCACTGAGAAAGAAGGCAGCATTTTCGTTACCGTGAGTGACGACGGCAAGGGCATCGAGGACGAGGTCGTGCAGTTGCGGCCCGAGAGTGTTGGCATTGGCATCGGCGGTATGCGCCAGCGCGTCAATGAACTCGGGGGCAGCTTGCGGCTGGCAAATGCCAATCCGGGTACTATCGTTCAAGTCGTGATTCCTGCGCGGCGGCCTGAATCGCGGGGGATTCCCGTTACTGCGTAAGTCGGTTCTGCTTGGGGTTGTTGTTCACGCAGCTTTTCGCTCGTCCACCGTTTGTTCGTCGGCTTTGATCTCTACTTGCTCATGCTTGATGTCGAGCCGCAGGCGGTTATAAATGCTCATGTACTGATTGGCTATCCAGACCAAAGCAAAGAAGGCGATGAGATACCCTCGCCACCCGGGAAACAGTAGCTTGTAGCGGGTGATCAGCAGCATTCCCGCAGCCACGTAGTGGCTGAAACAATACTCACAGGTAAATAAGTAAAAGAATTTCCGCCGGAACAGGCTCCTTGCGCGGGTGCATTCCTGCTGGCAATACTGGCGCGGCTCGCGAAATACTTCCTCATGGGTGACCGTCCAGGCGATGCATGCGACTGGAACCGCCAGCAGGAACAGCCATGCGACCTGGAGAATCAACGGGGGCATTGGGTTGTTTGGATGCGCCAGTGGCAGGAACCGTTCATGCGGCTGCGTAGCTAAAGCGCGCGCACCTGGCCATAGTTCAGCAGGCTGACAATCACCACCCCGCCGCAAATATTGCCGAGGGTCGTAGGCAGCAGCCATTGAAAATACGACTGCGCCGTCACCGCTCCTGATTCCACTGCTGACAAGATTTCACAGCTGCTCGCAATGCAGTGGGAGAATCGGCCGATGCCAACCAGGAACGTAAGCATGTAAATCATGGCAACCTGGCCGATCGTCCAATGACTGCCGCTAACAGTCCACGCCACCAGAGCGATGAGCCAGCCTCCAATGACGCCGCTCCAAAAGAAGTGCCCGAAATTTCCCGATACTTCGGCGCTGCCAAGGTGAACCATCGCCGACAGAATATCTGGACGCAAAGCGGTCGTTCTTGTCAAAAGAACGGCAAATAGCCACGCCCCGAAAACGTTGGCCACGAATACTACTCCCCACAGGCGCAGCATTCGAACCAGATGCCGTCGTTCATCGAGCACCAGGACGACTGGATACAGGGTGTTTTCGGTGAATAGCTGCGCGCGTCCGATGATGACCGCAATGAAGCCAATAGGGTAACCAAGGTACGAAACGAAGTTGCGCCAGCCGCCTTCGCCCAGCGAAGCGCGCGAAGCAGCCACGGCCAAGCCCGTTAGCCCCATGGTCATTCCTCCGGCCAGTCCCGAAAAAGTCAGCTTGATCACCGAGCGTCGGAGTTCAGAGCGGGCATTCTCGAGCGTTGCCTGCAAGATTTCGCCAGCCGTGAGTCGGCGGGTTTCCGGGGTGGTTTCACCTTGAGGGGGAGTCATTAAGGGCCTTTCTTTCAGGCTCGACCGTGTAACGGCGGAAAAGAAGAGGTTGAAGTTCGAGGATCCAAGCGGGAGTAGATGCTCAGGGGGGAGCAGAGGATGGCGATGAATTCAATCTCCTCCAAGCACATTTACCGCCTAGGGAAGTCAGATAGAAGGTCCGAGTCAAGTACAGCTTTTTTCTTATTTTCGGGTGATCTGGTAAGCGCATCGTATGACCAACGGATGCAGGCAAGATGTCCCGAAAGGGAGTGACTGCACACGGCGGCCCTCGCCGGGCCTTTGCAGTTTGACCGGCTTGGAAGCCGTCCTCTTGCACCTGCATCCCCTTCTCTTTACCGCCAATTCCACGAAATTCTAGGGATTCCAGTTGATTGTCCCTGAGCACCATACGGGGCCAAATTTCTATTGGAACAGAGCCTCAGGGTTGTGGTTTGCGAATTCTTGACCAAAGGAGAACTATGCGATTATTCAAACTATTTGCCAGCATTGTGCTGGCGTCTGCGCTGGCAGCCACGTTGGCCTGCTCAAGGCGAGATCAGGCGCCGGACGTTTCCAACGATGTCCGCCATGCCCTCGACCAAGCCGGTCTCAATGACGTGAAGGTCAGTGACGATCGAGACAAAGCTGTGGTTACGCTGAGCGGAAACGTAGCCAGTGACGATGACAAGGCCCGGGCAGAATCGGTCGCGCGGTCAGTCGCGGGAAATCAGATTGTGGCCAATGAGATTGGCGTGCGGCCCAATGGCGACCAGGGTACGGCAAAGAAAGTTGATTCCGACCTCGATTCCGGCATTGACAAGAATCTGGACGCGATGCTGGTGCAACACCGGTTAAAAAGAGACGTCCGCTATGACGTAAATAACGGCGTTGTGACTTTGAAGGGAGACGTTAACTCGCAGGCACAGCGTTCGTCAGTCGAGAAACTGGCCGGACAAGTGCCCAACGTAAAGCAGGTCGTCAACGAACTCGAAGTAAAGAACCAGAAGGCGACTTCAACAAAATAGATGGATGTCCACCACGAAACGTGCAGTTCAGGAGGGGTGATCGGATTTTCAGAAACCGACCACCCTCCTGAAAATGCACGGAATCAGACTGTTCCACGCCGGCCCAAATGGACAATGATCGAAATCAGGAACAGGATCAGGAATACCACGAACAGCAATTTAGCGATTCCCGCCGCTGCAACCGCTACTCCCGTAAAGCCCAACACCCCTGCAATTAACGCCACAACGAGGAAGACTAATGCCCAGTAAAGCATAGGTGTGCCTCCTTCGGAATTTTTCACTCAACATCACATGTTAGGAAGCCGCCGGCGCGAGACCCATCCCCCGGAACCCCTACGAAACTAAACCAGATGCTGTAGCGCTGGGGTTAGGCCTAAAGAAGGAGCAGGTGCCGGTCCGTCCCAGAGGACCGGCACCCGCTTGGGGGGCGTTGTGTCGAGTAGAGATTGCAGACTAGACAATTCAATCAGCGGCAGCCATACGGTGAAAACTGTATCTTTGAGCCCGGAAATCCCTAACCGGTAGCCCTCCTAGCCGATATTCGGCAAATTATGCCCGTCCCTTATCGGGAAAGATCTACCTGTGTTTACTGCCTATGCTGGATAGAAGCCTCTGTCTCTGAAGGTTAGCTTAGTGTCGCGTGCATAGCAGGTGCTCATTGAGCACAGAAGAGAGCCACAAAATGAAACGAGTTTTCTCCGCATGCCTGACAGGATTACTGATGCTGAGCGTCTGTTCAGTGCTGGCCAGCGCGAGTTGGGCCGCTGACGACAAAGACCAATCCGAAATCAACAAAAGGATCGACACCGCCGCGAAAGTTCTTAACGAAATTATGGGCACTCCGGATAAGGCCATTCCCGACAAGGTGATGGCTCGGGCAAAGTGCCTCGTCGTGATTCCCTCGATGGTGAAGATCGCCGTCGGATTCGGCGGCAATCATGGAAAAGGCGTCGCGACCTGCCGTACAGAGCGCGGTTGGAGCGCTCCAGCCCCCGTTACGATCACCGGCGGCAGCTGGGGATTGCAGTTGGGCGGCCAGGCGGTCGACCTGGTCATGGTCGTCATGAATGATTCCGGCATGGAGCACCTGCTGTCCAGCAAGTTCAAACTTGGGGCAGATGCATCAGCCGCGGCCGGTCCGGTTGGACGCGATGCTGGCGCCGACACCGACATCAAAATGAAATCTGAGGTCCTGACGTACTCTCGCGCGCGCGGACTTTTCGCCGGAGTGGATTTAAGCGGAGCCGCGATTACGCAAGACAAGGATGAAACGCGAGTTCTGTACGGAAAGTTCTTTCCGTTCAACGAGATTTTGAACGGAAAAGTTGAGCCGACCGCTTCCAGTGAATCTTTTCTGACCGCGGTAAGGAAATATTCCGTGCAAAGCAAGGAATCGAGCAAGAACCAAAGTGAAGCTGGTGCCGTGATGGCAGCACGTTAAAGCAGATGCAGTGTGGGTCCGGCGCTTTAGTTCGTAGATCACAAAACTGACTCGAGGAGAGAAGGGTTATGTACACGATACTTTTGGTCTTACTGATTTTGCTTTTGCTGGGCGCACTCCCCACCTGGCCATACAGCCGGTCTTGGGGCTATTACCCGAGCGGCGGTCTCGGTCTCGTTGTGGTGATCGTACTGGTTTTGCTTCTCGCTGGCCGTTTGTGAGGAGCGAGAGTTTGCTGTCACTGATTTTTTGCACGAATGGTGGGAGCTTAGAAAACCCACCATTTGCTTTTTGACTTTGAAGTGCAAGTGTTCAAGCAAGTTGTTTCATGGGCTACAACACAGGAGCGGCAGCGAGATAGTCACGCTGCCAACCGCAAACCTGCTGTTGCTGTCACGCATCTATCTTGAGTGACGCAACACGGTTGATTCTGCCGAGGAGCATGCATGTCGAGCCATCAAAATTCTGCCTATAACAGTGAGTCTTTTTTTCACTTGCCCGCAAGAGGCGTTCCCCAGCAGCGCTATGCCAGGGACCAGCGGGTGGTACGTCCTGCGGCAAGGCCGCGTGTCTCCGCTGCGGCGCCCGATCAGATCTGGGGCCAATACAACAATTACCGCGCCAATGGCGTGACGATCTCAGCAATTGTGCACATAGTGTTCATCGGTTTGCTGCTGAGCGGCATTTTTGTCAGCCACCAAATCGTGCAACGCCAAGAGCATCAAACCGTGACCCTGATTGCTCCGTCTCCAGAAGAGTACGCGCTGCCCATGGCCAAGAAGATAATCAGCGGCGGCGGCGGAGGAGGAGATCGTGACAAGATCCCCGCGCCCAAAGGCAATCCTCCGAAGGCTGCGCTACAACAGATCACGCCACCAGCCATCGTGATGCACAACCCGAAGCCGAAACTCACGGCTGAGCCCACTGTAGTGGCGCCTCCGACCGTGCGTCTCGCAGAAAATCACGCGCCGGTGTTGGGCACCGCATCCAAGGTTGTCATGCCGGCAGCGCCTCCATCTAACGGCACGGGTTCCGGCGGTGGTATTGGATCCGGCTCCGGCGGCGGAGTTGGCGTTGGCCACGGGCCTGGTGTAGGCGCGGGCAGCGGCGGCGGTATTGGGGGCGGCGTCTACCACGTTGGAGGCGGCATTTCCGCTCCGACCGCGGTTTCTTCTCCTGATCCTGACTACACTGAAGAAGCGCGCCGCGCCAAGAAGCAGGGAACCTGCGTTCTGTGGCTGATCGTCGACTCTACTGGACGCCCGCGAGATATCAAGGTGCAGCGCGGCCTGGGTTTTGGGCTCGATGCCAAAGCGGTCGAAGCAGTGCAACGGTGGCGCTTCCAGCCAGCGCTAAAGGATGGCAGACCGGTGGACGTGCAAATCAGTGTAGAAGTGGAATTTCATCTCTACTGAAAAATGTCAATCAGTTTGTTGCCCTACACATGCAGATTTCTTTTCTTAGAAGATCCGCGGCGACGCGGATCTTCGTCTTTTATGCCCATACTGCGCAAACAATTTACTCAGAATTCGCATCTCTACGGTTACATAGTCTCCTGCAAGTGTTTACAGATGTGACCCGATACAAGGCGCGGCTGGCTTTTCTTACTCTGCATGCATGCTCGCGACGTCGGCGAGCAACATTCAGGTAACTGTAAGGAGACCCGCCGTGGCGACTTGTGCAATTTCTGCTACTCAAGCCAACATCGTTCCCGAAAGCACTGCCAAAGGCCGTGACGATTCTCAAATCAACCTGGTAAAACGCGCGCAGGCCGGCGACGAGCAAGCGTTTGCGACGCTCTTCCAGCAACATAAGAACCGTGTCTACTCAGTGTGCCTGCTGATGACCAAAGACGTAGCAGAGGCGGAAGACCTGACGCAGGAAGCCTTCCTGCAAGTGTTTCGAACCGTCAGCTCGTTCCGCGGCGATGCCGCATTTTCCACCTGGCTCTATCGCGTCGCCGTCAATACCGTATTGATGAAGCTGCGCCGGCGCAAATCGCCGCCGACGGTTTCGCTCGACGAGCCGGTGAACTCTGAGTCGCCCTCTCTGCATCGTGATTTCGGTAAAAGCGATCCGGAACTGACGGGCGTCGTGGATCGCATCGCTCTAAGGCGCGCGCTGCAGGAACTTCCTGAAGGCTGCCGCACCATTTTCGCATTGCATGAAGTAGAGGGATACCAGCATCACGAGATTGCTCAATTACTCGATTGCTCGATCGGCAACTCGAAATCACAACTCCACAAAGCCAAGCTGAAAATGCGCGCGCTTCTGTTTCCTAAGACCAAGATCCGGCGTCGCACCGCGAAGAACTCCGCAAGCTCGCAGGACACGGGAATGCTGAACCTGGCCAAAGTATCTGCAAAGTAAGTTGCAGGTGGGGCGGGAGAGTCGTTGTTACCTAGAGGAGAGCGGATTCAGTGCCAGGGGCTATTGTCATCGCGGGAGCGGAGAGTCAGGCGGAGAAGAGTGAACAGCTGAATTCGTGCGGTTCTTCCCCGCGCGAACGAGTCCAGCGTTTTCTTGCGGGCGTCGAGCTGCTTGGTCAATCGGTATTTGGCCAGCTGGTTCAGCGTCTTTCTCACTTTAGCTTCGACACAATGGCGGTTTTCGTAGATAGCTCTTTGGCTCATGAGATCGATGATCTTTCAGGTATGCAAGTGGATGCCGCGGATGTATGGCGAGGCGCCGCGCGGTCTTTGATCGAAGCGAAAGAGGCGGGCGTAGATGCCGTCCTGCTGGCTCAGGTGGGAGCCTATGTGGAGTTTGATCCGGCAGATCTGATCCGCTTTCATCGGGACTACGGAAATATAGTTACCAGGGCATGCGATGACCGCGGACTGCTGGATCTATGGGTGGTTGATCCAGGCATTCTGCAGGACAACATCGACCTGAGGAGCAGTCTCCAGACCGCGGGCGAGCCTTACTATCAGGTCTCCCGCTATGTGAACCGCATGGAGACCTTGCGAGATATGCGCCAATTAGTGGCCGATGCGCTCAGTTCGCGCTGCCGCTTCCGGCCACAGGGAGTCGAAGTGCGACCCGGGGTGTGGATGGCCGAAGGCGCCGAGGTGGAGCGGGGAGCGCGTATCGTGGCTCCAGCTTTTCTTGGACGCGACGCGAAGATTTCCGAGCAGTGCCTGATCACTCGCTGCAGCAATATCGAGAGAAACTGCCAGATCGATTATGGAACGGTGGTGGAGGACAGTTCGATTCTGAGCGGCACATACGTCGGCATTGGCCTCGATCTCGCGCACTCCATTGCCGATGGCACCTGCCTTGTGAATCTGAACCGGCAAGTGGCGCTCGAGATTAAAGATCCAGTTGTGATGCGACAGGTGCGACAGAACATACCGCGCGGAGAGAGTAATCGCCAACTACCGTCCAATTTTCGGCATGGCGAGGCAGTCCTTTCAGCGGCGGAAGAAAGATAGCTGTTTGAGCAAGAAAAAATTCAAAAGAGGTGGAGATATGTTGACTAGTGGGCCCGTTATCGTGATGCAGGTGCCGGAGCAATTTACGGGGGAAGAAGCTCATCATTTCATGCAAGAGTTGGGTCCGCTGCTCGAGTCCAATCGTCCCAGAGTCGTATTGGAATGTTCGCAGGTCCGTTCCATGGACAGCGCTGGCATAGAAACCTTGCTGCATTGCCTGGAAGAGGCTTTGAAACGCGATGGAGATCTGAAATTGGCGGCCGTTTCTCCTGAAGCGGAAGTCATGCTTGAACTTTTACGAGTGGCGCGTGTGTTCGAGACCTTTCCAACCTCAGACGAGGCGGTTCGAAGCTTTAGCGCGATTCCAGCCGATGCTCTGCCTCAGGAATCGCCCTGGTATGGCGCGGTATTCAGTGATTTGGGAGCTCTCAAACAAGCTAGTTAGTTAAAGGCTGGTGATTTGTCGGAACGCGGAGGGTAAGATGCGACCGTTGAATCGGGGTCTTCTCTGGACGGCCAGTTGTGTATTAGCTCTGGGATGTTCTGCCACCGTTCTCGCGCAGGACGCGCAACCAACGGACAACCGCTGGGCCGAATCGGCACAGCCGAAAGCTGCCCCATCACAGCAAGTAAGCACTGCACCGGTATCGCCGACCACGGCTGAGCTTCCCGACAGCCCGGGGGCCACTTTGGCCACATTCCAGCAGCCTGCGCCCCAGCAGACCGATTCTACGCAGTCCTCGGCTCCCGTTGCCGCGCAGTCCTCGACTGAGCAGAATGGACCCCAGGAACAGCCGCAACAGCCACGGCAGCAACCGAAGCTGCAAAGGCCCGTAGGTACAGCTGCCGCAGCGGCGCCGGGCGTAAGCGGCGTTACCGCTGCTCAGCCCGCGGGCGTCGCGATCGCTCCGGCCAAGCAGCACCGGGTTCGCACCATTGTTCTTCGAACGGGAGCAATTCTGGCTGGGGGCGCTGCGCTCGGCGGCGTCATCGCTCTCACTAGAGCCACGCCCAGCAAACCGCCGGGCGCACACTAGAGGCCTCAGGTCTTCCGCATCGATTGAGGCGAGGCATTGCCTAGCAGCCATGCAAACAGACGACGTAAAAATAATTAGCTTCTCGGGAATTGATGGGGCTGGCAAGAGCACCCAGATCGACGCTCTGTGCCGGTACGTGCGAGATCTTGGTTTTCACGTTACCGTATTTACGTTTTGGGACAATATCGTCGCCCTATCGCGTTTCCGGGAGCGCTTAAGCACCAAGGCGTTCAAAGGCGACCAGGGAATCGGAAGTCCTGATCGCCCCATATCGCGGCGTGACAAGAATGTGAGTGCCTGGTATATCACGGCCACCCGTCTCTGCCTTTACACTCTCGACGCGTTCAGCCTTAGCATCGCTGTTTCCAGGTTCCTGGAATGCGGCAGCGGCTTCGTCATTTTCGATCGCTACATCTACGATGAGCTGGCGAATCTTCCCATGCAGCGTTGGCCAATCCGTTGGTTCATCCGGCTGCTCATGATATTTGTGCCTAAGCCTGACGTGGCATTTCTTCTGGATGCGGAACCGGAGACCGCGACGGTCCGAAAACCCGAATATCCACTGGAATTTGTCCGTCGCAATCGAGAGTCTTATTTCAGATTAACTCGCCTGGTACCTGGGATTACAGTAATTCCGCCGCTCCCAGTCGAGCAGGCTACGGGAATGATCGCAGAGGCAGTCTCGAATAAGTGCCTGCAACCGGAACTGAACTCACTCCATTTCGGGTTGCAATACCCATCTACAACAGCGGGGACCGCAAAAACGAACACCTAAGGCTGCCGGTTCGTGTT
>Ga0209166_10003014_pt1 | contig 12378 bp, 7 predicted proteins | sample Coa_R1_3_FD_187151 | JGI IMG/M metagenome (GOLD analysis project Ga0209166, IMG submission 187151) | Surface soil microbial communities from Centralia Pennsylvania, which are recovering from an underground coalmine fire - Coalmine... | ecosystem: Environmental > Terrestrial > Soil > Unclassified... | reverse complement strand
TGCTGCATCACGTGCACCCGCCCGACCTGCCCGCGGTGATCCGCGGCCTGGCGCGCATGGCGGTAACGGTGCTCATTAAAGAAGACACTTACGATCTGCCGGCGGACCTGCCTGGCCTGGTCGATACCCTGGCGCGACAACCGCTGCTGCAAGCCTTCCTGGCCCTGCCGCGCGAAACGCAATTTCAGGCGCTGGTGGTGATCGACTTTTTTGCCAACGTCATCGCGCAGGGGGTGAGCGAGATGAACCTGCCCTTTGGCTTCAGGCCGGTGCCCGATTGGCAAAGCCTGCTGGCCGCCAATGGGCTGCCGGTGACGCGCGTCATCGTTAGCGGCTTTGAGCCGGGCCGGATGCACCAGAGCTGCCATGTATGGCTGGTGTGCCGGCGTGGGCCGGACGGGGCCGGTGGCGGCTGAGCGCGCCCTCTCGCTCCACGAGCTGCGCCGGCTGCGGCTGCGCGCGCAGGGATTGGCGCCGCGCCTGCCGCGCCGGGCACTGCTGAGAGCGGTGCAGCAAGTGGTCGGCGTCAACGCCCAGCTCGTCTCGGCCATGGCGCTCTCGCTGCGGGCGCGCGTGGCCGGGCTCACCTGGCCGTCGCTGGAGGCCGCCCGCGTGGAGCGCCGAGCGCTGGTGCGCACCTGGTGCATGCGCGGCACCCTGCACCTGATGGCTGCCGCCGACCTGGATGGGCTGATCTCGGCTGTGCCGCCGGGCGCGGTGCGCGGCGCCTGGCGCTGGCTGGAGCGGCGCGCCAGCCTCAAGGGCGACCGTGCCCGCCTGGTGCTGGACACGACCTACCAGGTGCTCAAGCGGGAGGGGCCGCTGGCGCGGCGGGCGCTGATGGCCGCTGTGTCGGCCGAGGTGGGCTTCGAGACCCAGGCTGCCGCGGCAGGCGCCGTCTTCTTAAACGGCCTGCTGGGCCGCGTGTGCTTTGGGCCCATGCCGGGCGCCGAGCCGACTTACGCCGCCCTCGACGACTGGCTTGGCCGTCCGCTGGCGCTGGCGGGGCCGGACCACTCCGACCTGGCGCGGCGCTACCTGCGCGGCTATGGCCCGGCCACGCCGCGCGACCTAGCCGCCTGGTGGGGCATGGGGCTGGCTGAGGCGCGCGCGGCCTGGGCCGCGCTGGGTGACGAGCTGATCGAGCTGTGCGTGGACGGCCAGCCCGTCTGGCAGCTGGCCTCGGGCGGGCCGGCGCTCGACGAGGCCGAGCCGCCTGGCAGTACAGTCTGCCTGCTGCCGGCCTTCGACACCTATCTGCTGGGCTACGCCGACCGCGACTTTGCCGTCCCGCGGCCATATCAGGCGCGCATCTTTCATGGCGGCCAGGTGGTGCCCACCTTGCTGGTAGACGGCGCCGCCGCGGGCACCTGGCGCTACGAGCAGCGCGGCAGGCAGATGCGCGTGGCAGTGGCGCCGTTTGCCGCGCTCAGCCGCGCCGTGCGCGAAGGCATTGAGGCCGAGGCGCAGGACATCGGCCGGTTCTATGGTGTGCCAGCGGCCGTCACCTTCAGCGCGCCCGGCAAGTAGGGCAGACAGGCGGCATTGGCAATGCCCAGCAATCCGCGACAGACCTGGAACTGTGCGTGTGTCGCCGTGTGATAAGCCAGAAGCCTTCCGAGCAGGGAACACGGGCTCGATGCGGTCAGCCTTACCTTGATATTGCAGCGGCGGGGCCGCAAGCCGAAGACAATCCAGGTGCGGCCCGACGTCAGTTCGAGCGCTTGCTGCGCCGGCGAACCTCCTTGCGGAAGACCTCGAGCCGCGGGTCATCGGGCACCGCGCCCTCCCACATCTGCAGCCAGCTCTTGGCTCCCTCGGGCTTGTTGTCGGCCAGGTCCGTCTCGATCATAGCGATGGCCAGTATAGCGAATTCACTGAAGTGCAGGCGCCGGCGGGCCAGCAGCGGGTCGAGCAGCTCGCGCGCTTCGGCCACGTGGCCGCGCTGCGCGGCGATCCGTCCCAGCGAGGCGCGCGCGAACAGATAGTCGGGATGGCGCTCCAGGATGGAGCGCCAGATCGACTCAGCCTCGGCCTGCCGGCCGGTCACGCCGTAGTTGGCGGCCAGGTTGTTCAGCAGGTCGGGCGCCTCTGGCTCCTGCGCCAGGGCCTGTTTCAGCAGCCGCTCGGCCAGTGCCATCTCGCCGGCGGCCATGTGCTCCATGGACTGCAGCAGCCAGCGTTCAACCTGGGGGTGATGCGGATGCTGCCGGTCGGGCTCACCGTGGATGTCGAAGCCGATGAGCACCATTTCGCGCCACTCGCCTTCGGTCCAAAGCTGGACGTGGCCGGCCGGCAGCGCGCCCTGCGAGACGGCCAGCTGCGCCGCCTTCATGCGCTGCTCGTCGGTGCCGACCTGGCCCAGGGCAAAGTCCTTGGCAGCCTGCGCTAGCTCGGGCGTGGCGGCGGCCTCCACCATCACCAGCGCGAACTCACGCGCATCGGGGGCGCCGCGCGCCAGCCACTCCGGGATAAGAGCCTGCACCTCCGGGTGCCGGCGCAGGTAACGGCGCGCCGGGCCTTTAGCGGCCTCGCCCGTGCGTCCGGCGCGGAATTCGCGCTCCAGCTCGCGCACGGTGGAACGGCTCAGCCAGTAGCGCAGGTCGTAGGCCCACGGCCCGTTGCGCTTGCCGATCGGCTGATCCAGGTCCTTCAGGTTATCCCGCGCCAGGCCCAGGCCGGGCTCGCGTTTGAGCGCTTCGGCCCACCAGGCGCGCGCCTCCCGTTCGCGTCCCAGGCGCAGCGCCGCCACCGCCGCCAGGTGCCACAACACACCACTGTGTCCGCCATCGCCGTCTGGCTCGGCCCGGCGGCCGGCTTCGAACAGGTCGATCAACGCCTGGTCCAGCCCCAGGTAGGCCAGCGCTTCGGCTTTCTTCAGCCAGCTGTCCATCGCCGCGGCTGACGAGGCCAGCATGCGCTGGGCAGCCGCCCGGCCCTCGTCGAAACGGCCGAGCAGCGCCAGGATGCGCGCGCGGTTGGAGAGCGCATGCACGTTGTCGGGCTGGATGGCCAGCACCCGCTCGGTGGTGGCCAGGGCCTCGTCCAGGTAGCCGTCCGCGGCGTAGGCCTGGGTGAGGTTGTTGAGGACCGGCGGGATGTCCGGCTTCTGGCGCAGCGCCGTCTGGGCCACCTGCCGGGCGCGGGCATAGTCGCCCTGGTTGAGGGCCGACTGCACCTCTTCGTGCAGCTCGGCCAGCTTCAGGCCGGCGCCGCCGCTCACGCCCAGCTCTGCCAGCAAGTCGGTCATGCCGCCTTCGATTGCGGCCATCAGCTCGCGGCCGGCTGCCGCCATGGCGTGGTCGGGTGCCAGCCTGAGAAACTCGCGCAGCGTGCGCAGCGCCAGAGTAGGCAGTCCATTGTCGAGGTACGCGCGCGCCAGGGCCGGCCGCAGGTCGTGTTCGCTCGGGTCCAACGTCAGCAGGCGTTCGGCGGCGCGCTGGTAGCCCAAAGAGTCATTCAAGGAATAGCTCACATTGACCAGGCGGCCCCAAACTTCGGCTTCGTTGGGGTGGCGGCGGGCCATATCCGCCAGCAGATCGCGAGCCTGCGTCAAGTTTCCACGCCGGATGAGGGCATCGGCCTGGTCCAGGTCGTCGAGCAGGCCGCTGCCGCGGTCCAGCCTGCGTATCACGGGGCGCCTGGGTGTCTTTTTCTTCGCCATACAAACCTCGTTCAAGTGGGAGAGAGCAGCCGCCGGTCAACAGTGTCCACTTTGTCTGCCGGGGTTTTCACCCATACAGAAAGGATAATGGCGAATCTTTTCGCTGTCCACGAAAGCTTTACGGGTCGTTCAGACACCCCGTCGCCGAGTTGATCGACAGACGCTGCGAGCTTGCTTCTTGAGCATTTGGCCACCGCGAATTCGTCCATTTCTCGCCCCAAACAGCATGGACAACGCATTTGCGGTCGCAGAGATGTGCTAGAATCAAAACGAATTCGCGGGTGTCGCCAAGTGGTAAGGCAGAAGCCTTCCAAGCTTCCACCACATTCGGCCGGCCGAGGAATGGCAAGAAACGGCATCTTAGGGCGCAGCTAGCGCAATCTGGGTGTGTTTGTCGTGTGCGTCATTGTGGCCAGTGAACCGTAGGCGTCTTGCTCAACGATCGCATGCCGACAGGCCTCGTGGTCAGCCCAGCCATCCCGGTTTCACCGCCGTGGGCATCCCGGCCAGCCTGCTGCGCTTTGCCGCCCTGCACGGCTACGACAACGTGCGCGAGCATCGGTTGCCGCCAGAGCTGCGGGATAAGAACCCCACCGGCACGATGTGGCGGCGGATTAACAGCGAGTGGACGCAAGGGGATGTGACGCGGTCCGGTTGACCGCTGGCTCCCTTCTGCGCACGCGCTGCGCGTCACTGATCCGCACCCTCGCTCAGCGTCGGCCGAGGGGTCACGTCCATCTGGAATGAGATGATGGACGTTGCCCGTCGCAGCCGCCATGCGGGTCGTCTTGCGGCGCATACTCGAGCCGGACGCTGCCCAACACGGAATCATTGGACTTGCGTTGAGCCTGGCACACCAGCTTGTAGCGCCGGCCCACACCTTCACTTGCAATTGCAGGTGCAAGTGTCATCAGGCGTCTGCACCCGCTCCATTCTCAAGCCCCGGATGCCACCGCGTGTGGTGTTGTGCGGCTCAAGCCGGTAGTACGCCCCTGCACTTGCCGCAGGTGCAAGTGCCAGCACCGTCGCTTGCGTGCTGACCTTCACCGCGGCGTCCCAGCCATCCACGTCAAAGCTCAGGTCGGTCTCGGCGATGCCCAGGTCCTGCGCTTTCTACACGGCCGCCTCAAAGCAGTTGCTATGCACCATCTCGGTCAGGGTCGAGTTTGTGGCGAAGTTCAAGATGCTGCGGAAGTGCTCCAAACGCGCCGCCTGCAGCGCCTCGCCCCTTCGGAAGAGCGAGAAGATGGGCGCCCTACCCATCAGGGTGGCTTCGAACAAGAAGCGGACGTTGGCAGCGGCTAAATCGCGGGGTTCATGGAACGCATGTACTATGGGCTCCTTGTACCCGGTTACTCAAAATGCGCCATGGCCTCGGCTTAAGGCTCAACCCATGCGCCTAGTTACCAAGGCACTTTTCAAAATGTAGGGCCGATTAAGTCGTCCTACAAAGTCTTATGGTCAGTAAGTGCCTATTGCTTCTTTTACAGCGACTGTTGATGTGACCAAAATAATGGAGCAGTTGGCCGAATAATCACAATAGCCTAAACCAACGGCACAATTGCACGGCGCTCGTGTCAATAGTCTTTGCAAGCCAGCAGGTCCAGCGAGAATTCACAAGCCCACACGGTAAAAGAGAGTTGGTGGTGCGCCTCTAGGCCGCTAGGGTGAGCTTGAATAGGAAGCTGGCCCGCTCGTGGTTGTCACACTCCGCCACACAAAAAGTGTTCGGACCGATCTGGCAGAGATCATGCGCCAGCCAGCAGCGGACGCCGGTCCGGCTATCCACAATCGCGCCCAGGTCTCTAAATTGGCGCGCGTCGCGTTCGTAGGCAAACAGGTGTGTATCATACTGGGCGCCGGCCACGCCGAATATGCGCCCATCGTCTGCTTCGAGCAGGCCCTTCATGCGCGGCGCTGCATATGGTTTGCCCAGGTACGTCGCCCACGGGCCGCGCGGGTCAAACTCTATCAGCGCCCCCTTGGGGGTGCCCAGGTAAACTGTCCCATCGCGCGTCGTCAGCGCCGTATCGATCTGTCCGGCCCAGGCGCTACCGTCCGACAAGTCAGGCAGATCGAAATTCAAGAAGTCCACACTGTCGCGCTCCGGGTCGTAGCGCAGCAGTGGATGGCGCCCAGACCACTGCGCCAGCTCGTAAGGATGCCATAACCCGCCCTCGGCATCGAGGGCCATGTGCTCTGTCAAAACGTTGCCCAACATGGCCAGCTCACGCGCCTTGCCGGTGGCGAGATCGTATCGAAATAAGCGGCGGCCCGGAAAGCTCGTGCCGTACACGATGCCCCGCGCGTGGTCTATGAGGATGGTTTGAATGTAGTCACGCGGCAACGGCGTGCCCAGCAGCTCATACTGCCGGGTGCGCGGGTCAAACCGAAAGAGCGGTCCGCCTGGTGGGCGCGGCGCCATGTCCACGTCGGCCAAGGTGGCGACGGCGCCATAGATCCACCCCTGGTGCCATTGCAACGACACATGAATCTTGCTGGCGTAACGGTCCCCGTTGGTTGGATAGTGCAGCGATTCCCAACGAGCGGAGGCCGGGTCAAACGCATAAAAGATATCGCCATTGAGGGCAGTCAGCCCGACATACACCAGGCTGTCGTCCGGATTGTATAGGAGGCAGGTCGGCGAGACCCATTGTTCGCGAAAAACCTCGTCGCGCAGCCAATCTTCTGTCGATGCCCGGTGGGTAAACTGCTCCCATTTCGAAGCGGGGATTTCGCACTGCTTAAGCGGATGAGCAGAAACGGTTAAGGCGGTCATACGCTGCTCCGAAGCTTGTTTCGTCGGGCCCGACTCGGGTTCGACACTTCAGTCTTGACAATTTGTATTACTATAATACTAAATCAATGAAATTGTTCTGGGGCGATCTCCACAATCACAACAGCGCCGGTTATGGGCAAGGCAGCGTGACCCGCGCTGCCGAAATTGCGCGTGGACGGCTGGACTTTTGGGCCGCCGTCGCGCATGCCCAGTTTCACGACCAGCCAGTTGGCCATACCACCTCCGGCTTTGGGGAGCGTGTCGCGGGCGGCGTGGCGCGGGCGGGGCAGCAGTGGGCGGAGATGCAGCGGATAGTCCAAGACAGCTATGTTCCCGGTCGGTTTGTTTCGCTGCTGGGCTACGAATGGCAGTCTGTCCGTTACGGTGATCATGTGCTGCTGTATCCCGATGCGGCCGGCCCTTTGGTTCACTTCAACGAAATCTCTGCGCTGCAGGCGCATGCTCGGGCGCAGGGCGCCTTGCTTATCCCGCATCACTTGGGCTACCAGGTGCCCGGCGCGACCGGACACGATTGGCGTACCCACGACCCGGCCCTGACCCCCATCGTGGAGATCTATTCTGAGCACGGGGCTTTCGAGCGTGACCGCGGGCCGTACCCCGCCGTGCGCCATTCGGTCGCGGGCCGCGACACCGCCAACTGCGCGCAATCGGCCTTGAGTCAGGGGCAGCGCTTCGGTTTCGTTGCTTCCACGGATGATCACCTGGGCTGCCCCGGCGCTTATCCGGAGGGACTGGCCGGCATCTATGCCGACGACCTGACACGCGAGAGCATTTGGGAAGCGCTGCGGGCGCGGCGCACCATTGCGGTGACGGGCGACCGCATGGATACTCGTCTGTATTTGAATGGCGCTCCGCTGGGCAGCGCGCTTCCCTGGAGCGCGGAGCGCCGCCTCGAGGTCCAGGTCACCGGCTGGGACGAGATCGACAAAGCGGAACTCATCAAGAACAACCAGGTCGTCCAACGCTTTTATCCGTCTGCGCGCCTCGCGGCGGAGTGGCCGGGGCGGGCGCGGCTGCGCATCGAATTCGGCTGGGGGGAGTGGCTGCCATCACGCGAGCTGGCGGTCAGGCCGTGGAAGATGCAGTTGGAGCTCATCGGTGGGCGAATTACGGAAGCCATGCCATGTTTCCGTTCGCGGCCGTTCGACGAAAACGACCGCCCTGGCATCACGGCGCTCGACTCGCAGCGCTGCGCCTGGGAGGCGCTCACCGCCCAACGCTTTGCGCAGGACGGGGTTCAGTGTTTTGAGGACAGCAACTGCCAGGGTCTGGCGCTGGAGATCGTGGGCCCGCCTGAAACGCGCCTGACGCTTCAGCTCGACCGGCCCGTCCAGAAACGGGTGGTCACAACCCTTGGCGAACTGGCGCTTGGCAGCCGGCTCGAATCACTCGGCCTCCCACGCGGCGAGTGGGTGGTTCTGCACAGGCTGGTGCTGCCGCACGAATATCGCCTGGCAGGCGAGGTGACAGATTCTCAGCCCAGCCAGCATGCGGACTATTACTATCTGCGAACGACACAGGCCAACGGACAGATGGCCTGGACCAGCCCAATTTGGGTCGAAGCTCCCCAATGAACTCCCCCTCGCCGCCACCCACACTTGACCACGACCAGCTCGTTACTGGCTTCCGTGCTTTAGGCCTGACTAGTGGCGATAAAGTCCTGGTCCACTCGTCGCTATCCAGTATCGGGCATGTCGAGGGAGGAGCGCCGACGCTTATCCAGGCTTTGCTTGACGTCATCGGCAACGATGGGCTGCTAATGGCCCCCTACTTTCTGCCGCCGCTGTATGAGGGCCCGTTCGACCCGGCGCACTTACCCGAGACCTACACCGGGCGCCTGCCACGGACCTTGCGCAACTGGCCCGGCGCCATCCTCAGCCTGCATCCCTCGCACCCGGTGGTCGCCTTCGGGTTGGCTGCCGAACAGGTGACGCATGCCCATTACCTGGCTTCGGCGGTTGGGCGGGATAGCCCAATTGACCGCCTGGCCAAGCTGGGCGGCAAGGTCCTGCTGCTGGGCGTGGACCAGACGGCAAACACCACCATCCACACTGGCGAAGCCTATGCTAACGTGGCCTACTGGGGCCGGCCGCGGCCCGATCGCAAGCCTGGCCGCTGGGCGCGGCTGCCCAGCGGTGAGACGATATATGTGCCTCTGCCCGAAACGCCCGGCGACAGCCTGGGCTTCCTGCATATCGAGCCCTGGCTCATAGAACGCAAGCTGATCACAACCGGCTCGGTTGGCCATGCAGTCTGCCGGCTGATGGCGGGACAGCCACTCATCGAGGCGGTCGTGGAGTTCTTGCACCACGACCCGGCTGGGCTGTTGTGTACCCGGCCAGAGTGCACATTTTGCCCCCGAGCGCGCCAATACATCTCAGAGTCAGCTTGAGCCCGGCGTTTTTCAGCCGGCACTAATCCTTAAGGGTTGCGTCACACAAACTGGTTGACTCACCCTGCCTAGGATTGTATACTCATGTTACTTAATCGGTTGCGTTCCCGATATTCTGCAGTTGTTTAGCGAGCATGGATGGCCAGGCGTACGGAGTTTTGCCCTGCACGAGACTAAGTTTCCATGCAAATCGTATTCTCATTATACTTAATTGGCTAACATCCCTATGGAATCATCCGCCTTCCTAGCCGGCGCTGCCCAGCGGGTTATCACTCCCCAGCTGGGTGCGCACCTGGTTGGTTGGAGCATACGCGCGGCCGGCGACTCCCTGGCCCGTTATGTTCACGATGACCTATATGTCAAAGCCCTGGTGTTGCAGCACGACCAAGGCGCAGGCGCCCTGGTCGTGGCAGATCTGGTTGGTATAGATGCTGTCAGCGTCGAGCAAATTCGGCAAGGCGTAGCTGCTCAGTCTGAGCTAGAACCGGACTCCATCCTGATTTGCGCGACGCACTGCCATTCCGGCCCAGCCATTTGCCCGGTGGCGGCGGCAGTACGCCATTCCGAGCTGGCTATGGTTAGGCCCGATGGAAGCATGCATACCAGTTACGGTACCGGTCCGGCGCAGGTGACGCCCGAGGCCTACTACCTTGGCCTGGCCGACCCCGAGTGGAAGGAGCATTTTGTCGCGCAATCCATCGCGGCGACCCTGGAAGCCTGGCACACCCGGCGTGCAGCCGAAGTGGGATATGGCGAAGCCGAGGTGCAGGGGGTAGGCAGCTCTCGGCGCGTGCTTCTCTCTGACGGCACCTGGGCCGACCCGCGCCGGGTGCAGCCGCCCCAGGCTGAGGTGGTTTCTCGGACGCAGATCGATCCGCTGGTGCGGGTGCTGCTGGTGCGCGACTCCAGCTCGCAGGTGATATTGGCGGCGGTGGTCAATTACGGCTCCCATCCCTGGATCTTCAATGCCTCGGCCGTCTCTGCCGAAATGCCCGGCGTGGCGTACACAACTTTGGGTGCGCGTTGGTCTGCGCCCGAGGCTGCCCCGCCGGTCATCTTGTGCCCCTCCGGGCCGGCTGGCGATGTGACCGCCATTTGGAACATTGACATCGAAAACGTGTGGACCACCCGGCCCGGAGAAAGCCCGGCTGACAGCCTGGCCCGGCGCGAACAGGCCTTCGATCATGAGTTGCAGCGCCTGGGCGGCCGGCTTGTGGCAGGTGTGGAGGCCGCAGTGGCGGGCATCGAGCGCTGGGACGCTCAACCCGCCATCCGCACCGGTCGGCGTGAGTTTGCGCTGCCCTTGAAACCGGGCTACCACCGGCCGCCGGAGGTCATTGTCGCTGGCTGGCAGCTGGCGGCCCCGGATGGACAGCACCTCACTGAGGCCCAGCTGTTGCAGGTGGGGGACAGCGCCATCCTGGCCGTTCCGGGCGAGTTATTCGTCTCGCTCGGCCGGCAGTTGCAAAGTTTGTCGCCCTACCGCCATCTGCTGATCGCGACCATCGCGAATGATTATGGGCCGTTCAGTTACCTGGCCGAGGCCGCCGACTACAAGCTGGGCGGATACGAGCTGATTCTGACGCCCGCTGCCCCAGAGGCCGGCGAGGAGTTGGTCCGCCAGTCAGCCCTTCTGTTCAACGCTGCCTGACGAGAGGCCGAACATGAGCCAGTTGTATCTGACCGAAAGCGGCCACGTCGTCCCGACCTTGGGCGAAGAGCTCACTACGTACAGGCGCGCGCGCAAAATTCTGCACCTGCCCGGCACCCGCAGCCCGGCCACGCTCTACCTGCTGGCGCGGGCCTATGCCGGGACCGATTCGCCCCTGCGCCTCGCGGTCAACGACACCCTGCTCCCGCCGCTCCCGCCCGGCGACCATCTGGCCTACCGTTGGCACAAGGTCATTGTTCCCCAGGAGCTGATTCGTCCGGGCGCCAACACCATTGACCTGTGGACCGATTCGGCCGCCATGGATGCCTGGACGCTGGGCATCGAGGGCAGCCACCGCGCGCCAGACAGCTTCATCAGCGATGATAGCGGCCAGACCTGGCGCAATAGCCAGATGGGCTACGTCAATGTGTTGGAAGGCGAATACGTCGTGCGTCTGCGCCTGGTAGAGGGTGAAGACCCGCCGCCGCCCCCGTTGGTGCGGGAAGACCCAGAGCACCCGCGCCTGCGGCATCTGCTGACGCGCATCCCTACCGCGGCGGCGGTGCCCGGTGCACGCATGGCGCGCGTGAGCGCACTGCTGAGCTGGATCAGCACAAGCTGGCAGCACATCGACTCGGGCATCGCGGCGCAATATGCGCCTTGGGATGCCGAGACGATCCTTTCATGGGGCCGGGCGCGGGTCGGCCAGGATGGGCGCCTGCCGGTTGTGATGTGCGTACACTACGCGGTCGTGTTCGTCGCCTGCTGCGATGCCCTAGGCATCCCGGCGCGCTGCGCCGTCTTCGCCGGTGGGTTGGACGGCTCCGACGGGCATTTCACCGCGGAAGTCTGGTTCGACGAGTACGGCAAATGGATTTTTGTTGACCCGAACGCCGACGCCATGGTGTGCCGCGAAGGCGTTCCGCTGACGGTCAACGAGATTCAGGCCCTTGGCCCCGATATCGGCAAATTCGTGGCCTGGGGGCCGGGCAGTGCGTATCAGCGGCGCTATCCGCACATCATGACTTTCGTCAGAGACAACTACGTGCGCGGGCAGTTCATCAAACATCGCAGCATCTGGGCGCGCACAGACTTTTATTCCCATCCCGAATTGACGCCGCCCGGCCATGGCTCGACCGCCTACTGCGAAACCAGCCTGGTGTGGGAGCAGCGCGACCGGGAGAGCGGCTTTGGCATGTTCCCCTATTTCGGCACGCCTGAGTATTTCGACTCACCTCCTGCGCGCTGAGTCAGGCATCGGAAGCCATGAAAATCAGGACGCTCAAATTGCGCGACGAGGCCTATGGCGACCAGTGGTACACGCAGATCGAGGACCACTGGGAGTATGACCAATTTCTGGCCGACCCGCGCTGGCGCGCGGGTTGGATCAGCATGGATAGCGTCCTTTACAACTCGGCTGACGACCGGGTCTACCTGGGCATCACTTCTTTCGATGCCGACATATTTCGCGCCTACGACCGGCGTACTGGCCAATTCCTCGACCTCGGCTATAAGCGCATTGCGCATCCGCAGGACGCCAAGTTTCACCGCTCGCTTGTGCGCCGGCAGGCGGATGGCTGCCTGTATGGTGCCATCGCCCTGCTGCACGATGTAGACCGCTATTGGGATGCGCCCGGTGGGGCTATCGTAAAGTACGACCCCGCTACCGGCAGCCTCGAAAAGCTGGGCATCCCTGTGTCGCACGCGTACATTCAATCAATCTGTCTCAGCCAGAGGCAAGACGCGCTGTTTGGCCAAACATTTACCCCTGAGCGCTTGTTTCGCTTCGACCTGACTACGCGCGAAGCTTGTGACCTCGGCCCCATCAGCAGCGGCATGGCCATGGCCCAAGGCGAAAACGTGGAGTTGGA
>Ga0209166_10003010_pt1 | contig 12401 bp, 15 predicted proteins | sample Coa_R1_3_FD_187151 | JGI IMG/M metagenome (GOLD analysis project Ga0209166, IMG submission 187151) | Surface soil microbial communities from Centralia Pennsylvania, which are recovering from an underground coalmine fire - Coalmine... | ecosystem: Environmental > Terrestrial > Soil >... | reverse complement strand
GGCGCCGCCGCCGCGAATTTATCCGGATCGGAAAAGAGGGAAGAGAGCGCCTCTTTGTCGGCGGTAACGTAGGCCATGATCATGTTGATCGTCAGAACGAGCGACGTAACTCGCGAGAGCAGGCCCAACGCCAGGAACAGCCCTCCAAAAAATTCCACGCACGAAATGAAAATGGCCATTTGGTGCGGCATCGGCAAACTTAACGACGTGAAAAAGTCCGTCACTTTATCGAGATGGTGCAGCTTCCCCCAGCCGCTTTGCATCAGCTGAATTCCCCAATAGAGCCGCACGAAGAGCAGGAAGGGATGCTGGAGATAGTCGACGAAATGAAAAAACTTGACGTGCCAGGCGTGAAGAGTCGTCAGTGCTTTGTTCATGAGAGGCTAGTGCTCAACACTTACGTTCCAGATAATTTATCCACCAGAAGTATTTTGGGACCCAAAGATTTTAGCTGCGCAACTCTACAACAAGTTTCAGCTCGCCGCGCGCTTTTTCTCCGGACGGCAAAACCAGCCCAGCGCCGCCCAGGTCTGAAACCAGGTTTGCACTTGCACGGGGCGCTGATCCGGCGCCACCGCGCTTTTGCGAAATGCAGCATCCATCGCAGCGCCAAGGGTGTTGCCGCGCTGCAGCGCGCTGAGGATGGAATATTCCTCCTGGTCGAGCCTGCGGAAATATACGGAGTAGTCGATACGATGAACGGCCAGGAAAATTTGCGCCGGCTTCAATTTGGCGACGGCCCGGACGCGCTTTCGTTTGCGCCGCTCCGTGAAGGTGTTGCTGGCGAAGTCCGTGTCCTCGTCTTCTTTGCGAACTTCGAGAAGAAGATCGTCAACGGGATAGCGAAAACGCAACAGCCGCACATACGGCTGCAAAGTCAGCTTGAGCTTCGCGCCGCCGGCGCTGGAAATATCTTCCGGGCGCAGGGCCGGTTCGGCCTTCCCATCGAAGGCTTCGATGTCCGCCCACTCCAGCCGCGCAATATCCAGCGCAAGCGCCTGATTCTTGCCGGCCCATTGGGGATTTTTTCGCAGCCACGATTCCATCCGCGAACCAAGATTGCGCAGCGTAAACGAACGCGATGGATTGGCGATGAGATACGCCTTGGCCATGGCGTCGAATCGGCGCTCGCCAAGAACGGCCCGCAAGCCAGGAAAATCTTCCATGAGCGCGGAGAGCACGCGAAACCAGTATTGGCGGTTGTAAATTTCAAGACGCTCGAAAGAGGTGAGCCGGTCGTTGGGCTTGATGAAGCGCGACGCATAGCGCTTCATGGGGCCGCCGTCTGGAGCGCGGCGCCGCATACGTTCGGAGGCGGTGAGCGGCTGCATCACGGCGCGGGCCATGGTGCGCTGGAGCTGCATCAATTTCATACCGCTTCCGCCAGCACGGTCGAGCGCAGGAATTTGTTGGCTTTCAGGGCTTCGTCGTGAACTTCCTGGAAGGAGGGAATGCTGTCGTCCCATTCGAGCAGCGTCGCGGTATGCCCGGCGCGCTGGATGGCCCGCTCGTAAAGTTTCCACACGGGATCGATCACCGGATGGTCGTGCGTGTCCAGAATGTACTTGCGGTATTTCGAGTGCCCGGCGATGTGAATCTGCGCGACGCGCTCCGCGGGAACGCTGTTGATGTAATCGAGCGGATTGAAATTGTGATTCTGCGACGAAACGTAAATGTTATTTACGTCGAGCAGAATCCCGCAGTCCGCGCGCTCGACGACCTCATTCAGAAAGTCCCACTCGGTCATTTCCGAATCGTGATATTCCGCGTAGCTGCTCACGTTTTCGACGGCGATGGGAATTTCGAGAAAATCGCGCACTTCGCGCACTTTTTGCGCGGTGATTTTTGCGGCCTCGAAGGTGTACGGCATGGGCAGCAGATCGTGTGTGTATCGCCCATCGACGCTGCCCCAGCACAGATGATCGGTAAGCCACGGCGTTTTCGTGCGCCTGACGAGATCTTTCAGCCGGCGAAGATGCTCGCGGTTCAGTTTTTCCGCGGAGCCAAAGTACATCGAGACTCCGTGCTGCACGACTTTGTATTGCTCGAGGATTTGATCCAGGATGTGCAGCGGCCGCCCGTCATCGATCATGAAATTTTCCGAAATGATTTCAAACCAGTCGACCACCGGCTTGCGCGTCAGAATGTGGTTGTAATGCGGAGCGCGCAGCCCGATGCCGATGCCGTAGTCCGTAAATCCGTTGAAGCGATTCGCTGCCATTCAAATCTCCGGGAAGAGGAAAGACGAAAGGGCCAGTGAAATCGAGCCACCGGCCCCTCATCATTGAACTACTCCAAGGCAGTAACCGTGGTTACGGGCGCTTGGATCAATCCGGCATCTTCGAGCCGTCGGTCGCGCAGCCGCCCTTGCCCTTGCAAGAGTTCTTGCCTTTGCAACCGTTGTCGCTCGACTTGCAGCCGCCCTTGCCTTTACAAGAGTTCTTGCCCTTACAGGCATGCTTTTCCTTCACCGTCTTGTCGGCCTTCTTGTCTTTATCCTGGGCCGTGGCCGAAGCCTTGGTCCCAGTGAGCAGATTCGAAGCGTGAAGGCTGGCTCCGGTTCCCGCGAGCAAACCCGCAAGCGCCGCGCCAGTAATCAGGAACTTATTCGACTTTGTCATTTCTTTCTTCGACCTCCAGTTAATTTTGAAGCTACTGCTGCCCTCCCGGCGGATTGCCCGCCGTGAAGATCATAAGATCGAGCGGGAAGCGCTTCTTGCGATGGTGAGCGAGTCCCCGCATTTCTTTAAGTCTCCGCAAATTCTTGTCCTCTTTGTTGTCGCGGACGATTCCGTCCGATTTAGACGGCATGTTCGCCCAAAAGATTCACGCGGACACAGAGCAGTCCGACCAAGCGAAATCGGAAGCCTTGCTTACCCGCCCGGGATCCTCTTTACGCAGAAACACCCCAATTCCAGTTGACTCCAAGGACCCGCTGAAGCCCGAATTTATTCCCCGCCGCAGGATCGTTCCGTTTGAGAATTCTTTTCCATGGATTGGGGAGGGCAAGGTCGCGGACGCGCCCCTGCATGAAACCCCGTCCCTCAATCCGGGGCTGTGGCACAACTGGTATCCTCCCATTGCGAGCCGTCGTCAAGCGAAGACAAGGCGAATACGTGTGACATAGCGCACAGAACTAACCCGTGTTGGCGGGAGTTTCGGGCCATCATGCTCTCTTCTCTATGTACGGAGTTTCTGCCGATCTGGATGCGGCGCAAATTACCGAAGCGGAGTCTTGAAGTAGGCAATCACAAAAAGCATGCCGAGCAGGGAGTCCGTGCCGGCAAAGGCCAGGTCTGAAGGGTGCATGCGGCTCTGCAAGACCAAAGTTACCACGGCGATAGCGTAGGTCGCTTTTTCAAGGACGGAAGGAATCATCAAAGGCCGGAAGCGCACCGGGTCCGTGGCGATGTAGCAGAAGGCGACCTGCCAAGCCAGGGCCACACCCACGAACCCATAGAAGAATCCGGGATGCGTGATGGGGGGCGGATCCTTCTGGCCGATGAGGTCAAACAGGAAATAGAGCGGCGTGATGATGGCCAAGCCCCAGATGCCTGCGATCCAGAAGACGATTTTCGCGAATTTCACGTCTGCCTCCGTGTGCCAGCAAGTCGTCAAGAGTTTATAGCAGCAGAGGCTGCGGGGAAATCCCGCTGACCGCTCCGGTCGCTTGTCCTCCACGAAATCCAAGAGTGATATCCTCTCAATGCACCGAGGGGGAAAAACCAAATGGCTAAGCTTTCGAGGACTCGAAGAAATCTCGCTGTGCTGTCTGTGTGTTTCGCAGCATTTCTTACCACAGCGATCTGCGTTGGCGCCCAAACACCAACACCGGCGCTGCTTGTACTCGAGAAGAGCGACGAGAAATTGGCCATCGTCGATCCGGCCACCTTGAAAGTTGCGGGCCGGGCGCCTTCCGGGAGCGCGCCTCATGAAGTGGTGGTCAGCGACGACGGAAAGTTCGCTTACATCTCGAATTACGCCGATCAACACGGCTTCAAGAGGACGATTTCCGTGGTTGACCTGATCGCTCAGAAGGCTCTGGGTCCGATTGATTTGGGCGCTCTGCGAGGGCCGCACGGGCTCGCGTTTGCCGGCGGGAAAGTGTATTTCACGGCGGAAGCCAACAAAGTGATTGGCAGTTACGATCCCGCGGTAAGTCAAGTGGATTGGGTGCTCGGAACTGGACAGAACATCACGCACATGATTGCCGTTTCGAAAGATGAGAAGATGATTTTTACTTCGAACATTGGATCGGACACGATCTGCGAGATCGAGCCGGGCGGCGGACGCAACGGCTGGAGTGTAACGGCCATACGTGTAGGCAAAGGGCCGGAAGGATTTGATGTTTCTCCGGACGGGAAAGAAGTGTGGGCGGCAAATTCCGGGGATGGGAGCGTTTCGATCCTTGACGTGGCCGCGAAAAAAGTCACGGCGACACTGGAACTCAAGACAAATCGTTCGAATCGGCTGAAGTTCACGCCCGATGGAAAGATGGTGCTCGTTTCGGACGATGGAGGGGCAGGATTGGTTATCGTTGATGCCGCAACCAGAAAAGAGCGCAAGAGATTGCATTTGGGCCGGGGACCGGAGGGAATCCTGGTGCAACCGGATGGCGCGAAAGCCTATGTGTCGCTCAGCGGCGAGAACGCCGTTGCAGTGATCGATTTGAGAACGCTCGAAGTTACGGGGAAAATCGCAACGGGAAACGGGCCAGACGGCCTGGCCTGGGCGAAAGGTAAGTAAGTTTTAACAATCGCAATCGGGGAAAAGGTAGGTTAATCCTTCTTCCCAAATTTCGCCTGAGCGGCTTCGATGAGCCACTGTTTCAAAACGGTCAAAAAGTGTGGATTCACATTTTGGAAGCCTACGCCCATGCCCTGATCCGGCTGGGAATAGGCCACGATGCCTTGGGTCTCGAAATATCTCCCCTCGGAATAGACCTTGAGCAGGGCTTGCGTCCCCTTTGCGAGTGGATGGGACATTTCCACGTAGCATCCGTAGAGACTCAGCTCCGTCACGCGGGCGGCAGTACCAGTTTGTGTCCCTTTTTCAAGGACCTCGGCAGTCGCAATGAATGGAAATCTAGGAGTTCGCCGCCGCTCGTCTTCCACGAATTCACCCCTAGTAACGGTCGAGGGATTCTACCTTTAGTTAAGCAGGTGGGGGGCCAAAAAACGCAATTCTTGGCGAAAGTGAGGGAGAAAGGGCTCGGGCGGAGTACGTGGTGATGGCACCTAGGTAACATCCACTCCAATAAAAGGACTTCCGTACTATTCAAGTTTTCTACTCTTTGGCCCATGGTAGCCAGGTATGCCCAATCTCTACTTCTGCCAACCGCACGCGAAAAATCAGGGGATGCTGCGAGCCGTACTCTCCGTGAATGAATGCGAACAGGTTGTTAGCAAGCACTCGGTCACTTTTTTTGGCGAAAACTTTCCCAGCCTGACGGACAGCCAATCCGGTGTTGGAGATTTTGCCGTTCTGAAATTCGCGGCGGAAGAGACGAGCGGGAGCTGGCGCCAAGGATTTTACCGGCTCGACTCGGACCTTGCGGAACTCAATGACGTGCTTCGAGATCTCCAGAGATAGGTTGGGCATTTCCTTCCTTGCTCAGCTTTGATTTTCCAGACCCAGCCGTAAAGACTATCGCTGCGTAGTGCGGAGGCCGACCGCGGATTCCGCGAAAGGCATGATGAGTCCGTCTCGTACCCGTTGCTCTTAGGTGTCGAGTATTGAACAGACTTGGGCCGTTTCCACGAGAAAAATGGTATCGTTATGCTGCCTAACAGGAACGACACACCGGGCATTCACGCATTCAACTAAGCAGATCGCCGGAGAGATCATGGAACCAGCTGTCATACAGGAAGCACATCCCTGGGAACGCCCAATTTGGAAACCAGTGCATGGCAAGGAAGGGGTGTTCGCGTACCTCGTAATCATTCATGTGCTGGCGGTCGTGGGATTGATTTTGTTCCCACTGCCTAGCCTCAAAGTTCTTGGCTTGGCGCTCCTGTTTATCGCGTTCGGCGGGCTCGGCACGACGGTGTGCTATCACCGCATGCTCGCCCACAAAACGCTCAAAACAAACAAATTTATCGAACAGGCGTTGATTTTTTGGGCGGTATTTAATGGCTCGGGCCACCCCGCGAGCTGGGTTGCGTACCATCGATTGCATCATTCCGTGACGGACACACCGGAAGACATCTCGAGCCCAAAGCAAGGGGGCTTCTGGTGGGCGCACTTGCGCTGGCTTTATCAAACGCAACCTGCCGACAAGAATCGCTGGGCACCCGAACTAACCCGCGGCATGTACACGGCGTGGGGCAAGTTGGAAACTCCCGTCATTATTCTCTCCATCTTTTCCGGACTCCTGCTTGGCCTCGGCTGGATGGGATTCTTTTGGCTTGGCGCAATCCGCCTCGTCTATACGCTGCATATGCAATGCTTCGTCAATAGTTTGACGCACCTGGGACATTCCAAAGAGGGCGGCGACGACTCCAGCATGAACGTATGGTGGCTTGGTCCCTTCCAAATTACGGCGTGGGGCGAGAACTGGCACGCGAATCATCATTCGCACGCGGGTTCGGCTCGCTTGGGTCTGCGCTGGTGGCAGACGGATATCGGCTGGTACTTCATCTGGACGCTGGAGCTACTGGGTCTTGCGCACAGCGTCAAGCGTCCGCGCGCTTCGTAGTTAGTTAGTCCCGCCAAAACGCGACCGCCGCAATGTTATGATGGCGGCGTGTACGCGCAAAAATTCAAAGTGGATGTGGTGATTCGCGGGGAAAGCCGCGCCTGCCCTCTCGAGTGGCTCGACCAGTTCTGCATGCGCAACTTCACAAATTCCGCGGACTTCGACGACACACTGCCCGCGGGCGAGGGCAAAGTGGAAGCCAGCTTCCGTTTGACGCCGGAGCGTTTTGCCGAGGGACTGGGCGCGTGGCTCACGCAGCGCGGCAAGGGCGAGGGTGAGCCCGTTCTCGTACAGGTCACGCGAGAGTAGTGCGCGGAAGCCGCTTTGGCGGAGAGTAGAATTGGCTAGTGGTTCGGGTTATGCGGCGGAGTCGCGCTTCTCGCCGTTGATGGCTGCGCGAATTTCCGGCAGAGCAGCCAAAGCAGCCGCTGCTCCCGCCGCAACCATATCCGGGGTTTTGGTGAAGTCATCCCAGACAAAAGGTGTGACGTCCGGCTCGATGATCACGTCTGCTTGCTGGCGCCAGGTAAGGTCGGTGTGGCGCTGGATGATCGTAAAGGAGCGGCTGAGGACATCGGTGAAGGTGCGTGGTTGTTCGACGTTGCTGGCTTCAAGATAGACGGCGATGACAATGTCCGCCCCGAGCAGCAGCGCGCCTTCCACGGGAACCGGCGCGGTCAGAAAGCCATCCACCAGGGTGCGTCCCTCAATTTGAATGGGCACGAACAGGCCGGGATAGGCGCACGAGGCGCGCAGCGGCTGACCGATGGGGCCGCGCGTGTAGTAGACGGAGACGCCGGCATTGATGTCTGTGGTGGCGATCGCGAGAGGAATGGCGAGCTCCTCGAAACTTTTGACCGGGGTGAATCGGGCCAGATATTTTTCCAGGCGCTGATTGGTGGCGAGGCCCAGCCAGGAGGGCGTCCAGCGGCCAAAGTCGGTGAAAGTAGTGGTGGCGCCGATCCTCTCCATTTCCTCGAGCGGCGTACCGCCGCAAAAAGCCGCGCCTATGAGCGCGCCAACGCTGGTGCCTGCGACTACATCGATCGGTATGCCGGCCTCGCGCAAAATGCGCAAGACTCCAATATGCGCGATGCCGCGCGCAAACCCGCCGGCCAGCGCCAGGCCCACGCGCGGACGTTCTTTGGGTTCGCGATCCTGGGGCAGGGCTAGAGAGCGCAACTTTTCCTTGGCGGACTGGAGCCAGCCGGGGATATCCGTAGCTTTGCGCGGGTTCATTGTCACTTTACTGTAACGCGGCCTTTAGGGCGGGGCTATAGTCCGTTTGACCGGGGGATAGCGGTTTTGTAACCTGTCCCATCGTCTTAATTTCGGGAAAAGGCAAGCCATGAAACGTCGAATCGAGAAGGCGGCAGTGTTGGGCGCGGGAACCATGGGTTCACGTATCGCGGCGCATCTGGCGAACGCCGGGCTTCCCTGCATTTTACTGGATATCGTTCCGCCAGAACTGAAGCCCGGGGCGCACTCCGCGGAACGCAACAAGATTGTGCGCGCGGGGCTCGAGGCGGCGAAAAAATCCAAGCCTGCGGCGTTTTTCACGCCGGCACTGGCGGAACGGGTGTCGATCGGAAATTTTGAGGATGACCTGGCGCGTTGCGCGGAAGCCGACTGGATTATCGAAGTTGTTGCGGAAAACCTGGAGATCAAACGCAAAGTGCTGTCGCGCGTGGCGCAATTCCGCAAGCCGGGCGCGATTGTCACGACCAACACTTCCGGATTGCCCGTTCACTTGATCGCGGAAGCGATGAACGAAGAGTTCCAGCAGCACTGGGCCGGGACTCATTTTTTCAATCCACCGCGCTACATGAAGCTGGTGGAGGTGATCCCCGGGCCGAAAACTTCGCCTGACGTGATCGAAACGCTCGGCGAATTCTGCGACCGCAGGCTCGGCAAAGGCGTCGTGGTCGCGAAGGACACGCCCAACTTCATCGCCAATCGCATCGGAACTTATTCGATGTTGAATGCCATCCGGCTGATGGCGACGCTGGGCATGACCATCGAGGAAGTGGATGCGTGCACCGGGCCGGCGGTGGGCTGGCCGAAGTCCGCGACGTTCCGCACGGCTGATCTCGTTGGGCTGGACGTGCTGGTCCACGTGGTGAAGAACATCTACGAGACGGCGCCAAACGATGAATCGCACGAAATGTACAAGGTGCCCGCGCTGGTCGAAGAGATGGCGCGGCGCGGATGGCTGGGCGACAAAACCGGGCAGGGTTTTTACAAAAAGGTGAAAGGCGAAGGCGAAAAAGAAATTTTGACGCTGGACGTTAACACGATGGAGTATCGGCCCCGGCAGAAGGCAAAATTTGCTTCCCTCGAAATGGGAAAAGCGATTGAGGACACGCGTGAGCGGCTGCGCGCGCTGGTAGGACCGGTGCTCGAAGGACAAAAAGGAGACAAAGCGCAGCAGTTCATCTGGGGCGGGCTATCGGAAATGTGTTTGTACGCGGCGCGGCGCGTGCCGGAGATTTCCGACAGCGTCGTGGACGTGGATCATGCGATGCAGTGGGGCTTCGCCTGGGAGATGGGGCCCTTTGAAATGATGGACGCGATCGGGGTGAAAGCCTTCGCTGCGCAAGTCCAAAAAGAAGGGCGCGCGATTCCCCCTGCCATTGACAAAGTTTTGACAAGCGGCAGGAAGGGCTTTTATGAATCCGATAAAGGCAAGACGACGGTCTTCGATGTGAGCAGCGGAGCGGTAAAGCCGCTCGAACCGCAACCGGGCATGATCCTTCTGAAATCGCGGAAAGAAGCGGGCCGCGAAGTCGAGCGCAATTCCGGCGCAAGCTTGATCGATCTGGGCGACGGCGTGGTGTGCTGTGAATTCCACGCGAAAATGAACGCCATCGGCGCGGACCTGATCGCCATGCTGCACAAGGGATTGAAGCGCCTGGACGCGGATTTTGACGCCATGGTCATCGCCAACCAGGCCGTGAATTTCTCCGTCGGCGCGAACTTAATGCTCATGCTGGTGGCGGCGCAGGAACAGGAATGGGACGAGCTGCACATGGGAGTAAAGCAATTTCAGAACGTGAATCTGGCGCTGAAGTATGCGCCGAAGCCGGTGGTTGCAGCGCCGCAGGGAATGGCGCTCGGCGGAGGATGCGAAATCGGATTGCACGCGGCGAAGATTCAAGCGGCGGCGGAGGCGTATATCGGATTGGTTGAGTCCGGCGTGGGTTTGATTCCGGGCGGCGGCGGAACGAAGGAGATGCTCATCCGCGCCAATGAGCACGCGGCCGGCGGCGAGGATTTGGATTTGTTTCATACACTGAAGCCGGTATTCGAAACGATAGCCATGGCAAAAGTGGGAACGAGCGCGGAAGACAGCCGCGCCCTGGGGTTTTTGCGGCGAGAAGACGGCGTCTCCATGAATCGCGACCGCCTTGTGGGCGATGCGAAAGAAGCGGCGCTGGCGCTGGTGCGCGGCGGGTATAAATCGGCTGCGGCAAGCTGGCAGGAAGGCGCGCAGACCACGCAGATCAAAGTGCTCGGCGAACAATTCCTGGCCGGCGCAAAGCTGGTGATTCATATGATGCAGCGCGGCGGCTATATCACGGACTACGACGCGCATGTCGGGCGCAAGCTCGCGAACATCCTGGCGGGCGGGGCGCTGACATCGCCGCAACTCGTTACCGAACAGTATGTGCTGGACCTTGAGCGCGAAGCCTTCGTTTCCCTCTGCGGCGAAAAGAAAACGCAGGAACGCATCGCCTTTACGCTGAAAACGGGCAAGCCGCTAAGGAATTAGGCGCGGAACTACTTCAGCAGTATTGCCTCAGTTGAAATCCCGGCCTATGATAAGAAGCGGATATGGCGAGCACAATCCTCTCTTCCCGAAACAGCGATGCTGAGATTTCCCTAAGTGTGGAGGTGTGGAAAGAGGGGAGCTCTCATGTCGCCTACGCTTCAGAATTGGATATCTCCAGCTGCGGCAAAACGGCCGGCCAAGCAAAGTCGCATTTGCGCGAGGCCATATCCCTCTTCATGGAAGAAGCCGCGCGCATGGGAACACTTGCCGCAATCCTGGAAGAAGCAGGATTTGAGCGGCGAGGCAAGTCCTATCGCCCAAGGCCGATTCTGACCCGCGAAAAAATGCGGCTCGCGCTTCCCGCTGCCTAGCGGGTTGATGGATGTCGCGAATCATTTCCATCCCTTATCGCAAATTGGTCCGCGTTCTTGAAATAGAAGGTTTCCAGTTTGAGCGCGAGCGCGGTGACCACATGATTTTCAGCAAGAGTGGAATCCTCAGGCCAATCGTTGTGCCCCGCTACGATGCGCTGCCAGTCTTCATCATCAAAAATGTGCTGAGGACTGCTCAGATCAGCCGTGACCGGTACCTGGAACTTTTGAACCAGCTTTAGCGGGGCGCTGGCCGCGTTCGAAGGGCGGAAGAGCAGCTAGCAGCCCCAACGGCCGGCAACGACGGATGGCAGCGCGCGGCCGGCGCGGAGACCCGCTCTTGCGCGATGCGAAGCATAGAGCGGAGGTAAAATAATTAAAAAGTGAAGAATTGAAACGTATAGAATCGTACTATAATGGCGGTTTGAAATCAGGTAATCGGAACACCGTGAGCGAGGAGATGTTGATGCAGCGAGCCGCGCTTTTGCCGCCGCGCGAAGCGGCGAGAATTCTGGGAATCAGCTACCCCACGCTGAAACAGTGGATCTATCGCGGGAAAATCAAAACGATGAAGACGCCGGGCGGGCATCATCGCGTGCCCGAAAGCGAAATCGACCGCATGATTCCGAAAAAACTGGATCGCGGAGATATTTCCCAGCGCCGAGGCAATTTCAGGAAAATCAGCGGCCGCAACCAACTGATCGGCCGAGTCGTGTCGCTCAAGTTCAGCGGGTTGCTGGCGCAAGTGACGATGGCCATCGGCGAGCAGCACATCACCGCCATCATCACGGCGGATGCGGCGAAAGAGATGCGGCTAAAGCCGGGTGAGCGAGCGGCGGCGCTCATCAAGTCCACGGAAGTGATGATTTTGCGGGTGTGAGTAAAGCGGTGACTTGTGACGGGTGACTCGTGACGCGCGCGAAAGCAAAGTGGCCTAAAGCATTCAGCTTTGTGCCGCTCCTCTTTGCATTCTTTCTTGCGCAAAGTGGGCCGCGAGGCGAAGGTCGAGAAATTCGTATAGCAGCGGCGGCGGATTTGCAATTCGCGATGCAGGATCTCGGAACTCAATTCGAACAGCGCACGGGAACGAAAGTGGACGTTTCCTACGGATCGAGTGGAAACTTTTTCTCGCAACTGCAGAATGGCGCCCCGTTCGACGTGTTCTTTTCGGCGGACATCGAATATCCGGAAAAACTGGAATCGCTGAGCATCGCCGAACCGGGAACGCTTTATGAGTATGCGATAGGGCGAATCGCGATCTGGATGCCCGGGGATACCAAGATGGACGTTGCTCGCCAGGGTTGGAAGGCATTGCTGGATGCCCGCGTGCAAAAAATTGCGATCGCCAATCCGGAGCACGCTCCTTACGGCCGCGCGGCTGTTGCAGCAATGCAAAAGGCCGGGATCTACGAGCAGGTCAAAGCAAAGCTGGTGTATGGAGAAAACATTTCCCAGGCGGCGCAGTTCGTTCAATCGGGGAACGCCCAGGCGGGGATTGTGGCGATGTCGCTGGCCGTTTCCCCGGGAATGAAGGCCGGCAAGCGCTGGGAAATTCCGGCGG
>Ga0209166_10003008_pt1 | contig 12404 bp, 10 predicted proteins | sample Coa_R1_3_FD_187151 | JGI IMG/M metagenome (GOLD analysis project Ga0209166, IMG submission 187151) | Surface soil microbial communities from Centralia Pennsylvania, which are recovering from an underground coalmine fire - Coalmine... | ecosystem: Environmental > Terrestrial > Soil >... | reverse complement strand
ACGATCCATGAATGCGCGAGCGATGGGGGCCTCGATGTTAACGTCGCCCCAGGGCACCATGCCGGTGAGCACAGCAGCAACCAGGATGTACAGTACGGTGCACGCAAGCAAGGAGGCGATAATGCCGATGGGCAGATCGCGTTGTGGGTTTCTTGTTTCCTGGGCGGCGGTGGATACAGCATCAAAGCCAATATAGGCAAAAAATATGTAAGCCGCGCCTGCGCCGATGCCCGAAAACCCGAACGGGGCAAAGCTGTGCCAATCGCTTCCCCAGTTGCTGGGATTCACATATCGAAAACCCAGTCCAATTACGAACAATACCACCGCTACCTTAATCACAACAATGGTCGAATTAAAGCTGGCACTCTCTTTGATGCCGATAACGAGAATCGCAGTAATGACAAGCGCAATCAGAAATGCGGGCAGATTGAAACCGATTTCGTGCCCGAAGAGCTGCGGAGCGCCAAGTAAATCGTGTGCCCGCCGAACCAGTTCCGGAGAGTGAGCGCCCAGAATTGCATCAACCTTGTCCAAAAAAGCCTGAGTACCTATCACCAGTGATGGGTCTGCGGCTTGCGCCATCTGGCGAGCGATCTGCTTTTCCGCTGTGTGCAGGGCTGTCCAATGGTCATAGGCAAGCCATAAGGGCATCTTGATATGAAAGATCTCCAGAAGCTCCACGAAATGATTCGACCATCCCGACGAAACCGTGCTTGCGCCCATCGCATATTCCAAGGTCAGGTCCCAGCCGATAATCCAGGCAAATAGCTCTCCCAACGTCGCATAAGCATAGGTATAGGCGCTCCCTGCGAGCGGGATCATGGCGGCAAATTCGGCGTAACAAAGAGCTGCGAAGGCACACCCCATTCCCGACAAGACAAACGAGAGCATCAGGCCGGGACCAGCATAATGGGCGCCCAACCCTGAGAGTACGAAAATTCCGGCTCCGATGACCGCCCCTACACCTAAAGCTGTGAGTTGAAACGCTCCCAGTGTGCGTTTCAGGCTGTGCGTACCCGATTCTCCACACTCGGAAAGAATTTGCTCTATAGTTTTTTTTGCCAATAGATTGGCCATTCGCCGTTGGTCTCCTTCACACCCATTCTTAAATTATGCAATTTTCGTTTCTTGTGCCCGGCCGCGCGACCAGACATAGTACACCGGAATGCCAAGCAGGACGATGATCAATCCCGGCCATGTATATTGGGGCTTGTAGCGCAACAATACTATATCGATAAAAAACGCGATGACGATATAAATCGCAGGCAGCACAGGATATCCAAAGGCCCGGTAGGGCCGCTCGGCGTCCGGACGCGTCTTGCGCAGCACAAACAAGCCAAGAATCGTCAGGATATAAAAAACCAGCACCGCAAAAATGATGTAGTCCAGCAACTGGCCGTAGGTGCCTGAGAGGCACAGCAGACAGGTCCAGATGGCCTGCACTACCAGCGCATTGACCGGCGTCTTATATTTAGGATGCAGTTTAGCCACGGGCCGGAAAAATAGCCCATCTTTCGCCATCGCATAATAGACGCGGGCGCCGGCCAGAATGAGTCCGTTATTGCAGCCAAAAGTAGAAACCAGAATTGCAAAAGCCATCAGTGCGGCGCCGGTGTACCCGAACATCTGCAGCATGACCGCGGTTCCCACACGGTCAGCGGTAGCATACTGGATGCCCCGCGCCAGCACCGTAGTCCCATTGGGATCTCCGTGCAAGGGCAGCACGCTCAGATAAATGAAATTAACGGCCACATACAGCCCGATGACTGTCCCTGTTCCCAGGGCCAGCGCCAGCGGCAGATTGCGGCTGGGATTCTTTACCTCACCAGCGGTGAAAGTAACATTGTTCCAGGCGTCGGCAGAGAACAGCGAACCCACTTGGGCCACACAAAGGACGGTGAGAGTCCCAACCAGTACTCCCGCCTGGATCTCATGAGATGCGCCCAGCCCGGCATTGTGCCAGAAGTTGCTCCAGGAGTTACCAAAGTTGGCGGCGATGGCCTGCAGATTACGTCCTACAAAGATGCCTACAAGAATGAGGCCGAGCAAGGCCGCAACCTTGGAAATGGTAAAGATATTTTGGATGATCGCGCCTGTCTTAATGCCAAAAACGTTGATGGCTGTGAGAAGCACAATGACAAGGATTCCGGCCAGGTTCTGGGTATTCAGACCAACATCCATGTTGCCCAGGACCATAGGACCAACGTGATACGCGCGCACATGGGCTATGTGCCAGATCCAGCGGTCGGCGGAGATTGGATTAAAGAAAAACCCAGCAAACTTCCCGAAAGCCACGCCCACGGCGGCGATGGTTCCGGTCTGGATCACAAGAAACAGCGTCCATCCGTAGAGAAACCCCCACAGCGGCCCTAAAGCTTCACGCAAATAGACATATTGGCCGCCGGCCTTGGGCATCATGGCAGCCAGTTCCCCATACGCTAATGCGGCGGTAATGGTCAAAAAGCCGGTCAAAAGCCAGGCGCCAATCAGCAGAGCAGGAGAGTCGGTCTCGCGGGCAATCTCGGCTGAAACAATGAAGATTCCGGAACCGATCATCGATCCCATCACCAGCGTGGTGGCGCTGGTGAGACCAAGACCTTTGACCAGCTCAGGAGACGCAGAACTATCGGTAATGCCTTTAGCGGGGGAGTTCACAGCAGTGTTTTATACCATTTTACAAGTTAATGAAATAAGTCGGCTATCTTACCATTTTTGCTGCAATCAATCGCGCCGTTTTAGCTTAAACGTTCCAGATTTCTTCGCCCTCAGTGCTTCCGTGGCGGTCCTCAACAATCTCCATCATCCGCACTAACCCACAGCAGAAAGTTCTTTTAAGAATTGCTCAACGCTCTTCCGAGGCGACGTTTGTAACTCGCTGATCACGGCAACCGAGTCGGCCCCGGCCTCGATCACAGAGCGGCAGTTAGCGCTCGTGATGCCGCCAATGGCAACGACCGGCTTCGACGTGGTCTTGCGTGCAGCTCGAATCAATTCAAGCCCTACAACCGGCTCCGGGTTCGCTTTCGTTCTCGTGGCAAATACCGGGCCCACGGCAATGTAGTCGGCTGATGTCTGGTCGGCCTGCGAAATTTGCTGCAAGTTGTGCGTCGAAATTCCCACCAAGGCCATCTCCCCGACTATGCTGCGCGCACCCTCGACTGAAAGGTCTTCCTGCCCCAGGTGGACCCCATCACAACCACAAGCCAGACATAGGTCGGCACGGTCATTCATGATCAGGGTTGCATGCGCTCCCAACGCACGCCGCAATTCGCGGACATGGCTGAGCATTTCTATCGCGCCAGATTTCTTGTTTCTATATTGGATGAGAGTTGCTCCGCCCTCCAATAATTGCTGTGCGAAGTCAATTGCCTGTCGCAACGCATTCTTTCCATCAGCAAACCCACCAGCGTCAATGATGGTATAGAGGCGTGGCAGTTTTTCTTCTTTCTTCATGTTGACTGAATGCTGAGGGCTGAATGCTGCTCATGCGCTGCGTTTTTCGGCCTTGATCTCTTTGTGCCTTTCGAGGAACCGCTCAATGTATTTGGTATCGAAGTTTCCGGCGCGAAATTCAGGATCGGCGATGATCTGCCGATGCAGTGGAATGGTGGTGTGAATGCCCTGCACAATGAACATATCCAGCGCGCGCGCCATGCGCGACATGGCTTCTTCCCGGTCCTTGCCGTGGGCCACAACCTTGGCAATGAGCGAATCGTAATAGGGCGGTATGACGCCCTCAGCATAGGCCGCAGTATCCACCCGCACGCCGGTCCCCCCGGGCGTATGGAAAGCTGTAATCTTCCCTGCCGAAGGTGTAAATGTCTCCGGATGCTCCGCGTTAATGCGGCATTCGATGGCGTGTCCGCGATGCTCGATCTCGCCGTGCAGCACGCTATCCAGGCGTTCGCCGGCGGCGAGAAGAATCTGGCTCTTTACCAGGTCAATGCCAGTTACCATCTCCGTTACCGGATGCTCCACCTGAATCCTGGTATTCATTTCAATAAAGTGCAGGCCGCCGTTCTCATCCATCAGGAACTCGACCGTGCCGGCATTGATGTACCCGATCCGGGTAAGCGTTGAGCAGAGCGATTCCCCAATTGATCGGCGCATCTGCGGGGTGACCTGCATGGAAGGCGATTCTTCCAGCAGCTTCTGGTGGCGGCGCTGGATGCTGCACTCGCGCTCGCCCAGGCTGACCAGATTACCGTAAGCATCGGCCAAGACCTGGAATTCAATATGCCGGGGACGCTCGATGAACTTTTCCATGTACAAGTCGCCGTTGCCAAACGCGGCTGCGGCCTCCGACTGGGCGGCATGAAACAAACCAGGCAACTGCTCCTCATTGCGGATGACCCGCATACCCCGGCCGCCGCCGCCGGCCGATGCCTTCACAATCACCGGAAAGCCCACGCTGCTTGCCCATTCCAGCGCTTCATCCACCGAATTAATCACGCCCTCAGAGCCAGGGAGAATAGGCACGCCGGATTTCTTCATCGTCTGGCGTGCTTTTTCCTTCTCGCCCATCATGCGGGTTATTTCCGGCGGCGGCCCGATAAACTTGATGTGGCTGGTCTCGCAGACCTCGGCAAAATTGGCGTTCTCGCTCAACAGGCCGTAACCAGGATGGATGGCATCGACGTTTGCGATTTCAGCCGCGCTGATGACCGCCGGAATATTCAGATAGCTCTCGGAAGCGCGCGGCGGCCCAACGCAAATGGCCTCATCGGCAAAGCGGACATGCAATGAGTTCCGGTCCGCCTCGCTGTAAATCGCGACCGTGCGTATGCCCAATTCCTTGCAGGCACAAATAACGCGTAAGGCGATCTCGCCGCGATTTGCAATTAGAATTTTCTTAAACATGAAAGATTCAGCGTGGCTCTCAAAGGACTACTTTGGGCGTATTGCAAATAGAGGTTGCCCGTATTCCACCGGCTGGCCATTCGTAACCAGTTGCTTCACGATTTCCCCGGCCACATCAGATTCAATTTCGTTCATCAGCTTCATTGCTTCTACAATGCACAACACGCTTCCAGCCTCGACTTCGTCTCCTGGCCTTACAAACGGCGGAGAGCCTGGTGACGGTGATTCGTAGAAAGTCCCAACAATGGGAGATTTTACGATGTGCAGACCGCTCTCTTCTGTTCGTTCTTTACCGCCCGCTTGCGTGGACGCGGCCGTGGGGACCGCCGTTATGCCGGTGGGCATAACAACCGCGGAAGGCGACGCCACCGGTACCGGTCCCACGCGGGTCTCTGGCGCCACGATGACGGTTTCGCTGCCTCGTTTGACGCGGACCTTTACATCTCCACGTTCCAGCTCGAACTCCGCAATGTCTTTTTCGACCAGGAACTCTATCAGTTCTTTCAGCTCTTTGTGATTCATGCCTGTTCTGGAACTATTTAGATTGTGATCAGCTTCTTTGTTGTCGGCGTGAGGACCTCGCGTCCACGGTCGGTCACCAGAACCATATCTTCAATCCGGACACCGCCAGCGTCTGGAACGTAAATACCAGGCTCTACAGTTATTACCATGCCCGGTTGCAACTTCTGGCTTTGTCCGCTGGCGATGCGCGGAGCCTCATGGATCTCTAGCCCCACGCCATGACCAGTGGAATGCGTAAAGTATTGCCCAAACCCGGCCCGATCCAGGACGCCGCGGGCTGCTCCATCCACAGCCGATACGGTAACTCCGGGACCGACCTTCTTGATCGCCGCTACTTGCGCCCGCAACACGGCGTCATACATGCGGCACGCCTCCGCATCCGCTTTGCCCACGTGCACGGTGCGGGTCATATCAGAACAATAACCCGTGAGTATAACACCGAAGTCGAGTACTACGAATCCTCGCTTCGGGAGACGCTGGTTCGTTGCTCGTCCATGAGGCAAGGCGGACCGAGCTCCGCCAGCCACGATCGTCTCGAACGACATTCCTTCTGCCCCACGGCGCCGGGCCTCATACTCGATTTCAGCGGCAACCTGCGACTCCCTGGCTCCCGGGCGAATATGTTTGAGAGCAGTTGGGAATAAGGCGGCCCCCAGCTTTACAGCCGAACGGATTCTACAGATTTCATCCGCGTCTTTGATCGCCCGCAGTCCTTCGACGATGCCTGAGAAATCTTTAAACTTTACCCTCTTCCCTAGTTGATGCTCTATCTGCCGAAAAGAGGCAACCGCCAGATGAGCAAAATCAAGGCCAAGGCTCTTTGTCTTATCGCGTTTGATAGCATCCAGCGCTCGAAGGAGTGGGTTTCCTTCAATCACGATTTTCTCTACACCCGCGACTTCGGTGCGTGCCTGCTGGTCATAGCGTCCATCAGTGAAAAATGCCGCACCTGATTTGGTAAACACCATTACCGCAGAGCTGCCCGTAAACCCACACAAGTAGCGAATATTGACCATCTGGGTCAGCAGCAAAGCGTCCAATCTGCTGCGGGCAAGCTTTCGCGAAACTCTGGCTTGTCTCTCTTCGTAGTTAGGCAAGTTCTTTGGGATAAAACGAATGAGCCCCTGCGCTAACAGGGGCTCTTCTGTTGAAGCCTGGAGGCTAAGTTTGAATAATCTTGGGAGTGATGAAGAAGATCAGCTCCTGTGTCTGCGTTGTCACGGCGGTATGCTTGAACAGGTGCCCCAGAATCGGGATATTACCCAACAGAGGAACCTGGTTGATATTGACGGAATTGTTGGTTTGAATCACGCCGCCGATGACCACTGTCCCTCCGTCAGCAACCAACACCTGAGTGGTAGCCTGTTGTACGAGAAGCGTTGGGTTACCCAGAATTTGTCTGCCAAAATCCGGGGTAGTGTTTTCCACGTCGAGTTGAAGGAAAATGGTGTTTTCTATCGTAATCTGCGGTGTCACACTTAGGCGAAGGAAAGCGTCAACAAAGTTTACCGTTGCTGGGCCTAAGAGCTGCGACGCGGTCACGATCGGCACCCTAACACCTTGCCGTACCACGGCTGGAATATTGTTCTGAGTGACAATCCTCGGACGCGACAGAATCTTGAGCAGGCCTCGCGACTCGGCCAACGAAAGTTGATAGTCAAGACGGAAGTTTCTGGTTGCGTTCACCAGGGTTATACCGCTGGTTGGACCGGTGACCCCCAAATTGGAGAAAAGAGGGATCGTAGGACCAGTGGTACCACCCGTAAGCGTGGGATAGTTTACACCCGTGGAGCCCGCAGGCGCACCGGCCGGTACAGGAAAAGTAACACCCGTATTCGAGTGGCCAGCATCTCCGTTGCCGCCCACTGTTGTGGTGGCGCCGAATCCATAGCCGAAGCCAAGCTGAGTACCTATCTCGCGGGCGAAACTGCGTGTGGCTGAAACCACCCGCGCTTCAATTTCTACTTGCTGCGTTTTGCGGTCAAGCTTTGCCAGGAGTTCATCAACTTTGGGTATCGTTTGCGGGATGTCGTCAATGACAAGGATGTTCGTACGATCATCAGCAACCACGTCCCCACGCTGCGACAGGAAACGCTTAATCGTGGGAACCACATCTTTCGCGTGAGCGTAGCTCAGGCCGCGAGTCACCGTGATCTTGTCGACGGCAAGCGCCTGGGCTTCAATCTGCGCACGGCGGTTTTCAGCCTCTTTGCGCAGGGTCTCTACGGTAGCAATGCGCAATACGTTGCCATCAAGCTCTCGGTCGAGCTCATTGTTTTTCAACACGATATCGAGTGCCTGGTCCCATGGCACATCATCCAGCACGATGGTGAGAGTGCCGTGTACATTAGGATCGAGCACTACGTTGAGTCCGCTGATCTCGTGGATCAGGCGGAAGAAATCTTTCAAATCCACATCTTTCAGGTTGACCGAAATTGGCTCTCCGGTGTACCTGGGACGCGTACTTGGCACCGCAGCCGCCGCTTGGGGCTGAAACGACATATTTTCGTGGACGAGCGGATTCAAAGAAGCACTTGTCGGCGTGGTAGTGTCGAAGACAGCATCCGATTTTACCGGGTCAAACTTTGCTGCCGCATCGGTAGCGCGCGCCAGCGGATCTGGTTTTGCCGCGACTGGGTGGAACTCCGGCGTCACCACGGCAAACTCAACTGGCTTAGCAGTAGTAGTGGCAGCGGCTGGCGCTGGAGCAGCGTCAGCACCGGTGGTCTGCGCCGTCGTGGGCGGTTCCGAGACGCTAATGCCAGCGGGAGTCGAGGCCGGCGTTTCTGCAGGCGCTGCTCCTGCCGTGATATCTTGAGCAGCCGCAGTCGTCTCGGCTGTCGGGGCTGACGCCGCTTCTCTCGAGGCAGGATGAAGTTTGACTTTGAGGTGGTTGGCGCCAGGCGCCAGTTCAAAATCCTGGGCGGATGCAACATCAATCACGACCCGCGTCACTGGCGGATTAAGCTGATAACGGGCCACTCGAATACTCTTTACGTCTCCGGAATTGACCTCAATGGTCTTATTTCTGCCCATCGGCGTCGCATTAGCAAGATCAATCACCACACGATCTGGACTGGTCAACTTGAGTGCGCTGGGCGAGAGTGGCGCGTTGGCGCTGATTTCAATTTCGATCCCGTTTTTTCCGCGCACAACTCCCACATTGCGGATCTCAGCAATGCGCGTAGCGTGCCTGCCGGTGGCGGCTGCCTTCAAAGCGGCTTCCTGCGCCGGACTATCCTGCGTAGAAGCAGCGGCTGTTACAAGGTCTTCGTTACCGGCAATGTCGATGCGCAGCTGGTTGCGGGCCTTGTCAAAGCTTGGCTTCGCGCCAGCGGCAATGGCAAGTTCTACACGCGTCACATCTTTTCCGTCGCCGCTTTTATATCCAAGGACCCGATAGGAGGCAAGATTCGGCGCTTGCACGGCATGAGTTTTACCATCCATGGTGGCGGCTGAAACCCCGGCCATATCCACGAGCAACAGGTTTTCTGTAGGCCTGTACTCGGTATGCGTAAAAGCGCCCGTCGTTCGCAACGTTACAACAGCCATGTTGCCCCGAGAGGAAACCATCACTTGCGTTAATTGCGCCTCTGTTGCTGCCGCCATCGCACTTACCGCGAACAGCATTGAGAGCATACCCACCAGTTGCATGAACTTTAGCTTCATCTTGTTTCTCCTCACGCTTTCGAAGACTTCCGGCGCGTGGCGGCTTCCTTAACCCAGCCGCTTAAGAATTAGCCCGCCGCCTTTCGGCGGTTACTGCCCCTTGGGTTCGGCCCGAATTGCAAATTTTGAACTGCTACTGCACTCCTTCTACTGCTTTGGTATTGCTTGCTCTACTTCTCCTGCTCTTAAACAACGGGAGCATTCACGGTTTTCACGACCTCACGCTGACTGTCGTGCCCGAGATTGTCCACGTAATGCTCCTTAAAGATGACAGAATCAGGCGTAATTTTCTCCACGAACCCGTTATAAATGGGGTCATTTTCGTGAAGGAAATATGTTTTCTGCCCGGCATTTTCCACGACCGCAATCATGCCATTCTGAGATTTCACAACTCCCCGCAAGACAATTTCGTTGACTGCCAGGCAGCGCTTGCCTCCGCTGCAAGCCGCACCCAACCCCTCAATCCTTGTTTCTACCGGACTCACAAACGGATCGCGTTTTCTGCCCGGGGCAGCCACTGCAGCAGTTGCTTCAGGAGCCGCCTCTTCCGGTTTTGCAGGAGCCGCTACGACATGCGCTTTCTTCACCGCTTTTGGCTTTACTGACTTCGGCGCCATAGGACTCGCCAGTGCAGTCTTTTTGCTTTTAACCGTTTTCTTGCTGGAGGTTGCAGCTGATTTTGCGCTGGTTTTTTTTGCTTTTGTGCCCGGAGCCTGCGCAAATGCGACCGAGGCCACCAGCACCACGAAAATAATCCATTTCATTTTCATCGCAGCCCTTTCCTTATCTCGCCGCCGCGGGCGCTGACGTTGCTGTTCCAGCCGGCGTGGTTGACGGCGCGGTCTGGTTGGAATCATGGTTAAAAAAGGTTGTAGCCACAACACTGGCGACAACCGATTCATTGGGGGCATATGCGTAAACATTTCTTACCTTTGCATCGCCCGAGCGTTTCGGTACCGCCATCTGCAAACTTCCAACATTGATAATGCGCTGCAGCTTGGCAACCCGCTCAAAGAAATTCACCACGGAGTAGTACGAACCATCGATATCCATCTCATAAGGTACCTCCGTATAAAACTCACGCGAGGCTACCGGCTTCGCGGTGTAGCGGCGAATTTCAATCCCAGCGCTTGAGGCGGTATCTTGCATCAGGTGCAAGAAGGCCGGGGCTTCTTTCTCGTCCGGCACGATCGTGCGCTGGATCTCAAGCTGCTGCTGCAAACTCGCGATCTCCCGTTCCAACCCGGGAAGATCGCGCTCATACCTGCGCAAGGTCTCGTTGTCAGCCTTCTTTTGATCGAGCACTACTTGCTTCTGATCATTGTCCTGAATGACAGGATTGACCCATACATACCACAGACCGCCACCAACGATGGCCCCAATAACCAGCGCCAGCACTATCTGTAACAAAATCGGCATTTCTCTGAATCCAGCCATATTTTCCACCTAACAACGCAAAATTCGCCCGCAAAACCTCTTATGACTTTTGCTTTTCACAAGTGAGCTTGAAAATAAACTCCTGCAAATCTTTTGAAGCCGGGTCTTGTGCGGTTTCTGTCATCTCAACTGACTTGAAATAACCCGTTTTCTGCAGGTTCTTGATCAGGTTCGCCACCGCCGTCGAACTGAGCGCAGTACCTTCAATGTCGATGCTCCCACCTTTATCCTGCATAACATTGAGCCACACCGCATCGGTGTTGTTGACCGTATCTCCTATCATGGTCAGCAAATTAACGGGGCCACCTGTCTGACTGGCCCGCAGATCGTCAATAACTTTGACCCGGCGCTCGTAATTGTCTCTGACCCTTTGCTCCTGGTCATATTTGGCCTTCACCGCCGAGAGCCGCCGGTTCTCCTGCTCTTCTTTGGCAATGGCCTGCTGTAGCTGCTCGGCCTTATTCGTTGCTTGCAGATGCATCCACCACACCACGCCTCCGGCCACAATGATAGCTATGACGATGATAATGACGGGATTAGGGCCTTCTCCTCCACCGCCGCCCATTCCCATCCCGCTCATGTCGGTGACCGTGGTGGTGGCAATTCGTTTTCCGCCGCGCTTGGGCTTCGGGGCTCCAAGTAGATTAATTTTGATCATTGTTCAAAACTCCTAAGGGCCAATCCCACAGCAACCGCGAGTTGTCCCGCGTTCTGATCAATCAAATCTGTAGCCACGCCTGAACCGGGGGCAATCCTTTGAAACGGATTCAGCAACTCCACCGGCAATGAAAATTCCTGCCGCAAGGCTTCCATGAGGCCTGGAACTTTGGCCGATCCTCCGGCCAGATAAATGCGTTCGATATGTTCGCCGGCAGCCGTAGCCCGGAAGAAATCAAATGTCTTCTGGATTTCCAGGACAATAATTTCTGTGACCTGCTGCAGGATGGGCATCTTGGCGTCTTCACTTACCGTGCCCACTTTGCGCCCCAGTTTGAGCGACTCGGCATCTTCAAAACCGAGGTCGAGCTCCTTTTGCAGCGAGTCGGTATATTGGTTTCCACCAACGCTGACGTCGCGCGGAAACAGTGGCGTTGTGCCCTTCACGATGTTGATGTTCATCACGCTTGCGCCCAGATTCAGCAGTGCGACCGTGGAACTCGGCGAAGGATCGTAGTTGTACTCGTAGCAGTTCTGCAGTGCGAAAGCGTCGATATCAACCACCGCCGGGGTTTTTCCGGCCAGTGACAGCACGTTGGTGTAATTCAGGATTTTGTCTTTTTTCACCGCTACCAGGAGCACGTCCATCGGATTGCTGCCTTCATCCGAGAGGATCTGGTAGTCCACGTTGACGTCGGCAACATCGAAAGGTATGTGCTGCGCCGCCTCCTGGCCAATCTGGTCGGCCAGCGTGGCGTCTTCCATGGCCTGCACCGGGATTCTCTTTACGATTACCGAGTGACCGCTGACCGAGGTTGCAACGCTCTTCGACTTGATATTGTTTTCGTTAAAGATTTTGGTAATGGCGCTGGAAACGCTTCCGCTATCCACGATCATGGAGTCCACGACGATATCGGAAGCCAACGGCTCCAAGCCGACATGCACAACTTCAACCTCGCCGCGGCTCTTCTTCAGCTCCACGGCCTTAATGCTGCTGGAGCCGATGTCCAGGCCGACAATCGATTTTGATCCACCTATTCCGAACATAATGTCGCCTCAGTGCCCAGCCGCTGCTGTTCTTGCGGCCCGGGGCTTCTTTTTTCCTCTGCCTTCCCCCATGCTGCTCTTCCGTTCCATCCACGAGTCCAGGATCGTCTTTTTGAACTTCCACCGGTTGCCCAGCTTGAAAGCGGGAATCTTCTCTTCGTAGACGTACTTATATAGCGTGTCCGGACTCACGCCCAGGTATTGCGACGCCT